>SMVB01259986.1_pt1 | contig 10121 bp, 6 predicted proteins | sample 2456461 | NCBI WGS metagenome assembly SMVB01 (sample SAMN11095934, study PRJNA526329) | marine sediment metagenome | biome: Marine sediment; feature: Surficial sediment; material: Deep marine sediment; isolation source: Hadal surficial sediment | place: Pacific Ocean | collected 2014-05 | depth 0-1...
CATTGACGATGATCGCCGTGTTGGAACCCACCATCAGGTTTCCTGTGCCGCGGGCCTGGTAGATGTCCGCCACAACCTCCTCGAATACGAACGCCGGGCCATCGAAATTCGAGCCAGGATAATCGCGTGCATCCCACTGCGCCAGTGCTGCCGGCATCTGACATGCCAGGAGTGTCAGTAAAATGATTATTGGTCTTGTGTTCATATTGCAGATCCCCCGATTTCTGCATGATTATAACCGGCCAGCTTCGCTACATCATGAGCGCACGTCTTTGAATGCGCGCGCTACTTTGAAATTCCCGTTCTTCGCCCCCATGTAAGGCCGAGTTCGCAAAATCATTAAACGGTGCAACTATGGTAAGAAGAATTATCCTGCAACTAATCGCAAGCAGCGTTTTTTCGACACCCCCGATAGAACTCCGTGCCCGGACGATCAAAGTCGTTGAGGTCTATGACGACAATTCTGTTTAGGGGTCCGACCTGCTTGCGCCTTTTTTACAATCGTCAAATATCTCGTCAACAGCGTTCGCCTATCGCCCCGATCGCTTGCTAATTTAACGCCATTTATCTTTTCGCACTTGTCTGACTCTTGGGCTTCCCTCAGTTTCGTGGACACTCCGGAGCCGCAAGTTTGAGGTCCGAAAACAGATGGACGTTCGCACAGTTCCCCACCAAGTTGTACCTTCCGAAGACATTTAGGCGCTTATAATTTTTTGTCATAAACAGGCGTGCTGGAGACGGTCGCCGACGTAAACGACCGGCAGATCATAACGGATCCGGACAGGTAGCGGCAAAATCCCGGTACTCCGCCGAGAATCTCATGTGCTGCGCCGTTGTGCGAGTGCTGGAACGGGTAGCCGTGCAATTATTTGCAAGTCCCGAATACTGCCTGGCTCGGATAGCCGGATGGTGAACTCGCAACTGACTCGCTGCTGGCCGTTGATAGAGGCCAAAATAGCTCGCTTCTATCTATAGATATGCGTAGTGTACCGTACAGTCAATATTTGCAAGAGTCTCGCTCATCTTGTGACAGCGAGCGAAAGAAAAAACGGCGCCTGATGGTCGGAAAGGGGGAGACTAGCATCCAGCAAGGTGGCTCGAGGGCTTTTTGTTCCTTGTGATTGCCCGTGTCCATCTAATCATCGCTTCAGGCGGAAAACGACTCTGATGCCAGGTCATTCGCGGGTGCGCGAAGCCTCACGATTGACGAGGGTCGTCCAGTTTTTTTCCAGGAATTGTTTGTTCGCAGAATTTGCGTGCGGCAGTAACGCAACCGCAAAGGCTGTCGGATTTGACGACATCGAAACCGGAAACGGTTGGGGGGAATTAAAATGAAAAGTACAAGCTGGACAAATTTCAGTATTTCTTTATTAACAGGTGTTGCGCTGGCCATAACCGCTTTGCCGTTCACCACCCACGTTGCATTCGCTCAGGAAGACACTGGAGCAAACGCGGATGACGAGGTTGAGGAAATTATCGTCACCGGATCGAGAATTCGCAGAGCCGGTTTCGATACTCTGCAGCCGGCAGTGCAGATCGATGCCGAATTCATGGAAGCCCGTGGATTCATCAATGTGGCTGATGCGATCAACGAAGTGCCAACCTTCGGCCCCCCGGGTAACGGGCCGGTCGGTCAGGGAAATGGCGCGGCGGTTGGTCAGAATTTCGTCAACGCATTCAGCCTGGGTTCGCAGCGTACGCTGGTACTGATTAACGGACGGCGTGTTGTTTCACAGAATTCGCCGGGGACCACCGGCATCACGTCAGGTCAGCAGGTCGACCTCAATATTATTCCGACGGCGCTGATCGATAGGATAGAGACGATATTTAACGGCGGAGCGCCGATTTATGGCGCCGATGCCGTTGCGGCAACGGTCAACATCATTCTCAAACAAAACTTTGAGGGCGCGCAATTCGATGCGCAGTATGGTGTCTCGGATCGGGGCGACGCGGACAATTACCTGTTTCGTGCCCTTGTTGGCGGCAATTTCGAAAGCGGACGCGGCAATGCGGTAGTTGCGTTCGAATATGCGCGGCAAGATGGCGTGCTTCCGGCTGACCGCAGCATCGGCCGAAGAGATATCAACTTTCAGGACAATCCTGACCCCAACGGACCGAACCAGATCATCGGCGATAACACCGAGATGGTCTGGCAGGTCCCCCTGACGGGTGTGCCTTTGTTGAACCCGGGCTTTTGGGACGTCCCGGTCGGCGGTTCGAACGGATTTGTGGACGCAAATGGCAACGGTTTGATTTTTGAAGTAGATGGACAAACGCTTATATCCGCCACGCCCGACATCATAGGCGCGCCGTGGAATATTGTCTTCGGAACGGACCCCGGCGGTTTTTTCAACCCATACGTCATTTCTCTTGGCCGAACCAATACACTGTTGACGCCGAGTGAGCGATGGGCAACAAATGCGCTCGGACATTACGATATTACAGATAACATCCGGGTGTTCTCCGAGTTTCTATTCGCGCGAACCGAATCCGTAGATCACGTCAATCAGCCACCCTGGGGCGGGGGATTCTTTTCCCCGGGCGCATCGTCGGCAATCATGGTGCCATTGACCAATCCTTATGTGACCGCCAGCGTGGCCAACGCCATTCGGACGCAGCTCGAAGCACGTGACCTCGACGGTGACGGCTTCCCCGACGGCGACGCGAATCTTCTGGACCTCGATCGTGACGGCGTTGCCGATACGCCCGGGTTCTTCCTCGCGCGGCAGAACGGCGATATTGTCGGCGATAATCCAAATTTCCGGGACCAGAATGTCTTCCGCATTGTTACCGGGATACAGGGAGATTTTGAGCTGCTTGACAGGTCCTGGGAGTGGGAACTCTCATACAATTTCGGCCAGACCGATGCCGACACTCGTGTAACAACGTTGAATCCCACCAGGTATCCGCTCGCGCTCGATGCGGTTCTCGACAGCAACGGGGAGATCGTCTGTCGCTCAACACGTGATGGAGTAGTCCAGCCGGGTGGCGGGGTGCTGTCGCTACCGACCGTGATCGATGATGTGGCCAAATGTTTGCCGATTAACCCGATGGGATTCGGAAACTTTAGTCAGGAAGTGCGTGACTACCTGGTTCAGGAGCGATTTCGCAAGACAAAGATTCGTCAGCAGATCTACGAGTTGAACGCCGGTGGAGATTTATTCGATTTGCCGAGTGGCACGGTACAGATAGCCGGCGGCATCATGCACCGTAAAGAAGAAGCTGGATTCTTCTCTGACCTTGCAAGCGAAACCGGTCAGGAGCCTCTCTTTGAGCAGGCGGTCCTGACGACCGAAGGCGAGTACGATACGAACGAATATTACATTGAGACATCGGTGCCACTTCTCGAAGACGGAAGTAGATGGGACCTTCCAGGTATTTCGTCGCTGCGGGTAGACGGCGCAGTCCGTTATGTGGACAACAGCGTCGCAGGGTCGGAAACGACCTGGACGGTGGGCGCCCGGTTGCGCTTTAGTCTACCGTGGTTCGAAGACGGATTTATGATTCGTGGCAATGTCACTCAGGCCATTCGCTCGCCGTCCATTACCGAGTTTTTCCTTCCGGAATCACCGGCAACCGACCGCGGCGCCGACCCGTGTGACGAGGAGTTTGTCGACACCGGCGTCAACCCTGCGGTTCGACGAGCTAATTGTCAGGCGGAACTCAGTGCGGCGCAAGCAGCGGCTCCGCCGACGGCGCCCATTCAATCGGTGACCCTGGACAATTTCATGTCCACCGTCGTCAACGCATCGGCACCTGGTGTCGTATCGGGTAGTATCGACCTCAGAAACGAGGTCAGCGATTCCTGGACGGCGGGAATAGTACTCACGCCCCCGCGGATACCGGGCCTGAGATTTTCGGCAGACTGGACCGAGATCGCAATTGAGGACGCGATCGTAAACGTCAATTTGAATACGATCTTTGCCGCCTGTTATGACGATCCCGGTTCACCCGTTGAAGCGTGCAGTCGAGTGACACGTAACCCTAACACGTTCCAGGTGGCCAGCTTCCGGGGTGGCTTCCTGAACGCAGCTGAGCGCGACTTCAAGGGTCTGATCGTCAACATTGACTACAATACCGATGCCGCCAATCTGCCATTTATGTCGAATGCCCCAGGTGCATTCAGATTCTCGTCTTCGTACTTTCATACGAGCTTTCAGGGATCTTCGGTTACGGGCGTTACGCCTCAGGACGACACGGGGGAACGCGGATTCGAGCAGAACATGTGGCAGGCCAACTTTGGCTATGACATGGAGCGACTCGGTTTCCTGTGGCAGGTGCGTTGGCTGGGTGAAGGAAACGCCGACAATGCGGGCGGACCCGATCAGGCAACGCCGCTCACATACGACAATCTGACCATTAACAATTTTACTGTTATGTATGAGATGAACGATACGGTCAATCTGCGTTTTGTCGTTAACAATGTGTTCGATGAGTTTCCGAGCGATTCCCGGATCGCGTATTCCGGCACTACCTCGACGACCAGTGGCGGCAACGCAAATTTCTTTGATGATCCTGTCGGACGCCGATATTCGTTCGGTTTGAGTGCGCGTTTCTAGTAACGCACAAACAGGTGCAATAACGAAACAACTCGCCCCGGCATTGCCGGGGCGAGTTGTTTGTCGCTGTACCGTATGCATACACGGCGAAAGGGTACTAAGTTATGAAAAAATCTCGGCGTGATTTCCTGAAAGCCACAGGCGCCGGTTCGGCCATGCTGGTAAGCAGCGCCCTCATTGGACGGCAAGCCGTTGCGCAGCAACAAGTGCCTGTAGAAGACAGCCTGCTCAGTGGCGGCGGTGCGCCAGTTGGCGTTAGTGAGCAGACTTTTGCGGAAGCTGAAAAGCTTTACGGCCTTGAGTTTACGTCATCGGAACGGAGTCTGATGTTGACTTCCGTCAATGATCAGATTGAAGCCGCAAAACAAATTCGTGCACTCGAAATACCAAATGATGGGCCGGCACCGGCAACCATGTTTAACCCGCGCCTGCCACAAACTAAAGTTCCCGACCGTGCCATGTTTCAAAGGTCAGCCGGGAGTACACCATCAATGCCGACCAATACGACTGATATTGCCTATGCGCCGGTCACTCATTTGTCAGACTGGATAGATAGCGGGCAAATCACCAGTCGCCGCCTGACTGAGATCTATCTTGAACGCATCGACCGCTATGACGGGCAGCTGCACGCCTTCGTTACCGTAACAGGAGACCTCGCGCTCGCCCAGGCGGATATCGCTGACCGGGAAATTGCGGCCGGCATGCGCAAGGGCCCGCTTCACGGCATTCCGTACGGGGTGAAGGATTTATGCGATACCAAAGGCATTCCGACCACATGGGGTGCGACGCCCTATAAAGACCGGGTTGCAGAACGGGATGCTACCGTGGTCAGTAAATTATGCGAAGCTGGTGCTGTGTTGCTGGGAAAAACAACTCTGGGAGCGCTCGCCTATGACGACCTCTGGTGGGGTGGTCGCACACGCAACCCGTGGAATACAGAGGAAGGTTCCAGCGGATCGAGTGCCGGGTCCGGATCATCGGTCGCCGCTGCACTATCAGGCTTTGCCATTGGCACCGAAACGCTGGGCTCAATCTCCTCGCCATCGGAACGGAACGGTGTAACCGGGCTGCGTCCGACTTTCGGCCGGGTATCAAGGCACGGTGCGATGGCTTTGTGCTGGTCACTCGACAAGATAGGTCCAATGTGTCGTGCGGCTGAAGATACAGCATTAGTGCTCGATGCCATTGGCGGCTACGACCCCAAAGACGCGGGCAGTACGCAAGTCCCATTTTCGTTCGACGGCACGTCCGATCTCAATGGAGCCAGGCTCGGGTATGTTCCACAGTGGTTCGACACCGAGGCCATCGGCGATCAAGGCAAATTCATGCTGGAGTCAGTCGCGACGGCAGGATTCAAACTTGTTGAAATATCGCTACCGGATTGGCCTTATGGCGCTATGCTGCCGGTGTTGCTGGTCGAGTCCGCCGCTGCCATGGAGGAGCTAACGCTCAGTGGCCGTGACGATTTACTGCGCCTTCAGGCGGCCGAAAACTGGCCTAACACCTTTCGGCTCGCCAGATTCGTATCCGCTGTCGATCTGCTGCAGATGAACCGCTTTCGACGACAGGTCATGGAAATGATGCATGAACAATTCGAGAGCGTGCATGCGATCATCGGCCCTTCAAATGCAACGCCGATGTCGCTCATAACAAATTATACGGGACATCCGGCAATCACGATCCGCGGCGGCTTCATTGAGACAAAGACCCGTCGCGATGGTATCGGCAGCGATCTTGACTTCGACGGCCCGGTAACTGAAAAAATGTATGAAGTGCCGATATCACTGTCGATCTGGGGGCCGCTTTACGAGGACGGCCGTGTCTGCCGGTTCGGTATGGCACTCGAAAAAGCACTCGGCATTGCTGCAAAACGCCCGCCCGATTTTGGCTGAAATGACAGAGGCAGCCAGGAAATCGAAATAATGCCACGAAAAATCTCAGTAACTCTTGCGGTATTGAGCATAGTCACATCACTGGTTGCGTGTGCGGACACGGGCGGCAGGCTGCAACGGCACCGCCATGTACCCTCCTGCCCCGACGGCCTGATCCTGATTTGCGAGTCTCAGCAGCCACCGGCGAAAGGCGGAGCTGAAGAAATTCCGAAGTACGAACGCTGCTATTGCGAGTCTGTTCTCTAGACTTAGCGTTTGAACATCGCCCGCAAGGGGCGGGCTCCTGTTAACCAGCGTGCACGATGCCCACGGCTATTCCAAGTTCCGGGGCGACGGAATAGAAATCCGTTTCCGGGCTCTCGCCGCCCGCAGCCAGATGTGCCGCGGTTGCAGCGATCCAGGTGTGCAATTCCATCGATCCTATCCCCGCATCTTCGACAACTTCTGTCGGGTCCCAGCCATCGTACTGACTGAGGTCACCGCTGGTCAGCACCTCGAGAAAACGTGCGTCGGCATCGGCATTCAGGCGCATGTGTTCGGCGGTGCGCTCGCCTCGCGTAATCATTTTCGCGCCTTCGATATGCATTTCCTTGAGCCGGTCGATCCATTCCTGCGGACTTAATGATTGCGGATCATCGCCGCCCGTTAGTTGCCATGCCGTTACCTCGTCGGGACCATCGCCCAGCTCGGGGTAGTAGCGCGTCGGATGATGCGACATGCCGCCTGATGCCAGGAACAATACTTTCTTGTCCAGCGTCTTTGCGAACTTGCCGATTGCCTCGCCCAGCATGCGCGAGCGGCGAAACGGCACGAGCGGCGGTGCGATGCAGTTGATGAATATTGGAATCGTTGGTTTGGCCTGCAAACCGCCGAGCATGTTATGGATGGTCTGAGAAAACGCATGATCGATTGTCATCTTGTAGGAGACGGCAATGTATATGTCTGCATGCCTTAGAAACTGCACGGCGTCGGTTGCCTCGGTTTGCGGCACGTCAAGCGGTCCTGCGAAACCACCGATATCGCCAACGGCTTCGGCATCGAGGCCGATACAAAAACATGGCATCAGTTTCAGGAAGAAGCCGTTGAAATGGTCGGCGCCGAATGCGAATACGAGATCCGGATCGAAATCCTTGATCGCTGCTTCGCGCTCTGCACAGGCCTTTTGCAACGCGTCCCAGTCGTCGGGCTCCTTCTCGTAGCAATACAGGAGGGGGCTATGTGAGGCACATGTAAGAAAGGTCTTCATTCAATCGCCCGGTGGGCCGGGCTCCTACGGCCGCATATAGAACGCAAATGTCTCGCCCGGTGGGCTGGGCTCCTACGGCCGAATGTAGAACAGAAAGGGCTCGCCCGCCAGAGCAGGCTCCTGCGAGAAATTGCAGAATGGTTTGCTAGAGACGCCATTGACCGATATCCATTTGTTTCCTGATGACCGAATTCTCCTGCGTGCCGAGTCCCAGGTTCGCGTGATGAATCGACTTGCGATCTGCAGATGGTTTGAACGCCGTACCACAGGAGATGACATCACCGGGCTGCAGTGTCGGAACTGGCTGATAAAGCTCACGATCTCCGCAACCTTGTAATTATAAAAGCGGGTACTATCTTGCGCCACAATCTCTCCCCCTACTTTACAGCTAACAGCAAGCTTGTCCGGATCATCCGCTGACGCATACAGCGCGTAATACTGAAACAGGTCTTCCGAGCGCATGCCGTTGCCGGTGATATCGTCGAATATCGTGTGCCCGAATATGTGCTGAGTGGCTTCGCTCGCGACCGGCATCGCCCATCCTGAGTAAGTCGATGAGCTCGTCAGGACAATCTTCCACCGCAGCCCTGATGTCGACAATTTCATCGTCCGCTAGCGCAACGCCGTAGGAGTCCTGTCCACTGAACCGGAAACTCGCAAACCTCATCATCCGTAGCCAGTCAAATGTAGATGTTGATCGTGTTGAGAACTGCGTCGCAGTTGATCAGGTCCACGCGCTTATGGTGAATCTTGTAGCTGTCGCCGTCACGAACCAATTCATGCGTGTACCTGCCGGCATAGGGCGTCTGCTTGTCGCGATAATACATGAAGCAGTGGAAATTGGACGTCACCGTGCAGTTGCCAGTCTTGTCATCCATTTCCGTTATCTGGATATTGGAGATGATGTGCGATGAGCGAACTTTGTAGTCTTTCGATGCGGCCCTGGGGTGCACAAAATAGCGGCGGCGCACTTCCATCATGACGCGATCATCGTAAAACAGCGAAATGTGGTTCAGCGGATCTTCCTGATCCTCGATCGTCGGCATCCAGTAGGTGCCATCCTCCGTGTAGAGTTCGATCCAGCGGTCGAGATCCGGCCTGTCCAGCAGCGACGCCTCCTGGTATAGCAGTTGTTCGATGTCGCGGATCACCTCGTTGCTGGTAACGACAGTGCTCATGTCAGGGTCCTGCCGCCGTCATGTATTCTTTCCAGGCGGAGTATTGTGTTCTCACATCCAGATCGCTGGTGCCCATGCCGACGGTTCGATCATCCAGGACCTCGTCCCTGCCAAAATTTCGGTGCATCTCGATCCAGTCGCTGGCAGTTGATTTCAGGCCCTCCTGAATTCGGAAATATACGGTCTGGTCGTCGGGTCCAACCATCGAGCCATTGGAATTGATCAGCCGCGAGTAAAGAATGGTCCGCTGCAACATCGAGTCCGGCGCACCCTTCAGGCGGAACGAAAAGGTCTCGATAATGGTTTTGTTGTAGGAAATTGGACGAACAACCCGGATATTCTGCACGGCAGACTTGATGGTCAGCGACGGATAGTAAAGCGTGTTGTGCGTATTGAATGACAAGATCTCCTGCATGCGCTCCTTGCCGTATGCCTTGATCATGGCCGCCTCGTATTCCGGATCCACGCTGTAGTCGGCATGAATGCTCGTCTTTCCCCCATTATAGTGATGCCCATACTTGAATCCGGTTATGCCCATGTCCTCCATGTATTCGTACGATTGTCCGAACGGCGGAAGAATTTCCGCCTCGTCGCGATGCGGGGAGTCCTCGGGCAGGGTACTCATGTATTCATTCGCCGCATCGACGACCGAGCGGTGCACGATCATTGGATGCATCGCATCGTTCAGATTTTCGAGGAACGGTTTCCAGTTGCAATCGTGTTCATATCGCAGCACACCGCCAGCCGCCTCCACTTCACCCTCGGGCGCCCGGTCGCAAAGGTTGTCCATGACGTCGGCGGCACCACCCATCCAAGTTTTCAGATCCGGTGCGGATGCATCCATGGTTGCGAATACGAAGCCTCGGTAGCTGTCGTAACGGGCCAGCTTCTGCATGCTGTACTGGGGGTCGTCCTTGTCGAATCCCGTTCCCTCATAGCCTTTCAGATGCGGCACGCCGAGCAGTTTTCCGTCGAGACGATAAGTCCAGCCGTGATAGCAACATCGAAAACCACTGATTTTTCCGCAGGGGGTATCGACCACCTTGGTGCCTTTGTGACCACAGCGATTGTGCAGCACGTGCACGTCGTTGTTCTTGTCCCGTACCATGACGACCGGCATCTTGCCGTAGTTCATGGTCATGTAACTGCCGGGCTCCGGCACCTGGCTCTCGTGCCCGATATAAATCCACGACCGCGCCCAGATGCGCTCCATTTCAAGGTCGAATATCTCGGGGTCCGTATAGAC
>SMVB01237582.1_pt1 | contig 10120 bp, 12 predicted proteins | sample 2456461 | NCBI WGS metagenome assembly SMVB01 (sample SAMN11095934, study PRJNA526329) | marine sediment metagenome | biome: Marine sediment; feature: Surficial sediment; material: Deep marine sediment; isolation source: Hadal surficial sediment | place: Pacific Ocean | collected 2014-05 | depth...
CCGTCAGCTCGCGCTGCCGTCGAAAGAGCGCCGGATCGTCCTTTGGGCCCAGGCGGTCGGAGGGGCCGGTCAGGGCGCCGTGGCACAGCTCTATCGAAACCCCATCGACGGCCAAGGAGAGCCTGGAAGGCAACGAAGCGAGATATTCTAGGTCCCGGCTCGAACACTGCTCGTAGGCCCGCTCGAGGGCCTTGAAGTCGGCCTCTGGCAGCCTCTCCCGCAGAGAGGCGCGCTTCCTGACCCAACGGCCGAGCAAACGGTCGTATTCGCCCTGAACACCGGCGATGGACTCACGGCACAAGACCTCGATCACCTCGTGGGGCGATGCATGGCCCACCACGTTATCTCCAGTGTTCACAACGGTTTGAATCCCTTCTTGCATCACCGTATCCATCACGCATTGTAGGGCATTCACGTTTCCTCGAATATCGCCAATCGCCGCAAAGATCATCCTTCTCACCCCTCCAAACGCGCCAAATGGCGCTTATATCGGTCCTCTCCGCAAGCCCGGTTCCCCGGTACGGACCGGGGCCGACCGGGGCCTTCAGGAGCCTCAGTTCATTTTAACCCCAAAAATAGGGCTTGACAAATCATTCTAGAAGTAGTAATCAATGCACCAGTTGGTCTGTTCTCTGAGCTCAGGTGATGAATCATGAGGGAACTGCCGAGGGGGCGAGGGGCATAGGTTGCGATGCCTCTTGTGCCGCCGGTCGAGGTGGGAACCTTCTCAGGGCTATTAAAAAACGGAAAAGGAGATAACCATGGCGGGGAAACCACTCACAAAGTCTCAGGTAATCACTAGTTTGCATGAGACAACTGGTCTTAGTAAAAAGGAAATCATCGGCGTCCTCGACGCCCAAATGCAGCTGGCCTACGGCGAGGCCAAAAACGGCTTTACGATACCAGGGATTGGCAAGCTGGTGGTCGTTGCGCGGAAAGCCCGTATGGGGCGGAACCCGGCTACGGGCGAAACCATCCATATTCCGGCGAAAAAGGTCCTGAAGTTCCGCGTTGCAAAGGCTGCAAAAGACGGCGTCAAGATGTAATTGTCCCTAATAGGGACATCTCAGCGAGAATCGGGTCTGGACAGGAAGGAATTGACCGGTTTTCCTTTGACTATCGGGCGCGGTACAGAGTTTGATTCAGTCTCAAGTCTCCTGCTACGATTACGTCCATTAAGGGCTGCATACACCTTGAATTGGCCATGTAGATTGCGTTATCAACCTTCTCCAAATACGGAGAAGGTTTTTTTTTGCCCCGCCAACGCTTTCGTAGAGTATTCTAGTTTGCGGAAGCCAAGACACGAAGCAGCGGACCGCCAACATGCATGACACGGATACCGAATCGTCCGACACCACGGTGGTGATGTCGGACAAGGCAATAGAAGAGGCCATCGCTCGGATGGCGTCCGAAATCGTCCTCGCGCACCGCCATCACGACGCGGTCCTGCTGGGAATTCTGCGTCGCGGGCGGCCCTTGGCCGATCGACTCGCGCAGGAAATGGAGACGCTCACAGGAAACCGGCCCAGCGTGGGGTCGCTCGCGACGACGCTGTATCGCGACGACCTGCGCAGTGGGAAAATGACAGCGAGCGTGGGCAGAGGAGAGACGCACTTCGACTTCGATGTCGACGGCGCATGGGTCGTGCTCGTGGACGATGTCTTGAATTCGGGCAGGACCGTTCGAGCTGCGCTAGACGAGGTGATGGATTACGGTCGCCCGGCCCGGATTCAATTGGCATGTCTCATCGACCGCGGGCTGCGCGAACTCCCGATCCGCGCGGACTATCTTGGAATGTCGGTCGAGACGCGTCCGGAGGACCACATCGCCGTGCGTGTGGGGGAACTGGACGGAGAGGACATCGTACTTTTACACCGTGCACAAAAGATTGAGCGTTAGGAGATCGTGAGACCGGCAATGGCTGTTGCAAACACTGTAGAATGGAAACGGCGGCATCTCGTGGCGATTGAAGATCTCACTCGCCTCGAGATAGAGCTGGTACTCGACACCGCCCCGCAGTTCATCGCCGTACAGCAGCGCGGAAGCGGCATCAAGAAAGTACCCCTGCTACAAGGCAGGCTGGTCGTCAATCTTTTTCTGGAGCCGAGTACGCGTACCCGCATATCTTTTGAACTCGCCGCCAAACGCCTAAGCGCTGATACATTAACGATCACGACCTCAACTTCAAGCGCGGTCAAGGGCGAGTCCCTGCACGATACCCTCGCCAATATCGAAGCGATGCACAGCGACATCGTCGTCATTCGCAGCCGTTTCGCGGGCGCTCCGGCAATCCTGGCGCACCGCCATCCCTCATGCATTATCAACGCGGGCGACGGGGCCCATGAGCATCCCACCCAGGCCCTCCTCGATGCCTTCACGATACGGAAGCACGTCCGCGCGCAGCGCGACGACCCGGACGCGGGCCTCGACGGGCTCCGCGTCGCAATCATCGGCGACATCGCCCACAGCCGCGTCGCGCGGAGCAACATATGGTGCCTCACCAAACTGGGCGCGAGCGTCGTTGTCTGCGGCCCGCGGACGCTTCTGCCAGCTGACATCGAGCGGATGGGCGTGGACTCGACCTCGGACCTCCGTGAGGCGATGGCCGGGGCCGACGTGGTGTACGCGCTGCGCATTCAGCTCGAGCGCCAGGATCGCGCGCTCTTTCCGAGCCTGCGCGAATACATCCGCCTCTTCCGCGTCGACTCGGAATCGCTAAAAGTCGCACCCGACAGCGCCCTCATCATGCACCCAGGCCCAATCAACCGGGACATCGAACTCGCGGCCGACGTTGCCGACGGCCCCCACAGCGTCGTGCTCGAGCAGGTCAGCAACGGCGTCGCCGTGCGGATGGCCATTATGCACCTCCTCGCCAACAGCGCGCCGGAGGACTAAGCCATGAGCACGGTGATCAAAGGCGGCCACCTCATCGAGCCCACAGCGGGCATCTCGGCGCCGATGGACCTGCTCATCGAGGACGGCCGAGTGACAAAGATCGGAGAGAACCTCAGGGGCGACGAGACGCTCGACGCGGCCGGATGCATCGTCTGCCCCGGACTCGTCGATATTCACGTCCATTTTCGCGAGCCGGGCTTCGAGTCCAAAGAGACCATCGCGAGCGGCAGCCGCGCCGCGGCGGCAGGAGGCTTCACGTCGGTCGTCACGATGGCAAACACGAAGCCGACTATCGACAACGCCGGAATGGTCGAATTCGTGAACCGGCGCGCGCGCGAGACCGCGTGCATCAAAATTTGGCCTTCGGCAACCGCCACGAAAGGCATGCAGGGGCAGGAACTCACCGAGATGGCCGAGTTGAAGGCCGTCGGCGCTGTCGCCGTGACGGACGACGGCAGGGACATCCAAAGCAGCTGGGTGATGCGCCGTGTCCTCGAGTACGCCGAGATGGTCGGGCTGCCGTATCTCGCGCACTGCGAGGACCAGACCCTCATGGAGGGCGGCGCCATGAACGAGGGCTATAACGCTACGCGCCTCGGCGTCCCGGGCCTGCCGAGGGCAATGGAAGAGATCATGATCGAGCGCAACGCCCGCCTCGCGCAGCTGACGGGGGCGCAGATTCACATCCAGCACATCACCACCGCTGGCGGGATTGAGATTTTGCAAAGGTACAAGGCCAAGGGCGTCTCCATTACCGGGGAGGCCACGCCACACCATTTCACGCTCACGGACGATGCGGTTCGGGACTTCGACACCAACGCAAAGATGAACCCGCCGCTGCGGGAACAGGAGGACATCGATGCCATCAAGAAAGCCATCGCCGACGGGACGATCGACTGCATCTCGACGGACCATGCGCCCCACACACCGACCGAGAAGGACGTGGAATTCGCGGAGGCGCCCTTCGGGATTATTGGGCTGGAGACGTCGCTAGCCCTGACGATTACGGAACTCGTCGAGCCGGGGCACATCCTTCTCGAGCGGGCCGTCGAACTCATGACCTCCGCCCCGGCAAAGATCCTCGGCCTCCAGGCCGGCGTCCTGTCCGAAGGGGGCCCGGCGGACATCGTCATCTTCGACCCGAAAGCGGAATGGGTCGTCGAGCCCGAACGCTCCGCGTCGCTGAGCCGCAACACCCCTTTCGCGGGCATGACCCTACGCGGCCAAGTCAAGACGACCCTTTGCGACGGCGAGGTGGTCTATCTGCACGACGCCGGCGTCAGTGTGGGCTAACAACCTTCAGGGAACGCTCGATTTGGGGGATTGAGTAACCGGCGTAGTTTCAATACAAAGAGGGGCCGACCGCGGGCCGGCCCCTCTGGAAAACAACTCCTACAGACGCCTATTCTTCCTCTTCGTATTCTCCGAGACCCACGAGTTCGATCCGTGACATTGCGGCTGCGTCGCCCAGGCGCGGTCCCAGCTTCAGAACGCGCGTATAGCCGCCGGGCCGCTCCGCGTTGGCGGGGCCTACCTCGTCGAATAGTCGTTTCACCGCCGTCTTATCGCGCAGAGCCGCAAAGGCGCGGCGGCGGTTCGCGATGCTGTCCTTCTTCGCCAAGGTCACCAGCGGCTCAGCGAAGCGGCGCAACTCTTTTGCCTTCGCCAACGTCGTGTTGATGGCGTAATGCGTAAACAGGGCCACGGCGAGGCTCTTCATGGTCGCCTTACGATGGGACGTCGTGCGCCCGAGCCTGCGTCCCGCCTTTCGGTGTCTCATCTCTGTCGTCCTTCTTGGTTACTGCTACTCTTCCACGGGCTCCACGGGCTCCACGGGCTCCGCCACGGCCTCGACTTCCTCTTCTGCCTCTCCCTGATGCCCGTTATCGCCTACACTCATACCCAGCGAGAGGCCCATGGTCTCAAGGATGGCCTTAATCTCGTCCAGCGATTTTTTCCCAAAATTGTGAAATCCGAGCATCTCAACTTCACTACGGGAGACCAGCTCGCCGATCGTCTTGATTTCCGCCGCCTTCAGGCAATTTGCAGCCCGCACACTCAGCTCCATCTCCTCGACCGGCCGCAAAAGGGTTTTGAGCATGCCCGGGTCATCGGCTGCAGCCGCCTCGGCTTCCTCTTCTTCTCGCGTTTTCTGTTGCGAAAAGATCCTCAAATGGTCCATGAGCAGGTCCGCCGCTTCACGCACGGCGACCTCCGGGGTGATGGATCCGTTGGTCCACACCTCAAGAAGCAGCCGGTCGTAGTCGGTCGTCCGGCCGACACGCGCGTCCTCGACCTCGAAGTTGACCTTTGAAACGGGTGAAAAGCTCGCATCAAGGTAGATGGTCCCGAGAGGTGCATGCTCCAGCTCGAATTTATCCGAAGTGACGTAGCCTCGTCCCTTCGCGACCTTAATCTCCATCGTCAGAGACGTGGATCGGTTCGTCGAAGTAAACAAGACCAGATCGGGCTCATGGCACACAATATCGTCCTGGCCCGCAAAGACATGGCCCGCGGTGCATTCTCCTTTGCCGCTGAAACTGAAGGAGAAGATGGACGAGTTGCCTTCTTTTAGGCTTAAATCGCACTTCTTGAAGTTCAACACCACGTCTGTCATGTCCTCTTCGACCCCGGGGATAGCAGAGAACTGATGCTGGATTTCTTCGACGCGGATCGCCGTGACGGCTGCCCCCGTAAGCGACGCCAAGAGAACGCGCCGCATCGAGTTGCCCACAGTCGTCCCATATCCCCGCTCGAAGGGTTCCACCGAGAAGCGGGCGTACCGGGCGTTCGAACCTTCTTCTACTTTTACCCACCTGGGAATCACAAAGTCTTCGGTAATCATTTTTGGTGTCCTTATCGCGAATGGCCTATCCGGTTCAGATCGCGCCAGAAACCCTAAACTGCAAGGGCCTTACTACACTCGCCGCCGCTTCCGCGGCCGGCATCCGTTGTGCGGAATACGCGTAACGTCTTTAATTAGTGTCACTTCGAGCCCGGCCGCTTGGATTGCGCGTATCGCCGATTCGCGACCCGACCCCGGGCCGTTGACATGGATGCGCACCTCTTTCAGGCCGATATCGAGGGCGGCCCGGGCCGCCTTCTCAGCGGCAAGCTGCGCGGCGTAGGCCGTGCTCTTTCGCGAGCCCGAAAACCCGACCTGGCCGGCGCTCGAAGAGGAGATAACGTTACCCCGAGCATCGCAGATGGACACAATCGTGTTATTGAACGTAGCCTGGACATGGACTATGCCCGAGGTGCTCGTCAGTGCGACGCGCTTCTTCTTCCCCTTACGTTTTTCGGTTGCCACCTTCGATACCCTCCTATGATGCTTTCTTCTTAATAGCGGTGCGGCGCGGCCCCTTACGGGTGCGCGCGTTCGTATGCGTTCGCTGTCCACGTACCGGCAGGCCCCTCTTATGCCGGATTCCGCGATAACAATTGATCTCCATCAACCGCTTCACGTTCCCCGTCACCTCTCGGCGCAGGTCGCCCTCTACCTTGTAATCGTTCTGGATCAGGTTCGATAACGTATTCACCTGCTCATCCGACAACTCATTCACCCGCATCCGGTCGTCGATTCCCATCTTTTCCATCAAGACCTTCGCCCGGGTCGGCCCGATGCCGAAGATGCTCTGCAGGCCGATTTCCACGCGTTTTTGCCTCGGAAGGTCGACTCCAACAATACGTGCCATGCTCTTTGCCCTCTCTCGATCAGCCTTGCCGCTGCTTATGCTTCGGATTTTCGCAAATCACGCGTACGCGACCGCGCCGACGCACTATCTTGCATTTCTCACACATCTTTTTAACCGAGCTTCGAACTTTCATGTCTCTCTCCAAGGTGCCGAAGAAATGCGCCTAGGCGCCTCCTTGCAGTTCATCGACCTTGCATTGTCTATGCACTACCGTTTCGCCAATTCGCCCCAAGACCGGCTCGATTTCGGCGAAACGGACAAAATCTCGGGTTCCCCGTCTCGAATAACTATGCTATGTTCAAAATGGGCGCTGGGTCTTTCATCGGCCGTCAGCGCGGTCCACCCGTCATCCGCTACGCGCACCTCATGCGTACCGACGTTGATCATGGGCTCGATGGCGAATACCATCCCCGCCTTCAACTTCGGCCCGCGGGACCCGGTCACGAAATTCGGAATCTGCGGATCCTCGTGCATCTCGGTCCCGATACCATGGCCAACGAAACTTCGTACAATCGAAAATCCCTCTCCAGCGACCGTCTCCTCGACTGCGCGCGAAATGTCCTCGAGATGATTTCCCGCCCGCGCAGCGTCGATGCCGTTCGCCAAGGCACGATCCGTGACCTCCATCAATCGAGTCCGCTCGTCGTCGAGCTGGCCACACGCGACGGACAGGGCCGCATCGCCGTAGTAGCCCTTGTACTTCACGCCTACGTCGATACTGCAAATCTGGCCCTCTTTCAGCCGACGCGGTCCGGGTATCCCGTGAACGATAACCTCATCTATAGAAATGCACGTCGACGCGGGGAAGCCTTGGAATCCCAGAAAGGAGGGCTCGCCTCCTTTCGATCGGATCGCCTCTTCGGCCATCGCGTCGAGTTCTCCGGTTGTGATTCCGGGCTCAATCTTGTCTGCCAACATACTAAGGACATCGGCTACAATCCCGTTGGCCTTTCTGAGCAGGTCGATCTCGCGGCTAGTTCGGATGGCGATCATAGGCTCACGAAACTCCCTGCGCCAAGAGAATATCTTCAATCTTCTCGGCGATCGCACTTGGGTCCTGGCCGGCAGCTTCGATAAACCGCACCAACCCTCTGTCCTTGTAATACGCAGTCAATGGCTCGGTCGACTCGCGATACACGTGTAATCGCTGTCTGATGGTGTCTTCCAGGTCATCCTCTCGTTGAACAAGAGCCGTTCCATCGCAGGTCTCTTTGTCGCACACGCCTTCTACGGCCGGCGGCTTAAACTTTAGATTGTAGATCTTGCCGCATTCGGGACAGCTCCGCCGCGCCGTTAGGCGCTCGACGATCTCGTCATCGCCGATCTTAAGTACGATCACCGCATCCAGCGCTTCGTCGCGTTGCTCGAGCATGCGGTCGAGTTCCTCCGCCTGCGCCAGAGACCGGGGAAAGCCATCGAGGATGTATCCATGGTCGCAATCCGGCTGCGAGAGACGGTCCACCACGACCTCACACGTCAGCGTGTCCGGTACCAATTCGCCTGCTTTGAGATAGCTCCCAATCTTTTCACCGAAGTCCGTGCCGCGTTCCTGATGTCCGCGGAAGATATCGCCCGTAGAGATGTGGGCCCACCCATGCTTTTCAGTGAGGCGCGACGCCTGCGTGCCTTTGCCCGCGCCCGGAGCACCCAATATCAACACATGACCGGCCACGGGACTACCCTCTCCTCGAGCGAATTCGGCCGCCCTTGGCAAAGCCTTCGTAATTGCGCATGATCAGGTGCTGTTCCATCTGCTTGACCGTGTCCAGCGCCACACCCACCAAAATCAGCAGGCTGGTCCCGCCGAAGAACTGGACCACATTGAAGTCGTAAATCCCGAGCGTCGAATACATGACGTTGGGAAGCAGGGCGACCGCCACAAGAAATGTCGAGCCCACGAGGGTCACGCGGGTCATCACCTTGTTGAGATACTCGGCCGTGGCCTTCCCGGGACGCACACCCATGATGACGCCGCCGTACTTCTTCATATTGTCCGCCATCTCAACGGGATTGAACGTAATTGCAGTGTAAAAGAAAGAAAAAAACATGATCATCGAAGCGAAGGCGACGCTATAGGCCCAGCCGCCGTACGCGAACCAATCGTTGAATACGAGTTGGACCCATCGCACGTCGACATTCCCCGCGACCATCGTCGGGAGCATCAGGAGCGAACTCGCAAAAATAATGGGGATAACGCCCGCTTGGTTGACTCGGAGCGGCAGGTAGTTGCGCGCCCCGCCGTACACCTTGCGGCCTTTCACTTGCCGCGGATATTGCACCGGAATACGGCGCTGCCCTGTCGTCACCAGGATCGTTCCCGCCACGACGAAGATGAACACGGCCACCATAATCAGAAACGTGAACACCGACAACTCGCCCGTGTTTAACAGGCGAATGACCGTCGCCACGGCCGCCGGCATACTGGAAATAATACTCGCGAAGATAATAAGGGATATCCCGTTGCCGACACCGTGCTCGCTAATCTGTTCGCCCAGCCACATCAAAAAGGCCGTGCCCGTGGTAAACGACAGCACACACATCATGTAGAACCCGATGCCCGGCGTGGCCGTCATCAAAATGGGCGCGTCGGGCGTGTTCATCGAAACCAGGAACCTGGCAACACCGAGCGACTGCACGAGGCACAAAACAATCGTGGCGTAGCGGGTGTACTCGTTGATTTTCTTCTGCCCCTCTGCGCCAAGTTTCTGTAATGCCTCGAGTTGCGGCACCACGACCACGAGCAATGACATGATGATGGAAGCGGTAATATAGGGCATGATGCCCAGCGCGAATATCGTCGCTTGCGCGAAAGCACCGCCTGAAAAAAGATCGTAGAAGCTGAGCAATCCGCCAATGTCGCCTATCCGCTCGGACAAGGCCTGACCATCCACGCCCGGTGTCGGGACGTGCGCGCCGAAACGATACGCCACGAGCGCAAGCACCGTAAAAATGATGCGCTGCTTGAGCTCGGGAATCTTGAACGCATTCCGAAAGGCTTGGATGGGCTGCGCCAACGCTTAGCTCTCCTTGCCCGCACGCGGCCGCCGGTGCGTCACCGCACGCGCCGCAGGCGGCTCTATGAGTTCGACGCTGCCGCCCGCATCTTCGATTTTCCCACGAGCAGCCGCGCTAATAGCATTCACTTTAAGGTCGAATTTCTTCGTCACTTCCCCGCGCCCAAGGACCTTCACGCCGCCCTTGAGGTCCTTCGCCAACTTCTTCTCCACGAGAATGTCCGTCGATATCTCAACCCCATCGTCAAAGGCCTTCTCAAGCGCATCGAGATTCACTTCGGCAAAAGGGTGCCGCCCTGTGTGATTAAACCCGCGCTTGGGCAGGCGCCGGCTCAGGGGCATCTGCCCGCCCTCGAATCCGGCACGACGCGAGTAGCCGGATCGCGACTTTTGGCCTTTGTGCCCTCGTCCCGAGGTCTTACCGCTACCGGAACCAGGACCGCGACCGATACGCTTCCGGTGCTTTTTGGAACCCGGAGCCGGGCTGAGTGTGCTCAAATCCATCGGCATAGCTTA
>SMVB01234038.1_pt1 | contig 10119 bp, 7 predicted proteins | sample 2456461 | NCBI WGS metagenome assembly SMVB01 (sample SAMN11095934, study PRJNA526329) | marine sediment metagenome | biome: Marine sediment; feature: Surficial sediment; material: Deep marine sediment; isolation source: Hadal surficial sediment | place: Pacific Ocean | collected 2014-05 | depth 0-1...
ACCATGAGGCTTACCAGGGCGCCCCCGGTTTCCACGACCTCGCCTTCGACGGCGAGCCGCTCGAGGCGGACACCATGGCAGGTTTCGCGGACGCCTGGCAGGCCTCCGTCGAGCGTCGCGGTCCGATCGCGGTGAAGCACGACATCAAGCGCATCGTAGCCGACTGTCCATCGGGCAACTGCAGCTACGCCTACATCGAGTTCGACCGCTTGATCGGCGCCGAGCAGACGCAGCGTGTGCCGATGCGGGCGACGGTGCTGCTGCGGCACACGGATACGAAGCCACAGTTCAAGATCTTCCACTGGAACGTGTCGCGCGTGGACGGGAAACCGTGGGTTGCCGCGCCCCGGGCGAAGACCAAGAAGGGGGAGTGACTCCAAGGGGCCATGGGGCCCCTAGGCTTGCGGCGTGCGGATCACCAGGTTGCGGATCTCGGTCATGTCCTCCATGGCGAAGCGCACACCTTCGCGTCCGAGGCCGCTGTCCTTCACGCCGCCGTAGGGCATGTTGTCGACGCGCCACGACGGCACGTCGCCGATGATCACCCCGCCGACGTCGAGCTCGTCCCACGCCTTCTGCACCTTGTAGATGTCGCGCGTGAAGATGCCTGCTTGCAGGCCGAACTTGCTGTCGTTCAACTCCACGAGCGCATCCTCGAAGTCGGCGAAGCGGCTCAGAACGGCGACCGGCCCGAACGCTTCCTCGACGCAGATCTTCTGATCCCTGGGCACGTTCTCGAGCAGGGTGGCGTCGAGCATCGCCCCGTTCCGGGTGCCCCCGCAGAGCACTCTCCCGCCGGCCTCGACGGCGGACTGGATCCACTCCTCCAGGCGCTCCGCCTCGCGCGCCGAGATCATCGGCCCGATGAAGGTGTCCTCCGCCTTGGGATCTCCGGACACCAGCGCTTCGGTGGCCTGAACGAGGCGCTCCCTCAGGGCGTCGTAGAGCGTCTCGTGAACCAGGATCCTCTGAACGCCGATGCAACTCTGGCCGGACTGATAGAAAGCGCCGTACACGAGGCGCGCGACGGCGTCCTCGAGATCGGTGTCCGCGTCGACGATGCACCCGGCGTTGCCGCCGAGCTCGAGCACGACCTTCTTCTTGCCCGCCTTCGCTTTCAGCTCCCAGCCCACGGCCGGGGAGCCGGTGAAGCTCAGGAGCTTGAGCCGGTCGTCCGTCGTGAACAGTCCGGCGCCCTCGCGTCGGCACGGAAGGATGGAGAACGCGCCTGTCGGCAGTTCGGTCTCCGCCAGCACCTCGCCGATGATCAATGCGCCGATGGGCGTGCGGCTCGCGGGTTTGAGCACGAACGGGCAGCCGACGGCGATTGCGGGAGCGATCTTGTGGGCTGCCAGGTTGAGCGGAAAATTGAAGGGCGAGATGAACGAACACGGCCCGATCGGCACGCGCTGGAACATGCCGCGGTAGCCGCGGGCCCGCGGGGAGATCTCCAGGTTCATGACCTCGCCGTTCATGCGCACCGACTCCTCCGCGGCGATGCGGAAGGTGTCGATGAGGCGGCCGACCTCGCCGCGCGAGTCGTGGATCGGTTTGCCCGCTTCCACGCAGAGGGAGAGCGCGAGCTCCTCGGAGCGCTCCTCGAAGCGGCGGGCGCAGTGATTGAGGACGGCCTGGCGCTCGTAGGGTGCCATCTTCCGCATCGGCTCCGCCGCCTCGGCGGCCGCGGCAATCGCGCGATCGATCGTGGCCACGTCCGCCAGCGCGACACGGTAGGCGACCTCGCCGCTGTACTTGTCGGTGACCTCGAGATCGGAGTTGGGAGCCTCGGCGGCGTTGGCGACGTAGTACGGAATGGTGTTCATGGGCTGAGCGCGCGGTGGGGGGGCTACACCTGCCGGCTGCGGTCCTGGATCTCGTGGTTCAGAATGCGATCGTTGTCCGAGTAGTCGACAGGGATCTGGATGACGTGGACGCCGGGGGTGCGCAGGGCTCGCTCGAGCACCCCGCGCAGGCCTGCGGTCTCGGTAACGAGGTGGCCATGGGCGCCGTAGCTCTCCGCGTAGCGCACGAAGTCCGGGTTGCCGAACTCGAGCCCGTAGCTCGCAAAACCCATGGCGGCTTGTTTCCACTGGATCATGCCGTACGCGTCGTCCTCGAGAATCAGAACGACGATGTGCACGCCCAGGCGGACGGCGGTCTCGAGCTCCTGCGAGTTCATGAGGAAGCCTCCGTCGCCGCAGATCGCCATCACCTGCCGGTCCGGATGGACCAGCTTGGCGGCGATCGCGGACGGCAGACCGGCACCCATCGTCGCGAGCGCGTTGTCGAGCAGGACGGTGTTGGGCGAGTGGGCCTTGTAGTTGCGCGCGAACCAGATCTTGTAGACGCCGTTGTCGAGGGCGATGATCCCTTGATCTTCCATGACCGCGCGGACGTCCGCGACCAGGCGCTGTGGGTAGACGGGATACCGCGGATCCTCGGAGCCTTCACGCACATGGGCTTCACCGGCTTCACGGACCTCGAGGAAGCGCGTGAAGTCCCAATGGTCCTGCTTCTGCAGGCGCTCCGAGATCTGCCAGATGCTGTTGGCGATGTCGCCGACAACCTCGACTTGCGGGAAGTACACGGCGTCCACGGCCGCGCTCGAGAAGTTGACGTGGATGACCTCGACGCCGCCCTCGCGCATGAAGAAGGGCGGTTTCTCGACGACGTCGTGCCCGACGTTGAGGATGAGGTCGGCGGCCTCGATCGCGCGGTGCACGAAGTCGCCGGCGGAGAGCGCGGCGTTGCCGAGGAAGAGCGGGCTGCGTTCGTCGACGACGCCCTTGCCCATCTGGGTCGTGATGAACGGAATGCCGAAGCGCTCGACGAACGACCGCAGCATGCGGGACGTCAGCTTGCGGTTGGCCCCGGCCGCGACGATCACGAGGGGGTGCCGGCTGGCCTCGAGGCGCTCCACCGCCGCTCGAACGGCCTTCTTCTCCGCGATGGGCCGCCGCACCAGGCTGGGGGGGATCAAAGGCTCGGTCGTCTCCTCGCGCGCGATGTCCTCCGGGAGCTCGAGGTGCGTCGCGCCGGGCTTTTCCTCCTGCGCGAGCCGGAAGGCCTCGCGGACGCGCGAGGGAATGTTCGCGCCGCTGACCAACTGCCTGGTGTACTTCGTGATCGGGCGCATCATGTCGACGATGTCGATGATCTGGAATTGCCCCTGCTTGCTCGACTTGATGGGCTTCTGGCCGGTGATCATCACCATCGGCATGCCGCCGAGCTGAGCGTACGCCGCGGCTGTGACGAGGTTGGTCGCCCCCGGACCGAGAGTGGCGAGGCACACGCCGGCCTTGCCCGTCAGGCGGCCGTAGGTGGCCGCCATGAAACCCGCCGCCTGCTCGTGGCGGGTCAGGATCAGGCGGATCTGGCGCGAGCGCGAGAGCGAATCGAGCAGATCGAGGTTCTCCTCACCCGGGATGCCGAAGATGTATTCGACGGCCTCGCTCTCGAGGGCTTGGACGAACAGGTCGGATGCTTTCACGGGTGGCCTCTACGGGACGCGGGCGGGTCCGTGACATCCTTGCGGCCGCATGCGCCACCGGCAAGCTTCAAGTCGCGCCCAGGCCTCGCGCTCGCGAGCAGGTGCTCGCCTGGCATCTTCCTCGTCAGGTAGCGACCGCCCGGTAGGGGGCGTGATCCTTGTCTCGGCAGGTCCAGATGCACCGTGAAGCGCTCGCCACCGTACGCCCCGTCGATCGACACGCTCTCCCGTCGCCCATCGGGTGCGGTGTGGTCGATCGCCTCGAGCGCCGGATCGAGCAGAGTCCTCATACGGGGAGGCGCGCACACCTCCCCGGAGAAGGGGGGTGCATGGAGCGTCGTTCAGGCACCCACGCCGCATCTCGCGCCCGACGACCCGCTCACTGGAACGTGATCGCGATAGCGTCCGAGAGATTGAAGGTCGGAGCTCCGTTCACGTCGCGGTAGTAGCACTGGAAGCGCCACGTCTCGCCCACCAGGATCGGCTGGCCCGGATTCGTCGGTACGAGGTCGAGGCGCACGCAGAAGTGCGCGCGGCCGAGGGCGTCAGCGGTCTGTATCTGGTCCTGGATACGCGCGATGTCGCCGCCGAGGCACAGGGTGCCGGCGCCGAACGGAACCTGGCTCGTCGTCGTGCTGGCGATCAAGAGCGAGAACTCGTGGGGCGGCAGCGAGTCCGCCCACAGCCCCAGGAGACCGTCGGCGACGAACGGGCTGCCGTGCGCTTCGAGGCGCGCGCCCTGACCGGTGGAGTTGGGTGCGCCAGGCACGCAGAAGAGCGTTCCGAAGTTCGGCGTCGGGCAGGTCCAGGCGCCGGTGAACGCGTAGACGCCACCGATCCGCCGCGCGGGCGAGCTCGAACCCGAGACGACGACGCGCTCGCCCGAGACGGCCATTCTCGCTCCGAAGGCGACGTTCGGCTGGCTGTCAGCGGCGCGCAACACCGTGGTCGGGTTCCAGGTCGTGCCTGTGCGCCGGTAGAGGAAGACGGCGCCGCCGTGCTCGACCTCGTCCTCGTTGCCGTGCTCGGAAACGGCCAGGCGCTCGCCGTCGAGGTGGACCTCCTGGCCGAACTCGCCTCCCGCTCCCGTGGCACCTTCCGCGATGTACTCCACGTTCCAGCCGGTCGAATCGAACCGGTACACGTAGGCCCGGTTGGGTGTGCCGAAGGGCGCGCCCACCACCGCACGGTCGCCGTCCAGGTCCACGTCCCAGCCGAATCCACCGGGGGTCGGCGCGGGTCCTACCTGGCGGTAGCGCCGCTCGAACTGCCACACCCCGCCGACCTCCACGAAGGTCTCGAACACGCCCTTGGGCGCCGCCCCGTAGGCGCCGACGATCACGTGGTTCCCGTCCGTCGACACCGCATGGCCGAAGCGCGAGTCCGACTCGGGCACGCTGCTCAGCAGCAGAGCGACCGCGGTCCAGGTAGAGCCGGAGCGCTCGAAGACGTCCACCCGTCCGACGGAGTCCAGGCCGCCGTGGTCGTAGTTGGAGTTCCCCACGACGATCCGCGTCGCGTCATCGTTGAAGTCGACGGACTCCCCGAAGCCCACCGATCCGGACGGGTCATCGAGCAGACCGCGGTACTCCCAGGTCCCGGCGACCTCGGCGAAGAGGAACACCACGTGAGAGTCCCCAACGGCCAACCAACCGTTCGCCAGGGACAGTTTGCCCTGCAGGCTGTTCGCCCCGACGGGATTGGACAGAGCCTGCGTGTGCATCCACTCGCCACCCACGAGCCGATGCATGGTGATCACGCCGTTGGAGCCCGTGGACTTGCGCGCCACGGCCGCCCACTCGCCGTCGATCGCAACGTCGGAGTGGAACACCGTCTGGGCGTCGGGGTACGGCTCCCAGCCGAGTCGCGCCTCTCGGCACTGGCCGTGGAGTGGAGCCGCCGAAACTATCACGAGGGCCGCGATCGCCCGGTAGCCGCGGAAGAGGCAGATCATGGGGTACTCCTCAGTTCCAGAGAATGATCGTATTGCCTGAACCTACCCCCCCATGCCCGAGCCGTCTGTGCGCCGAAGTGCGCAATGCCGTCCGGCAAGTGCCTGACCTGGGATCATCGAAGAGCGAACCCCGGCAGACTCCGAGGCCCCGCTCAATCGAGGAAGCGGAGCGGCTCACCCCGGCGCAGGGCTTCGCGCGCGTCCGGATGGGCCACCGCTACGAGCGCTTCGGCGCGCTCCTCAGTGCTGCGCCCCCGCATCTCGGCCACGCCGAACTCGGTGAATACATAGTCGAGCTGGTGGCGCGGTGTGGTGATGATCGCGCCGGCCGGGAACCGGCTCACTATGCGCGAGACCGTGCGGCCGTCCACCTGCGCGGTGGCGGGCAGGCAGAGCATCGATTGGTCATCGCGGTCCATGGAGGCACCCCCGACGAAATCCTCGTGTCCCCCGATGCCCGAGTGCTGGCGGCCGTCGATGGTGTCGGCCATGACTTGACCGGCGAGGTCCACGGCCAGGGCACCGTTGATGGAGACCATCCGCCGGTTCCTGGCGATGACGGAGGGATCGTTCGTGAGCGCTGCCGGCAGGAAGCGCACTTCATCTCGCTCGTGGAGCCATGCGTGAAGCTCGGCACTGCCGAAAGCAAACGTGCAGACCGAGAACCCGTCGTACACACCCTTGTGGCGATTGCTCACCTTCCCCGCCTGGTGGAGGCGCATGAGGCCCGTCGTGAACATCTCGGAATGGATCCCGTAGTCTCCACCGTCTCCCTCGGCGAGGAGCGTCGCCACCGAATTGGGAACTCTGCCAATGCCCGTCTGGAGTGTCGAGCCGTCGCGGATGAAGCGCGCGACGTGGCGGGCGATGGCCCCCTCGACCGCGCCTGCCGGCGGCTCGTCGAGCGTGGGGAGCGGCCTGTCGCTCTCGATGACGACATCGATCTCCGCCGCCGTCAACTCGTGCCGGTAAGAACTCCCGTGGCCGGCTGGGAGGCCGAAGGTCCTGGGCAGCGCCGGGTTGACCTCGGCGATGAGGAGTCGACTGGGGTCGCGCCCACAGGCGCGTAGGGCCTCCGCGGTGGCACCGGCGTGAAGCGACAGGCTGTAGCGTCCGTGCTCGTCGGGCGCTGCGACGGCGGTGGCCATCACCCGGGGCGCCATCGCCTCGATCACCGACGCGAAGCGCCGAAGGTCGCCGGGCACGAATGCCACCGCGTGCCCCGCGGCGACGAGCCCGCGTTCGGCGGGGCCGAAGAAGCCGCTACGGAGCCTGACACCGGGGCGAGCGAAGAGTGGGTAGAGATCGAGCAGCAGCGCAGCGGACACCTCGAGGTCCTCGAAGTCCTCGCGGTCGGAGAGCGCGTGCAGCAGCTCGGCCGGTTGTCCCGGACCCAGTGGGATCGCCAGTCGGTCCCGCGATCGGATGAGTGCCGCGGCTTCTGCCGCGGTGCACAGTCTGGGTTCGCCCGGCGCCGCTCCTCGTGCCATGGCTGCCAGGATCGCAAGTCGAAGGCCACCGTGCACGCCAACCTCGAGATTCGGATTTTCAACCCCGTGGGGCTGCGATCGGGTCCGGCGGTATCCCTCGTGAACGTCCTGCTGCGGTTCCGCGCCCTCAACCACAGGATGCACAACAAGGTGATGACCGTCGACGGGCGGATCGGGACCGTCGGGGGCCGCAACATCGCCGACGAGTACTTCGACCGCGACCCCACGTACACCTACATCGACCGCGAGGTGCTGGTGCTGGGCCCCGCAGTCGCCGACATGGCCGCCTCGTTCAAGGAGTACTGGTCGAGCCGCTACGCCGTGCCCGCCGAGCACCTGGTCTCCGACGAGAAGCTGTCGAAGCGCGATCGCCGCGAGCTGACTTCCATGCTCGATGAGCTCGAGCAGGAGCGCCGCGTGGGGGCGCAGGCGAAGAGGAGCAATCGAGGAGCTCCGAGCTGTCACGCCTGCTCGAGTTGTGGTGGGCGCACGCGGCCGAGGCCTCGGTCCAGTTCGCCTGCTGCGCGCTCTCGGTGGCCCTGCTGGATACTCTGCTTGCGCGATTCACCGCTCCCGAGCCGCGCGCGGCGCTCTGGCTGGCCGGGCTCGCGCAGCTCCGGCCCCGAGGGGACCGAGGATCTCGCAGAAGGAGAGGGTCTGGCCGACGGCGAGGGGCATGACGGCCGTCGAGTCTAGCCCGCCAAGGTCGGGCATCTACGCCCGACCCTGCTTCCGGCCCGAATCCACGGGCTGAGTCGATGGTGGCGTACTCCCCCGGGAACGTCGGGATCGGGACGACGCTCCCGACCTCGCGACTCACGGGAGCCTGGACGATCGAGTCGACCTCCGGCGGCCTGGTCTTCGCGGACGGATCGAGCCGGGGGACTGCAGCAGCTCGCCTGGGCGAGCGCGCTCGAAGCGGCGCGGCGGTTTAGGCCCGCGCCAAGCCGACGACACGCCGGTCGCCGGCGCCAGGGTCCGCGTGACCCACGGCAACGGTCAGCTGGAGAGCATTCATGTGTACGGGCGATAGGACTCGAACCGACGACATGCAGCGGCTCCATAACCGTCACGGAAGCAGCGCCCTGTGCGCGATCGATGGCACTCCTGTGCGGCGGGAAAGGAGCGAGGGGCCGAGTCGGTGCGCGGGCGTGTTCGATTCGGGCATGATCCTCCGAACTGTCATGACTTCTCTCCTCCTGTTCGTCGGAGCGACCGCGTGCTCGTCGGGCACCCGCGCCTCCGGGCCGAGCGCCGTCCATGCCTGGGCGAACGGGCAGATTGAGGCCTGGATCCGGAAGACTTACCCGGACGCCATGTGGATGGTCCACGCCTACATCGAGTCAGTTGTCCTCGAAGAGGGAGCCTGCGACCCAGTCGTAGTCGCCGGGGGCCGTGCGATTTGCCCCGCCGCTGACCGAAGCGCCAGAGGAGTAGTAGTCGCCGCCGGCCGTGTTGTTAGAGCCGCCGCTGACCGAGGCGCCATAGGAGTAGTAGCCGCCGTTGATGGCCATGTTGTTAAGCCCGCCGCTGACCGAGGAGGTGTTCCCGCTGGCCGCGTTGTTCCACCCGCCAGTGACCGAGGAATAGTAGCCGCTTGCAGTGTTGAGCAGTCCGCCGCTGACCGAGGATGAATTGCCGCTGGCCGTATTGAGCCGCCTGCCGCTGATCGAGGACGAAGCACCGCTGGCCGTGTTGTCGCGCCCACCGCTGACCGAGGAAAGCAAACCGCTGGCCGTGTTCGTGCGCCCGCCGCTGACCGAGGAGAACACACCCGTGACGGTGTTCCCGCTCCCTACCACGAGTCCACCCCAAGCGCCATGCGTGTTCTTCCATCCACCGACGATGTTGTGCGAGCCCGTACGGTCGTCTCCGTCCGGATTGCCCATCTCGTTGTAGCCGACGGTGAGGTTGCCCAGGCCGTTCATGGTTTCGGTGCTGCCCATGCCGTTTACGATCTGCACGTTGATGCCCGAGATCCGCAGCGTCTTCACCGTCCCGCCCTGGCCGTCGTCCAGGTAGACGATGCTCTGGTGACTGAGTATCTCCGCCTGCTCTGGGGTCAGGGTGAAGAGTGGCTCAGCCGTGGACGTGCTCTGCATACCGGTGAGCAGGAACAGCCCCGCCGTGGCGGCAGAACCGGCGACGAGGGAGAGGGGACTGAGTTGGATGTTTTTCATTGGGCGTCCATCCGGATGAAAGATGGCCAGTGGGCAGAAAACTGGAACGGGTACAGGGTATCCGCCGTCCGCCAGAGGGGGTGGATACCGGCCAGACCGGGACACCGAGCCCTTGCGGTCGGCAAGCGCGTCGTTTCTGGGGTCCGAACCGGACGCTGTTTCGAGCGGGTGGTCAACAGCCGATTCGGTGCCCAGGCATGGATCTCCAGCCGCTACCCGTCAACCACCTCCAGAGAGCCACAGAGAGTTCGAGCGCGCGTTGCCTTCGGGGTCGAACCCAACACCCCTGTTCTCCCTTGGGGTACCCACTCTCACGGTTGCGAACCGAGAGCAAGCGGTCGACGCGGTCGCCGGCCACATATTGGGCTCGGTGGGGGACTTGCGGTGTTCCTCCGCCCGACCTCGTCGACGGGCTCAGTTCACCACTGCGCGAGAGAAGTTGCCTACCCCAGCAGGCAGTGGCTCCCCTCCGTGAACGACTTTAGAACTCTCTGCCTTGTCCCATCGCCCGAGATTCGGCGCGTGCTGGAGCAGGTGGGGGAGACGATGAGGGCCGCTGGATAGGCCCATCCGGGACCACGGATAGGGACGACGGAGCCGCTCGCCTGAAACCCCAGCAGCACCTTCAGCACGGCAGCAAGCGAGCCGGCGGGGGTGCGACCAAAGCGATTTATGCGACCAAAGGTAGGGCCGAGCGCACCGCCAGGCGCGGGACGTTGCAAATATTCCAACCCGGTCCCTTGCGGGCATCGGCGGGTTGCGCTCCGGGGCTTGCCGGTTCCTGGGCCGCCCGCGCCGCCCACGAGCTCGACGGCACCTGGGCGAGCTCCACGGTCCACTAGCCGCCTTGCTCCCAGGAGCCCGTGGTGGCCCTGCGTCGCACGCTGAGCGGACAGGCCCTAGATGTCACGCCGAACAGCCCTTCCCGGCCCATTCCGGCTCTCGGCTCTCGACGTGGCGACGACGACGAACGGCACGCCGGGCGGCGCTCCGAGCGTGTCATGC
>SMVB01317183.1_pt1 | contig 10119 bp, 5 predicted proteins | sample 2456461 | NCBI WGS metagenome assembly SMVB01 (sample SAMN11095934, study PRJNA526329) | marine sediment metagenome | biome: Marine sediment; feature: Surficial sediment; material: Deep marine sediment; isolation source: Hadal surficial sediment | place: Pacific Ocean | collected 2014-05 | depth 0-1...
CGCTAGCGGTCGCCTGCGGCGACCGCGACACCTTCGATGCCGGGGCAGAGACGCGCCCGAGCATCGTCTTCCTCATGAGCGACGACCAGTCGTACGGGACGATGGCCCACGAGGGGGAGTCCTGGCTGCGGACGCCCGGCATGGACCGACTGGCGGCCGAGGGCGCGCGGTTCACACGTGCGTTCGTGACGACGTCACTTTGCTCCCCGTCGCGCGCGAGCTTCCTGTCCGGGCGCTGGGCCCGCAACCACGGGGTGCTCGACAACGAGACCGGACTCCCGCCCGAGCTTCCAACATTCGCATCCAAACTCCGGACTGCCGGCTACGACACCGCCTACGTCGGAAAGTGGCACATGGGCCGGCAGCAGGAGCGCCCCGCCTTCGACTTCTCCGCGAGCTACATCGGGCAGGGAATGCACCAGGACAACGTCTTCGTGGTGAACGGGAAGACCGTGGAGACCAAGGGCTGGGTCGACGACGTCGCGACCGACTACGCACTCGAGTTCCTGCGCGAGGAACGCGACGCCCCGTTCCTGCTCGTCGTGGGCTTCAAGTCCCCGCACACCCCATGGGAGCCGCCAGAGCGACTGCTCGGCCTTTACGAGGGCGCAACGCTGACTCCGCCCTCGAACACCGCGGCCCTCCCGCCCTACCCCCGCACCAAGGAGTTGGAAACGCTCGCCGCGAAGGGCGTCCAGACGAGGCCCTACGGCGTACCGGAGGACTGGGTCGGGCTGCTCGGGAAGGCGCGGAAGACGCGCCACCCGAAGGAGGGCGCGAACTGGCTGACACAATGGCGCCGCGCGTACCACCAGTTGATCGCAGGCGTCGACGAAAACGTGGTCCGGATCCTCGACCTGATGGACGATCTCGGACTGACCGAGAACACGATCGTCATCTACTCCAGCGACAACGGGATGTGCAACGGGGCGCATGGGATCTTCGTCAAGCGCGCCGCCTACGAGGAGTCGATCCGCGTCCCGCTCCTCATCCGCTACCCACCGCTCGTCCAGCCGGGCACATCGATCGACAGGCTCGCGCTCAACGTCGACCTCGCCCCAACGCTGCTCGAGCTCGCGGGCGTGGAGACGCCGGACGCAATGCAGGGGCGGAGCCTGGTTCCGCTCCTCGAAGGCCACGACGCCGAGTGGCGGACCTCGTTCATCTACGAGAACTTCTACGAGCCGCCCTTCTACACTCCCACCCTCTATGCACTCCGCACCGAGACGTGGAAGCTCGTCGAGTATCCCGGCTACCCCGGGTGGACCGAGTTATTCCACCTGGCGGAGGATCCACACGAGACCGAGAACCTCGCGGGCTCGGAGGAGCACGCCGCGACCCTCGCCGCCCTTCGCGCCGAACTCGCGGAGCGTGAGCGCAGCATCGGGCCGCGTCCAGCTGGCTTCGAGTAACGCCAGAGGAAGTCCGGGGCCTCGAGCTAAAACAGTCGGCCGCTGCGACGAACCAACCACGGTGATGAAATGGGCTTTTGCCGGGAGACGGCGATTCAGCGGCCAGAGCCCTCTCCGCCCGCCTCCAGGGCACTTCGCAACCGGGTCAAGGCACGGTTTGCGGGCTCGTAGCCCGGGTCGAACTTCAGGGCCCACGCGAAAAGCTCTGCGGCTCGCGAACTGTCACCCTTGTTCAGGGCCTCGATGCCTCCCTGGTAGAACACCCGCCCGCAATTGCGCTGCGCGCGCGCGGCGCTCTCCAGCTGTCCTGCCCCCTTGTAGGCCTCCGCCAGCTGGGCCCAGCCGTAGGTCTCCTGGGGGTTGGTCTCGACGTAGCGTTCGAAGTCTGCGATCGCACCGCTCGGGTCTCCGCGTAGGAGTGCCAGCCGCCCGGCCAGCATCCACAGGTTGGGGCGACTGGCCGAGTACTCGCTCGGGTGCAGGCTTTCGATCAGCGTCTGCGCCTCTTCGAGCCGGCCGATCCCCATCAGGGCGACGGCCTGAGCCTCGAGCGCGCGCGGGTCATCGGGCCACCGCAGGAGGGCGACGCGTGTATCCTCGAGCGCGGGCTCGAACTGCCCGACGGACAGGCGCACCAGCGCGCGTCGGAGGCGCAGTCCGTGTGCGCCTGGCTGCTGCTCGAGCGCCGCATCCAAGCGCACGAGCAGGCCGTCTGCGTCGAGCTCGCCCCGAGCGCGTGCCATCAACGCACGCGCGACGAGCGTGTGCGCGGCCGCGGGAGCACGCTGCATCAGGGTCTCGCTGACTCCCCGCATGTTGCGCCGCAGGTAGGCGATGGCGAGCTCTCCGACGAACTCGGGATCGACTGCCTCCGACGAGTTCTCCAGAAGCGGGAGGATTCCCGCATTGAATTCCGAGGTGAAAGCCCAGTTTTTCTCGGGGATCCCCGCGTACATCGTCCAGGGTGTACGCAGCTCGACCACGAGGTTGTCGTCGTTGTTCACCACCTTCGCCCTGTCGGCGATTGCGTCGACGTCTTCGGGCAGCAAGCGCAGCAGGCTCCACAGCTGGGCGGTGGAGTAGATGTCCACCCGCTCGAGGTCTCTGCGAACCGACTCGGGCAGCGCTTCGAAGCGCGGCAGGGAATCGACGCTGAACTCCTCCAGGCTCGCGAGCACGAGCAGGTCGGGCATTTGGCGATTGATCACGAAGCCGTAGACGTAGGGGAACTCGCTGCGCAGCGCCGCGAGGATGGCAGTCATCTCCTCCCAGTCGATTCCGTACGCGGGAAGCCACTGGAGCAGGCGGCCACCCGGCCGCAGCGCGAGCCTGGCGGCGTGAAAGAACTCGGCCGTAAAGAGGTCCGAGACCCCGGTCATCCAGGGATTGGAGGGTTCGGAGATGATGACGTCGTAGCGGTCGCGACCGTACGACAAATGCGTGCGCCCGTCGTTGAGGATCACGTGAACACGTGAATCCTCGAGGGGCCGCCCATTCACGTGATCAAAAAAGTGGGAGGCTTCGATGATCGCCGGCTCGAGTTCAACCGCGTCGATCCGCTCGACCGGGCTGCGCGCCACGGATCCGACCGTCACACCCGTCGCCCAGCCGATCACGAGCACCGTCTCCGGAGCTTTGCCGAACAGCGTCCCCACCTGACCCGAGAGGACCTGGGTCGGCATGTCATCCACAGAGCTACCGTCGACCTTTCCGTTCACGTGTAGCGAGAAGCTGCCGCCATACCGGTGCACCGACACTGACGTGTTGATCCCGTCGCGATAGAACAAGAGTTCCATGCCGCGCACGCCGATCAGGAACTCGCTCGGTTCAAAAGCCGCTTCGTGCAACCGGTCGGATTGAAACGCACCTTCGGCCAGAGCCTGCGGGTTCAGGGACGGTGGGTAGATGGCGACCACGACGGCAGCGAGTGCAGCGACGGCGCCAAGCAGGCTGCGCCGACCCAGCCTGACCTTCCCACTCGAGAGTAGGAGCACGGCGGCGACGGCCAGGTTCAGCGCGACCGCAGCGCCCAGCGTGCCTCGCAGACCCAGATTGGGGATCATGAAGAAGCCCGCCGCAAAGGCGCCGGCCGCCGAGCCGAGCGTGTTGACGAAGTACACATCGCCCGTGGCCGCGCTCGCACCTTCGTCCTTCGCCAGCACGCCCGCGAGCAGTGGGAACAGTGCGCCCAACACGAGCGCCGGCGGAAGCATCACCAGTATCGAAAGCACCAGCTGGACCGCAATCAGCCATCCCCTCTGCACGCCGAAGGTGCCCACCCATAAGGTGAAGACCGACGGCAGAAGCGGAAGCAGGAAGACCGTGAGCAGCGCGAGCAGACCCAGCAGCGCGATACCCAGCGCGTACACCAGAAGTGGATCGCGAAGGCGCTGGAGCCGGGAGCCGATCAGGACGCTTCCCAACGCGATGCCCAGCAAGAAGGCCGCGAGCATGCTGGAGAACGCGTAGATCGACGAGCCCATCACCATCGACAATGCGCGGCTCCACGAGACCTCGTAGACCAGCGCCGTGAAACCCACGGCGCCGTAGGCGAGCAGCGGGAGCCAGTGTCCAAGCCGGCGCCTCTCGCGCGTCGAGGGCGCCAAGGTTGGCGCGGCCGCCACGCGTGACGCAGCGTCGACGCGCGGCGCGATGAAGACCAGGGCCAGCGTTCCCACCGCCAACTCGAGTCCGGCTCCGAAGTAGCTGGCGCCGCGCAAACCCAGCAGCGGGAAGAGCGCGTAGCTGGTCAGCAGCACGCCGGCTACGGCGCCAAGCGTATTGAGTCCGTAGAGCAGGCCGATCCGGCGACCCGCCTGGCCATCCTCTTCGTGAACCACCGCGCGGACCAGCAGCGGCAGCGTCGCTCCCATGCAGAAGGTGGGAAAGATCAGCAGCACGAGCGCGAGTGCGAAACGCACCAGCGACGCCGTTCCGAAGTCCAGCCCGTACAGCCAGGCGGCGCCGATCTCGGGGATCCAATTCAGCAGTGTGGGCGCGAACAGCGCGTAGACCCCGATGCACAGCTCGACCACGCCGTAGGCGCGAACCCCGTTTCGGATGCGAGCCGCGCGCCGGCCCGCCGTCAGTCCGCCAAACCCGAGGCCAAGCATGTAGGCGACGAGCACGGTGCTGATCGCGAGCGTCGTGGACCCAAACGCGAGGCGCAGCATCCGCGTCCAGGCAACCTCGAGCACGAGCCCACCCGCCCCGGAGGCGATGAAGCAGATCACCACGGCCAGCAGGACCCGGTCCGCGCCACCTCGGCTTTCGCAATTCAGGGTATTTCGGCCAGACATCGACCGACGGTATCGCAACCAACCACCTGCTGGCTCACACCGACCCGGATGGGCGCGGGCCAGACGCCACCGATTCGCGAACTACTCGTTGCCGCCGAACAGCCGGTTGGCAGGCATCCGAGAACGGATCTCGTCCAGCGCATCGCAGGTCACCCGCTGGAGGCCTTTCTCCCGGCATGAGGACTCGACGGCACGGACCACCATGCCCCGCACGAAGGCGGGTACGCGGTGCATCCGCTCGCGTGCCGCCGGCTCCCAATCCAGCGTGCGGGCCTCCGGCATCCCGTACTCGACCTCCGTTTGGGCGAGTTTCTCCGCGCCGGAAGCGGTTCCGGGCTGATGCGTGCACAGCGCATCCTCCGCCATGTAGTCCCCCGTGGACCCGAATGCGCGGGCACGGCAGCCGCCACAGGCCGAGTTGAACTCACACTTCCCACAGCGCCCTCCCAGCGTCTTCCGCTGCCGGATCTTGACGAAGGGATCCGATGATTCCCACACGTCGCGCAGGCTGGACTCCCGTAGGTTTCCGCCGAAGACTGGCAAGTAGGGACACGGCGTCACGTCGCCATTGGGACGGATCCCCATGTAGTGCGTGCCCGCCGGGCACCCTCCCGCGCCACTGGAGTACGTCTTGAGAAACGGCGAATCGGGAGCGCGCTCGAATACGGTCTTCACGTAGTGAGGCGCGCATTTGGCGTTGACCATCATCTTGCCCTGGTAATCCTGCTGAATCTTGAAAAGCTGTTCCAGCACCTCGTCGTATTCTTTGGGCGTGAGGTCCGAGACGAAGGTCCCGCGCCCCGTGGTCACCAGGAAGTACAGGTTCCAGACCTTGGCACGCAGCTCCCGGTGGGCGAACTCGGCAATCTCCCCGAGCCGATCCGCGTTGTGCTTTCCCACGGTCGTCTGCACGATGAATGGGAGGCCGACCTCGCCCAGTATCCGCGCACCCTCCACCGTGTTGCGCCAAGCACCCTTAACGCCCCGGAAGCGGTCGTGAACCTCGGGGTCCAATGAGTCGAGGGAAAGCGCGAGGCCTCGGACGCCCGCATCCTGCAGAATGCGCGCCAGCCGCTCGGTGATCAACACCCCGTTCGTTCCAACCACGACCCACAGATCCTTGCTTGCCGCATAGCGAACGATCTCGAGAATGTCGCGCCGGAGCAACGGCTCGCCCCCGGTCAAGATCGTTATGGATTCCGGGGCGAAGTCGGCGATCTCATCGACGACTTTCTTGCACTCCTCGGTGTTCAGCTCACTGCGATCCGAAAAGGCTTCGTTGTGGATCCGCGGCGCTGGTCCCGCGTCGAGGTAGCAGTGTTCGCACTGGAGGTTGCAGCGGTAGGTCAGGTTCCAGGAAATGACATACGGCCGCTGGAAGCTTCCCTCGCTCAAGGAAACTGAGCCGCTTGGTTCCGCGTGGGTCATGCTCATTTACATCCCAAAGAAATCTTTGGCCCGCTCGAGCACCTGTGCATCGATCTGTGCCAATCCGTTGTCCTGCGCAAACTTCTCGATCCCGATCTTGGCCATCGGGCGAGCGAACTCGGGTATGTTCGAGAGCCGTGTGATTGCGTCGGGGGTCCACGGGAACCCGGCGCCCGAACCTTCCCCGCCCGTGGCCATGTCCTGCACCACGCTGGAGAAGGGACACTTGGAGGCGCCCTCGGTGTCGGCCGGCTCGTTACCGATCTTGACGCCCAGGGAGCTGACCATCTGTGTCTCGTAGGGATTCGTCAGCATGGCAATCTCATGGGCACAGCTCGAACACCGGTACACGATCGTGAGTGAGCCGTCTTCGGGGGGATCGACGTTCATCAGCTTCATGGCTTCGTCGCAGGACACGCAGAGGAACTTCATCGTCTCTCCTCGGTCAGTGCGTCCTCGGTCGAAGAGGCGCACTCCGAAACGCGCTGGCAGATCTCATCCGCGATCCGCCGCACCGGCTGCCAGGAACATAGCGCGGGCTCATCCGAAATGGAGATGCCCCTGTCGCAGAGCGCGGCGAGCTCGGGATCAAATGGCACGCTCCCCAGGCAGGGAAGATCGAGCTTCACCTCCGACTGCGAGGGAAACAGCGGCCTGACCCGCTCGCAGTCGGAGCAGTAGTAGCCCGCCATGTTCTCGATGTACCCGAGAATCCGGTTGGGGGTCTTCCCGAGTGCGTCGATAGAGCGGGCCACGACACCCCTTGCCATATCGGAGGGAATCGTGACCAGAACGAACTGCGCCGCAGGGCCCAGCAGCTCGGCGTACTGGGCGATCCGTTCCACGCCCGGTGGAAGGTCGACCAGGAGGTAGTCGAGCTTTCCCCAGTCCATGCACGCCAGGAGTTGATTCAAGATCGTGAACTCCTTGGTCGCCCGCCAGGTGTGGGAGGATCCGGAAGCCACACTCTCGAACTCGAGGGCGTGCGGCTCGGGGAAAAGCGTGCCCATCGAGACCACGCCGATCCCGTTCCGGGTGGTCGGAACCGGCGCACCGTTCTCGCCGGGTATCAGGATCTGGTTCTGCAGGGCGCCCAGCCGAGCCTGGCTGGGACCGTTCAGATCGGCGTCGAGGATGGAGACCGCGTTCCCCAGTTCGCGCAGCGCGCAGGCGAGCTGCATGGTCATGGTGCTCTTTCCCACACCCCCTTTCCCCGATCCCACCGCCAGCAGATTGCGGACGCCCGAGAGGTTCTGGGCGAGATATTCCTGCTGGGCCCGGATCTGCTCCAGGACCGCCGACCCTCCGTCGCCGACGATGTCGCCGTAACTCTTCACCGCAACCTCCACAGAACCATCAGTGCATCCGAGAGCCGGGGAGGTCCGCATAGCGCGTGTACACCCGTCCCTTCTGGAAACCCATCGCCTCGAGGCGGCTCCAGGAGATCTCGTCGCTGGAAACCCTGGGAACCGTCACTACAAGGGAGCCTGCTTGACAGGCGACCCGGACCACGATCTCGAGGAAGCCCGCGGCACTGGCGTCCCCATCGCCCGGCTGCGTTGTTTCGCCGAGAGAAACGATCTCTCGCCGACCGAGTTCGGGGAGGTCGCGGAACAACGCGTAGGCCTCCACCCGTGTATGGGATGCAATCGCGAGCCCTTGGAGCTGGTCCTTCCGATTTTGCAGGGTCTCGAAGGCGCGCTCCCAACTGCGGGGTACGGAGGGGTCAAGCGCCTCGTAGCGCAGTAGATCGTCGAGACTTGCTGGACTGACCTCGCCCGCCGTCGTGCTGGGTGCGAGCGGCTTCGCCAGGCGGAAGTCGGCGAACGCTTGCTCCGCCTGGTACCCCACGGCCTCGAACAGATCGCGCACCTCGCCTTGGTCGTCGGGAACCTCGGCCACGATTCGTGGCGGGCCCAGAACGGAGAGTTTGTGGCTGAGTGACTCTAACAAGTGTTGGGCATGCCCGCGCCGCATGAAGTCAGGGTGGACACCGATCCGGTGAATCAGGGTCTCCCGTTCCCGCTTGCCGCCCGTGACGACGCCAATCGGATTGCCGTTCTCTGACACCACCATGCAGCTGCTGGTCCAGACGTTCAACTCGCGAATCTCGCGCTTGAAGTCGTGGATAGAAAGCGCACCCTGATCGGGAAAGTGAACGCCGTAGCAGGCGTTCACCGCATCAACCAAGAGCGCGATATCGTCAGTTCTGCAGAAGCGGTAAGCCGGCATTGTCCCGGTGCAGTCCTTCGAAGAGACACGGGTCTAGTTCTCCCGCGATTCTCCCTGGTTGATCAGGAGCATCCGCATCGCATTCAACTCGGTGATTGCACTCACCTCGTTCAGCGGCGCCTCTGGGTCGCTCATTCGTGCGGCCTGGTCACTCTCTCGTACGGCTTGATCACTCTCTCGTACGCCTTGGTCACTCTCTCGTACGCCTTGGTCACTCTCTCGGGGCTGGGCGTCAACCCGACCCACGGCGGGACACTTCGCCGCGGCTACGGGCACTTCGTTTTGCTGCGGGTTCGAGCCATCGCCCTGCTCCGCGACCATCTCGGCCATCGTCTGCAGGCCAAGCTCGATCCCGGCCTCGACCCGATCCAGGTCGACCTGCTGAGAACCGTCTTGGCGAGCCAACTCCTCGATCCGTTCCTGGGTCCGGTCCCGCATGAAACCGGTTGGGACGCGCAGGATGCGAGCGGTTGCGTCCTCGGTCCAATCGAATGCAGAGAACAGCGGGTTGTGCTGCTCGTCCCGGCCGATCAATCGCTTTCCCTCCGGCTCGGGCTCGGGCTTCGTTTCGGCGTCGGTCGCGACCTTCGCCGTTGAAACGGCGAGGGGCAGACCGGTCTCCTCCTCGATCAAGTCCTGAGCGAACTCGAGCGTGATCGTCTTGAGCTTCCGCAAGCGGGCCGACTTCTCGATTCGCGCCCGCGTGCGCCGCCGCAGATACGCCTCGTCGATTCCCCGGAGCGCGTAGCGCGCGTCCTGGGTCCACTTGAGTTTTCGGCCGTCGTAGCTGGCTTCTTCGTCGGCCCCGCCCTCGCTCTTGACGAGGCTCTCGACCATCTCGGCCGTGAGGACCTCGAACACCTTGCCACCGCACACCGTACACACCGCGGGGTCGGGCTCGCTGGCGGTCAGCCCGCAGCCCTTGCAGATCGCCAGCGCCTGTTCCTGCGCCCGCCCGATCGCGACCGCTTCGGCCAGCTTGTCCATCGGGGCCTGCTTGGGCATGAAGCGGTCCATAGCCTCGTCCAGCAGCGAGCTGGTGATCACACTGTGACCTTTTTCGAGCGCCATTCTCAAGATCGCGGTGCGCGCGATGCCCACGACCAGCTTGGGAACACGCTGCATCCGGGTTTCGGCTTGTTCGGTCCAGCGGATGCTCTCCTCGGCGCGGACGTCGAGTTCGGGGCGAACGGCCGCCGTCGTCAGCAAAATGTCGCTCTCACTCAGCCGCAAGAGATTCTCCGAGGTGCTCCCGAGAACCGTGTCTTTGGGATCGCCATGCAAGCCGATTCGTCCCAGCACGAGAAGCCAGGGCTTGGTCTTGCGCACGTGGTCGTGAATCTTCTGGAAGGTCTTGCCGTCGAGCAGGGTTTTGGTGACTTCCATGCCCTTTTCGCTCGCCATCTTTTCGGCGACTTCCAGGTGGCTCTGGTAGATCTGGGCCAGGCCCGTGTCGATGATCTCCTCGTGGAGCTGGTTCTGCTCTTCGAAGCGAAACACCTTTGCGGCCCTCTCGGTGAGGGTCCCCACCAGACCATTGAACACAAGATAGTGGAGATACGGATCGTAGACGCCGATCAGCTCGACCCGCTTGCCGAACTTCTTGGCGAGCGCGAGGGCGGTGCTCAATGCCCCGAACGACTGCGGGCTGCCGTCGATGCCGACGAGGATCGTGTCCCGCTCGGACTCGTCCTTGCCGGGCACGTGCTTGATCACCCAGGCGTCCTGGCGGCAAGCCCGGGTCACGC
>SMVB01411326.1_pt1 | contig 10119 bp, 10 predicted proteins | sample 2456461 | NCBI WGS metagenome assembly SMVB01 (sample SAMN11095934, study PRJNA526329) | marine sediment metagenome | biome: Marine sediment; feature: Surficial sediment; material: Deep marine sediment; isolation source: Hadal surficial sediment | place: Pacific Ocean | collected 2014-05 | depth...
CACGGTGGTATCGCGGAGCGTCAGGAGATTCGCCCAGTTTCGGACGTCCTCACTTTCGCCGAGAATCCACCGCCGGCGCAGCCCTCCCGAACGGAAGTCGAAATTCGCGACCTGGACCCGGAGGCGGAGTTCGTCTTCGGCGTCCGGCAGCATGTGAATCCGGTTCTGGAGCTGGGACGCGTAGCGGCCGGGTGAACGCGCGACCGTCCCGGTTCCGGGGTAGCTCTGGCCATTGATCCATAGCCGGTGGGCTGTCATGGGAGCGCCGACGCGAAGCGAGAGCGGCGGCCGCTGCTCTGGCAGCCGGATATGCAAGAAGTAGGTGGCGTAACCCCGGCCCTCGCCCGCTCCATGATCGGTCCACAGACCCGGCACGCCCAGGGTCTCGCAGACTTCGGGTGCGGGGAGGGGATCACCCGGCGCCAGCAACGCATCCCAACAGAAGGTCCAGTCACCCGCGAGCTGGACGGGCCCGTCGGATTCGAAGCTGCGACTTCGGAGATCGAGAACGCCGTCAACGGCGACGGGGCCAGGCAACCCCTCGGAGCAACCGAACTGCATCGCCAGCGCGAGCGCCACCCAAGACAGGCAAGCGGGGCCTGCGCGCGTTCTCGCGTCCGTCGACGATCGCTTCCCGAATTCCATCTTCACCGGGGAGACTAACCCCACAGAGCCATCGACGGTCGACCGGACACGCACAACCTCCGGAAGAGTCGGATTCCCACTGGGCTTTTGGAACTGTGACCGATGATCGATGCCTCACGCCAGTATCGAAAATCCGTATCTGCCGCCAACTGAACGTGTTATGGGCTGAATGATCGACACACCCTTGGCGGCAGCCGGGAATGGCTGCCGCCAAGTGGGTGGGGAGGTTTCGGGTGCTAGAAGCAGGCGGGCGGCGTGCGCGTCTTGCGGCCCTTCTTGCCGTGAGCCTGGTGCCGGGATTGCTGGGGCCCGGTTCTACGGGGGTCGCCCGAGCCCACGAGGAGGGCCCGCCGGGCTTCGAGTGCGTCAACGGCCCCTTCGGCGTCCCGGGTGTCGCGGGACTGCCGTCGGATTACGGGCAATGGGGCGCCGTCATGGACTGGCCGGATCGAGCCACCCACAGCATCCTGATGCACACGGGCAAGGTTCTCTGGTTCTGGGGTCTGACGCACGCGACCTGGGTTTGGGATCCCGTCACGGAAACGAACTCGCCGCCCCAGACGCCGAACCTCAACCTTCAGTGCGCGGGACACGTGGTGCTTGCCGATGGTCGCATCCTCACCATCGGGGGAGATGGAGTTACCAACCTGGAGCCACCTGCGACCCGGCTCTTCGACCCGCGGACCCACACTTGGAGCGATGGGTCCGACATGGCGTATGGACGCTGGTATCCCACCGCCACCCTGTTGCCCGATGGCCGGGTGATCGCTGTATCGGGCCGGCAGCAGCACTCCCCCCAAATGACCGCGACGACCCCGGAGATCTACGACCCGCAGACCGACACTTGGACCGAGCTGACCGCGGCCGACAAGTCGCTCCCCTACTACTCCTTCCAGTATCTGCTTCCCGACGGAACCCTGTACGTGGCAGGCCCCGACGACCGCACTTGGAGCTGGGACTTCGACAGCGAGCTGTGGACCGAGGGAGCCACGAGCGTCACCGAGGGGACTGGGGGGTCGGTGGTGATGTATCGGCCCTGGAAGATCTTCAAGTCCGGCGGCGACGATCCCGGAGAATACGCGGACGACCGGGTCGAGGTCATCGACCTGTCGGATCCGACGCCGGCCTGGCGTGAGGTAGCCGCCATGTCCATTCCACGGCGCCGAGCCAATCTGGTTCTGCTACCCGACGGCACCGTCTTCATGGCGGGGGGATCGGTGGACGGCCAGAACTCGCCCGAGTGTGCCGTGCACGAGGCGGCCATCTGGGACCCGGACACGGAGAGCTGGGCGACCATGGCGTCTCACTCGGAACCTCACATCTATCACTCGTCGGCGGTCCTCCTGCCCGACGGCCGGGTTCTCCTCGCGGGCGGCGAGAACACTCACGTCATTGGAGGCGACGCCACCGCTGAGGTCTTCTCGCCGCCGTATCTCTTCAACGGCTCACGGCCCACGGTGGCGTCCGCCCCCGTGTCCGTCGAATGGGGAGCGACCTTCCAGGTCGTGACTCCCGATGCGGCATCGATCGACTCGGTGGTTTTCCTGCGTCCCGGGGCCGTCACCCACAACTTCGACATGGACGCCCGCTATCTCGCGCTGAATTTCACCGACCAGGGCACGCATCTGGACGTCACCTCACCGCTGGATGGACGGCTGGCCCCGCCGGGCTACTACTTGCTCTTTCTCATCAACACGGCCGGAGTTCCGTCCGTTGCGGAGTTCGTTCGGCTGGGCGATCCCTTGCCCACATCACTGCCGCCGGCAGTCCCCGCCACGTCACCCACAGGATCCGTCCTGCTCGCGATCCTGATGCTGTCAGTGGCGGTTCCGTTGCTGCTGGCGCGCAGACACCATCAGAGGTAGCTGCGACGAGACACCCCGAGCGGCCTGCGGGTCTGAGAAGGACTTGCGTCGCTTTCGGCCCGTGGACGGCTCCACGAGCAGCCCTCGAGATTCGGATGCCTGGCTCGCTCGGCCTTACAAACCGTCCGTTTCGAACACCTGGTCGATCCAACGGTGGTCCGTCTCGTAACCGCTTTCGATCAGGACTTCGCCCGCGAGGCGATCGAAGCTTCGCGCCGCTTCGGACGTGAACTGGTTCTTCCAATCGCCAGCGATCCCTTTGCGCGCAACAGCCGCGCCCACATCCTCCTCCCCCCGTTTGCGACCCGTGTGACTCTCGAAGCTGGTTCGTTCCAGCGTGTCCCGAACGCGCTGCGGGTCCGCCGGATTGCGACTCAGGTATTCGACGATACCCGTCAGTGTTGCTTCGCCGCGGTCGAGCATATCTTCATAGCGGGCCGTGTAGAGCCCGAGCAAGCGAGCCTTGCGAAAGTGGCGGTCGAGCGAAATCGACCCGGGCAGTACCCCTTCGAAGAGAAAGCGAATGTAGCCCGGAAGATTGACGCGAAGATTCTCGTGCAGCATGGGAGCCTCGCAGAAACGAGCGGCCAGCGTTCGCGCTTCGGAATCCGGTTCGGCCAGGATCTTGTGATACTGCGAAATCACGATGTCGCGGGGGTCACGGATCATGTAGATCGTTCGCTTCGGAACGATCGTAAAACGGTGTAGATGCAGGATGACGGGTTCCACAACGGGCAACTTTCTCAACCACGGCTCACTCATCGGGATTTCAAAGTAGTGGTTCAACATCGTGCAGAGCCAATTGGTCCCGGTGCGTGGGTAGCCCAACACGAAAATCGACCGATATCGATTGGGAGGAAGACAACTGATCCCGACCGTCAGCCAATGGCGGGTTCGCATACCGAGGTTCGAGAGAGGAAGACGCGGCAGCCTCAGCATCGCACACACCCGCAAGAAGTTTCGCCAGGCAGAGGTTTTCGAGCCCTCGCAACGCTCCCGATCAAAGGCCTCGGATACGCTTGCCGCGAGATCGGCCACAGACGGGTTGTGGTGCCTCCGAAGAGAATGAGTTGGACCACGATGACCGAAATCTTCTGGCGCCCGCTGCGAAGGGTTCGCTCCGTGATGGAGTCGATCGGCGAAATTGTCATCCGGAGAGCGTGCTCGAGCCCTCCCAAGCGTGGGGCGCAGACCACGAGCAACCAGGTTGGATTGAGGACGACGGCTGTCTGGATCACGGGGCGAACCTTCTGTGCGACGCCAAGGACGCCTAAAATAGCGTGAAGATGAAGGGCGCGGCCGCGCCATCGCCGAGTTTCACCAGCAGTCCAGTGCAGCAGAATGGACAAGAATGATAGGGGCGGGCCCCCACCATCTTGTTCTGCCAGAGGGACCGCTCCAGACCCATTCCGCCCCGCCCGCCAAGCTCCCCCAATCCCAGCAGTCTCTTGACTCTCGCCCTTACTCCAGGGTCTATGCTCTCCCCCTGGAGGCAGACGACATGAAAATCGGGGAAGTGGCAAAGGCTGCGGGCATCGGGATCGACGCCATTCGCTTCTACGAGCGGGAGGGGCTGATTCCGAAGGCCGCGCGGCGTCCATCTGGCTACCGCGAGTACTCACCCGAGGTGGTGGTGAGTCTCCGCTTCATCCGGAACGCAAAGGACCTCGGGTTCTCCCTGCGAGAGATTTCGGAGCTGCTGCGCCTCGAGGTGACCCAGGGCGCGACGCCCGCCGACGTCAAGGCGCTGGCCGAGACGAAGCTCGACGACATCAGGGAGAGGATTCGCGCGCTTCAGCGAATGCAGCGGGCGCTACGAAAGCTGATCGAAACCTGCCCCGCAGGCGGCCCGCTGGGTGATTGCTCGATTCTGCATGCGCTCGCTCCGGAGCAGAAGAAGCAACGATGACGCCTGAAGCGGGCAGCCGAAACGTACCCGTGGGCTCTCGGGTAGGAGAACGTGGCTGGTTCCGGCGGGCGTTGCGCCAGCACTTTGACAGGGAGAACGTCATGAAAGGGCATCTGTTGCTCGCAGTCTCGCTGGGGCTTCTGCTCCATGCAGCATCGGCAAGCGCCGCGCTGGTTTCCGCCGAACTGCGCGTGAACGGGCTGAGCTGCCCCTTCTGCGTCTTCGGAATCGAGAAGAAGCTCCTCGAGGTCGACGGTGTGCAGGGCGTCGAGGTCTTCCTCGATGCGGGGCGCATCGCACTCAGGTTCGAACCCGACAACGAGGCGATGGTTTCTGACCTCGAGAAGGCGGTCGAAAAGGCCGGCTTTGAACTCATCGCTCTGCAACTCACGGTGCGCGGTCAGCTCCTCGGCGGCGAGCAAGGAGGTGCATACCTCGTGGCCAGTGCTCGAATGAAGTTTCGCCTGCTCGAGAGACGCGGCGAGAGAACGGAACCCATCTCCACCACCACGCTCAGGCGTCTGCGCGAATCGACCGGGCAGGAAGGCGGCTCGATGGTGGTCAGTGGCGCCGTTGGGGACTGGGACGAAGAGACGCCGACACTCGTCGTCGAACTCTTGGAGGCCCCACGGCCGTGAGCGGCTCGGCGCTCTGGAGAGTGCTCGGCGTGTGCGTCATGGCAACGTTCGTGGGCACGTTAGGATGCGCGGGTAATCTGCTCCCAGCGCCGGAGCTCCTTTCGGTGTGGGGCAAATCGGGTTCGGCGCCCGGAGAACTTCACCAACCGATAGGAATCGCGGTCGCGTCGGATGGGACGGTCTTTGTGGCCGATACCGGAAACGACCGAATCGAGGCCTTTGACTCGGAAGGAAGATTTCTCGCTGCCTTCGGACGCCGGGGCAAGCAGCCGGGCGAATTCCGGCGACCCATCGACCTCGACATCGACGCCCAGGGGCACCTCTATGTCGCAGAGCACGGCGGCGACCGGGTGCAGGTGTTTACGCGTGCAGGAGACCTGCTTCGCAGCGTTCATGGCGAGGACGCGCCGGGAGGCGGCTTCGACGCCGCCGCGGGCGTCGTGGTCTCGGCTTCCGGCGAGCTCTATGTCGCTGATTTCTACAATCACCGCGTACTCGCTTTCCGGAAGGACGGAAGCTTTCGCACGGTCATCGGAACCCCCGGCCGGGTGCTTCCTGGGCGACTGCACTATCCGACGGACCTCGAGTGGTCCGAAGGTCGCCTGGTCGTAGCCGATGCCTACAACAATCGCATTCAGGTCTTCACGAAAGATGGCAAAGCAGTCGCACGCTGGGGAGGAATCCTCGGATCCGGTATGGCGGGAGACGCGCCAGGCTCGTTTCGAGTGGCAACGGGGGTTGCCGTGGATGCGCTGGGCCGCGTCTACGTCGCGGATTTCAAGAACCATCGAATTCAGGTCTTTTCAGGCCACGGTGCGCTGCTTGCCGTCTTCGGCACGCAGGGAAGCGGACCCGGCGAGTTCGAGCGGCCAACCGACCTCGACATCGGGCCCGATGGCCGAATCTACATCGTGGACTTCGGAAACGACCGAATCCAGGTTTTTGCGCCGCTTGCTGGAGAGGCCCGGTGAGCGGGTGGCTGATTGGCGCGGCGCTCGCAGTTCTCCTGATGCCAAGCGTGGGTCTGGCCCAAGGGATCAACACGAACGTGGCGCTCGCGGTGGCGGAGGATGAAGGCATCTTCCGCTCACAGCTTCGCTACCGTCGCGCAACAGACGATCCATCGGGAATGGGGCGTGAGCTCGACGCGCTCGTCACTCCTCAGACACTCGTCTACGGAGTGACGCCGAAGCTTACGGCGTTCGCAACGCTTCCAATCCTTGCGTATCGGAGGCAGCAGCGCGCTGACGGCAGCGTAAAGAAGGATGCGGCCGTTGGAGACTTCCGCCTGCTCGGGCGATATATCTTCTTTGCCGACGACTACGCGCCGCTCTCTACGAGGCGGGTCGCGGTTCTCGCGGGCATGAAATTTCCAACAGGATCCAACGGCTTCGGAACACCTTCCTTTGACCCGACGTTGGGTGCCGTGGCGACTTGGGCAGCGAATCGTCACGAGCTCGATCTGGACGCGCTCTACACGCTGACAACCGAACGGCACGGCTTCGAGGCCGGTGACGAGCTTCGCTACGACCTGGCCTATCGCTACCGGGTTTGGCCCGAGCGCTTCGGAAAACGGCTGCTTCAGCTCAACGGCATTCTCGAGCTGAACGGCCGCTGGGCGGGAAAGACCCGCAAGGATGGGAGAACGGTGAAGGCTTCGGGTGGAAATATCCTGTTTCTGTCGCCCGGCACACAGTTCATCACAAAGCGCTTCATCATCGAGGCGTCGCTACAGGTCCCCATCTGGCAGGATCTGAACGGACCCCAGCTCGAGGACGATTTCACGGTAGTCCTGAGTGTGAGAATCCCGTTCACACTGGGCCTGCGGTGAGGCAGCCCCCAGCCGTCGCATTCATTGGACAGGCTGCGAGTGGAGGATGAAGCACACCTTGAACTTGCCTCCACAGGTGTCGCACACTGTCCCCATGGCCGAGACGTTCAAGATCGGAGAGCTGGCGAAGGCAGCCGGCGTCCCGAGCTCTACGGTCCGCTATTACGAGAGGCAAGGACTGCTCCGTCCGAGCTCCCGCTCGGCTTCGAACTACCGGCTCTACTCGGAGTCTGACCTCGAGCGCCTCCGCTTCATCCGCGCCGCGCAGGCGACGGGCTTCACGCTCGAAGACGTGACCCAACTGCTTCGGCCGGCTGCATGTGGAAAGGTCCAAGCGCTGATTGAAGATCGTCTCGGCCGGGTGGGGGAGCGAATGAAGGAGCTTCGCCACGTGCAGACAGTGTTGCGTGCCTCGCTTGCCGAGTGCCGCGAGCACCAGCAAAGCGGCCGCTGCAGGGTGGTCGACGAGCTGACCGCACGGGCCAAGGCACCGGCTTAGAAGCGCTTTTTCGCGGCCCTTGACCTTGAACCCAGGTTCAAGGTCTATACTCTCGCCTGACAAGAACGTTGCCGGGCAAGGCTCTCGCCTAGCAAGAGGAGCAGGAGGCGCGAAGCTGGTGATCGAAGTGCTCTACTTCGAGGGTTGCCCCAATCTCGAGCCCACGCTCGAACTCGCCCGCCGCGTGGCGAAAGAACTCGGAGTGGACGCCGCTGTGCGCGCAATCGAGGTGCGAGACCAGCAAGAGGCCGAGCGTCTGCAGTTTCTTGGCTCGCCTTCGGTGCGCGTGCACGGCGTGGACATCGAGCCCGGCGCCGATGCGAGGACAGAGTACGCACTGAGCTGCAGGGTGTATGAAAACTCCGGCGTCCCGCCGAAGCAGCTCCTCGTTGCCGCACTCAAGAGCAGGATGTGAGCAAATGACGGACGAGAAGCACGGCAGTGGCTGGGCCTCTGGCGGGGCCATCATCGCGGCGGCACTGGCGTCGGCGTGCTGCATTCTCCCGGTCTTCTTCGGTGGGCTGGGCGTTTCAGTGCTGGGTGTTGCAGTGGCCTTTGAGCCGCTCCGACCGTATCTCATTGCGGCAGCAGCGATCCTGCTCGCCGTGGGGTTCTACTACGCCTATTTCAGGCGCGCCCATTTTGGGCGTGCCGGCAGCGAGGGGGCTGCTTGCGACGTGCCGAGCACTCGGGGGGCCCGCCTCGGGCGTCCGATGCTGTGGCTGGCAACGGTCGCCGTCCTCACGCTGGGGCTCTTCCCGAGCTATGCCGGGTTGTTGACGGGCGAAAGCACCGGAGCGACCGTCGCTTCTGAGAGGGTTGCGTCTCGGACGTTGTCGCTCAGCGTGGAAGGCATGACATGCGAAGCCTGCGCGGTTGGGATCGAGCGCGAGCTGGCTTCAGTCGCGGGCGTTCTTGGCGCAACGGTGAGCTACGGAGAGAAATCGGCCGCTGTCGTCGTCGATCTGGACGCGCCGCCAAGCGGAAAGGACCTGCTGGCAGCCGTCGAGCGTGCGGGTTACCGCGCGGCCATCGTCACCCAAGTACGATAGAGGTCGGGGTTGCAGCGAATAGTGAGATTTCCATGACTCGGTTCTCCCTGGAAGACGCCAAGCGCGCCTGGGCACAAGCCTACGAGGGACTTGACGAAGCAGAGACGGGGCTGCGCGCACGCGGCTTCCGAGCGATCGTGCGCGGCATCGCCGCACGGGGTTCGGTGTCCCCGGCTGAGTTCGCACGGGAGCTGGAGCTCGAAGAATCGAGCGCGCGCGAGCTCTTCCTGGCGCTCGCGAAGGTGGGCATGCAAGTCGACGGCGCGGGCAACATCACGGCTGCAGCGCTCACGACGCGCCCAACACCCCACCTCCTGCGGATGAGCGGGCGCACGCTCTACGCCTGGTGCGCGCTCGATACACTCTTCATTCCCGGGCTGGTTGGCCAAAAAATGGAAGTAGAGTCGCGCTGCCCGGTCAGCGACACCGTGATTCGCCTTTCGGTTTCGCCGAACGGCGTGCTCGAACACAGTCCGGAGGGCGCCGTTTTGTCGGTTTTCCTGCCCGGCGTTTCAGGAGCATTGATCGGTCCTGCGAGCCCGACCTGAAGCCAGATGCATTTTTTCCGGTCCCGGGAGGACGCGGAGGGTTGGGCCGACGGACGCGAAGCCATCGCAATTCTGTCGATCGAAGCAGCAGACGAGCTGGCGCAAGCTCATTGGGTCGAGCCTACGAAGAGCCCCGTACAGGCCACTAGCCGGCGCTGAGCCCTAACACGGCAAGTAGACACGCGTACACGAGGGGAAACCCCCAACGCGATCTCCGATCGATGAGTGCCGCGGTCTCGGGCGCCGCCGGGTAGTAGTGCGCGACCAGCATGCTCTGCACCACCGTGACCGCCAGCAGGACGAACGAGATCAGCATCCCCTTGTCGAGCAGCGTGAGGTAGGCGATCCGTGGTAGACCATCGGCGATCACGAATTGGTAGGCGACCACCGTCAGGACTCCCGAGGCCGTGATGCGGCTGCGGCCCGCAAGCCTTTCGCCGGTCATCCAAAAGACCGACCACGAGATGGCCACGATCACGAGAATTGGGAGCATGACCTTCCACAGATAGAAGCCCGCTCGGCGCTCGACATCGATCTCGAAAACGAACCGGGAGAACGGTCTCGCATTTCGGACCGAGGTAGCCTCCTCGACGCGGCTGCTCACGCCACCAAGCGTCCACTCCTGCATGGTGAAATCCCGCGCAAAGCCCGTCGTCGTCTGGTCCTCGATGAACACCAGCTCGTCGACCGTCCAACGAAACGACTCGATCTCCAGCTCGAGACGCTGGCGGTCGAAGGGGAAGCGGCGCAGGTCGAAGTTGCCCTGCAGCTGAACGCTCACGTTGAGGTCGTTGTGTACGGTGCCATCCGGCACGATACGTACCACGCGCTCCGTAATTTCGAGCGAGCCCACCCGGTTTACGGGGAATCCGGCCGGAAACCAGATGCGTTCCAACTGCTCCCCCGCTTCCCGTCCGATGTAGACGCGCTCCGACGACCCGACCTCGTCCGGATCGTAGGCGAGTCGCGGATCGCACCAGGTCGCCCGCACGTAGCCCCGGAACGCGTACTCGTCACGAACCGCATCGAGCCCACGCAGCTGCGTGACGAAGACACCGGCTCCCACCAGGGTCGGGCCGTTCGGGTTGGGTGGCGTCGAGGAATCGGCTCCGGCCCCGAGATTCGCTCGCCC
>SMVB01136270.1_pt1 | contig 10118 bp, 7 predicted proteins | sample 2456461 | NCBI WGS metagenome assembly SMVB01 (sample SAMN11095934, study PRJNA526329) | marine sediment metagenome | biome: Marine sediment; feature: Surficial sediment; material: Deep marine sediment; isolation source: Hadal surficial sediment | place: Pacific Ocean | collected 2014-05 | depth 0-1...
CAACATGCCATCATTCATCATACTAGACCTGATGGTAAACCCTACCCCAGGGAAGAATGCCCCATCTACGCCGCGTTTAAAGACGGGGCTGTTCACCGTGTCGACACCGAGGTCTTTTGGCGCAAAGATGGCTCCAGCTTCCCGGTTGAATATATCAGCACGCCAATTCGGGATGATAAAAATAACCTGCTAGGGGCGGTCGTCACCTTTCGCGACATCACCAAACGCAAACAAGCAGAAAAGGCGTTGCACGATGCCCTTCGTGAGGTTGAACAATTAAAAGACCGGCTGCAGACCGAAAACGTTTACCTGCAGGAAGAGATCAAACTTGAGCACAACTTCGATGAAATTATCAGTACCAGTAAATCGTTTAAGAAAGTCTTGAGAAATGTGGAACAGGTAGCTGTGACCGATGCAACCGTTCTTATATTGGGAGAGACCGGCACCGGCAAGGAACTCATTGCACGGGCTTTGCATACCACAAGCCTTCGGAAAGAAAGGCCGCTGGTAAAAGTTAATTGTGCTGCTTTGCCGGAAAATCTCATTGAGAGTGAACTTTTCGGCCATGAAAAAGGCGCATTTACCGGCGCATTCTCCCGTAAACAAGGCCGTTTTGAACTTGCGGATCGCGGCACCATTTTCCTGGATGAGATTGGTGACTTACCTCTGGACTTACAGGCTAAGCTTCTGCGGGTTTTGCAAGAAGGTGAATTTGAGAGAGTCGGCGGCACGCAGACGATTAAAATAGACGTCAGGGTCATTGCAGCCACAAATCGTAATCTTGAGGAATCCACCCGGTCCGGAGCCTTCCGTGAAGATCTCTTTTACCGGCTGAATGTGTTCCCCATTACACTCCCGCCGCTACGGGAACGTCCTGAAGATATCCCGTTGTTAGTGAACCACTTCATCAAGAAATACGAAGGAAAATTAGGAAAGAAGATTTCTCAAGTACCGCAGAAAGTGATGAAGACTCTGCAAACCTACCACTTTCCCGGGAATGTAAGAGAGGTAGAAAATATCATTGAGCGTGCGATCATCCTGGCAAGAGACGAGACCCTGCAATTGGACGAAAGTTTTGAACTGCTGGAAAGTCCGGCAGCCCCCGCTGAAAACGTGGGCACGCTTGCAGAAATCGAGCGCAGCCATATTGTGTCGGTTCTTCAGGAAACCAACTGGCGCATCGAAGGGACAAAGGGCGCGGCACTGCGTTTGGGGATTAATCCAAATACGCTACGGTCTCGCATGCAGAAACTGGGAATCAAGAGGTCGGCAACCGGCACGATATCAGAACTTTAGTTGGCAGAATAATTGTTCGGCAGATATTTATCGTCGTCGCAGCGTGTGGTCAAATTGATTGACATCAATCTCCAATAAAGAGTGGGTGAGTTGAGTGTTATCTTATCGACAGTGAATAATTATGTTGAAGAAAAAGAAGTGATCGATGGACATCGCTGAAGAAACAATCCGTGAAAGCGAAAAACGCTTTAGAGATATATTTAACGCGGTGAATGATGGCATTTTGATAATTGACCCAGGCGAGTATCGCATCGTTGAAACAAATCAAAAGGCATCTGACCTGTTGGGATATGATGAAGAGGAACTCGTCGGGTTGCTCATAGAAAAAATTCATCCGGAAGAAATGGTCCAACTCAAGAGAACCCTGGACGAGGTTTTGCGGGGCCAACCCGTTCAGACCGATGAATTCTCCTGCCTTAGAAAAGATAAACATCGCCTGCCTGCAGAAATATCGTTTTCGGCCGTCCGATTAAACGATAAAACATGTGTCATGGCAATGGTTAGAGATATTACGGAACGAAATCGCGCCGGGGAAGAGATTAAGAGCCTGGCCAAATTCCCAGCCGAAAACCCAAATCCGATCATGCGGATTTCAAAAGATGGTGAAATCATTTACTCAAACGAAGGCAGTTCGCCATTGCGTAAAACCTGGAAATGTAAGGATGATTGTTTCTTACCGGACGAATTGCGCGACCAGATATCGCACATCTTTAAATCCGGGACCAGCGAAGAAGTAGAGGTTAACTGCGATGAGCAAGTATTCTCGATCTTATTTTCACCGATTGCCGATGCCGGTTACGTTAATGTATATGCCAGTGATATCACCGAACGAAAACATGCAGAAGAAGCGCTCCGCAAAGCGCTTAACGAAATTGAGCAGTTGAAGAACCGTCTGCAAGCAGAGAACATCTATTTGCAAGAAGAGATCAAGATCCAGCATAACTTCGAAGAAATCATCGGGGCCGGAGCAGCGCTAAAAAAATCTCTGCGAAAAGTGGAACAGGTGGCCTCCACCGATTCAACAGTCCTGATTTTGGGAGAAACGGGCACTGGCAAGGAATTACTTGCCCGGGCGGTTCATAACCTGAGCGATCGTAGAGACCGACCGCTGGTCAAAGTAAATTGTGCGGCCTTACCGGCAAACCTCATTGAAAGCGAGCTATTCGGCCATGAAAAAGGCGCCTTTACCGGCGCAGTGGCTCGCAAAATCGGCCGCTTTGAATTGGCGGATGGCGGAACGATTTTCCTGGACGAAATCGGCGACCTGTCGCTGGAATTGCAGTCGAAACTCCTGCGCGTTTTGCAAGAGGGAGAATTCGAGCGCGTGGGAAATCCACAAACTACTAAAGTGGACGTTCGCATCATATCGGCCACCAACCGTGATTTGGAAAAAGCAATTGAGGATGGAAGTTTCCGTGAAGATCTCTATTACCGATTAAATGTCTTTCCCATTCAAAGTCCCCCGCTGCGCGAACGCAAGGAAGATATTCCAATTTTGGCAAGACATTTTATCAAGAAGTTTGCCATCAGGACCGGAAAAAAAATAGAAACCGTTCCACAGAAAGTGATGGATGCTTTGCAGGGGTATCATTGGCCGGGTAACGTACGGGAATTAGAGAACATCATTGAACGAGCTGTGATTATCAGTACGGGAAAACAGCTCAGAATAGAGGATTGGCTTTCGAAGACAGTCATCTCTTCTAAAGTATCACGCATCACCACTCTTGCAGAGCTTGAGCGGGAGCACATTCTTGAGGTTTTGGAGTTGACTCGCTGGCGTGTGAGCGGCGAAAGCGGCGCAGCAAAGGTCCTGGGCTTAAAATCCACGACATTGGAAGCAAGGATGAAAAAGCTCAGCATCCAACGCAAGGCGTAACGTCCCCATTATGTCGTAAAACTCCCATAATATTGGGAATTCCCACCTTCTCTCCACAGTTCGTCAATAACATTTTCAATTAAACTAATTTCTATATAATTAACCATTTGGAACTCCATCCAAATGGCTTTTTTATTTTTGGCACGAAGCTTGAATTAAAGTGCGGTGAACTTCAAACAAAGGAGAGACAAGTTATGAAAAATACAAAATTGGTCTTAGGTTTGGTTCTGGTAACAGGGCTAATAAGTTGTTCCAGTGCTTAAGATTGGTGTGGATTCTGTTACATTCTGGCTCCAATATTGGAAAAACTCGCTGCTGATTTTAAAGGGCAACTGATATAAAAGGAGATTTAAATCATGAAAAAAATAATGTTATTTTTTGGTCTCGTTCTGATAACATGGCTTCTGAGTTGTTCCCCGCGCTTTAGCTTTATAAAAGCAGACTATGATGGTACATAGGGGATATAGTCACAGTGGATATGGTAGCAGTGGATATGGTCACAGTAATCATGGTTACAGAGGATTTGGTCACAGAGGTATACTGTTTCCAATAATGGTAGAATTGGCTGATGATTTTAGTGGTCAAAATTAAAATAGCTAAGCTGGATATTGATGACAATGAGCGAGTGGCCAAAGAATACGGCATCCGGGTTCCCCTAACACTTCTCTTTTTTAAAAATTAGTCAGGTTGTGGATCATATCGATGGGCCAGTTCCAAAGAGAATGATAGAAGACAAATTTAACGCTCTTCTGGAGAATGGAGAGAGAAAATGAAAAAGTACAAAGGAGGTTTCCGATGAAAAGAACTCAAACTAAAGAACCGAGCTTTTTGGGATGGGCGCTTAAGATTGCCGGTGCTTCGGGCTTAACAGGTATCATTTGCTGTGTTGCTCCCGCAGTGCTCTTCATGTTCGGCTTGGTGAGTGGGATTTACGCGATTTCATTTGCCAACTTTTTCTATCACGAAGACGGTTCGGCTGGGTTGGGCGCATGGATACTCCGTGGTTTAGCAGTGGGCATTGGAGTTTTCGGCATAATCCTTTACAGACGGAAACAGAACCAGTGTTCTGTGGATCCCAAACGTAAGCTCCGGAATACCGTCTTGGCCAGCGTTATGATTGCCTTGCTGGCCATTAGCTTTTATTTGTCACTTGAACAGCTTTCAGGGTGGTTCTTCGATAACTACATTGTGCCTGCGCAGCAGGCTGACTACGAAACCCAAAAAACCGCACAATAAAGAAATTGCTCAATTGTGCAAAATGCTGGGCAGGTTGATCGGGATGGCATCTTTTTAAGACGATATTTTAAAACCGAACAGATATAAAAGGAGATTAAATCATGGAAAAAATAATGTTATTCTTTGGCCTTGTTTTGATAACAGGGCTTATGAGTTGTTCCTCGCTCTTTGTAAAATCAGATTATGATCGTGAAGTTAGTTTCGCTAATTACCAAACTTTTGACTTGGTGGCGCAACCCCAAAACCCCAGTTCCTATCCTCCAGCACATTATACACCGTCGGAAAAACGAATAAAAAATGCCGTGGACAGGGAGTTATCAGCTATGGGGTATCAAAAGCAAACAACAGGCGAGCCCGATTTTTTAATTGTTTACATTATCACTTTTGCGGATGAGTCGGAGGATCAGTTGGAGGATAAATTAGAGCAGACATTGCGTGGATATGAATACATGGGATATAGTTACAAGGGATTTTATGATGCAGAGGAGCAGGATGTGCGACAATACAGGGAGGACACCTTAAGTTTAGACTTTCTTGACCTTGAATCAAATGAATTAATCTTGATCTTAGACTTTATTGACCCTGAATCAAAACAACTGATCTGGCAAGGGTGGTACGTCGGCGCGATTGAAGATCGGGAAATAACGGAGGCGGAAATTACCAAGGCTGTAAAGCACGTTCTTGAAGAATTTCACACCCGTCAATAACGATTGCGGGCAGCTGATATGCTTGCCGCTCGTTGAAATGAAACCTAGAAAAAAAGTAATATAAAGATGTTCAAAGTTGTGCCATGAAAGAGAAGATGAGGTGAATCGAAGTGTTTAAGACAACTTCTGCTATATATAAAATGTCCATAATCTCCTTCGTTTTGTTCCTAATCACAGCAGGAACGGTAGGGTTAATCGTATACAAGGCCCACAACGTTGCTCTTGTCAACCAAGAAGTGAAGAACCTCGGGGACGAGGCAATCCTGATGGGTATTCGGCTTGTCTCCGGTATCCAGACACTCCGTCAGGATGTGCTGTTTCTGTCCAAGACACCACCGATCCAAGGCATTCTCCGCGCGCGCATGGCGGGGGGGATCGACCCCTTAGACGGAGACGGCTCCACGGAAAAATTGTGGCGCCAGCGCTTAATGATCATCTTCACAGAATTTCTTCAAGCTAAACCCGGGTACACCCAGATTCGCTACATCGGTGCGGCCGACGAGGGCCGTGAGATTGTTCGCGTCGATCGGAAAAATGATACGCTCGTTGTGGTACCCGACAAGGATCTTCAGAAGAAGTTGGACCAACCTTATATGCAGGGCGCCATTCAGCAGAAACCGGGCGAGGTCCACATATCTGATATCACCTTGAACCGCGAGCACGGCGAAGTGGTCGAGCCACACGTCCCGATGGTCCGGGTCGCCGTACCTGTGTACCCCATAGACGGTGAAATCTTCGGGGTCGTTGTCATCAACATGGATTTCGGCCAGACACTGAAGATGATGGCGGGATCGGCGTCCGAAGGAGTTATCCCGTACGTCACCAATTCCGCCGGGGATTTTCTTTTGCATCCTGACGGTATCCTTGCCTTCGGCTTCGACCTAGGGGAAAGGCACCGGATTCAGAAGGAAATGTTCACTGAGTTGGCGGGGTTGTTCGAGCCAAGTAATCGTGACATTGAAATGTCACTACGTTCCCACGCCCGGGGAGAACCCGAGGTGGTTCATTTCCTCAAGAAACACTTCGATCCGCTTCTACCGGAGCGTTATCTCGGGCTGACGCTGGTGGCTTCCTATCAGGATATTGTGGCTGGATCGGACACCATCGGTAAGCGCAGCGTGATCATAATTTTCCTGCTGATGGCAGGGGGCGTCTTGTTGGTTGGTGTTCTAGCGTACGGCTTTCGGACCATGATCCAACACGTGAATGACCGTAACAAGGCATTACACGAAAGTGTGGAGGAGCATCGCTCCGTTGTAGAGAATATAGCGGATGGCATAATCACGATTAATGAACACGGAATAATCGAGTCGTTTAACCTGGCAGCAGAGAGGGTCTTCGGCTATACTTCTGCAGAAGTCCTGGGCCAGAATGTCAACGTGCTGATGCCTGAACCCTTTCATAGTGAACACGATAGCTATATAGCGGATTACCGGAACCCGGGAATTAAAAAGATCATTGGCATTGAACGTGAAGTAAGCGGTCGGCGCAAAGATGGCACGGTCTTCCCGTTGGAATTATCCATCGGCGAATTTCACATGGACGACCGACGGATGTTCACTGGTGTTGTTCGTGATATCACCGAACGCAAACAATCGGAGGCGGAAAATGAAGCGCAGCTAGTCCAGGTCATGGAACTTTCTGCCAAGGCCCTAGCGGAGGAGCGCCGGGCCAGAGAGCAAGAAATGGCCCTCAGTCTTTGTGAGACGGAAAATGACCGAAAGACCCGCGAATTGGAAAAAGCCCGTCAGCTGCAGCTCTCCATGCTGCCTAAAGACGTTCCGGTTCTTGCCAATCTTGACATTGCTGTTTATATGCAAACGGCGTCCGAAGTCGGCGGCGATTACTATGATTTTAAGCTGGAGGATGACGGCACTTTAACAGCCGCGATCGGCGACGCTACTGGCCACGGTCTCCGGGCAGGCACGATGGTAGCCTCGACAAAAAGCCTGTTCAAGGCACTGGCACACGACCCTGAGCCTGTCCGCATCTTGCAAAAAACCTCAAAAGCGCTCAAGGAGATGGGTTTTCGCAGATTGTATATGGCGATGACGATAGCCAAGTTCAAAGGGCATCAACTGCTGCTGGCTGCGGCAGGTATGCCATATACGCTGGTTTATCGTGCTGCAACGGGTCGCGTTGAGGAAGTGATCCTCAAGGGCATGCCGTTAGGAATGTTTCCTGATTTTCCATACCAGCGGAAAGACCTCAGTCTGAACGAGGGCGACACGGTTCTTTTTATGAGTGACGGATTACCTGAGATGTTTAATGAGCAAAACGACATGCTGGGTGACGAACGGACGAAAACGTTGTTTGAAGAAGTGGCAAAACGGACGCCCGAGCAAATAATTCAGCATCTGGTAAAAGCCGGAAAGACATGGGCGAACGGGCGACCCCAGGATGATGATATGACATTCATGGTAATTAAAATGAAATAGTGTATTGCTGAGAAATGGCACTTAACAGCCGTTGCAGCGGATCCCCACAGTAACAAGTTGGGCCGCTGAGCTGTTTAGAGTAGTCGTGCAAAATTAGAGGAAAAACCATATGAATGAATCAATTAGAATCGTCTATTACGTTGGGGTTTCAACCTTTTCCCTGCTTATCGCCGTACAGCTGCGAGGATTACCTATATTGCTGGTGACTTCGGTGAGGTGCGGATCAAGCTTCCCCTGAATTGGAAGACTCGGAACTATGTGGGTACTATCTTCGGCGGCAGCATGTACGGGGCTGTCGATCCAATCTACATGATTATGTTTATCAAACTTCTCGGGCCAAAGTATATTGTCTGGGATAAAGCAGCCACCATTCGGTTTAGAAAGCCAGGACGGACAACCATGTACGCACGGTTCATATTAGAGCAGGAAGAAGTTGAGGCTATTCAAAAGGGAACTGAGCCATGAGCCGTCGCTGGAACGGACCTATCACATTGACTTAGTTGACAGCGAAGGTGTGGTGCATATTTCTTTTGAGAAAAACATATATATACGCCGTAAGGCAAGCATAAAGAAAGCTTATGAAAATAAAGATAAACGCTGGCAACGTCAACGTAAGAAGACAAAACAATGACGAGTTGGCAAAACGATTCTCTTCAGGAGGTAGAGAATCAAATGTAATGATTTCAATATTTTTGTTCCTGCTACAGTTAAATTATTGTAGTTTTCCACAATAGCAAAGCAGGATGATTATTTCCCTTTTGATTTTTCTCTCCAATAAAGTTACTTGACATCTACCTTCCGCAGCGCTGCCTTTGGTTTTCCCCGGGCTTATTCACATCTAAGCTGAGCTAAAAGATTTATCAAAAAACCTGAAAGGCAGGTGATCCTTGTGAAGCAGAAATCTACAGCCTACATTATAGAGCGCAAATAGGCGCAGGAGGAATTTTATGAGAGAATCGCTACCGAATTCTTGCTGTTAATAAAGCGTTGTTAAATGACTGGATTTACTGATGAACAAATAATTGAAAAACGGTCGATGAGGTTATACCCGGGGAGGAAGCGGAATTTGTAGAAAGGAAAAGCAAGGCAAAATCCTCGGCGGTAGTTAACAGCATTTATTGATTAGTCTGAGTATTTCAGGGGTGTTACCACTATTTCAATCTTATACACAAACGCTTCGTTTTAAAAAGGAGCATTTGTGCGTTTTATTTTTAATTAACGGCTATTGATGCTAAATACTCTATCCGCGATGTACCGATTCCTTCCGATAAAATGGAAAAATCGATGCACATTCTTGAGGTTTTGGAGTTGACTCGCTGGCGTGTGAGCGGCGAAAGCGGCGCAGCAAAGGTCCTGGGCTTAAAACCCACCACTTTGGAAGCACGGATGAAAAAACTCAGCATCCAACGCAAGGCGTAACGTCCCCATTATTTCGTAAAACTCCCAAAATATTAGGAATTTTAATCTTCTCTCCACGACTCGTCAATAACATTTTTAATATAACTAATTTCAATATAATTAGCCATTTGGAACTCCATCCAAATGGCTTTTTTATTTTTGGCACGAAGCTTGAATTAAAGTGCGGTGAACTTTAAACAAAAGGAGAGTCAAGATATGAAAAATACAAAGGTGGTCTTAGGTTTGGTTCTGGTAACGGGACTGATAAGTTGTTCCGGGAGACTGGTCAGATCAGACTACGATCGCGAAATTAATTTCGCAAGGTTAAAAACTTTTGATTGGAAATCTGAATCTGAATATTCCGGTTCAAATGGTCTTGCAAAAAACTCGCTTTTCGAAAAACGATTGAGAAAAGCAGTTGAAGCAGAATTGGCCGCGAAGCGCTTGTCGAAGCAAGCCAACAATCCCGATTTTTTGATTGCTTACTCCATTGCTGTCGAGGACAAAGTGGATGTAAGATCTGACAGATTCGGGTACGGGTATGGACATGGTTACTGGCACGGCTATTCCGGGTTTGGCTACCGGTCGAGATACTACGGCTTTGGTTATGGGTCGGGATACTATAACAATGGTGGGCTGTATGGTTACCAATATAAAGAGGCTACCCTAATCCTGGACTTTATTGACCCTGCATCAAATGAATTGCTCTGGCGTGGGCTCTATATTGATGAAGTTGATGACAGCGGCATCATAACAGAAGACAAAATCCATGAGGCAGTGAAGCATATTTTGGAAAAATTCCCACCCGAGAATAGCAGTGTGGGTACAACTAATTTACTAACATCAAAATAAGAAGTTAGCTTCAACAGAGGTGGTGTCCAATTAAAGAAAGGAGAATCAAAAATGACCTCGGACAAAAAATACGTTACGTTGACTGATGCGAACTTTCAAAAAGAGGTACTCGATAATTCCCAGCCGGTTCTGGTAGATTTTTGGGCCGACTGGTGCGGACCCTGTCACATGATCGCCCCTGCAATCGAAGAAGTAGCAGCAGATTTTGCAGGACGCGCCAAAGTTGGGAAATTAGACGTTGATGCTAATGGCAAAATCGCCGGACAATACGGCATCCGTTCTATCCCGGCGGTACTACTCTTCAAAGATGGCCAG
>SMVB01148947.1_pt1 | contig 10118 bp, 8 predicted proteins | sample 2456461 | NCBI WGS metagenome assembly SMVB01 (sample SAMN11095934, study PRJNA526329) | marine sediment metagenome | biome: Marine sediment; feature: Surficial sediment; material: Deep marine sediment; isolation source: Hadal surficial sediment | place: Pacific Ocean | collected 2014-05 | depth 0-1...
AACATTGCAGACCACCAGCCAGGCGAACAGCAGCGTATTGCCCGTGACGAAGCCGGGCGGGTGCCAGAGAAAATAGAACGAAGCGCCCAATGGCAGAATCGAAGCGTACAACCAAGGGTGGCGCCGGCCCCACCTAGAGCGGGTGCTGTCGGACAGGTAGCCGATAAGCGGGTCGGTGATGGCGTCGAACAGCAGGCCGATACCGACCGCCAGGCCGGCCAGGCCCGCGTCCAGCCCCAGCACCTGGCTGTAGTAGATCAGGACGAAGTAGTGGGCGTTGTACAGTACGCCATACCCGGCGCCGCCGGCGCCGTAAGCCCAGCGCGTGCCTGTGGTTATGCTGGGTGCATTCGGTGCCACTTGTTCTCCTGCTGGCTGCGGCATTGTGTACCCATAGCGCACGATGTTTCAACTTGGTGCCCAGACTGTGCTTCATTACCTCGTGTTGAGAACGTTTCACACCGGCTCACCTGTACCCCAAGCCCCAGACTCGGCGTAGCGCGGATCCTGCGGTGCGATGTTGTTGAATCCAGTCTCCGGTCGGGCGCCTGTTCAACGTCTACGCCCGGGCTGACGCCAACTACGAGGTTGCATCTTCTCTTCGGCGGAGAACTTGCGTCGAGTCTTGCGACGAATGTCTCGGACGGCCTTCTCGGCAGAGTTTTTCTGGGGCATGGGTCCTTCCTCCTTCCGGAGCCAGAACCCTCTCTTGGTTTATCCCTCGATTTGGTCCAAACTCAGCTGACGGGAAACAGCGACTGAAACACCCCGACCCATAACTCATCTTTAGTAGATAACTTCGCTTACAGCCGATTCTGTGGCGTCGTTTTTTTTACCATACTGTCGGACCAACGCAATCAGATGGTGTACATCCTCTTCGCAATTTTCGTAGTGCAGAAAGCAAGCCCGCAAGGATACGGCACCATTGATCTTGGTTGTGGGGATGTGTGCCTCTCCACTGTCCGCGATATTGTCGGATATTCGCTGGTTCAAGGCATGCAATGCCTCATTCGACAATGATGTGCCCGTAGGCACATAACGGAAATTAACCGTAGAGGTCGATACGGGCGCCAACAGTTCCAGATCACCCGACTTCTCAACAAGCTTACCCAGCAGGCGGGCCATGTTGTTGCAATTGATCACCATATCGCGCACACCATCACGTCCCAACCGGGCGACGGCGGCCCATGTTTTCAGGGCACGGTCTCCAAACGTGAGTTCAAACATATGCTCACATGGCCAGGGTACATTGACCTTTTCCTCGTTGGCGGCGCTCAGGTAGTCCGGCACCAGGTTATAGTTTTCATGGTTCAGCCGCCGATCGCGTACAAGCAAGGCCCCACAGTCATAGGGGACCTGCAGCCACTTGTGAGGATCAAGGGTAAGCGAGTTGGCGCGGTTCAGGGCACGGGTCATTTCCGTATAGGCCGGATCAAGGCCGACGATACCGCCATAAGCACCATCCACATGCAACCACAGATCGAATTCCTCGCACACATCGGCGATATCACTTAGCGGGTCGATAGCCCCCACATTGGTACTACCAGATGCCGCCACCACACAGACCGGCCGCAGGCCTGCCGCCAGGTCGTTCTCGATGCTCTCTCGCAAGGCTTCCGGGCGCATACGAAATTCGTCGTCGGTATCTATCCTTCGCAAATTGGAAACACCAATTCCCAACTGCTCCACACACCGCTGCACAGAACTATGAGCCTCGGCAGAGGTGTAATAGATCATGGCAGGGCGCTTGCCTTGCAGGCCCTCCTCACGGATGTTCCAGCCATCGCGTTTGGCAGCCCAGTAACGCGCGACCGTAAGCCCGTTCAAATTAGCCGCCGAGCCACCGCCCATCAAAATAGCCATGCCATTGGGCGTGCCGTCTGCGTCCAGAAACCCACTTAGCTCCATCAACCAACGGCCCAGACTGTGCATGATCAAGACGCTGGGATGATCGCCGCCGTCCAGGCCGTTGTTGAGCGTCGTAGCAAGAGCATCACTTAAAATCGAGATGGGTGCTGGGGATGTGTTGACCCAGCCGTATGAGCGCGCATGATTGGTGGCCATGGACCAGGGCATGACCTTGTCTTCAAGGAACGACAGAATATCATCAGCAGCCATACCTTCTGCGAGCAATGGCAAATTGGAGAGCTCACGTTGAAGTGCTTCGGGCGGACTAGAGCCTTCTACGGGCATCGATGGGCGTTCGATCAGATGTTTGACCATGACGTCGCTTGTGCGGCTAAGCAGACGTGAGAAATTTCGCCGATCTTCTACATGCGGTGAGTTGAAACCATTTGCCATTTCTCTAATTCCCCGGGTCAATACCAAAAGGAATATTTCTCAATAGCTCGCGTGAGGGCCTGGTGAAATTCGATTCCAGGCGGGTCAAACTCCGATCCCCATAATTACATCCTGTACTTACGCCGACTCACGCAAGCACCGACAAGGAGTCAGACCCCATTATTCGGTTAGTCTTCCAGGGCGGCCAACAGCCAGTCGCGGTAGTTTTTCACATCGTATTCTTCTGGCATCAGCACGCCCTGCTTCATCGGTGCGGAGCGCATTCCGGCCTGGTTCAACTCACTGATCTCGCCGTCCTCGTTTAGCACCTGTTTGAGGAAGTCGGTGATGTTCGTGATGTCGTAATCCGGGTCCGCCAGCGCCTCGGGCTGGAACATCCATTCCACCTGCAGTTCGATCGACTCGGGACCCGTGGGCAAAATGCGGACCACGCGCGCATGGTCGGGGTGACACGCAATATAGACACCCGGTAGCGCCAGCGCGAAACTGGCGCCGCGCTCGAGTTCCTCCTTCGTGTATCGGGATCGATCAACATAGCCCTGGGCGCTGCCATCCATGGAAAACGTCTCCGCGCCCTCGCGCAGGCCGCCACGATACTTTGGGTGAGGGTCGTCCACGTGTTTTCGCCAGTCGGGGTGGTCTTTCTCGTCCATCAGGCCACGTTTAAAGATCGGCACCAGATCCACCAAGCCAGGATGAATTGTGGGGCAGTGCAGACACTCGGCGAAGTTGTCCCAGAAAGTCTTCCAGTTACAGTTGAACGACCTTGTCCAGCGGTGACCGAGTTTCCAGTCCTGAACAGGGTAGTTCGCCTGGTCCGACCACCCGCTATCGAATACGTCCTCCGTTTTCCACTCCGCCTCCGCGTCCAGGTTGACGAAGATAAATCCCCGGGCGCTGTGGACGGCGATCGGAAACAGGCCGTAGTCGGATTTGGAGAATCCTCGAGGCTCTGCGAAGGAACTGGTGGCCAGCAGGCTGCCGTCGGCGATCGAGTAGCACCATCTGTGATAGGGGCAGTTGATCCGGCCCGAACGCAGCTTGCCTTCTGGCTGTGTAAGCAGCTGGGAGCCGCGATGGCGGCAGGTATTGTAATAACCGACCAGCTCGTTCTCGTCGGTCCGCGCCACCCAGATTTTCTGGCTGCCGATTTTCAGCGTCCGGTAGGCGCGCGGCTCCGCTAGTGACTCTTCGCGGCACAGGTAGAGCCACTTCTTGCACCAAATCCGTTCCAACTCGAGTTCGTAGTGATCGCGGTCGTAGTACCAGGCCATCGGCAGAGTCGACTCTGCCTTGTTGAGGGCGTAGTGATCGCTTTCGTTACTGTCGACAAGGGTTTCTGACATCATCACTCTCTTTGTGCGGGCTGCAAGCGGTACTGAATCGACACCCTGCCCGATGCTGAATGATTCGAGGTAGGGCTATCATTCCCCGACTACTCTGCCTCACCGGGACTCCTCCAGCTTGGCTAGGTCCATGACCGGATACTAGAATATGGCGCGAACCGGATCCAATTCAATTCGACCCGAAATTCACGGACGCCAACGGATGCATAGGTTCAACACCGGGGGGCGGGTCAATCTGACGACGTACATCTGGCGCGACCCGAGGGGGTTTTCTACTGGCTGTTTCCCGTCAGAGGAAGTCGGACTGTTCAGTGGCCTAAGCTAAGAGACACTTTGCGGGGCCTGAGGCCCTGGGGTTCGAATCCCTCCCGGCGCGCCAGTCTTCTCCGCATTATGACACCTGAAACCCGCGATCGTGTCTCCTGACACGCCGGTCGCTCGTCACATGCTACCCATCCCGAAGGATTTCCAGCGCTCCGAGGCGACCGGGTCCCGAGGTGATCCCACCGCCGGGATGAGTGCCCGAACCGCACTGGTAGTAGTTGCGAATCGGGGTGCGATAGTCCGCCCACCCCGCCGCCGGCCGGAAGAAGAACAGCTGGTCGAGGGTCAGTTCGCCCGCGAAGATGTTGCCCTCGGTCAGAGAGATCTCCTGCTCGATGTCCCACGGCGTGAGTACCTGCTTGTGGAGGATGATGTCTTTGAGGTTCGGGGTGAAATCCGAGAGCGTGTCGATCACCGCATTGCCGAAGGCCTCGCGCTGCTGCTCGCGGTTGCCGTATTCCGGCATGTCGTAGCTCGCGTACTGAACGAAGCACGACATCACGTGCTTGCCGGGCGGCGCCATGCTCGGATCGACCATCGTCGGGATGTTCACATCGATAAAGGGCCGCTTCGAAAACGCCCCGTACTTGGCGTCGTCGTAGGCCTGTTCGATGTAGTCCACACTCGGGCAGATAACCACACTGCTCCTCAGCAAACTGGGATCCGCCATCGCGCTGAATTTCGGCGCGGCGTCGAGAGCGAGATTGACCTTACCCGACGAGCCCCGAAATTTGAATTTGTCGATCGCGCTGACGAGGTCTTCGGGGAGCTCCTTCTCATCGATGAGTTTTCGGAAGGTCACGTAGGGATCTGCGGCCGACGCGATCGTCTTGGCATAGATCTCCTCTCCGTCTTCGAGCACCACGCCGATGGCCCGGCCATTCTTCACGATCACGTGATCGACCGGGGCATTGCAGCGGATCTGGGCTCCGTAGCTCGTTGCCGCGCTCGCAATCGCATCGCTCACGCCACCGGTACCGCCCTTCTGGGAACCCCAGGCCGTGAATGCGCCGTCGAGTTCTCCCATGTAGTGGTGCAGAAGCACGTAGGCCGTGCCGGGAGACTTGACGCCGAGCTTGGTGCCAATGATGCCGTTCATGCCCATCAGAGCTCGAATGACGTCCGTCTCGATCCACTCGGCGAGGAAGTCGTCCGCACTCATCGTCATGATCTTCGAGAAGTAGTGGAAGGTCTTCTTGTCGAGGCTCTTCAGGTGCTTGCCGAAATCCAAGAGGGTGCGCGCGCCGCGCACCCCCGGGTTTGTGGGCTCCGGCGGCACATAGGCCAGGATCGGCTTCACCGCGCTCACCATCTGATACATCATCTCGTTGTATTTCGGGAGCATCTCGGCGTCGCGCTTGGAGTGGCGCCTGACCTCTTCACGCGCGGACGCGGGATCAGCGTAGCTTCCGAACTGGTCGCCGTTTTCCATCGGCACCCAGGCTGAGTCGAGCGGCACGATGTGAAGGCCGTGTTTAGCGAGTTCGAGCTCGCGAATCACTTCCGGTCGCAGCAGGCTCACCACGTAGGAAAAGACCGTATACGTAAAACCGGGGTACACCTCCTCACTGACGGCCGCACCCCCAACGAGGTGACGCCGTTCGAGCACGAGAACGTTGCGCCCCGCCTTGGCGAGATAGGCCGCACAAGTGAGACCGTTGTGGCCGCCGCCGATGATGATTGCATCATATGATTTTGTCATTTGGATTTCCTACCGACCATTCAGCGTAAAAACATTCGATGGCTATCGCGCCTTCCGCGTGTGCCCTACTCCCGCTTCCGCGGCGGATCGAAGAACGGCATCTCCACGACCGTCGCGGGCACCGCAAAGCGCCGCGCCTCCACGGTTTGTTCGATATAGATTCGGGTTCCGATCTTCGCGTACTGCGGATTCAGCCGCGCGATCACCACGTACCGCTTCATGATCGGTGACCAGGTTCCACTCGTCGCACGACCGATGTGGTCCCGCTGATCCGAATCCGAGTAGACCGGAATTGCGTCGTTCCACGACTGATAGGGAAGGTGGAGGGGCATCGAGTATTGGGCGAAGACTTTTTCGAGTGCCAACACGTCGATTTCGAGTCCGACCGTACAGGTCGCGGGCCCGCGCGCCTTTTCGCGGCGTAGTGCTTCCTGACCGATGAAGTGCTCTTTTTTCTGGTTGACCATCCAACCGAGGCCGAGTTCGTAGGGGGAATTCTTTTCCACTTCGAAGATCGCGTGCGCGGCGGAGTGGAAATCCGCGTCGATCAGCAGCAAACCCGCCTCGATTCGCACCATATCGAGCGCGATCATTCCGGCGGGCAAAATCTTGTAGTCCGCCCCAATCTCCATTAGCGCATCCCAGATCCTCTCGCAGTGCTCGGGATCGGCGAAAACCTCGTAACCGAGGTCCCCCGTGAAGCCAGTGCGCGAAATATTCACCGGGGAACCGGCCAGCTTGGTTTCGATGGAGTGGAAGTACTTGAGCTCGCTCATGTCGGCATCGGTGAGCTGCTGGAGAATATCGCGAGAAGTCGGGCCCTGGAGCGCCACTGCTCCGTACGCGTCGCTCACGTCTTCGATTTCGACGTCCATCCCGAAGGCGTTGTCCTGCAGCCAGTAGAGCGTTGGGAGCGCGGCCGTCAGCCGAAAGAAGTCTTCGCCGAGGCGAGCGACGGTACCGTCGTCGAAGATCTTTCCGTCATCGTCGCACCACACGGTGTAGATGATCTGGCCCACTCGACACTTGGAAGCATCGCGCGTAATCACGCGATTCATCAGTGCAACGGCATCTCGACCGCGAATGAAATACTTATGAAGTGGGGAAACATCGAACAGGCCGGCGCCAAGCCGAACCGCGTTGTACTCGTGGATGTGATCCATCTCGTACGTCTGGGCAGAAAGGTAACCGGACCACTCGACCCAATTCTTGCTCTGGCACAGTGCATCGGTGCGCGAATGGAAGGGCGTGTGTCTCGGCATTGCTTCTCCTCGAAAGGCGCTTCGGGGCGCTTGTCAGTCGGAGGCGATCGGACGTCGCTCCGAGAGTTTGCATCGATAGGTTCGCGGCTATCGATTGTCTCTACGTCTATTCAGTGTGTGTTTCAGACACCGTAAAAGGCACCTCATTATGCCATAACTATCGATTGAACGCCCGTTCGTGATTACATCGCAAAGCGACCGGTGCAATTGCGAATGCAATAAACCCGAGTAGCAGAGGGTGGCAGAAGAGTGGTCAAGGAGGGGGGGGCGAACGATCCCTCCGGACAGTCGTACGCATTCCGTTTATCGAACTACGTGCGACGAAAACGGCTGGGAGAATGCGTTTCAGCCCAGTTCAGCCACGAACCGAGCCTCCAACGTTTGCAGATTGGCTCGGTATACATGTTTCAACGATCGCTCCAGGTTGCGTGTTCGCATCAGGCGGTCGCAAAATTCACGCAACGAACGCTCGCCTCGTTGATTGACAAGAAACTCGACCATCCCGTAGGACTGTAGATACGCGAGATACGCAGCGTTTGGTTCCAGGTGCCCGAAACTCCGGGTGCTCAAACTGGCAAACGAAAACAATGTGCCATTCGACCTGGCGCCGGAGAGAATCGCCTGCTCGCGCCCATTCAGATGCCGCTTGCCCTGGGTGCGCGCTTCGAACCACTCGGCAAGACCTTCGTTCAACCACGCCGGCAACACGTAGGAAGGTGCTGCCGCATCGAGCGCCGCGTGCACCAACTCGTGGTGGAGAACGCGAGAAAGGCCGACGTCCAACTCGGTCACCCCGCGAATGCGAATCACGCCATGGTAGAAACCCGCTGCGGCAAATCGAAAGGCGCCCGCAAACTGCTGATCGAAGACGCCCGAATCGTAGATCACGACCTCGATCCTGCGCCGGGGCCGAAGCCCCAGGAAATCGTCGAGTTGATCGTAGGCGTTCTCCAGTTCTGCCAGGATCTGCAGTTCGAAGTGCCGCGTACCGCGAATGCCACCCGCGCGATCGATCGCCACGTCCTGATAGAGTTCGAAATGCGCCGATGAGCGGTGTTCGAACTCTCCGTCCGCGCCGCGATCGATCGCTCCCGCGGGTGCGGTCAGCAAGAGGCCTAGCCACACCCATACACTGTGCTTATTCCATCGGATAGCGGATCTCCTTCCAGATTTCGTCGCAGGCCGCCAAAGCGTCATCCGGAATCACGGCATCGGCGGCAGCCAGGTGTTCATCGAGCTGATCGATCTGGGTTACACCCACCAGGGTCGAACCCACGAAATCTCGCGTAAGCGTCCATGCGGTGCTGAAAGTCACGAGCGACATCCCACAGTCGGCCGCCAACGCCAACAGTCGCTCGGTAGCCGCGAGCGTCCGTTCGTTGACATAGCGCTTCGTCATCCGCTGGGTGCGCGGGTTGTAATTACGATAGTACGAAAAGCGACCGTCGGCCGGCCACGCCCCACCCTGGTATTTACCGGACAACACGCCGCCCGCGATCGGGCTGTAGGGCAACAGACTGATCTCCTCTCGCCTGCAGGCGTCGGCGAGTTCGTCTTCGAAACGCCGCGAAAGCAGGCTGAAGTTGTTTTGGATCGTCTGGTATCGCGCAGTCCCGAGCCGGTCTGCGGTCCACAGGTTCTTCATCAGCCCGTAGGTATTCTCGTTGCTGCAGCCGATCGCGCGAACCTTCCCCGCCTCGATGAGCCGCTCGAGCGCTTCGAGCGTATCCTCGATGGGCGTTTTGGGATCGGGCCAGTGGGTCTGGTAGAGATCGATATAGTCGGTCTGGAGTCGGCGCAGGCTGTCCTCGACCGCTCGCTCGATGTTGTGACGATCCAGCGCGGTCTTGCCCGAGCGCACGGGCACCTGGAACCAACCCCCACCCGGACCCGAAACCTTCGTCGCGACCACGACGGAATCACGCGGTCGGCCAGACAACCAGCGACCGCAGATCTCCTCGCTCACGCCCGCCCATTTGGGCTCGGGGGGAACCGGGTATATCTCGGCAACGTCGATGAAATCCACGCCCGCGTCAAAAGCCTTGTCGAGCGTCTTTCTGGCGGTGGGCTCGTCGACCATGCTGCCGAAGGTCATCGTGCCGATGCCGATCTCCGAGACCGAGATTCCGCTACGACCGAGCCTGCGCCGCTTCATGTCCTCAAGCCTTGGCGCTGGGCCTAGAGGAAACTTCTCCGTACCAGCGAGTGAGATTCTTGTGCTCGGGGTCGATGCGGATCTCCGACACCCGGCCAAAGTCGATCCCGACCAACAACGCGATGTCTGCAATCGTGTAGCGATCACCCGCGACGAACGGCCGATCGGTCAATTCACCGTCGAGCCAGCCCAGCTGCCGGATTGCGTGCTTCTTGCAAGCGGCGCCCCACTCGGGCACCTGGGGAATCCGGCCCTTGAAGAAATCATGCGTGTTGCGAAATGTCTGAAAGACCGGAAACGTCACCTCAAACTCGACGCGGCGCAGCCACATCTCGACGACCGCGCGATCCCTCGCGTCGATTCCCATCAACGGAGGCTCGGGCTTCGTCTCCTCAAAGTAGCGGCAGATCGCTGTCGACTCCGCGATGATCTCGCCGTCATCGAGTTCTAGGATCGGAACACCACCAAGTGGATTCTTGGCCAGGAAGTCGGGTTGGCGATTTTCGGATTTGACGATGTCGACATCGACGGCGGGAACTTCGATGCCTTTTTCGGCCAGGAAAATCCGGACGCGGCGGGGGTTGGGCGCAACGGCGCTTCCGTAAAGTTTCATGAGGACCTCGGAGGCTGAGTCCGTTCAGCTAGCCCTCGAGTGTATCGTCACCTACGGGAAGACGCACGCTGAACACGCTGCCCCGTCCGGGCTTGGAATCGATCGTGATCTCCCCGCCGTGCTTGCGCACAATCTCATGGGCGATTCCCAACCCGAGCCCCGTCCCCTCACCGACGGCCTTGGTGGTGAAGAAGGGATCGAAAATGCGATCGAGAAGATCGGATTCGATGCCACAACCATCGTCTTCGATCCGCACCGTGACACTTCCGTCCTGCGCTTCGGTCTGCACCCGAATCGTCCCGCGATCGACGATCGCCTGGCTGGCATTGAGAATCAAATTCAGGAACACCTGCTGCAACTCTTGAGGCGCGCAGGTAACCAGTGGAAGCACGCCGTAATCTTTCTCGACGACGGC
>SMVB01260991.1_pt1 | contig 10118 bp, 9 predicted proteins | sample 2456461 | NCBI WGS metagenome assembly SMVB01 (sample SAMN11095934, study PRJNA526329) | marine sediment metagenome | biome: Marine sediment; feature: Surficial sediment; material: Deep marine sediment; isolation source: Hadal surficial sediment | place: Pacific Ocean | collected 2014-05 | depth 0-1...
CGCGTCATGCCGCGCAGCACGAGAAAGAGCAATAACGTGTTGAGGACGTGGAACAGCAGGTTCGTGGCGTGGTAGCCGCCAGCTCGGAGTCCGTACAGCTCGTAGTCGACCATGTACGACAACCAGGTGAGAGGTTGCCAGCTGGCCATGTCGGTCGAAAGCAGGGCGTAGCGCACCCCCGCTCGCGAAATTCCCTGCGCCACGTACGGATTGCTCACGACATAGCCAGGGTCGTCGTAGCTGACGAAGTCGAAGCGCAGCGTGTCCGAGTAGACCCACGCAGTGGACGCCGCGAGTAGAACGCAGAGAATCGCGGTTCGGTTCAAGCTTTTGGACCGACGATCGTGCCGAGTAAACGCACGACCTCATCCGCAGCGTCCGCCGGAAGCAAAGCGGTCGTGGAGATTCCGGAAACGACCTTCGTGATGTTGTGATCGACGGCTCCGTGCTTGCCCCAGACTTCACCGGCCGGCGCGGTGATGTACGCCGAGAACGTGCGATGGCCGGTGCCGGGTCGTTCGCCGATGGCATGCAGAATCGCCCGTGGCCCATCGAGACCCGCGAAGAGGATCTCTCCAATCTGATAGCCGGCTCGCACGCGGCCGGACTTCATCACCAGGGGTTCGGGTGAAACGATCAGTCCCCGATCCTCGAGGCCGCTGCGCAGCCGCTCCAGAAACGGAGTCAGATGACCGTCTTCCATGATGGCCAGGGCATTCAGTCCATCCGAGATCACGATCTGGACATTCATTCGCCCCGCGTGTTGCCGACGAAGTCTGTGCAGGAAAGCGATCGAGGGTTCGTCCGGCCGCTCACCGGTTGTCGGATGCAGGATGTAATCGGTTCGGTCCACGGACCGCGTTGCGATCTGCAGGCTGTTGGGTATCGCGCCGATGAATTCCGGCTTCAGTTCCGCCCAGATGCTGAGCTTCGCGTCATCGTAAACGTACCGGGTGTCGTTTTTCAGGGCGGGCTGCAGATCCCACGGCTTGTCACCGTGCCCCTCGGCAATAAACAGTCCGCGCCCGCGGACATCGGCGAGTTGCTGTCTGCCCTCCTCGAGAATTTCTGGATCACGCCTCGCATCGCCCTTGCGCCGACAGTACTGCACGAACACCCAGAGCGGATCGCCGAAATGATCGGTGGGCCGACCGTCCGGGTCGATGACGTCCAGCTGCTGAAAGAACTTCCACATGCTGTCGTTGACGCGATACCCAAAGGTTTCACGCAGCCGGACGTGATCCTGGAATCCGGTCGTCAAATATCCGAGCATCGGGTCGATCTTTGTCGGCAACGCCATCAGGTAGGCCGGATTGGCCGGCATGATCTGGTCGAGGCACCAATCGAGATCATCGAGTGAAACGTCCATGTGCAGCGTCGAGCAGACATCCAGGCCAATGCACAGGCCGTGAAGCTTTCCCATTGCGATGTCTTCCAGGCAGCATCGCACGAGCTGTTCGCGCGTGCGGAAGACTTCCGGTCCAATGAACCCCGCGACATCATTCAGGTGAACCCACGGGTCGGCCTCGTTCCCGGCTGCGTGTTGCGCCTGCGCGACCCGTTCGCCCAGCGCCCGGGCAAAGCCGTACTTGCGGGATTCATGAATGAGCATGTCGAAACCGTGACCATGGCCGTTGGTGAAATCCGCTCCCTGTCCGGTTTCAAAATACAAGGCGTATCGTCCGCTGCGCGCGTCCGCGTATCGCTTCAATTTGTCAATACGGATGTCGAACGTTTCATTGGCTTCGTCACTCCCCGCGATGCTCTGAAACCACAGCTCGGTCGAACCCGGCCATCTGCGTTCGACTTCTGCCTGAACGTCGATGTGCGCGAGCACGCAGTGGGGCATCCGGTGATCGATGCCGAATGTCGTCAGCAAGTCCTGCAGCGTTCGTTCGATGGCCGCGACCGAAGTCGGATCGCTGGAGACGGGATTGGTTCCCAGCAGCACATCACCCACCGCGTACGACCAGCCATCGAAGACCTGCCAGCGGATGTCATCCGGATTGTCGGTCGGCGAATTGGGTTGCAGTCGGGCGCCAAGGTAGCCTTTGGCACCGATCTGACTGCCCGGTAATGGATTGAAGACTTTTCGGCCGATCTCGATGAGCTCGTCGTTGGTCATCAACTTCACGACGCAGGAAATCACGTCACTCGACAACCCCGGCATGATCGCCTGGATCGCGTCTTGATCGGAGGCCAGCAGAAATTGTTTGAGTTCGGCCAGCGATTGCTCGGCCGGCTGCTTTCGCGCGCGCTGATTTCGCCCTGAAGAAATGAAGTTGAACAGACTGTCCGGGTGAAGCGGGTGCGCGTCGATATCCGCCAGCTGTGTTTTCGCCAGCAGGGCACGCGCGTTTCGCCGCGAAGCCTCATCGGCTGCCGCCACGCCCACGATGTCGTCGCCATCTTTGAACTCGTTGGCTGCGCCCAGAATCCGTGCGTAGAGCTTCGTGTCATGCGCGCCGCACTGTCGCCGAATGAAGCGGAAGACATCCTCGCCTGGGTTGGCTCCGCCGAACGCAGGCACCGCTTCAGCCGCCTCGGCCGGCAGGCTGCGGTGAGTGGAAAATCCAGCCGCGATCACGGTCGCAGCGCCGGCGAATCCCCGCAGAAAGGATCACCGGCTGGTCATGGGTGTCTCGATGCATCGGGCTGTTCCAACTTCTAGATTCCGTTGGGGTCCATTCTACTGGCAATCTGGAGCTTCGTCTTACGAGAAATGCGGAGCTTCGTCTTATGAGCAAGTGGAGTTTCGTCTTATGGGCAATGAGGAGCTTCGTCTTATGAGCAAGCGGAGCTTCGTCTTATGGGCAATGCGGAGCCCCGTCTTACTGGTGATGAGGAGCCTCGTCTAACGGGCGTTGCGGAACCTCGTCTCGGCGCGCCTCCGCGGCCAACTGGCGGGCGCCGCATGCGTTCCCCGACACCAGGATAAGAGATACAATGCGCGTGTGCACAGAACCTGGTCGAATCTACTGCTCATTGTGATCCTGGCGGCACTCGCCTGCGGCGCCGACACCGATGCTCCGAGCGTGCAAAGCATCTCCATGCTGAGCACGGAACCGGACTCTGCGGATTTGATGCTTCGAGAGCGACGCGCAGCGCTCGACGACACCATCTGGAAGGACGAAGTCGCCGCGCAGGAATATGAAGCGACGTTTGTGCGTCTGTGGGACGATCTGCGCAATTCCGAAGACGCCATCGCGGTCTTGTCAGCGTTTTCATTTTCCAAGTTGGGCTTGGGGGCCGGCAGAACCCCGGAAAACCTGGATCTTGGGATCAGCCATTGGAGCAACGCGGTAGATACGCGTGGCCTCGAACCGGGTGACTGGCGTGAACTTCTCGCGGGATTTCAACGAGAGGGTTGGGAACTGGCCCAAAGCGAATGGCATCACACCCGCTTCGTGCCTTCCGAGAGCGGCCCAAAACAAAGCGAGTTCGAGATTGTTCTGCACGCACAAAACCCGAGCGAGGAGCGCAGAGCCATCGTTCAAGGCACGATTCGAATCGTGTGGAAAGACGAGCAAGATTCCCACGGCCACTGGCTGGTCGGGGAGATCGACGCGTCGGCACTCGAAATCTGGGAGCGAAGAGGACCGCCCGCATTTGCGGAAAGCCAGGAACTGGCGCCGAAGCAGGAGTTCGACATCACGGCGCCGGATGCGGACCTACAAGGTTCGGTGGTGGTTTACGATCTGGACGGAGACGGCCTCGACGAGATCATCGTGGCGTATGCCAACAAGGTATTCTGGAACAGAGGCGGCTGGGAATTCGAGGAACGGCCGTTGCTCGCCCAGCCTCCGTTTTCGGGACTGGTTACAGCGGTCGTGGCGGACTTCACCGGTGACGGAGTCGTCGATCTGTTGGGTGTGGGCCGCGGAGGCTGGCCGGTCTTGTACACAGGTGGGCCTGGTGGCGAGTTCTCGGGCCCGGGTAAGAAGATCAAGCAAGTCCGTGAACGACTGATCCAACCGACGGCGATCGCGGTCGGCGATATCGACGGTGACGATGACCTCGACGTCTGGTTGGCGGATTACAAGAAGCCCTACTACGAAGGAAAGGAGATGCCAGAGCCATATTTCGACGCCAACGACGGCTTTGCCTCGCACCTGCTCGTCAATCTCGGCGGTGGCGAATTCAGCAACGAAACTGAAAAGGCGGGCCTCGGCCTCAAACGCTACCGGCGAACCTACAGCAACTCTTTCATCGACCTCGATGACGATGGAGACCTCGACCTCGTCGTCGTGAGCGATTTTTCGGGCGCAGACATCTACCTCAATGACGGAGCTGGCCATTTCACGGATGTCACGGATACCATGCTCGATGAGAGAACATCTTTCGGAATGGCAGGGCTGTTTTCCGATTTCAATCTCGATGCGTTACTCGACTTCTTCATGGTGGGAATGAGCTCCACCACGAGCCGCAGGCTCGACCGCCTGGGGCTCGGCCGAAGCGATTTCTCCGAGCACCAAAAGATGCGACCGAAGATGGGGTTCGGGAATCGAATCTATCTAGGCACCGCCAATCACACCCTGCGGGAAGCCGATCTGGGGAGCGCCGTGGCTCGTACAGGATGGTCCTGGGGTACGGTGGTGCTCGATTTCGACCTGGATGGGGATCCCGACATCTACGTTGCCAATGGCCACATGAGCCGAACCACCGCGCAGGACTACTGCAGCGAATTCTGGACGCACGACATCTATCCGGAAGAGAGCGTCGAAGAAGCCAATGTCGGAATGTTTCTGGCCGACGCGCGGAAGGCGGGCGTCTCGTGGAACGGCTTCGAGCACAACCGCTTGCTGATGAACATCGATGGCCATCGGTTCATCGATACGGCTTTTCTGATGGGGGTCGCGATCGAAGAGGACAGCCGCATGGTCGTTTCGAGTGACTTCGATGCCGACGGCCGCCCGGATCTCCTGGTATCGACGCGTGAGTTCGAAGCGGGCAGCACAACAAACAAGCGCATTTCTCGCATTTGGCTCATGCGCAACACGATCAGCCACGACCGACATTGGATCGGTATCCGGCTGGCCGGCTCCCGGTCGCCGATCGGGGCCCGAATTGCGGTGGTGAGCGGCGATCACAAGCAGCTGCACTACGTCGTGACAGGCGATGGAGCCCTCTCCCAGCAGCCACCCGCTCGGGTCTTCGGCCTTGGAGAGCGAGACACAGTCGACTACGTCCTGGTCACGTATCCAGGCGGAAAGGAAGTCCGCATTGAAACTCCGACCGTCGACCGCTACCACGTCATTACAGACGCTTCCGGTTGAATTTGGCGTGAGTTCAATTTGGCGTGAGTTCAATTTGGTGCGAGTTCGATCTGGTGCGAGTTCAATCTGGCATGAGTTCAGGTAGGCAAATGGGAACCGTAACCGATATCACCAGGGCACAATTCTCGATTGGCGATCTGGTACATCACCGGATCTTCGGCTATCGCGGCGTGATCGTAGATGTCGATCCGAATTTTCAATCATCGGAGGAGTGGTACGAAGCGGTCGCGAAATCGTGCCCTCCGAAAGACAAACCCTGGTACCATGTGTTGGTTCACGAGGCAATGCACTCTACGTATGTAGCGGAAAGAAATCTGGAAGTTGATGAAGGTGCGATCCCCATCAAGCATCCGATGCTCGATCACTTCTTCTCTCGGTTCGAGAATGGGCGATACGTCAATAGCGATCAGGCTCATTGACGGGGCGACGCCCAACAGGCGACCCACTTCGAACGCTCACCGCTGGGGCAAGAGGGTGGCTGCCCAGGTGCTCTGCTATGTCGGTCAGCGGATCATCTGGAGTGACGTCTACCAGCGGAACACGTGGAGTATCAGATAGACCAGAACTCCGGTGATCGAAACGTACATCCACCCCGCCCACGTCCATTTGGACAGGCGGCGATGGGCTTCGATACGGTCGCTCAGTCCGAGATAGAATGACGTCAGGATCATCGGAAACGTCACCATGGAGAGCAGCACGTGGCTGATGAGTATCGTGAAGAAAATCGGTCGGATGACGCCCTGGCCCGTGAAGTGCGTATCCCCGTGCGCAAAATGGTAATAGATGTAATTGACCAGAAACAGCACCGACGACGCGAACGCAGCCATCATCAGCTGCATGTGTAGCGTGCGTTTGCGCTGCTTGATCGCCCAGAGCCCCACGGAGATCAGCACGGCGCTCGTGGAGTTCAAGATCGCGTTGATCAGGGGTAACGACGCCGTATGTGAAGTGCCGCCACTCCCCTCGTGGAAGTAGATCAGCCAGACGAGGAAGCTCATCGCAGCCAGTGTCACGACGGCATTGGTCGCGGCGAACTGCTTCGGGGTCAGGCCGATCGGCTTGGGTGACGACATCTAGGTTGCGCCCAGCTTCGCGCGCGCGTCGCCGAGCATCGCCACCAGTGCCGTTCGAGCCTCTCCGCTCGTCGAGATCGGTTCGGCGAACGCCACACGGATCGGCCGCGGTCCGTCGGGCGTCACGGCCGACATCTCGAAGCCATAGCGATCGATCCCGGTCATCGTGACCGTGGTGAACGCGGTCGCCCGCGAGAACGCGCGACAATAAAGCGGCAACGCGTCCGCATGGTGCTCGTTCATATGCGCGATGATCCGCTCGGCAAAAGGGGCTACCGGATCTGATTCTGCGGCGAGCCAATTCTCGACACCAACCCACGACATCCGCCCGTAGCCGCCGATGTACCGGACAGCCGCTACCTCCAGCCTCCAGAAGTGAAAATCCTTGAAGTCCGCGTAGTACCCGGCATTCGGGTGGCGCTCGAGGTAGGCGGCCCGGGCCGCTTCGGGGTCGGCCAGCTGGTTGCAATCGCCGACCAGGGTAACCCTGCCATTGGCCAGGGGATCGTCCGCGCCTCCCTGTGCGAGCAGCAGCGACGCGCGGACATCCTTGCGCAGATTCTTGGTGTGCTCGGCCAGCTCGCTGATCAAGAACACCGGGTGCCCCCGCTCGAAGGCCACGGTTACGAACGACCCATATGGATAACCCGCGGGTTCCGTCGCCACCGTGCAGAGCGTGCCGGTTGGCAACTCCGCCACCATCGTGCGCGCGCGCTCTGCGTGCGTCGGCGTGGGAATGTCCACGTCGTAAAGGGGTTGCTGAGCATCCGTTGTGGGGGCGGCATGGGCGTCGTTGGTCATCAGTCCTCGAGACCCATCGCGCGAAGCAACCGCTCGCGTATGGGGTAATTGCGGCCCTGCGTGTCGGCGCGATCGGTCGACGCATGGAGCGCCAGCGCGGTCTTGACGCCGAGCCAGCGCCACGGTTCCGGCTCCCACTGCGGTGATCGGTGACCCACCCAGGGAAGTTCGAGCAGCGGCGTCTTTCGACCGAGTGCGAAATCGCACAGCGTTCGGCCGGCCAGGTTGCTGGGGCACACACCTTCACCCACATAGCTTCCCGGGCCTGCGATGCCAGTCGTCTCATCGACCTTGATGGATGCGATCAAATCCCGCGGCAATCCGAGCATACCACCCCAGCGGTGGGTGACGGCGAAGTCTCCAAGCTGCGGAAGCATGTCGCGCAAGGAGTCGATGAGCAATTGCTCGACATGCCGGTTCCTCTCGAAGCGGGTTCCGATCGCCGAGCCATAATGGTAACCAATATGGCGCCCGCCAATCGCGATGCGGTTATCCGCCGTGCGCTGCGCATAGGTGAACAGTCGGCTGCCGTCGCCAAACAGTCCTCGCTCCGACAGGCCGATCTCCTCCCACATCTGAGCCGAAAGCGGTTCGGTAGCAATCATGTGTTCGTAGAAGGACAAGACGTTTCGTCGGCAGCCGGGCAGCTGCGTGACCCATCCGTCGAGGCCCATCACGATCCGCTGCGCCCGGACAGTCCCATGCGAAGTGCGCACACGGCCGGGCTCGACCTCGAGCACAGTGGTCTGCTCGTAGATCGACGCGCCGCGGCGCTCGGCCGCATCGGCCACACCGCGCGCGAGTTTTGCGGGATTTACGGCGGCGATGTTCACATTGAAGGTGCCACCAAAGTTCGTGGATACACGCATGTGCGTCGATAGCGCTTCGGGGTCGAGCCAGTAGACGTCCTCTTCTGTCCACCCGACTTCGTACTCTTCTTTCAAACCCTCACGAAGTCGGTCTGCCTGCGGCGCGTTGATCGCCACGGCGATGCCTCCTCCCTTGTGGAAGTCTGCGTCGATTCCCTCGGCCTTGCAGACGGCGCCCACTTCGTCGACGGTCGCTTTGATCGCCTCGCGCAAAGCAGCGGCACCCTGTGGATCCTGCTCGAAGTAGTGGTCTAGGCCGTGGATCAGGGCGACGCACCAACCGCCATTGCGCCCCGACGCGCCAAACCCAGCCGTCTCGCGCTCGATGACCGCGACGCGACACGAGGGATCGGCGCGCATCAGGTAGTACGCAGTCCACAATCCCGTGAAGCCACCGCCGACGATCGCCACGTCGACCTCGCAGTCACCGGGCAGCGGCGACCGCAGTTCGGGCTCCGCGCCAAGCGAGTCGAACCAGTAGCTGATTGAGCGATACGACATTTGATTTCGTCCGTGCAGTTTCCAGGAGGACGGCCGAGCGTACCACAACTACTCGGGTGCCAACGCTTCCGTGTGCGGCTCCCAATCGAGCCTCGCGTTATCGTCTCACGGCGAGAGCATGTTACCGGGAGCGCGCCAAGTGGAAGTCTTCGACTGCCACGCTTGCTTTTTGGATTGCGGCGCGAGCCTGCGGCGTTGACCAGGCCGCCGCCCACACCTCCCCCGTTTAGGTCCAGATCGACGACCAGGGCTTCTGGTGTATCGAGAAGGTTTCCGAAATCACTGCCGCCATGCGAGAGCGATTGATGAAGTTAGCGATGCTGACACCCACGCTGAGTGAGGAACTCGAACCCTGGGAGTTAGGCGGCACGCTGGCTGCAATGTGGCACGATCAACGCGCACACATCCAGCAGCGAACCCAGAAAGCGCTCAGCGTCTACCAGTCGCTATCGAATACCGCGCGCCAAGAACGGAGCGATTGAATCCAGCGAAACGCCCAGCCTCTCGGCGCAGTCTCGCTCCCCGGCTCCAGTGGGGGTCCCCCTTACATACCCTCAAGTTATCAGGCGGAGTTGCCGATTCGATTGCAAGCCCGAGTCTCGCTTCGCGCCATTTCCAAGAGGTGGTTCGAAGTGAGCCGTGAGGGGAGGGCGTGCATGGAAGAGCAGGCGTACATCGGCGAGCTGATCTCCGGGTTGATTTATCTATACGTGGGCACGCGATTGCTACGGCTGTCCGCGCGAACCGGTGAGGTACCGGAGCGGCTCCTGGGGGCGATGTTCCTGGTTACCGGCGCCTCGTTTCTCCTCTACGATCTTCCCATCATCCTCGACAGTGAATCGCTGTGGACCCCGCTCAACTTCGCTGGCCGCGTCACCTACCTCGCCGCACCCGTGTTGTTGGCGGTTTTCACCCGCCGGGTGTTCCGCCCGGAGAGCGCCTGGAGCGCCTGGATGGCTTATGGAAGCGCCATCCTACTGACTGCGGGCGTGGGTGGTTCCGTGTGGAGTGGCGACCTGGAGGGCTTCTCGATTGGCAGTCCCTGGTTCTGGACGGAGTGGGCCGGAATCACCATCCCATTCGCATGGGCCGGTGTAGAGGCGCTCCTCCACTACCGCCGAGCGCGGCGGCGACTCCGACTGGGGTTGTGTGATCCCCTGATCTGCAATCGCTACCTGCTCTGGGGATTCTTCGGAGCAGCGCAGGTCTTGGTGTGTGTGGCCGTGGTTCCGTCGTACGCCGTGTACGAAAACGAGGGTGCGTTCGCCGCGACGTGGGATGCGCTGATCTCGGCAGGAGAAATCTTCTCGTTGGCGTTGGTCTGGCTGATTTTTTTCTCCCCGGCCATCTACCAGCGCTGGATCAACGGCAACGCTCCCGTGGCGAAGGCCGAGGAGGGCTGAATCTTGGATGCCACGCTCTTCGACTTCGCCGCCGATCGGCTCGAGCATCACACCGGACTCGATCGCCTCGAGGCGCGCGGCACGCTGCGCATCGCACTCAAGGCCGCTGGCCTCGACGCCAAGAATGTGACCGGCGCCCAGATGCGGGTGGTCTTCGAGCAGGTGATGCCCCGAGAACTCGACAGTCGCGGCGTC
>SMVB01057559.1_pt1 | contig 10116 bp, 7 predicted proteins | sample 2456461 | NCBI WGS metagenome assembly SMVB01 (sample SAMN11095934, study PRJNA526329) | marine sediment metagenome | biome: Marine sediment; feature: Surficial sediment; material: Deep marine sediment; isolation source: Hadal surficial sediment | place: Pacific Ocean | collected 2014-05 | depth 0-1...
ATTCGAGTAAACCTTCATCAGCGCCTGCTGGCTCAATCGCTTCTTACCTGCCGCCATATGAGGCTTGAGTATTTCTATGAGCCTATCCTTGTCCGCAGAAACCGAGGCATTGAGCAGAAGCTTTAGCAGACTGCGCGTTCCCAACTCATTGGGAAGATCGTGCTCGCACATGAAGAAGGAGCTAGTCGCTTTCTTATTCCACCAAATCAACTCAAAATTGTTATTTACCATATAGGCTGGGCCCGGCAAATCGTCTATCGAGCCGTCGAAGGAGAGGCTTCTCACCGCACTGTTGGGTAATGCCCTGCCATTTGTCGCGGCGGCGATAGTGCGCGACTCGTCGATCGCCACTACCGAAGATCTTGAGTTAGCTGACTTGGGGGAGGGGGGGCGTTTGCCGCCAATTTCTGTTGCGATCTGCGCCATGGTCATACCTCGTTTCTTCATTTGCTGAACCTGCTCTATACGATCCACGGCATTGTCTTCGAAATAGCCGAGGCGGGTAGCACGGCCTTCTTCCTCGACAGGTGTCTTAACAACTGGATTAGGCAGTATACCCAGGGCCACATAGTTGTTGAGAGTTGCGCGGGAAATGCTCGTGATTTCAATAAGTTGTTTGCTATTTAACATGTCGTTTTTAAATCGCCAGTGATGTAGTGGAGGCAGTATAAATAGACAGTACAAGAGATGTCAACTGTATATGTAGACAGTATAATAGATATATACTGTCTAATTACACAATATAAAAAAAGATATGCAGTATAAATAGACTGTATAAATAAGCGGTATAAATTGCTCTACACCACGTCGTTAGACAGCTTACGCGGCTAGAGGAGGTTAGAGGAGGCTAAGAGGCGACCATCCAGTAGCGGGATGCGATGTCTCCGGTGTTCTAGCTATTGGCTGCGTTTTCTTTGTCTTTCTTTTCGAAAGCACGCTTTGCGGTGATCACCGTGACCATATAAAGCATGGTTAGCATGGCCCAGGCGAATATCTCCAATGGCCAGGCCGAGTGAGAGCCGCTCACAATCAGCTTCGAAACTACAATTAGTCCAACCCAGAGTAGCAAGCCAAACAGGGGCAATGCGGCGACCAGTCGCCAGTGACCCTTCCATTGTTTTAATGCGGCCAGGGGGAGAGCGGCGCTGGCTGCTGTGACCATGAGTACCAACAGGAACATTAACCCACTCCATAGCCAGTTTGAGTCCGCTGGTGCTGCTGCGGCGGCCATGGCTGACGGTGTAATCGAACAAAGGCAGAGACTGATAAAACCGGTAGTAGTGGTGTGAACAGGGGTGAAATGCTGTCGTATCATGATTAATTCTATTTCCAACTTGTTAGCTGAGCCGTGTGAATGCTCGCCGAGTATTATTCGTAGTAAACCAGCGACAGATTAAAGCAAAGCATTGCCGCGACTAAAAGCTTTGATTATTCGGGAATACAGTAATTTACTTGTACAATGCTCGCAGACGCGCTCGATTCACGGAGAGGCTTACAAGCTCCGCCACACAAACAAGAAGGTTCAGCACAGTTAGCTGAGTTTAGCCAAGAGGTTATAGATGAAAATTTTGCCATTAGGAATAACACTGCTGCCATTTTTGATTGCCTGCACCGACAATCTATCAGGCGCAGGGGTGCCTGACAGGATTGTGGCTGAACGTGGCGGCTTTATTCCCGAGGGTATTGAGTACGACAATCTGAATCAACGCTTCCTCACCGGATCTCTGGCGGATGGCACCGTCTATGAAATCACCGCCTCTGGAGCGCTAATCGCTGTGGTGACAGATCCTGAGCTAATGGCCTCAGTTGGGATAGAGGTCGATGAAGTAAGAAACAGGCTTCTGGTGACAAATTCCGATCGCAGTAGCCCCACCGGGGCGGCGAAGCTGGGTGTCTATGACCTCAGCGATGGCACACGGCTGGCCATGATCGATCTAGCCGCCAGTATCGAGAACAAGGCAGCCGATTCCAACCACTTCGCCAACGATGTCGCCGTCAGTGCTGCCGGTATAGCCTTCGTCACCGATTCCCGCCAAGGCATCGTCTACAAGGTGGATCGCTATTACAAGGCAAGCGTGTTGATCGACTTCGACGATGATTCCGGATTTGGGCTTAATGGCATCGAATACCACCCGGCGGGCTATTTGATTCTTGTCTCACCCGGTAGTGGGCAATTAATTAAAGTCCCGGTGGACAATCCTCACCGCTGGTCGCTAGTGGAACTGGATTTTCCTGCCACCGGTGGCGACGGACTGGTGTGGGCAAGCGACGGTAGCCTGGCATCCATTTCCAATAGCCGCAGCAGCGTCTCTAAATACCGCAGCGATGATCATTGGGCTAGCGCGCGGCTGGTGGGTATGGCGAGTTTTGAGGGGCAGGCCACAACCGGTGCCGCAGTGGGTGACGATATCTACGTGGTGCAGCCGCATTTTGCCGATTCCGGCGCGCCAGTAATCCTGAGAGCCGAGTTCTAGGTTAGAATTTGGTGCTAGGCAACCAGATATCGGCGTAACTTGAGGCTTCGTAGAAATCCCTGTCGATAACATCATCGGCTTCGCCCATTGCTGCCAGAGCCTGTTGTACTCCAAACAAAGACCAGATGTTATGGGGATGATCCTGCAGATCCTGTCGATAGGTTCCCAGCGCACTATCGTAAGCTCCCAACTCCATGTAAGCGGCACCTAACCAGTGACGCGGCGAGAATGGAAGTGGCTCCGGTTCGTCGTAGTTCAGATTATCGTAGTAATCGGTGGCCCGCCTGAATGCTTCGGCCGCTGCTTCCAGATTGCCTTCGGTCCAGGCTATTTCACCCGTCAGAATTTCAGCCAGAGTGCCAACGATGTCTGCCCCGTCATGGAAGCGGAATCGCGACGTGGTGGTTTCCGTTAGTTCCCTGAGGGCTTCCGCAGTCTGTTGAGCTTTTTCCATATCACCAGTCTTCAATGCGGCATAGCCTTGAGAGAAGTCATACATGCTGCCATTGACTTCGCCATTTGGTGCATCGCCGATGTCGGTGACTTCATCGAAGCGACCAAAACGAATCAGCGCCATTGCGTGCATGGCGCTGTTGTTGTTCAGTTTTGCCAGGTCCTTAGCCGCCTGTATGGCCGTGGCACCTTCGCCGCCCATGCTGGCTGCATAGTACAGCATGGTCAAATTGTGAGTGGGGTAGGTGGAGAAGCCTTCGCCGTAGGCAGCCTTCTGGTCTGAATGCCAGGCCAGGGTATTAGAGCGCACCGCTTCACGCCACAAACCCAATTCATTCCAGGTATGGCTAGGCATATGATTAATATGGCTGGCCCCAGGGATCGAATTGCCGAGGAAACGGGCACAAGGTGCGGCCAGTTCGGGAGTGGGGGTGGATTCGGTTGCATGCACCAGGAGGTGACAGGCGCCAGGGTGGAGGATGTCTTTTTCCAGTACTCGCAGCAGGGCCGCGTGCAATCTAATGACATTCGGATCATCCAGATCACGGTAGCCACGTCGTTCTTCCAACAGGAATAATGACTCCCCGTAGAGCGTGCCGATGTCCAGGTCTTCTGGATAACTGGTGGCCAGTTCTCCCATGGCATCGGCATAGGCCTGGTCTTGCACGCGCCGGGTTTCCGGGTCGAAGTCTTCCACGTAACGGATCGCCAGGGTGCGAATCATATCGGCTTCTTTCTCGCTGGCATTGTCGATATGGGCGATGGCCTGCTGTAGTGCGAAGTAAGCTCGAGGGGCCTGCGCCGTTGTCATGGCCCCGTTTAAATAGGAACCCCAACTCCAGGCTTCCCCCCAATAACAGATAGCGCAATCAGGGTCAGCCAGGTGGGCGGCCTGAAATGAGCGAGCCGCGTCTGTCTTGGCGAAGGAATACATTAATTGAAAGCCTTGATCGAAATAAGCCTGGGCCAGTTCATTGTCGGATGAAATCGGGCGATGGAAATCACCCATGGCGCTGTCGAATAACGCCATCGGCTCGTTGAACGAATCTGGATACTCAATGTCCTGTGCTCGAATTGCAGTGAGGGAGGTGACTAGAGTGACACCGCCGACAATAATCCGCACAAAATTACCGCATTTCATATTAGCTTCCTTTCCCAATTCCTGGTCGAAGTGAGTTAACTATAATGGTGAGACTCATTGCATACTGAATTCTACCGTCGCGCCTGGCCCTAGAGGCAGACCAAAAACCACCCATATGATTGTCATTATCAGGCCTGAGGCTAGTAGCAACATAGAGTAGGGCAGCATGGTGGCGGCGAGGCTGCCCAGGCCGAAGTCTTTCTGCCAGCGCTGACAAAAAATAAGAATCAGTGGGAAATAGGGCATTAGCGGAGTAATGATATTGGTGGCGCTGTCGCCAACACGGTAAGCGGCCGTGCTCATCTCCGGGCTGATGCCGATCAGCATCAACATGGGGACTAACACCGGAGCCAGTAAAGCCCATTTTGCACTGGCGGAGCCGATAAACAGATTGATCACCGCTCCGAATAAAATGACTAAAGAGAGCAGTATCGAATCCGGGAGGGCGGAACCTTCTAGTACGGCCGCACCCTTAATGGCGAAGATCAAACCCAGGTTAGACCAGTTAAACATGGCAACGAAATGTGCAGCAACAAAGGCGAGGACTAGATAGTAGGCGAGGTCGGCCATGGCATCGCTCATCATCTTTACAATGTCGCGATGACTGCTTATGGTTCCGGTTACCGAGCCGTAGGCCCAACCCGCCGCTAGAAACAGGAAGAAGAAACCGGCTACCAGTGACTGAAATAACGGATTCAATCTTGCTTCCGGGTTTGCCGCTTCATTTATTAATGGAGTGCCTGGTCCCAGGCAGAGAAACACCCACAGCGCAATTATTCCCAGGCAGGCATAACCGGCCCTGGACAAGCCCTTGCGCTCGACGTCGCTGAGTGAGATGTCTGGATCTTTTATGATGCCAGCGCTACTACTTTCAATCTCGCCGGGAACAATCGGCGCCAGCCGCGGTTCTATTATCTTGTCGGTTACATACCAGATGACCGGCAGGAATACGAAGGTCATGCCTATGATGAAGTAGGCATTGCCTGCGATATTGGCATCCCAACTGGGCAGGATAGTCTCGGCGGCAGATTCGGTGATACCGAATAACAGAGCATCCAACTGACCGGGCAGCAGGTTGGCAGAGAAACCACCGGATACGCCGGCGAAGGCGGTGGCAATTCCAGCGATAGGGTGGCGGCCCGCGGCGGCAAAGATAACTCCTGCCAGTGGAATCAGCACTACATAGGCGGCGTCCGCTGCAAGATTACCGAGCATACCGATAAGAGCCACCGCAGGTGTTAACAACAGCTTAGGGGCCTTGGATACGGCGCCACTCATGGCTGCTGCAAAAAGCCCCGAGCGTTCTGCGACGCCAGCTCCCAGCATGACTACCAAGACATAGCCCAGCGGGTGAAAGCCTGTGAATGTACCCGGCATTTCAACCAGCAAACGCTGGATGTTTGCCGCCGACAACAGGCTCTCTGCATGGACAACCAGGGCGTTGCCCGATGCATCTACCTGAGTTGGATGCAAGGCCGAGACACCGAACAGGGTGGCAATCACGCTGATCGCCATGACTGCCCCGATACACCAGAGGAAGATAAAAACCGGGTCGGGGAGTTTATTGCCGGACTTTTCTATCCAGGCAAGAAATCCTGTCATTTCATTGGTTTGGGCTTGGCTGTTGTTATTCATTATTAGAAGACCTGCCTTGCCTGATGTAGTGGAATTTTAATTAAGGCCCAACTCTAGTGCAGCGCATCAACGCAGTAACCGGAAAAATGTGTAGAGGTCATCGATATAAAGTTGTGGCTGCTCCAATGCGGCGAAGTGTCCGCCGCGCGGCATAACAGTCCAGTGACGCAAATCGTAGGCGGCCTCCGCCCAGGCTTTGGGGGTGATGAATATCTCTGCCGGAAAGATCGCTGCGCCGGTGGGTACATCGATATACTCTATTGGCTTCTGCACCGGGCTTGCGTTTTCGTAATAGATGCGGGTCGAGGAGGTGATGGTCTGGGTAAACCAGTAGATAGAGATATTGGTGAGTAATTCATCCTTGCTGAAGTAATTGTCCAGATCGCCTTCCGCCCCCTGGGGCATATCGGTCCAGCCATGAAACTTCTCGATGATCCAGGCCGCCAGGCCAGCCGGTGAATCATTTAAACCATAACCTAAACTTTGTGGCTTAGTGCCTTGAATTTGCTGATAAGCCCTCTCGTTTTGCATATAGCTGCCGCGAGCGGTACGTGCGGCGCTCTCTTCTTCAGTGACGGCATTTCGCTGTTCTTCGTCCTCAGGAGGGCCTGCCAGCATCATATTAGAATGCAATCCAATCAATCGCTCGGGGTAATTGTTCGCGAGATGGCGATTGATAATAGCGCCCCAGTCGCCGCCGGCGATCGCATAGCGCTCATAGCCTATTTTTTCCATCAGGGCTGCCAGGATGTGAGCGATTTTTTCCGGTCTATAACCCGGCTGATCCGGTATTTCAGAGAAACCAAATCCAGGCAGTGACGGTGCGATCACATGAAAAGCATTCGCCGCGTCCCGGCCGTGAGCCGCAGGATCCGTTAAGGGTCCAATGATTTTATTGAACTCGCTAATGGAGCCAGGCCAGCCATGGACTATGAGTAGCGGCATGGCGTCGGGGTTGGCCGAACGTTGATGGATGAAGTGCATAGCTAATCCATCAATGTCAGTTTTGAACTGATCGAATTGATTTAATTCAGATTCCTGTTGCCGCCAGTCGAAATCATTCTGCCAGTAATCGAGTAATTCTCTCATATAGGCGACGTCGGTGCCGTATTCCCAGCTGGTGTCACTTATCTGATCTGGTAGTCGTGTTCGAGACAGACGCTGCTTCAGGTCGGCGATTGCCGAGTCGGGCACCGAAATTTCGAAGGGGATAATAGTGTCATCATTGCCTGCAGACTTGTCGGTTGAGTCGGTCATGGTCTCACTTAGCTGGGAAATTGAATTGGGCCTTAGGTCTGTGCTTTGCACATCAGGATTTGAGTGTGCGGGGTTAGGGTTAAGGCTACTGTATGATATTAACAATATGCCAAATAGTAATTGTTGTGTTAATCCAGTGCGCATTTTGTAAGCCTCTCAGTGTTATGCATTTACCAATCAGACAATACCTTAGTCAGTATTGTTAAAGCGGAATCTATTTCCTCGCGGGATACATTAAGCGCAGGCAACCAGCGAATACTATTATCCCCCGCTTTTACCAGCAGCAATTTTTCCTGCTGCAGGCGTTCAATCAATTCTGCCGCATCGATCTCGCACACCAGACCTATGAACAGGCCTAGCCCGGTTACTCGGTTTAAATGTTGCGGATATTGCGTCACCAGCTTTTCCAGCTCGGCCTTAAGATAACTTCCCAATTGCCTGACATTGCTGAGAAAACTCTCTGTCGTCACTTCGGTAATTACCGCGCTTCCTACTGCCGTTGCCAATGGGTTTCCGCCAAAGGTGCTGCCATGAGTGCCAGGGCTTAGGGCCGAGGCCAGCTCTTCTGTGGCGAGACAGGCACCTATTGGGAAGCCGCCCCCCAGACCCTTGGCGGAGGCCAGGATATCGGGGTTTACGCCCAACTGTTCGTGGGCATACAGGCTGCCTGTCCTGGCAATGCCACATTGCACCTCATCGAACATAAGTACTAGATCATGTTGTTCGCATAAGCCCTTGACCCCCAACAGATAATCCTTTTCTGCTACACAGATACCACCTTCGCCCTGTATAGGTTCGAGAATCACAGCGGCGGTGTCTGCAGTTATTGTATTGCTTAAGGAGTCCAGATCGCCAAACTTGGCCTGGTCGAAACCCGTGTCACCTTGCAAGAACCCCTCGCAGTGAGCCGGATTGGCTGCGGCAGCGATTGCCGCCAGGGTGCGCCCATGGAAGGATCCGCTCATGGCTATGATTCGCTTACGCTGGGATTGGCCGCGGTTATGAAAATAGCGGCGAATCATCTTGAAGCCACATTCGACAGCCTCGGTTCCCGAATTACTGAAAAACACACGGTCAGCGAAGCTATGCTGCACCAGTTGCCTGGCCAGCGTTTCGCTCTGGCTAATTCGATAGAGGTTGGAGGTATGCCAGAGGATGTTCGCCTGTCGGGTGAGCGCATCGACTAGTTTTGGATGGCAATGACCTAGACTATTTACCGCGATGCCCATAGCGAAATCGAGATAGCGCTCTCCCTCGATCGTGTACAGAAATGAGCCTTCACCGCGCTCGAACTCCAGTTCCGGGCTGCCGTAATTTTGCATAAGAGCGGAGGTCATAAGTAATCCTGTGGGTGGGTCGAAGCGCAGCATCATGCCCGAATAGAGTGTATCATTCAATCAGAGCTTCCCTGGTAAAGCGAGCGCCACAACAACGATCCAGGAAAACAATCCCTGCAAACTGACCGGAAAACCGAATGTTGTTTCAGCCTGGTGACAAAGCACTTGAACTGCCCGACAGAGAATCTGCAATAGCGGATCGTGAGCAGTCTGTGCAATTTACGCCCCAGCATTTTGTCTCCGGCAATCGCTTGCTGGAACCCCTGCCGGCGAATCTGCAGCGGGGGGTTTTTGGCCTCGGTTGTTTTTGGGGCGCGGAGCGATTGTTCTGGACGTTACCGGGGGTGTACAGCACGGCGGTAGGATACGCCGGTGGCATTACCGCCAATCCCAACTATGAAGAAGTGTGTAGTGGCATGACTGGGCACAGCGAGGTGGTGCTGGTTTTTTATGACCCCTCTCAGATTAGCTTCCATAAGCTGCTCGTTGTCTTCTGGGAATCCCATGACCCGACACAGGGTATGCGCCAGGGCAATGACCAGGGCAGTCAATACCGATCAGCAATCTATACCACATCAGAGCAGCAACTCAGCGAGGCGGTTGCCAGCGCCAAGGCCTTCCAAACCGTGCTCCGGGGGAATGCCTATCCTTCCATCACAACTGAAATCAAAGAGTTAGCCAAGTTTTATTATGCTGAGGATTACCATCAGCAGTATCTGGCAAAGAACCCCGGTGGTTATTGCAACATTGCCGGCACCGGCGCCTGCTATCCAGCCGACGCCGCGTAGCCAAGTAATTACTCAGAGTCTATCCAGGCTGAAAAAACGCTTTGATGTCCTTCTCTTTATTTAACGCATCCTCAAAGCCCAGCTGCCAGAGTGCGTTGCAGAAGCCTTTTTCGAACAACACCAGACTGAGCAGGGTGCCGGATCCATTGTCTTTAATGTAGCGTGACATAGGCTTGGGTAATTCATCGTAATAATTCGATGCCAGCAGGTTGAGCTCCTTACTGGGGGATATCTCCAGCAGGTCCACCTCTGTTATTGGAAAATCGGGATGCTTCTTTATGTGCTCAGGCACATGGGGCAATACCTCATTCATGCGGCGCAGAAAATCCAGGTCGTTTTCAAGAGTGTCGACGAAGGCGCTGTTGAGAATATGACCAAGGACTTTAGACAGGGAGGGGACTTCACTCACTGTATCTTGCAGTGGAGCCTGGGTGCGGTTACCACTCACGCCAATAGCCAGAATACGCTTGGCACCGAGTTGAAGAGCGGTAGATGTGGGGGCTAATTGACGTACAGCGCCATCACCAAAATACTGATTGCCGATCTTTCTGGCCGGGAATAACACAGGAATAGCTGTCGATGCCATCAGGTGATCCAGTCGGATATTGCTGCGGCGCCCGATGCGATGGGGGCCTTCCCAGTCCTGTAGCCCCTTCACCCCCTGGTAAAAAGAAACCGACTCCCCGGTGCTATATGCCGATGCCGTTATACTTAAAGCATCTAGTAAACCTCTGTCGATATTCCTTTGAATTTTCTTGAGTTTTATTACTCTTGAAATAAGTTTAGCCAGGGGCTCGTTGTCCAACAAGGCAAGCGGGGGACTATTCGGTTTATTGCTGATCATGGACATTAACAGGCCGGACGCACCGCTGAAAAGGTTGCTGGACTGGGGCACATAGATGTCATCGCTGCGTATATTCTTCCACACATATTCAAGTAGGCGTACACCGGTTCTGAGGCGATGTGCGTTGGTCGCCAGGGCGACCGCGTTAAGTGCTCCGGCAGATGTGCCTGTGATGATGTGGAAGGGG
>SMVB01130802.1_pt1 | contig 10116 bp, 8 predicted proteins | sample 2456461 | NCBI WGS metagenome assembly SMVB01 (sample SAMN11095934, study PRJNA526329) | marine sediment metagenome | biome: Marine sediment; feature: Surficial sediment; material: Deep marine sediment; isolation source: Hadal surficial sediment | place: Pacific Ocean | collected 2014-05 | depth 0-1...
GGAGTTCCATTTGCACAATGCGGTCGGGCCCGATCACGAGGCCATGGACGGCAGCGTGTTCGCGAGCTGCGGCCTCAGGGAATGTATCGCGCAGGCCGCCGAGCGTGCCGGCTGGAAGGACAAGTACGGCAAGCTGAAGCCCCGTGACGGCAAGTACCGCGGTATTGGCATCGGCATCGGGGCGCAGGCGTCGGGCTCGAAGGGCGCGGATAACGACACCTCGGCCGCGATGATCAAGATCGTCGACGACGGCATCGTGACGCTGTTCACCGGCATTCCGGACATGGGGCAGGGCTCGCATACGGTGATGGCCATGATTACGGCCGAGGTGCTGGGCACGGTGCTCGAAGACGTGCGTATCGTGCAGGGCGATTCAGATATCGTGCCGCCTACGGTGAGATGGGGCTGATCATCGGCGTGTTGCTGAGCTCGATGGGTTTCGACAAGACGCTGGCGCCGACGGCGGACCAGTCGGCCTCGGCCGTTCGCGCGATGTACCTCGGCTTTATCTGGATCCCGGTTGGCTGCCAGCTGACGGCCGTCGTGCTGCTGCCAGCACTCGGCAGGCTGATTGAATACGGTGGCGATGCCAGCCTGGACGCCCCTTGGGGCCGCTTTAGCCGCGCAAAAAAAGAGCGACCGGTATGGTCGCTCGAACGAAGGATGCCACCTTGGGGGAATCGGTGTCATCAGGGCGTCATTGAAAACAGCGTTATCACCGGGATAACCATGGCGACGACGATCAGTAACCACTCGAGATGCTGGTCAAAGCGATAGTTTCTGTTGGTCTGCTGCATGCGTTCTCTCCTGTCAATTCGGTAGCTTTCGCGATGGTGAAAGATTAGCGACAGGAGGCGGCGGAATCATTGCAGTGGCGTAACAGTTTGTATCAGTTTGTAGCTTTGCAAGTCCCGGTAAAGTAAAGATAAAATTTAATAGTTGTACTGTGGCTTCCAGCCGTCTGTGCCCGCCGGCAACAAGTCGAAGATGTGCCATGCAGTACAGAACAGGTCGCCGTGGTGGCCGAACAGCTCCGACAGACGTACCGGTCCCGCGGGGGTACTGAACTCGTAGTCCTCGACCTGTTCCGGTTCGATGGCCGCCTGCAGTTCCCGCATTTCACCGAGAATCGCGCGGATTCGCTGACGGCCGTCATTGATTTTCTTCAGTGTCTCCATGTAAGCCATGATCCAACTCCTCTACAATCGAACCATGACGGTAGCCATTGGTATCGACGGGTGTAAAGGCGGGTGGTTCTTTTTTCGCTTCGACGGTGACACCGGCACGTTTGGGGTCGCGTCCGACATCACTGAGGTCCTGGAAGGGGTCCCGCCCGATGCACATGTCCTGATCGATATTCCGATCGGTCTGAAGGAGCGCGGCAAGGTAGAGCGCGAGTGTGATGTCGAGGCCCGCGCCCTGCTCCGGCCGTCGCGTCATTCCAGCGTGTTTTCTGCACCCTGCCGGCAGGCATCGCAACTCGACGACTACGAGTCCGCGTCAAAGAAGAACAAAAAGATCACCGGTCGCTCGTTGTCCCGGCAATGCTGGGGCATCGTGCCGAAGATACGCGAGGTGGACGAGTTGCTGCGTGCCAGGAACCGTATCGGCGGGACGCTCTGGGAGGCGCACCCGGAGCTCGTATTCCGTGGACTCGCCGGCGGCCCGATGAGTGCGAACAAGAAGTCGCGCGAGGGATTCGCTGAGCGCATGACGATCTTGCAGATCTTCGAGCCGGATGCGAAGACGTATATCGCCGCGGCGTTTTTGGCGCACGGCGGGTTTGATGCCGGTCGCGATGATATCGTCGATGCGTATGTGCTCGCGTTGTGCGCCAAGCATCCCGGTCGCTGGCGACGTGTGCCGGAGGTTCCGGTCACGGATCCGAAGGGCCTCGTCATGCAGATGGTTTACATGCAGCCTTAGTCCGACGCTGCCGAGCGAGGTGGCGCCTCATCTTATTACCTTGGTAAAGGACCTGGTCCGCGCAGAACCCCGCATTCACGGATAACACCTGAAGACCTGGCTCGAACAGGGGAAGAAAGTCTTTGCCGGGGAGGTGCAGAATCCGATCTGCGGCGTGGCCTCATGCTGATTGGCGCAGGGTTGCGGGAAGAGTCTGCTCGCCAAGGCGGCCGCTATGGCCCGGAAGAACCGGCTTTCCAGCTGTTCCGAAAAGGCGGCAACTCCTGCTCGAAATGTTTCCATTTCTTCACGGAGCTTTGATATATCGGTTTGCGAACCTGCGTCTCACTCATCGTTCTCGTCGAGCGTTTGGTTTTATAAAAATGGAGGCAGGCTTCTGCACCCGTGCGAAACCATAGCACGGGTGTCCGGTAACCGAGTGGGCCGGCATAATCGGGCACAACCGGGATGGTTGCACTGGCGTGCCGGCGCGCTTTGTGATGCAATGCGGGCGTGCCAGCGTAGCCAAGAATAAGCGCGGCATGTATGCATGGAGGATTCATCAATGCGGACGAGGGTCAGTAGCTGGCTCGTGCTGACGGTTTGCGTGGCAGCTTTGGTCACGGTCGTCATTTTTCGGGTGATCTGATACCGACTGCGTTGCATGATTCGGGCAAAATGGGTTCCGTTGTCCTTTGCATGATGGATTAGCCACTGCGCCCCGATAGCCACTCCGCTCGGGCGGCAATCTGACATAAGACGACAATTGATGACCCCGGTGTGAGAGCCGTCGCAGCGCGCGGCAATCAATCGGCGTTAAAGTCAATGCGAACTGACGCGCGAGGTGGGCGTGGCGTCCACGGCCGGGATCATCGATTGGCCCGCGGTCCAAATGCCATGAAGCGTCTGATGCGGCACAGGTTCCAAAGGCCTCCTTCGGGAGGCTTTTGTTTGCCCGGACGGCGAACTGCATAAAAATCCGTTGCGTGTGGGGTCGTCTGCCGTGCGATCGATCGAGACCGGCGCGGCTTAGTCGGCGGCGGCCAGCCGGTTCAGTGCAACGAGATCCTCTTCGGACAGGCTGATCGTGATCATGCCGTCATCCTGCCACTCTGTGACCTGCAGATCGACGCCGAGCAGCATGCCCGCGCCCTTGATGCGCGGGATCGTCCAGATCTCGTGAATCTCCTGCTCGGTCAGGTCATGCATGCCGAGGCGGCGTGTGGAGTTCAGGACGTTGCCGAACGGCGACTTGTAGGTCAGTTTGCCGGGCTCACGTTGCGTCTCGAAGACCAGCTGGTAGAAGCACGCGGTCTGTTCCGTCACTGCGATCAGGGCGAGATCCTTGTTGCCGGTTTTCTCGATGGTTTTGCGAACACGGCTCATCATCGGCAGGCCGGTCGCGATTTCCTCGGCGATCATCTCGTCGATCAGATCGTGATCCTTGGCGAACTGGATGAAATTGAGTGTCATCTTGACCAGCGCATCGTTCATCTCGTGCTGATAGCCGCTTTCGACATTCATGATCTTGATCGCGGCTGCCACGGCCTCGCCGAGAGTCTTCTCGCGGCCAGAAAAATCATGTTCCGGACCCTTGGTCGGGCTGATTTCCATGATGGCTGCGGCCACCGCGGTGCCGAGCCGGGCTTCCTCACCTTCGAAGCCGCTGTACTGGCCCATTTTGCGCGCATGATCGCCACCCTCGTGGCTTCCTGCGTGCAGTGAAGCACTGGCCATGAGGCCCGCCAGGGCCAGGCAAACCGTAATTCTCGTCCGTTGCATCGAGTCGTACCTCTACCGGGAATAGTGTTCCAGCGTAGCAGCAGCGCGTGCGCTGCCCAAGGGGGCCAGGTGGGTTGGTCCGAGGATTGGATGGCCGGAAGTGGCCCTGCAGGCTTGGCCGGTCAGACAGCCGCGCAATACTTGTCGTCGTGAAGCATGCGCGCCTGCTCGCGCCAGCGATCGCGCTCCATGCGCCGCACGAAGTCCGGAATCAGGAGCTGGGCGCGCTCCAGATCACCGTTCGACATCGACAGCAGCGCCTCATAGCGATAAATGCCCAGGCTATGCAGTTTGCGGGCAAGGACGTTGCCGATGCCGCGGATGTCCGTCAACTCGTCGATCGATTCGTACGGCACGCCGTTGATCATCGTGCTCTCCGCGATCGTGCTGACCCGTTCGCGCTGCAACTTCAGCTCATCGCCCAGCACATGGCAGTTTTTCTTCCAGCGGTCCAGCTCGGTCGACAGCGAGTGGAGCAGGGATGGGCTGTCGTCCTCGACCTTCGGCGTGGACAGGTTCTCGAGTTCATCATCGTCATCGGGGCCGCCCGTGTCGCCGGTGTCGAGCATGTCTGCGTCGCCGGACATGCTGAGCTCGAGCTCGAGCCCCAGCTCCTGGTTCCGTTGCTTGAGTGTGTCGAGCTGCTGGCTGGCAACCGACAGTTTGTTGCGCAGCAGATCCTTGTTGCTGTTGGCCTGTGCCAGGTCGACCTCGGTTGCCTCGCCGTGCTGGCTCGACACGGCTACCCGTCGCACCAGTTCTGTAATGCGCTCGTGCGCCAGATCCTGGTGCTCCGTGGCCTGCTTTGCGACCTGCTGTTCGCGAAGCACGCTATTGCGTGCCACCTTGATTTGCGCCAGCAGCTCGCGGATCTCGGTATCCCGGGGATCTTCGTGTTCGGCGATCTGCCGGCTCCGTTCGATGTACCAGCGCATGCCCCATGCGCCACCGGCTCCGGTGGCGCAGCATGCAATAAATGTCAGCAAAAAAAATAGAATTGACATAATCCCGGTTGATGCTTGCCCGAAAGGTCGAAACTAGGGGACTTGGCGCGCGATTTCTCTGGTCTGGTTCTCAGATTAGGTGGAACGGAAAGAATTCGTGATGTCCCCGGGCGTGTGCATCCGGTTACGACAGCCGGGGTGTTGCGTCGCCCGGCAGGCACAGCGCCTGGAACGTACCGGTGCGCGCCGTCGTTGAATAGGCGACCTTGTTTTTGCCGTCATTCTTCGCGTTGTACATGGCCCGATCGGCTGCGACGAGGACGGTTTCCGGCTGCGTATCGCGCGTCGGCAGCGCCGAGGTGACGCCGATGCTGATCGTCACGCACGGGTGGCACTTGGCGCTCTGGTGGGGGATGCCGAGGCCTTCGACCGCCACGCGAATCTGCTCGGCAATCTTGAGTCCGCCCTCGAGTGGGGTATTGCCGAGCACGACGACAAATTCTTCGCCACCGTAGCGCGATACGAGGTCAGATGCGCGACCGACGGTGTGCTGGATGGCCTCGGCCACGAGTTTCAGGCAGCGGTCGCCGTTCTGGTGACCATAGTGATCGTTGTAGGCTTTGAAGTCGTCGATATCGATGATCAGGATGCACACGGGCTGGCCTTCCCGCAGCGCTCCTTGCCAGGCGCGGGTGAGAAACTGCGCAAACCAGCGACGGTTGGCGAGGCCCGTCAGGCTGTCTTCACGGCTCAGTTGCTCCAGGGTTTCGTTGGCTTCCCGCAATTCGAGCGTGCGTTGCTCGATTTCCTTCTCGCGATTCGCGATGACGTAGATCAGTTCGCCACGTATCTTCTCACCCTGCTGCACGGACGCGCGCAACTTGCGATAGGTGGTACGCAATCGTGTGTCGAGGGACGCAAGATGAGCGAAGACGGTGAGGACTTCCCGAGGCGCGTCGGGCGGTGGCAGCGGAGTCTTCTGGTTCATGTTCAGGTCGAAATTGCGGACTGAGTCGTCCAGTGCTTCGAGTGGGCCGGACAGGCCTCTGACCGTCGCCAGGGCCAGGCAGATCGAGATCAGCAGCGCCCCCGCGAGCCAGGCAAGTGCCACGCCGTACTCGTCGAACAGCGCCAGGGCGAGGTCATCCAGCGGCCGGTACAAGAAGACCTGCCAACCGTTGCGCAGTGTATGGCCGGTTGCAAGGAAGCGCCCGGTTTTTCCGCTCTGGCCGACGGCCGCTGCGAAAGTAAATAGCTTGCCGGGTCCCGGGAACGGCACGCTCAGGACCGAGCGGTTGGTCAGGTCCTGAGCCATCTGCAGGCCCGAGTGTTCGCTGGCGAACAGCACTGTGCCGCTGCGGTCGAGAAGGACCGAGTGGATGCCGGTCCGGTTGATGAGAGGGGTCTGCGCTCGCGAGAAGTCGCCCAGATCGAAAAATCCGATCAGGACGCCGGCGATGCGATGCGTGCCGTCGGCGATCGGCACGCTGATCGCCGCTGCGATCGTTGCAGCGACATGCGGATGCCGGATACCGTCCGAGAGGTAGGCTGCGCCCGTCGCGAGCGGTTCGGTCAGGATGCGCTGGCCGTCGAGCAACCGGTCGGGAAGCGGCACGATTCTGACCTGCTGTTCACCGTTCTTCGTCGCTGTGAGCTTCGTCGACGCAAGTATCCGTCCGTTGTCGTCAGCGATCAGCATGAGCGCCAGGCCGGGTTGTCCCCGATGTAACTCGAGCAGTCGGCTCGCCAAGCCGTCGTCGGTGTTCTCGAAGTCGGAGCCAAATTGCAGCGCGGATTCCGTCAGGTCGCCGATGTACCGACGCAGGAAAAAATCGGACAGGCCAGCGATGCTGGCGGCTTGAGATATCAGGATCGTCGCCGTATGCTCCATGCGTTGGTTGGCCGCCCGTTCGGACAGCACCAGTGCCAGGGAGATTGCCGGCAGCATTGCGGCGAGCATGAAGCCGACCAGCAGCCGACCGCGCAAGCCGGGCAACTGCAAGAACCGCAGGCGTTCGGGTAGATATTTTCCGGCTGCGAGCAGCATCGCCGCATACAGGCCCAACAGACAGAACAGGATGAAGCCGCCGGCCGTGATCCAGGTCGGCCAGTCGAGTCCGAATTCGGTCGTCGCGCTGAATTCCGGCAGCATGCTGTTCATCGGGCCATCACGTATCGTGGGCATTAATTGCGGTAGGGAACGAGTCAGCGTAGCGTGGCTGGCGCCTGCAAGATGCGACTCAGGTCGACTTTTAGCGGGCATATGATGCGTTTTGCAACGAAGTTCGAGATGGTGACGGGTGCGGGAACAACGGCTAAGTAAACGCTTTTTAGCACTGCTGATGCTGATCGGGGGCCTGAATTGCGCAGCGCCGGTCCGGGCGGAGGCACCGTTTCGGCTGCCGGGGACGGTGCGCCCGCAGGCCTACCGGATCGATCTGACGATCGTGCCGGATCGGGAGCGGTTTGCAGGGCATGTCGAGATCGATGTGCAACTCGCCGCGTCGACGGAAGAAATCTGGCTGCACGGGCGCGAGCTCGACATTGAACGCGTGACCGTCGAGCCGCGCGACGGCCCGGCGTTTCCGGTTGCGTATGAACAGATCACGCGCGATGGCATGTCGCGGTTATTGCTCGGTCGTACGCTGGAGGCGCAGCGGGTCACGCTGCGATTCGATTACACGGCGCCATTCAGCGACAGTCTGAACGGGCTCTATAAGGTGCGGGTCGGTGACGATAACTACGTGTTTTCGCAGTTCGAGTCGGTCGATGCGCGCAAGGTGATTCCGTCCTTCGACGAGCCGTTGTTCAAGACTCCGTTCGAGGTCTCGGTGACGACGCGCGCGCAGGATCGCGTATTCGGCAACATGCAAGCGGTTGAGACCCGGGAGCTGGGCGACGATATGCGCCAGACTCGCTATGCGCCGACACCGCCGCTGCCGACCTATCTGCTCGCGTTCGCCGTCGGCCCGTTCGACGTGGTCGAATGGGATGCGGTTGCGGCATCGCCATACCGTGATACGCCCGTTCCGCTGCGCGGTATCACGGTGCGCGGGCAGGGTGAGCGCATGCACTTCGCGCTGCAGCGAACGGCGCCGCTGGTGCTGCGTCTGGAGGATTACTTCGCGACGGCTTATCCGTTCGACAAGCTCGATATCGTCGCGGTGCCCGATTTTGCAGCGGGCGCGATGGAAAATGCCGGCCTGATCATGTATCGCGAACCGCTGATGTTGCTGGACGAGGCGTCGGCAGTCAGCCAGAAGCGCAGTTACCTTCGCGTCCATGCGCACGAGCTCGCGCACCAGTGGTTCGGGAACCTGGTGACGATGCCGTGGTGGGATGACCTCTGGCTCAACGAGGCTTTCGCATCGTGGCTGCAGGCGAAAATCGCCGATTCCGTAGCGCCCGAGTATCACTTCGATCGTGAAACGCAGATCGGTGCCATCCGCGCCATGACCGTCGACAGCCTGATCTCGACGCGGCGGATACGGCAACCGGTGAATTCGACGGGCGACATCGAAGCGGCATTCGATGGCATCACGTATCGGAAGGGCGCCGGCGTCCTGCAGATGCTCGAAGCGTACATGGGCGAGGATGTGTTTCGCGCGGGTCTGCGCGACTACATGCGGCGCTTCGCCTTTGGTTCGGCGACGGTCTACGATCTGATGGACTCACTGCAGCGGGTGGCGGGGGAAGGGCTGGAGATCGAGGCGGTATTCGAGAGCTTCCTGTTTCAACCGGGCGTCCCGTATCTTGCCGTGACATCCCGCTGCGATGGCGAGACCCTGCACATCGACATCGAACAGGCCCGCTACCTGCCGCTGGGTTCCCGGGGTGATGCGGCACAGCTGTGGACCGTGCCCGTCTGTCTGGCGTGGGGCGCCGGCGACCAGCGCGAGAGTGCCTGCGTTCTGCTCGCAGAACGGCACGAGACGTATGCGTTCCCGGTCGCTGAGCGGTGTCCCGAATGGGTGATGCCGAACGCAAACGGGGCGGCTTACCTGCGCTGGTCGGTCGGTAAGTCGGACGCCGAGGCGCTGGCGGCGGTCTTCGGGACGCAACTGAATACGGCCGAGCGCGTCTCTTTTGCGGACAGCATCGTCGCCGGGGTGCGCGCGGGTTCCGTGTCGATTCCCGAGTTTCTGGCGCAGTTGCCTGCGCTGGCCGGTGCACCCGAGGCCGAAGTGCTGCGTCAGCCGCTGGCGGTGTTCCGGCAGATGTATCACCAACTGCTGACGCCGGAACTGCGCCCGGTGGCCGGCCGGTATGCCGTCGCTACCTTCGGCCCGCTGCTCGCCCGCCTGAACGGCGGGGAATCATCGTTGTCGCCCGCCGATGCCGCCAGCATGCGTTACCGGTTGACGCGTCTGCTGGCCGTCGATATCGGCGCGCCTGAGACGGTCGCAATGCTGACCCGGATCGCGCATGGTTATGTCGGGTATCCGGCCGGGACGGCGCCGGATGCATCGCGCCTCGATCCCGATTTGCTGCGGCCGACGCTGATCGCCGCTGCGCGTGATGGCGACACTGCGTTTATCGCGCACCTGATGCAGGTATTTCGCGAGAGTCCCGATTCTCGCTTTCGTCTGGCCGTCATGGAGGCGCTGGCGTTCGTGACCGATCCGGTGATCGCCAGCACCGTCCGTGAGTTCGCGCTCGGCCCGGATGTGCGTGGCAACGAGCTCGATCGCTGGTTGTACTGGATCCTGAATCCGGGCAGCCACAGCGTGAACTGGCCATGGGTTCGCGAGCACCTGGGCGAGATCCTCGCCGCCGGCAACGCGACCATCGGGCGCAAAGCGCCCAACAGCTTCGGTCACGGCTTGTGTCGCGCCGAAGATGCCGACGCGCTGGAACAAATGTTTTCACCGCACCTCGAGGCCTATCCCGGCGCCGGCATACGCCTGACCCAGACGCTGGAGCACATCGCGCTGTGCGCTGCGTTCCGCGCCCGTCACGCGGAAGCTGCGAACGCGTATTTTCTGGCGCGGGAGGACTAACCGGCTTGCCGGCCCGAATGGGCTTGGCGGGTTGCGGGCGATATGCGTCTCCCGCACTTCTCCCACAGTCCTTCTGATTCGCCCTGCGAGATAGAATTTTCTTCAAACCCTTGTTTGTGCATATGCGCATATATGTATATATGTATATACTCCTAAGTTCAATTTTAACAAGGGACTGTTATGAGCAATATTCGCTGGTCTGTGGTGGTGCCCGAAGACACTGACCGTGCCTTGCGTTCCTACCTGGCACGCACCGGTGGCAGGAAGGGTGACTTGTCGCGCTTCGTGGGCAATGCGGTGGTGGCCCGGCTCTTTGAACTGACGGTCGAGGATGTCAAGGAACGGAATCGGGCGCAGTCGCAAGATGAGATTATTGCCGCGATCGAAGCAGCCCTGGCGGGTTGATGCGGGTTGTTCTCGATACCGGCATCTTGATCGCAGCCCTGATTATCAAGGATACTCCGCCGGACAGAATTTACCAGGCA
>SMVB01136562.1_pt1 | contig 10116 bp, 12 predicted proteins | sample 2456461 | NCBI WGS metagenome assembly SMVB01 (sample SAMN11095934, study PRJNA526329) | marine sediment metagenome | biome: Marine sediment; feature: Surficial sediment; material: Deep marine sediment; isolation source: Hadal surficial sediment | place: Pacific Ocean | collected 2014-05 | depth...
AACGGCCATGAGATCTTGGCGTATCTCTCAGGTAAGATGCGGCAGCACTACATTCGCGTGCTCGAAGGTGATCGCGTGAAGGTGGAGTTGTCGCCTTACGATCTCAGTAAAGGCCGCGTAACCTACCGTTATAAGTAGGCCGTCTTTACAAGTAGGCCTACTTCGCTTCGAGCAAGCCGTCGTCGAATTTCACGATGAACGAGGCGATCAGCGCGAACCAGACGCCGATTCCCGTTATGCCGGCCGCCAAGAGAACCATCGTAAAGTTCCGCCCAAGCTCGAACAGGGGGCCGACCTCCCGGAAACCCACTGCGGTCACGGTAATGACCGTCGTATAAGGCCTTCTCGCCACGGCCACCTCTCGATGGACACATAGCCGACGGTCCAACGACGGTCAGCACAACGAGATAGGCGATCGCACCCAAGAATCGGAGGATCAAGAACGCGCATCGCTCGACGAGTTCTCCGCATGAAGCTGACCTGATCGCAGGGAACCGCTCCCACGGGAAGCTAGGCAGGACGCGGGTTTTCGGCCGATTCTTTACTTGACGCTCTGTTCAGCGGGCCTTACCGTTGTCCTAACTGATGCTTGCCAGAGCCGCTACGATCCCTTTGTGGGTCCGAATGCCCAGCGTGAAAGGCCCGACACGCAGAGGCCCGGATCGCAGCTGGAGGAAGGCCGGCGTAGGCCGCGAAGTCAAGAGGAATTACCCCTTTTGAGGAGTAACAAATGAACAAATCCGATCTAGTAGACGCCCTTGCCGACAAAGCCGGAATGACCAAAGCCGATTCGTCGCGGGCTCTGGACGCCCTGTTCGGTTCGGGAGGTGTGATCGCTCGCGCCTTGAGGGCCGAAGAGCGTGTGCAGATCACTGGCTTCGGCACGTTCGAGGCGAAGCATCGCAAGGCTCGCATGGGCCGGAATCCTCGTACTGGTGCCACGATTCATATTCCGGCGTCGAAGACTCCGGGGTTCCGGGCCGGTAAGGGCTTCAAGGACGCCATCCAGTAGGACCCCCCTTTGGGTAGTCCCTATCGGGGAATCGAAGGATCGGATAGAGGCCACGCCCCTCGGGCGTGGCCTCTTCTTCTTTTCCCCCTTTATCCATTTTTCCCCCTTTATCTATCCCCTTCCCGGCTGTGCTGGCTCTGATGCGGCGCGTCCTGTCCTGACTTGGTTTCGCGTCCTGACTTGGTTTCGCGAACGCGGCTACTGCCGGTGGCTGCTTCCGCGGGCACTGCCTCGGTTACCAGCACGGCTAGTACCGGGCTTACCAGCGCCGCTACTACCGCGGTCGTAGTCCACTCTCGCGCTCCGGCCACGGATGCTCGTGCCGTTCACGGCTTTGATGACTTTCTCCGCTTCAGACGGCCTGACTTCGATCAGGGAGTAGGTATCACGTATTTCGATCTTTCCGAACGACGATCCGTCCACCCCGGACTCTCCGGCGAGCGCACCCAGCAGATCGCTGGGTTTAACACCCTCCATCTCACCGATGCTCACGAAAAGCCGAGTCCACCCGTCGGTTCCGGTAGCCTTTTCTGCGCGAGCCGCCGTGCTCTGCGGTACGGTGCTGCCCGCGGGAGCTTGAGGAATGAGTAGAGCGAGCGCGGCCGCGGCGAGTTCCTGCGGGCTGAAGCGTTCCAGCAGAGGCTCCAGGACTAGGTAGAGCGGGGCGAGATCTCCGCTCGTGGCGGCTTCTTCGAGGCGATCGCGAATCACACTGATTCGGTCCTCGACCACTGAGTCGGGCGGAGGCAGGGGCCTCACACGGTACCCGGTGCGACGGGCCGTATCTCTAAAGTGGGGGACTTCGCGGGGAAGGAGCATCACTGTGGCCTGTCCTCCAGCACCATGGCGCCGATCCATAGAGTCCGGGTCCGCTGGACAGTCCAAGCTCACGGTCGCCACCTCGGCGGGAGAAGTGCTCTCGTTGAGAGCCTGTCGGGCCGGAAGGGCGTCCACGGCCAACCAGATCGGAGCCGTCTCATCACCCGGGGCACCCGCCATGAACCCGTGGAGGGTCAGGAAGTCTCCCACATCGGCGGCCCGGTCGGTGGAGCTGCAAAACAACAGCACGTGGCGAGCGCCGTCTTCGAGGAGCTCGGACACCAGCGGAGCCAAGGCATCCACTTTGTCCTCTCCTGTGATACGGTACCGCAACTCCCCTCGGTCCGGTGGCTTCGCGGTGGAGCCCTCGATGGCCGGGGTGGGCGGTATGCGGATCGCCTTCGGCACATGTTGGGCGACTAAGGCCCGGATTGATTCGGGGACCGGCTGACTCAAGATGATCCGTTGGGCTCCAGCCGGCACATATTCGAACAACGCGCCCAAGGTATCGAGGCCTGAAATCGTTTCGATCGCGCTGGCACCGTCGACAACCAAGAACTGGACGCCCTCCAGCGTGAGACTCGATCCGTCGACCGCTGATTTCACGTCGCTCGGGGTCGCAAAAAGGACATCACATCGCTCGGGTAACAGCCACGCTCCACCGAAAGCTCCGACCGAATGCCCGGTGGCGGAGGCGATGCGTGCCAGTGAGTCGGCGAGGCCGGTGGCACCAGCGGTTGTCGGCACCAGAACGAGTGCCCCGGGGCGGCCGGCTTGGGGCTCGGTTTTGTCCAGTATCGCCGTTCCGTATGCCAGCAGCGTTCCGGCTCCCGGGCCGACGGCTCCCAGGAGGTTGTTGCCTCGCCGGAGAAGGGGAATGGCCGTCCGCTGAAACTCGGTGGGCTCCTCGAAGCCCTCGGCGGAAAGTGCTTCGGTCATTTCCGAGGGTAACTCCAGATCCTCGAACGACTGCATCATGAAGGCTCCCCAGAACCGCGTCCACCGGCATCTCCCGGCTCGTAGGGGAGCTCCGTGAGGAACTTCTGAATTTCGTAGTCGAGACGAGAAGTCCGGAGTCGGTCGCTCGAGACCAATACTTGTGTGTACGGGCCGTGCCGGTGCGCCGTGAGGGTCACCGTGCCTTCGTCACCCGAGAAGGTCGCCGTGTGGGATGCGGTTTTTGTTCTGGTCAGGCCAAGCCACTGGGGAAGCAACTCTTCCGCCTTTGCCAGAATATCGGACGGAGAGAGGACGGTTCTTCGCTGGTAGCCAGCCATTTGGTGATCTCTCTCTACTGTTCGGCTATAGGAGTCTCAGGTGTTCCAGGAAGTGTCGAAGCTCGCTGATCGAAGCAGGACCTTCAAGACTCGTGTCACCAGATCGGAGCGTCGGCACTCGCCGCACACCCGCGGCCTCGGCCTCCTGTCGAAGATCCACGACACGGTCCCGATGTTTGTCCACATCGAGGACCGCTTTCGATTCGCTCGGGTCGAGCCCGACCTTTTCCGCTGATGCCACCAGGACATCGACGCGTCCGATGTCGGCTCCTTCTAGGAAACGGGCCGAGAAGACCGTCTCGTGAAGCGCTGATTCCAGTCCTTGTTCAGCGGCGTGCAGGCGCAGTTCGTGCGCTTTCCGGCTCCAGGGGACGAACGTGGGATGAACCATCCGGATTTCGGCCTCATCTGCGAGGTCTGCCACGGTCTCTCCGTAGGATCGCCAGTCCGAGCCCGACCCGTCGATGAGCTCGTGCGGCACAGGGCAGACTTCGAACGGATGGCGAACGAGTTCGACCCCCTCGGGTAGGATCTGGCCCAGTTGGCGGTCGGTCAGGAAGGATCCCGGATCGACGTAATCAAAGTAGAAGACAAGAGCGCGCGAGTCGTACATCTGGAGAAGCTGCTCTCCGTCCCCGTCAGGATCAACCTGATGGAGTTGATGAGTCCGGGCGCGTGCGGCGTTGGCATCCGCATCCGGCGTTACTTGATCCGAATTCCCGGTGACTCGATATTCCCGGCATGAAATTCAGCCCAAACATCTCACGGCTAGAACCGTCAGCCACGATCGCGGTCAGTACCCTCGCCAAACGTCTTCGGGCGGAGGGCCGCGACATCATCGATTTGAGTGCCGGCGAGCCGGACTTCGGCACCCCGGAATGGATTTCTGAGGGTGGGATCGAGGGGATTCGATCCGGCGCGACCCGATATACGCCCGTGTCGGGTATCCCTGAGCTGAGGCGTGCGATCGCCGGGTATCTCGAATCGGTCGGGGGCAAGCCCGTCGACTGGGAAGGTGTCGTCGTAGGGGCGGGTGCAAAGCAGGCTTTGTTCAACGCCGCTTTCGCACTTTTCGGCCCGGGTGACGAGGTGCTCATCGGTGCACCCTACTGGACGAGTTATCCGCAGATGGTCGTCTTGGCTCGAGCCGAGCCGATCCCGGTGGCCGGAGACGCGGACCGGAATTTCCTCCTTACCAAGGCGGATCTCGACGCCGCATGTACGGAGCGGACCCGGGGCCTGATTTTGTGCTCACCGTCCAATCCGACGGGTGCGGTATATACCCTTGAGGAGCTACGGGAGATCGCGGAGTGGGCTAAGGAGAAGGACATCGTTCTCATTGCCGACGAGATCTACCGTGAGATCTATTTTGGGGACGACCGGCCGTGTGCACCCAGCATCCTCGAATTGCCGGCCGAGTCCGTGGGCCCTTACGTCTTGATCGACGGGGCTTCCAAGTGTTTTGCGATGACCGGATGGCGAATCGGGTTCTCGTATACAGAGGTGGAGGTCGCGAAGAAGCTCGGGGCCCTTCAGAGCCACGCCACTTCCAACGCCGCGACACCCTCGCAGATGGCCGCCTTGAGCGCGTACTCGGATCTCGAGCGCGCGCGGGAGGCCAAGCAGGAGATGGCCGCCACGTTTCGTGGACGGAGGGACAAGGTCGTCTCTCTACTGCAGGAACTCTTGCCGCAGCTCTCGTTCGTGGAGCCGATGGGTGCGTTCTATTTCTTCATTCGGGTGGACGCATTGTTCCGCGATGGTGTGTCCGATTCCACGGCGTTGTGTTCGTGGCTTCTCGAAGAGAGCGGCGTGGCCATGGTCCCTGGTGTCGCGTTCGGTGACGATCGCTTCGTGAGAGTCAGCTTCGCCACCTCGGACGAGTTGATGGAGAGAGCGCTCCGGCGGTTGGCGGAGGTGGTCGGGAGTCCGGCCTCCACCGTATAGGTCGACCCCACCCTTCGGACCGAGGTGTCTACGGCGTCTTGGGGGTTCACCGGGGGGCCACAGCACGCCGCAAGGCCCCTGCCACGCCGTTGACGTAGCTGCCTCCAAAGAGGTTTACGTGCACCAGAAGAGGGTAGAGTTGGTACACGCAACGGCGAAGGTCCTCGTACCCGTCCTCGAGGGGACTGTGGTCTTTATAGGCCGCGTAGAAGGCTCTCGGAAAACCTCCGAAGAGTTCGGTCATAGCCAAGTCGACTTCGCGGTGCCCCCGATAGACGGCCGGGTCCACCAGGACCGGCCCGCCGTCGGGGCCCGGGTACACGTTTCCACTCCAGAGATCACCATGGAGGATGGAGCACCCGTCCTCTTCCGCGGCCTTGAGCAGGTCGGGGAGCTTCGACTCGAGTGCGGCCCACTCCCGGTCCAGGCCGGCCAGCCATCCGTTGTCGCTCGCCATCACCCACTGGGGCTCGAGCCGTTGGGACCACCAGAACGCGGGCCAGTCATCCATGGGTGCGTTCGCTTGGGGGAGCGAGCCGATGTAGTTGGAACGGTGCCAGCCGTACCGGCCTTGGCCGGGCTGGTGTAACGCCGCGAGGGCCCGTCCGAGGCGCTCCGCGTAGTCCCCGCCCGGGCTTCCGTGGGGGACGTACTCCAGAAGCAACCAGGCCGGCTGCGCCCGGGTATCGGAGTGGCCCACGACTTCCGGGAGGGTCAGGTCGATCGAGTCACCCGTCGAGCCCTTTAGGGCACTCAGGCCGTCGGCCTCGGCGGCAAAGACGTCCGATAAGGGGTCCTGAGCCCACTTGAGAAAAAAGTCCTCCCGCAGGTTGGTCGATATACGCACGGTCTGGTGGATACAGCCCCCCGTCACGGGCTCCACTCCAAGGATCTCCACGCTCCGTCCCACACGGCTGGACAGAGCCGCCTCGACACCCTCCCGGAGGGCGGTGGGGAGTATGCTGGGGGACACGGAAGCCTCTGGGCCGTCAGGTCGAGAGTTCAGAGAGAAGGTGCTCAACGAACGCGGCGCAGGTCCGATCGACCATCTCGAACATCAGATCGAATCCGTCGGGGCCCCCGTAGTAGGGGTCAGGTACATCGAGGTCCCCATCCTGATGGGGGTCGAAGGCCCTGAAGAGGGAGAGCGCGGCGCCTCCATCGCTCTCGGACTCCAGATAACGCAGATCCCGGAGATTGCTTCCGTCCATCGCGAAGACGTAGTCGAACTCCTGGAAGTCCCCCACCCGAACGAGCCGCGCCCTCCCCCGGAGTGTGATCCCGTGCTGCATCGCGACGTCGATGGAGCGCGGGTCGGGCGGCTCTCCTTCGTGCCAGGCGCCAGTGCCGGCCGAGTCGACGCGAACCCGGTCAGAGAGCCCTTCTTGGTCCAGACGGTGAGCCAGGACCCCCTCTCCGAGAGGAGAACGGCAGATGTTGCCCAGGCATACGAAGAGAACGGACACGTCGTGTTTCGAGGTCATGGTCGGGTATTTTCGAGGAGCGGCTGCCGCCGAAGGTTCTTAATCTTGGGGCGAACTTCTAACTTATAGGCCAATCGAAAGCCGGTCGCACGCGACGTCACTTCGGCGCCTGATCAGATCGGCATATCCGTGTGAGAGCAACTGAGTGGAAGACGAGAAAAAGGAAGAGTCCCGGGAACCTCCAACCTTCGAGGATTTGGGTGTATCCGGTGAGCTACGCGCCGCCGTGGAAGCGCTCGGGTGGGAGCGGCCGACTCCGATCCAGGTCAAGAGCATCCCGACCGGCCTCGCCGGGAGTGATCTGGTGGGCATCGCCCAGACGGGAACCGGCAAAACCGGTGCCTTCATGCTTGCCGCTCTGGAGAGAATCGAGGCGGGCAAAGGCCTGCAGGTTCTGGTTCTGTGCCCCACGCGGGAACTGGCGCAGCAGGTTTGTGACGACACCGAAGAGCTCGCCAAAGGGACTCGGATTCGGGCGGCCTCGATCTACGGGGGGGTGGCGTATGACCCTCAGCTGAAGGCGCTCAAGGACGGTTTTGAGGTCATCACTGCGACCCCGGGGCGGTTCCTCGATCACCTCGGGCGGGGCAGGGTCGATCTGAAGAACGTGCGCACGTTCGTGCTCGATGAGGCGGACCGCATGCTCGATATGGGCTTCCGCCCGCAGATCGAGGGGGTCCTGCGAGAACTGCCCAGGGAGCGCCAAACGATGCTTTTCTCGGCCACGATGCCCCATGGTGTGCATGATCTCGCTTCGCGCATCACCAAGGATGCGGTGTGGGTCGAGGCCGCTCCCTCGGGAACCAAGGCCGAGGGGATCACCGAACTCGTGTACTCGGTCAAGCCCGAAATGAAGCCGGATCTGCTTCTCCACCTGCTGGAGTCTCCCGAGTGGAAGCAGGTGCTCATCTTCACTCGCACCAAGGCCGGGGCGGATGCGCTGAAGGCCCGGCTGGACCGAGAGGGCATCCGAACGGAGGCCCTGCACTCGAACTTGCGCATGGCGCACAGGACGAGGGCGTTGGAGCGTTTCGCGCAGAAGAAGGTTCGAGTTCTGGTAGCCACCGACATCGCCCAACGGGGCCTGGATGTCGAGGGGATCTCGCACGTCGTCAACTACGATGTACCGAAGGACCCCGAGGACTATACCCACCGCATCGGCCGGACCGCCAGGGCCGGTGCGGTCGGGACCGCCGTCACGTTCTTGGCCGCGGCCGACCTCGGAGCGTTCAAGTCGCTGACGTACCATATCGGGAGAGATTTGGAGCGTATCCACCTTCCCGATTTCGACTACGCCGGCACGCCCCAGGCGGTGTCCGGTGCTTCTCCAACGCGGGGGCGCCACTCGCGTTCGCCGACGGGCATGGGCTCTCGCAACGCCGACGATCTGACCGACGAAGAGTTGGCCGACCTGCTCAAAGGCAGTTGAAATGATCCTCCGTCGATATGGCACGACCATGCAAAGCGTCGAAGCGAACTTCGACTCCAAAGCCTTCACCGAGATCGGGTTTCGTCGGGATCACGTCTATTCCAGTTCAGCGGACGAATTCTCAGACCGCCACGAACGGATCGCGGAGCACCTTCTCGAGGCCGAGTCCGAAGGGGATGTGCAAGACGAGGCCGAGTCGGTGATGCTCCAGCGGTTGCTCGATCAACTTCTGAAGATCGATGGCGATTTGGCCGAGGGCGAGTTCGTTGTTATTGAGAGCGAGCCGGCCAAGGATTACCCGAAGACGCGCACCCAGCAGAAAAATGTGGTCGTAGACGGAGAGAATCGCCTCTATTTCTACTCCAGCGTGTCTCCGCCGCTGAAAGTGGCCGTGTTCAGGGCCCGTTAGACTCCAACCAACCGTTTTGATCTTGTCGGCGTCTAATCCGTTGCATCCGTTCGGCGTCCAGGTCCTTTGAATCTAATCGGGGTCCAATCCGTAGAGATGGATGGGTGCAAGGGGACATGGGTGGTTTGGTAGGTGGCTTCAAGGGCGTCGGGGTCGTTTCGGGACGCACCGCGGACGTGCGGTGATGAGGTGGGGTGGTGACGTGGCGTGGCCTCCGAGGCACCGGCGCCCGGGCTCGGTCGGCTTAGGTCGACCGAGCCCATTTTTTTGGGGCAGGGGTGGTCCCCCCCCTTCAAACGGGAGCGTCAGCGTCCGGGTACCGGGATCACGAAGATCCCGTCAGCGAGATCGGAGCCGATGACCTCTGCGTTCACTCGGGTCTCGACGGAGACGGTCGTGGGCCCGTCGAAGGGGGCTCTTTCCCGAACCGTGATGCGAGCCCCCGGCACGAGGCCCAACGTCTCGAGATAACGAAGGCGGGCGGGATCTTCATCCGGCACGGAACGGATCTGCACGGCCAGACCAAGAGCGACCTCGTTGAGCGTCACGCACTCAGGGCGCTCGATCTCGCCGGATGGAGTGGGGATCGGTGCACCGTGAGGGTCGTGACTCGGGTGTTCGAGAATCGCGGCCATGCGATCGATCAACGTGTCGGACGCCGCGTGCTCCAATCGTTCGGCTTCTTGATGAACGTCGTCCCACGAGTAACCAAGGTGTGTGTACAGGTATGTCTCAAGGATCCGGTGTCTGCGGATGATCCGCAGGGCCTCGCGTGATCCCGCTTCGGTGAGCCTGGCCCCGTGATACCGGGTGTGTTCCAGGTACCCGCACTCGGCGAGACGTTTGACCATTCCGGTGACGGACGCCGGTTGTACGTCGAGGGCCTCAGCCAACGCGCTCGTCGAGGCGGACTCCTCTCTTTCGGTGAGAGAGTAGACGGCCTTCAGGTAATCTTCAACGGAGCGAGTAAGGCGAGGTCCAGTGGTGTTGTTCATATGTGTAAACATGGGCCCGGCCACGCGGCGTGGGAAGTCCAATGCTTGGCCTCGAACGTTCGAGGTTCGACGATTCGCGTGGCACCTCGGGACCAGGTAAGATGGCTCAATGGACTACGAAGAAACGACCGAGGGGATTCGCGTGGTGGTTCGCCCGAGTTTCTCTCTCCCCTACTCCGAGCCGGCGGACGGAAAGTTCGTCTTTACCTACCTGGTCCAGATGGAGAACCACAGTGGGGAGGTGGCGCAGCTTCTCTTTCGTCACTGGCTCATCCACGACAGCGCAGGAGAGGACTTGGAGATAGACGGCGAGGGGGTTCTGGGGGAACAACCCACCTTGGCTCCAGGGAAGTCGCATGTATACCAGAGTTTTTGCGTCTTGCGTTCTCCGTCAGGCTTCATGGAGGGGTACTATACGTTCGTCCGCCCCAACGGAGAGGAATTTCGGGTCTCCGTCCCAAGGTTCGACCTCCGGGCTCCCTGGACTGTCGGGAAAGGTCCTGAAGCGGAGCCGATGAACTGAGGTCTCAACAGCCTTCTAGTGCCTCACTTGGACCGACCATGCGATCGCAAAGCGTTGGAATAACTGCCGACAACAGCTAATTTTAACAGCTTACAAGCATTGTTGCGGTATTCGTTGCGCGGGGAGGTGCAGTTGTCCGATTCAGTCGTCGTAGACGCCAAACGTATCCTTTTACGTTATGGCGCTCCAATCAATGTCTTGGATGGGGTCTCGGACGAGGA
>SMVB01178782.1_pt1 | contig 10115 bp, 14 predicted proteins | sample 2456461 | NCBI WGS metagenome assembly SMVB01 (sample SAMN11095934, study PRJNA526329) | marine sediment metagenome | biome: Marine sediment; feature: Surficial sediment; material: Deep marine sediment; isolation source: Hadal surficial sediment | place: Pacific Ocean | collected 2014-05 | depth...
CAACTTAAGAACCGTTATCATACGCCCTGTAAGGCGGCACACAGGCCATCGTCGAGAAGCGGCGGGTTTTGGATGGAGGTAGCAGCAGGAAATGGCAGGACATAGTAAATGGGCGAATATTCAACATCGCAAGGGCGCCCAGGATAAAAAGCGCAGCAAGCTGTTCACGAAGCTGATTCGCGAGATTTCCATCGCGGCCCGTATGGGCGGCAGTGATTTGGCGTCAAATTCACGTTTACGGCTGGCGGTGGACAAGGGCAAGGCGCAGAGCCTGCCAAAGGACAACATCGATCGTGCTATCAAGCGTGGCGCGGGCGAGCTCGGCGGCGCTGATTACGTCGAACTTCGATATGAGGGCTATGGACCTGGCGGCACCGCTGTCATGGTAGATTGCATGACCGACAACAAGAATCGATCGGTAGCCGAGATTCGTCATGCGTTCACCAAGTTTGGCGGCAACTTAGGCGCAGATGGTTCCGTAAATTACCTGTTCAATCATGTTGGATTGCTTCACTTTCCAAAGGGCAGTGACGAAGACGCAATCATGGAAGCCGCGATCGAGGCCGGTGCTGAGGATGTAGTTGTACACGAGGACACATCAATTGAAGTCGTCACGGATCCCGTCGATTTTGAAGCGGTGCGTGATGCCATGCGGGAGTCCGGTTTTGAATCGGAGAACGCAGAGCTAACCATGCGTGCGACGACGAGTGCCGAGCTTGATCTCAAGTCGGCCAGCTCGATGGTCAAAATGCTGGAGATGCTGGAAGACCTGGATGACGTGCAAAACGTCTACAGCAACGCCGATATTTCCGATGAAATTATTGCGAAACTCTGAGGGTAGCGATGGCTGAACGACTGCGCATTCTCGGTATTGACCCCGGTTCACGCATCACGGGATTCGGCGTAATCGATTTTGTGGGCGACAAGGGCTGCTATGTGGCCAGTGGCTCTATTGCGAGCGCGAAGGGCGCATTTTCAGATCGCCTGAAAGTCATATTTCGTTCGGTCTCGGATATTGTCGATGAATATCGCCCGGATATCGTCGCGATCGAGAGCGTGTTCGTGCACAAAAGTGCTGGCAGCGCCTTAAAACTGGGCCACGCGAGGTCGGCGGCCATTTGCGCTACCTTTGAGCACGATGTGATCATTCACGAATACGCGCCACGCGAGATCAAGAAAGCGGTTGTCGGCACCGGCAACGCCAGCAAGGAACAAATACAACATATGGTTATTGCCATTTTGCAACTGGAGGGAAGCCCGTCACCGGATGCAGCCGACGCGCTGGCTGCAGCGTTATGCCACGGCAATCGGCACGCTCTTTCGTCTCGTGTGGCCAGCAGTTTGGCAATGGCGGGGCAGCGATGATCGGGTCACTGAGAGGCCGCTTGACGCACAAGCATCCACCGCATATCACGCTGGAATGCGCCGGTGTCGGGTATGAGATCGAGACGCCGATGTCGACATTCTTCGATTTGCCGGAGGTGGGTTCTGACTTGTTTTTGTATACGCATTTGCAGGTACGAGAAGACGCGCAAACCCTGTACGGATTTTCGACCGAGCACGAAAAAGTGTTGTTTCGAATGCTGCTTAAAGTGAACGGCGTGGGAGCCAAGATGGCATTGGCGATCCTCTCGGGCATGGGCGTCGTCGACTTCCAGCGTTGTGTACAGTTTGAAGACACAGCGACGCTGATCAAGATTCCCGGCGTCGGCAAGAAGACCGCCGATCGCCTGATACTGGATCTGCGGGACAAGTTCGGCAAAGACAACGTCACCGCATTTCCGAAGGGCGCCGTTACCAGGGCCGACGCGAAGACCGAGGCGGTCGATGCGCTGGTGGCGCTCGGCTACAAGCCGGCCGAAGTGTCGCGCCTGGTTGGTAATCTGGACACCGAGGACAAGTCGGCAGAGGACATCATTCGGCTGGCACTTCGACAGGAGGTGCACTAATGGCCGGCATCGAACACGACAGGCTCACGAGTGCCGCGCAAAAAGAAGAGGACAAGGCGTTTGATCGCTCGATACGTCCAAAAACGCTCGAAGACTACATAGGCCAGCCCAGCGTCAAGAAGCAAATGGATATCTTTATCACTGCGGCCAGAAACCGCGGTGAGGCACTGGACCACGTTCTCATATTCGGCCCGCCTGGCCTCGGCAAGACCACGCTGGCGCATATTGTCGCCCACGAGATGAAGGTCAATCTGCGGCAGACTTCCGGCCCGGTACTGGAGCGTCCTGGCGATCTCGCCGCCATTCTTACCAACCTCGAGCCAAACGACGTCCTGTTCGTTGACGAAATTCATCGCCTGAGTCCGATCGTTGAAGAAATCCTCTACCCGGCAATGGAAGACTTTCAACTGGACATCATGATCGGTGAGGGTCCGGCGGCGCGCTCGATCAAACTCGATTTGCCGCCATTTACCCTGATCGGCGCAACGACGCGCGCGGGCTTGCTGACTTCGCCCCTGCGTGATCGCTTCGGTATCGTGCAGCGTCTCGAGTTCTATTCGACCGAGGAACTCGAAACGATCGCCGTACGATCGGCAAATATACTGAAACTGCCGGTGGAGCAGGCCGGTGCCCACCAGATTGCGAGTCGCGCGCGGGGCACACCTCGCATCGTGAACAGACTATTACGCCGGGTTCGCGATTTCGCCGAGGTTGAGGCAGACGGCATCGTCAGTGAAGCCGTAGCGATAAGCGCGATGGAGATGCTTGAAGTTGATCCTAACGGGTTCGACGCGATGGACCGCCGGTTGTTGAAAACCATCATCGAGAAGTTCGATGGCGGCCCGGTCGGCGTTGAGAGTCTCGCAGCAGCGCTGGGCGAAGAACGGGGGACAATTGAGGACGTGCTCGAGCCGTATCTGATTCAACAAGGCTTTATGATGCGTACCGCTCGCGGCCGTGTTGCGACACGAAATGCCTACCTGCATTTTGGATTGACGCCGCCCATTCGCGAGGCAGTGCCCGAGCTGCCGCTTTTTGACCAGGACTAAGTGACCCGTGACCGATTTAAGCGGCAATCAGCCATTCGCCTGGCCCATTCGAGTGTATTACGAAGACACCGACGCACAGGGCCTCGTCTACTACGCGAACTACTTCAAGTTCATGGAACGCGCGCGAACGGAATGGATTCGTTCACTCGGCATTGAGCAGGATGTGATGCTCAATGACGAACGGCGTTGCTTTATCGTTGTCGAATCTCAGGCGAGCTTCATCTCACCCGGCAGGTTCAATGATGAGCTGGTTGCAACCGCACGCATGTCCAGCCACACGAAAGCGACCTTTATGATCGAACAGAATATTTATCGAACCAGCCTGGATGGCGAATTGTTATGCAAAGGCACGACGAAGGCGGCATTTATCAACGCCGATACGCTCAAACCGTTGAGGCTGCCCGAAGTACTTCTTAAGGATCCGAAATTATGATCGACTCACAATCTGAATTGTCCATTATCAGCCTGGTCATGGACGCCAGTTTCCTGGTGCAGATGGTTATGTTATTGCTTCTGGCGGCATCGTTCGGCTCCTGGAGCATCATTTTTACCAAGCGGCGCCTGCTGCGGCGTTCCCGCTCGGCGTCTGACGAGTTTGAAGCCAATTTCTGGTCCGGTGGTGACCTGAACACCCTGTATCGCAGCGCCACCCGGCAAAAGGGCGGCAGTGTTGGCATGGCAACCATATTCGAAGCGGGCTTCCGGGAGTTCAACCGGGTGTCACAGCAGGGCAACGTACAACCGGACAAGGTAATAGACGAATGCCGGCGCGCGATGCGCGTCGCACAAATGCGCGAAGTCGATCGGCTTGAAGAAGGTCTGGCAACACTGGCAACGATCGGCTCGACCAGTCCTTACGTAGGCCTGTTTGGCACCGTTATCGGCATCATGAATTCGTTCCGCGGCCTTGCGGGCGTGCAGTCGGCGACCATTGCAATGGTCGCCCCCGGTATTTCAGAGGCTCTGGTTGCCACCGCAATGGGCTTGTTTGCGGCGATTCCTGCGGTCATTGCCTACAACCGCTATGCGGACAAAGTCACCAGGCTGGAGATTCGATACGACGGGTTTACCGAGGAATTCTCGTCTATCTTGCAACGCCACGCACGTACTCAGACCCAGACAAGCACCAAGGGACCAGTCTGATGTCCGCGATCAGGAACAAACGAAAGCTGATGGGCGAAATTAACGTCGTTCCCTATATTGATGTGATGCTCGTTCTCCTGATCATTTTCATGGTCACAGCACCGCTGCTTACCCAGGGCATCACCGTTGATTTGCCGAAGGCGGGTGCCGAGCCGATTGTCGATACATCGAACTCGCCACCGCTGGTCATTAGCATCGATGCCGCAGGCAATTTGTATATCAACTTCGGCGACGATGAAGACAAACCGACAAGTGGCGACGAGATTATTCGGCGCACACGGATTTTGCTTGAACGTCATCCCGCGACACAGGTACTCGTGAAAGCGGATCGCGCGGTGCCCTATGGCACTGTCGTGGGCGCCATGGTGATTTTGCAGCGCGCCGGCGCCACTAAAGTGGGCTTCGTAATCGATTCTCTGGATACCTACCCAATACCGGAGTAGGCAGCTTAAGTGATACGCGACCAATACAACATCATTCCAATAACGATGGCGGCGCTGTTGCACGTGTCGTTTGTTGCGTCGCTGTTGTTCGTATTCAAATTTCCAGGCACTGCAATTGCCACGCCGCTTATTATCGAGGCAACACTGGTGTCGGCGGAGTCACTGGAATCACAGCCGCCACCGGTCTTCAAACAACCCGACCCTGAACCCGAGATTCTGCCGGAGCCCGAAATAGAAGAACCGGACGAATCGGAGCAAGAGCGGGCCGAAGCCGAAGAGCAAATGCGGCTTGAGGAAGTTGCCAAAGAACAGCAACGCATTCGGGATATTGAAATAGCCGCCCAAAAGAAGAAAGACAAGGAAGCGGCCGATCGCCGAAAACGAGAGGACGCGGAGCTCGAGCGCAAACGTGTTGCAGCGGAGAAAAAACGCCGGGAAGAGGTCGAACGGCAACGTATAGAGAACGAAGCCCTGCGCAAGGCAGTGCTTGAGCAAGAAGCTGAGGCGCTCAGGGTAAGGGAAATTGCCGACGAAGACGCAAGACTGGCAGCGATGAATTCTGGCGCGATGGCCCGCTACCAGTTCGCGCTGAAGCAAAAGATCATGCGCAATTGGATTGCACCGGCGTCCGCATTGCCTGGCATTGAGTGTGTCGTTGACGTACGGCAGCTTCGCGGCGGCGATGTGATAACGGTAACAGTCGAGCGCTGCAATGGCGATGCGGCGGTTCGCCGGTCAATCGAGGCCGCCGTTTTCAAAGCATCGCCGCTGCCGGAACCTTCAGATCCAAATCTTTTCCAAAGAGACTTGCGAATTACGTTCAAACCTGAAGAATAGGGGCTTACTGGCATGACTTGGGCAAAATTTATGCTGAAAATACTCTCGCGGCTTGGTGCCGTGTCAGGGCTCGTCGTGGTGTTTGCGAATTGTGCGAACGCCCAGCTCGAAATTGAAATTACACACGGTGTAGGCACGCGTACGCCTGTGGCTGTTGTGCCGTTCGGCTGGAAAGGGTCCGGTGCAGCGACGCCATTCGATGTATCCGCGCTGATTGCCGCCGACTTGCACCGCAGCGGCCGATTCGACCCGATTGATTCCGACAATATGCTGCAGCATCCGACGAACGGCATAGACGTCGATTTCGATGACTGGTCGGTCCTCGGCGTTGAGGCAGTGATTGTCGGCAGCATCGAACAAACGGGTGCAAACGCCTACTTTGTAAAATTTCAGTTGTTTGACGTCTATCAACGCAAGCAACTGGTTGGATACCGCATGCCCGCAAGCCGCGGCACGATGCGGCGCGTGGCGCACCGCGCCGCCGACATGATTTATGAGAAGCTGACCGGCATACCGGGCGTGTTCGGCACCAAAGTCACCTATGTCACCGCGAAGGGCACCGGCAAAAACCGCACGTTTACACTAATTGTTTCTGATGTAGACGGTGAAAACGAGAATGTCATTATGGAATCCAGCGATCCCATCATGTCACCTGCCTGGTCACCGGACAGTCGCCGCCTTGCCTACGTGTCATTCGAGGGCAACAGATCATCCATTTACGTGCAAACGCTGCGTACCGGAAACCGCATTAAAGTATCCAGTCGTGCCGGCATCAACGGATCGCCCGCGTTCTCTCCGGACGGGCGCAAGCTGGTCATGACACTGGGTGGCACCAACGGCAATCTGGACATCAACGTACTCGACCTTGCCACGCGCAAGGTGACGCGGTTGACCACCAATTTGGCGATCGACACCGAGGGCACCTGGTCACCGGATGGCAAGACAATTTACTTCACCTCGGATAGAAGCGGCGGACCGCAGATCTACAGAATGAATTCCTCAGGTGGCACGCCGGAGCGCGTAACATTTGAAGGCAGTTATAATGCGCGTCCAAGGCTGTCACCGAACGGTGAGAGGCTTGCACTGGTGCATCTCGACCGTGGCAATTATCGTATAGCAGTGCTGGAGCTGGACAATCGCGAGCTGCTGGTGCTGTCAGCGGGTAGCCAGGACGAGTCTCCAAGTTTTGCACCGAACAGTGACTCATTGATTTATGCTACTCGCCAGGGACGTAACGGCGTGTTGGAAACGGTGTCTGCCGATGGGCTGATCAGGCAAAGACTGGCTTCGGCGCAAGGCGATGTTCGAGAACCGGTGTGGTCGCCGTTTCCGCGTTACTGATATTATTAACTTTAAGAATGATTTATAACTATATGAATCAAAAGGAAAAGATGATGAAGAATTCCAAACTGCTGGCAATCGCATTGCTGGCGCTGTTTCTTGGTGCCTGTGCTAGCCAGGATATCCCTGACCCTGACCCGACAGACGCAACGGTTGACGGCAGCGACGGCTCTGGAGCCAGCACCGACGGTTGGGACGAAGAGGGTCTGGGCGACCTCGAGCCGGTTGATTACGATGCCGACGGTGAGTTGGCAATGATCATTTATTTCGGCTTCGATCAATCTGATATTCGGCCTGAAGATCAGGCGACACTGGAGCGCCATGCTATCCAGCTGGCAAACGATTCGCGAGCGTCCGTGCGTCTTGAAGGACACGCTGACGAACGCGGTTCGCGGGAATACAATATCGGGCTCGGCGAGCGTCGTTCGCAGGCCGTCCGTAAACTGCTGCTTATTCAGGGCGCGTCGGCCAGCCAGATCTCAACGGTTAGTTTCGGCGAGGAACGCCCGGCTGCTTTCGGCAGTGACGAAGAGTCCTACGCACTAAACCGCCGTGTAGAAATTAAGTACAGCAACTAACAGGACGCGTGTGAAAACTTTAATTCGATATTGCCTGTTCGCGTTGTTCACGGGGATCATCGCGGGATGCGCGGTTGTGCCACCGGAGGAAGACCCGGTATTAATCAAGCTGGACGAAATCGACAAGCGGCTGGCCGCAGTCGAGCGAGTGCTGGCCAATGGCAGCTTGGTTGATCTGACAATGCAGGTTGACAGTCTGCAACGAGAAACAGCAGAAATTCGCGGCAGAACGGAATCCGTTGAACATGAATCGGAAATCACGACCACCAGACAGCGCGATTTGTATATTGACCTCGATGAACGTATTCGTCTGCTCGAGGTAAAGACCCGCCGCGCGGTGCCTGTTGTCAATGTATTGGACGGCGGATCTCTCGCACCCGGGCAGTTGCCGGTTCCGGGTGGTTCGGATCGAGACAACTACCAGGCGGCATTCGAGTTATTAAAGCAACAACGCTATGAACCCGCCGCAATGGCGTTTCAGCAGTTCCTGGTCAGCTTTCCTGGCAGCCAGTTGGCGGACAACGCGCAGTACTGGCTAGCAGAGTCTTATTACGTGACCGATCAGTTCAACGAGGCTTTGGCTCAATCTTCGAATGTGATTAACCAGTACCCGGATTCTCGCAAGGTACCGGACGCGCTTCTGAAAGTGGGTTATTGCAACTACGAGCTGAAACGCTGGAACGACGCCCGAGCGGCCTTGACCAGGGTGCAGAGCGAGTATGCTGACACGACCGCGGCCAGGCTTGCAGAACAGCGCTTGAACCGGATGGATGAAGACGGGCAATAGTCTGGCTTGTCATTTTAGCCGGGTCTAGTATCATCCCGCCCGGTGTCTCGTGGGGGCGTTAGCTCAGAGGTAGAGCATTCGGCTTTTAACCGACCGGTCGTAGGTTCGATCCCTACACGCCCCACCAACTTTCCCCAACAAGTTGCGATCCCCGTTATAGCCAGGGGATATCAAATACGCTCATCTTGCCGGCCTTGATTCGCTGTAAGTTGCCCAGGCCGCCCACAATCCCGCCAAACATGGCAGCCACCACCGTAAATATTATCGCCAAAATTATGACCGCGGGTATTGCTGCGATCGCCGCTTTGACCATGAATGTCACCATCGACATGAACGGCATCTTGACGTCGACTATCGTGACTTCGCCCTGATTTTCTATGCTTATCCCCTGAAGAGTTTAATTGGATTTACAGTTTTTGGTTTGCCGGCATTATGTGTCAAATTGCTTCTTTAAAGCACACTCGAAATTCTCATCCCCAATGGGCCGACAAATTGGCGGAAATCTTTGCAGCACATTTCAGATCAAGATGGATGTGTTTGCATGTCGGATGTCTGCATTATGGCCCAAGAGCAGCCAATCAGGTGATTCGATGCCGAGGCTGCGGATGACCCTTAGGAGACATTCATGTTGCAACCTATTGGGCGCGATCATCATCGCCGATGAACGCTGAACATAAATCAGGTGACCATTTGGATAGATCAAAAGTAACCGCATACTTGATCATAGGCACGTTGCTCCCAGGGTTGGCCATGGCGTGCCTGTGTCTGCCACTAAATTTGGAAGAGTCGTTCTCCGAGTCCGACTATGTATTGGTGGCACAATTGGTTTCTGCCAAAGTAATCGACCACACTTATTCAATCGGAAACTTCGAGGTTTCTGACGTGCTTAAGGGTGACCCACCAGAAATCATTTCGCTAAAGACCGCACGGCAAACTTCCAGTAGATGCGGAGCCGTATATTGGGTAGGCGCATCCTACATTCTCTTCCTGAACGCGGACAAGAAGTCATCTACAGTTGCTCCGGCAGTGGAAAGCTAGGGGAAAATAGGGAAGTATTTGAGTGGTTCATAGCTCGCAAGAATGAGGAGTAATTCCACATTTGACCATGTTGCGATGGCAGCTTCTGGCCGACTGCCGCCTGTCGGTAGAAATTTGAACGAACGACTGCTTGCGACGTGAGCTGACATTCCAAGTTACCGCGGAAACATCGCAGAAATCACTTTAACATTGTTGCTCAATCGAGATTCTCTAGCCAACATATAGATGCAATCACTGCTCAGACGAATGGTCGATCCCGTTGGACATCGACAAGAAGATTGCTGAAAGTGTTATCGCCTATTCAATAAGCAGGAAATTAGATGCGCAGTTGATCAAATCACTATGCAAAGCATTTGATCTGAAGATGATGTCAGCTAAAGCGCTGTGTGAGCATTCAATCAGGGAAAATTATTGCATTAGTTGTGCTGCGCCGTTGAGCAATCTGGGGCGATTCACGCGCCACTGCACAATCTGTGGAGGTATCAATTTCGATTGGAGCGCCGTGCTGCATGACTGCTAATGACCGAAATGAGACATTTGAAGGAGATCAACTTCTCAATAAATTTGGCTCATGCCTTGTCAAGGTTATCGCGATTCTTGTGTTTGCGATAATCGTGTTATTCACGCCTATTTGGTCTGTTCCCTTCGCCCAACTTTGGTACCAATCAGGATTTGAGGATGCCGTTGCGAAAGCGTTGGCAGAAATTCCCGATTCTGAAAATGCATGCATCTACGATGAGACGGTTCACCGATTCGTAACCTCAATCAATCAGCTTGATGTAGAGCGAATGATAAAGAGAGCGGTCCATGACAAGGGACCCATGATGCGATTAGATCGCCCGCAAAGAGACCCACATTTCTGAGTCTACGCCGGTGGAAGCACTTACTATTGGAGTTTCAGAGATGAGAAGTTCTACGCTTTTCGGGGGAATCACTGGACGCTAGCCGAA
>SMVB01406905.1_pt1 | contig 10112 bp, 8 predicted proteins | sample 2456461 | NCBI WGS metagenome assembly SMVB01 (sample SAMN11095934, study PRJNA526329) | marine sediment metagenome | biome: Marine sediment; feature: Surficial sediment; material: Deep marine sediment; isolation source: Hadal surficial sediment | place: Pacific Ocean | collected 2014-05 | depth 0-1...
CGGCGGTTGTTCTGCGCCGCACCTGGCCGCAACTTCTGATCACCATTCTCCTGACTCGTGGCCTGGCCGTTGTGGCCCTCACGCCGCTGGTCGGGCTCCTCCTCAAGATATTCCTGGCCGGAACCGAGACCGGTGTGCTCACCGACGAGGAGATCCTGGCCTTCATCCTGCATCCCACCGGCCTGGCCGCCCTGCTGGTTGTGGGCAGCGTGACTCTGGGGATTCTGTTCGCCGAGCAGGGCTTGCTGATGGTCATCGGTTACGGGGCGCTGGAGGATCGCCGCGTCACCTATCTGGATAGCTTCCGCCATGTCGCCGGCAGGTGGCGCGGACTGCTGAGCCTGGGCGCTCACCTTCTGGTCAGGTTGATTCTCCTGACCCTTCCCTTTCTCCTGGCTGCGGGGGCCATCTACATGGCTTTTCTGAGCCGCTACGACATCAACTATTACCTCGCCGAGACACCGGCGGAGTTCTGGTGGGCTATGAGACTCGGCGGAATGCTGGGCCTGTGCCTCGGCACCTTGCTCACCTGGAAGATCTCTGCCTGGATTCTTGCCCTGCCCATGGTTCTTTTCCGGGACGTCGCCGGCAAGGACGCCCTGGGGGCCAGTGCTGTGGCCACCGCCGGGACTCGCGGGCTCATCACCCAGTGGCTGGCTGTGTATCTGGTGGTCGTGGGCGCGCTCTCCACCCTGGTGGCAACCATGCTCAGTCTGGTGGGGAATGCGGTGGTTCCCCGGGACACGGAACACATGGTCCTCATGGCCATCGGCCTGGGGTGCGTCCTCCTGCTCAGTGTGGCCGGGAACCAGGCGGTCACCATCCTGGCCACCGTCCTCTTCCCCATCACAGTGGCCGGTTTCTACGCTGCCCTGGCGTCACCGCGAGAGATAGAGGGCCGGCTGCCGGCGCGCGGTTCCCTTGGTCCAACTCCCTCACTGAAGATCCCCGGCAAGGCCATTCTGGGGGCCGGTCTCGTCGCTTTGAGCGTCACAAGCCTGGGCGCCTTCTGGTTCGCAGCTTCCGTTGGGGGAACGGATCAAGTCGAGGTCATCGCCCACCGGGGTGCATCGGCAGCGGCCCCGGAGAACACCATGGCCGCATTTACCCGGGCTATTGCCGACGGAGCAGACTGGGTCGAGCTGGATGTTCAGGAGGATGCCGAGGGGACCGTGGTCGTGCAACACGACAAGGATTTCATGAAATCCGCAGGCAATCCCCTGAAAATCTGGGACGCGACCCGCTCGGACCTGCGGGACATCGATATCGGCAGTTTCTTCGACCCTGCCTTCACTCAGGAGCGAGTGCCCGACCTGCGCCAGGTCTTGCAACTAGCCAAGGGCAAGGTGGGAGTGCTCATCGAACTCAAGTATTACGGCCACGATGAGGACCTGGAGGCCAGGGTGATTGATCTTGTGGAGGAAACCGGCATGGAGAGGGACATCATGGTCATGTCCCTCAAGTATGACGGCGTGCGCAAGACCGCCGCCCTGCGTCCCGAGTGGACTTATGGACTGCTGGCCACGGTGAGCATGGGCGATCCCACACGCCTGGACGTGGATTTCCTGGCAGTGAACACCGCCGCCGCCTCATCCCGCCTGATCCGGAATGCCCACCGGCGAGGCATGAAAGTTTACGTGTGGACGATCAACGATCCGGTGCAGATGTCGGTCATGATCAGCCGGGGCGCCGATGGCCTGATCACCGATGAGCCGGCCCTGGCGCGCCAGGTGATCGCCCTGCGGAATGGCCTCACTCCCCTGGGGCGGGTGGTGATCTGGCTGGCCGGAGAAACCGGTCTGCTCCAGGGTCTCGAAAACACATCGCCTGAGGGCGACGCCTGATCCGAAACAAAGGCAAAGTCTCCCGGCCGGGTGACGCCCCGCGGGACACCCTGGCAGCGTCGTTGCATCCTGCCGCTCCCGCGGGATAATCTCTGCGGGAAATGCTTTTGCAGGCGATGGTGTTTTCAGCGCCTGACCCCGGGAGACCCGGGAATCCGGGGATCTGACCGGCAGGTGCCCTCACCGCGCAGGACGCCGACAGGTCCAACGACTTCAAAGGACGAAATACATGTCAGATGTGGTGATTTACAGCAAGGACTGGTGCCCCTATTGCGACCGGGCCAAGGAACTCCTGGAGCGAAAAGGCGTGACCTTCGAGTTGATCGACATCACCGCCGACCGCGCCCACGAGGATGAGATGATCAAGCGCACCGGCCGCTATACGGTGCCCCAGATCTTCATCGGCAACACCCATGTGGGCGGCTCCGACGACCTCTACGCTCTCGATCGCGCCGGGGAACTGGATGCTCTGCTGGCGGCGGCAGGAGCAGCGCCGGGCAACGGTGACGCTGAGGCGGCTGCCACCGGCGAAACCGCGAGCCTGGAGGCCGGCTTCCTGGAGCGGTTGCATGACGTGATCATCATTGGTTCGGGACCGGCCGGCCTCACGGCCGCCATCTATGCCGCCCGCGCCGACCTGAAACCGCTCTGCATCGAAGGCGCCCAGGCCGGAGGCCAGCTCACCATCACCACCGATGTGGACAACTACCCGGGGTTCCCCGAAGGGATCATGGGCCCCGAACTCATGGACCAGTGGCGGAAGCAGGCAGCACGCTTCGAGACGGGGTTCATCACCCAGGATGTCACCAAAGTGGACTTCTCGCAGCGCCCCTTTCGCGTCTGGGTCGGTGAGAAGGAATACCGCAGCCGCAGCATCATCATCTCCACCGGCGCCACAGCGCGCAGCATGGGACTCGACAGCGAAAAGAAGCTGCTGGGTCATGGGGTCTCCATGTGCGCCACCTGCGACGGATTCTTCTTCCGCGATCAAGTCATCTACGTGGTCGGCGGCGGGGATACGGCCATGGAGGAAGCAACCTTCCTCACCCGCTTCGCCTCCAAGGTGATTGTGATTCACCGGCGCGACAACCTGCGCGCCTCGCGCATCATGCAGGACAAGGCCTTCGCCAACCCCAAGATCGAATTTCTCTGGGATTCGGCCGTGGAAGAGGTCCTGGGCACGGAAGAGAACAAGGTGCGCGGCCTGAAGATCCGCAACCTCAAGACCGATGTCATCACAGAACACGAATGCACCGGCCTGTTCGTGGCCATCGGCCACAAGCCCAACACCGATCTCTTCACCGGCATGCTGACCATGGAGCACGGGTATATCATCACCGAGAAAGACTCCACCCGCACCAGCCTGGAGGGAGTCTTTGCCTGTGGCGATGTCCAGGATACGATTTACAGGCAGGCGGTGACCGCCGCCGGCTCAGGCTGCATGGCGGCCATGGATGCCGAACGCTGGCTGGAAAACCAGGAGAGTTGACCGCGTCTCACGGACAACCGGACCGGCACAGAGCAGCGTCCATGAGGGGGCTCAGCCCGGCCAGCGGCCGGCCACCAGATCGCGGAAGGCCGCCATATAAGCGTCAACCATGACGGTGTGGCTGAACTTCTGTTCCGCCCTCAGGCGCGCCGCATGGCCCATGCGCGCGGCCAGATCCCGGCCGTTCCATAGCTTGAGGGTCGCCTCGGCGAGCCGGTCGTCTGCAAGGGGAGGCACCACCATGCCGCTCACACCATCCTCCACCACTTCCGGCAGTCCCCCGGCACTGGAAACCACCGGCGGCAAGCCACAGGCCATGGCCTCCACGCAGGCAAGACCGAACCCCTCCCGCAGGCTGGGCATCCAGTAGACATCCGCCCCTTGCAACAGGCCGCGCACATCATCGCGCCAGCCCAGAAACTCCACCGCCGGGCCCAGTCCCAGTTCATCGCGCAGCCGCTCCAGATCCTGCCGTGCCGGGCCTTCACCGGCCAGCAACAGCCTGGCCTCGGGACAAGTCCGGCGGATCCGTCCCAGAGCCCGCAGGCTCGTGGTGTGGCCCTTGTGAGGATACAGATTGCCCACCTGGACAATGACGGGGCCGGCCGCTCCCCCGGAGCCGGTCTCGCCACGTGCCAGGGGGGTGAAACGGCTGGTGTCGATACCGTTGTGAATCACCCGGATGCATGGCGGCGGCACCGCGTACATCTCCAGAGCGGCATCACGGACACTTCCCGAGATGGCAATGAAGCGGTAACTCCGGTTGCGGGCGCGGCGGCGCAGAGCCAGGGTATGAGCCACCATGCGAGGCTCCCAGCGTCTTCCCCACCATGGCGGCTCACCATGCAGTCCCAGGATGACCCGCCCTGGGTGGGCCGGCAGGTAGACCACCGCATCGGGGTAGTAACCGGCGCCCAGGATCAGGTCAGGACGCTCCCGCAGCACCAGTTCATGCAGGCGCCCGATGGCCCGGCGCAGGGCGCGGCGATGCAGCTTCACCCGGCATGAGGACCCGACATGCCCCATGTTCCAGACCGGCACCCCTTGATCCGGAAGGTCCAGGGCCAGCGGCATGTCGGTCTTCATGACCGCCAGACCCACATCCAGACCCCGCTGCTGCAAGAGGGGCAACAGCCGGGCCAGGAGCCCTTCCATCCCGCCCGGCGCCATGGTCTCGGCCACCACCATGACCTTCATGAGGTCACCGGGCATCGGCCACGAGGCCGTGCTCCACCAGGTAGGCGGCGATGAGCGCGGCCCGGCGCCGGTTGCCGGTGGCGCTCATGTGCAGCACGTCGGCGAAGAGCTCCTCCCGGTCCGACATGGCGGCCCGCACGTCGATGAGGTCGACACCGGTTGCGCCCGCCACCTGCCGCAGGATGCCGGTCTGTTCCTCCATGGCCCGGGCCCAGAGGTCGTTGTGAGCCGGCATGGGATGATGAGCGAAGTCGGTGGCCTGGGTCACCAGGACGGGGACGGCACCATGGGCCCTGGTGATGGCCACCAGGGTGAGCAGATTCACCCTGAAGGAGATGGACGAAGAGTCCTCCCAGTTCTCCGCCGGATCTCCTCCCATGGGGTGCCAGGCCACCGCGTGGATGTGAGGGTCCCGGGAGAATGGACGCCCCAGCTTCGCCGCCGCGAGATCGAGAAAGCGGCTGTGACGCCAGAGAGCCATCGGGGGCCGCTCCCACGATTTCTGGGCATGGCTGTAGTCGGCCTTGTAGTCCGGAAAGAGGATGCGGTTCCAGGCGTCGTTGAAGCCGGTGTAGAAGATGACGATCCTGGGACGCAGATGAACCACCCGGCCGGACAGCAAGGCGATCAGGTTGGGAGTGCTGCTGCCGCCCAGCCCTGCGTTGATGACCTGGACGGGGGGTCCGGGGGTCCCGGCCAGGGCAAGCTCGAGCTGGTGGGGGTAGCTGTCTTCCAGGGGCACCTGGGTCCCATAGGTGCTCGAGCCCCCGAGGCAGGCGATGTTGAAGACCTCGGGATCACCGGTGAACATCCGGTCATTGGCGGCCCTGTAGCCCTGGGCGTTATGGCCGTCGTGCCGGGGATTGCCCACGTAGGCGGCATAGGGATGGGGCGAAAAGATGGAGACATGGTTGGACGTGGTGACGCGGTCCTCCTTGCGGGCGCCTCTCATGAGATCGTAGGCGCGCACGCTCAGCTCCAGAAACGCGAAGACCGAGACCCAGAGGATCAGGGCGAAGGTGACCTCTCTCTTCATCTCTTCTCCGGATCCATCCGATTCAACAACGCTTCCCACATCGGAGCGGTCGATTATAACCCGCACATCCTCTGGCATCTCTCGATTCCACGGTGTCCGCCACCTTCAACCCCGATGACAGGGATCCCGCCAGTGACTGAAGCGGCTCGCATCCAGACCCAGGTAAAACCATGTGGCGAGAACGGCGTTCCGCCAGGTGGTGCGCAGGTAGCCCTGAGCACGCCAGCGCCGGGCCGAGACACGCACGGCCTGGGGAAGAAGGCGCACGAGGCCTTTCTTGCGCAGACGCATCACGAACTCCAGGTCCTCCAGGAAGGGCAGATCCGCGTAGCCTCCCATGGCCGTGAACAGATGCCGGCGCACGAAGATCCCCTGGTCGCCGTAGGGATGCCCGGTCAGGCGCGTGCGCAGGTTGGCGCCTGCCGCCACCAGGCGCGCCGGCAGGCAATCCTCATCAAGGGCCAGGGCAAAGGCCCCGCCTGCAACATGCCCCCGAGCCAGGGCCTCATGGATGAGCCCGGGAAAGTCCGCCGGGGGACGCGCATCGGCATGGAGGAACATGAGCACGTCGCCGTGGGCCCGGGCCGCGCCCTGGTTCATCTGCCGGGATCGGGGCGGGCGGCCCTCCACCACCTCCACCCCGGCCACGGCGCGCGCCGCGGCCACGCTGCCGTCGCGGCTGCCACCGTCCACCACCACCACCTGGGCGCCTGCCGCCACAAGGTCCGGTAACAGCGCGGACAGCTCCCTGGCCTCGTCCAGAACGGGAACGACAACGGACAGCGAGATCAAACCGGCCGCTGCCTCATCAGTAGCGCAGGATAGCGCCGATGGAGGCACCGGCGAGTCGCCCGTCCTGGTAGAACACCACGTTACCGCCTCTCTCCATCACCGTCTCGACGATTTCATCCACCACGTCATCAGGGGCCATGTCGCTCTCGCCGCCGTTGGCGACGGTGACCACCCGTCCGGTCTCCCGGTCGTAGCTCCCGGAGACACTGAAGGGGCTCTCCACCAGCAGGGTGTCCACACGAGCCATGGCCGCCGCCTCACCGACTTCCCGCAGGCCGGCCACACCGTTCCTGGTCCCCTTGACTTCCTGGAAGCGTTCCAGGACCGTGCGCCGCCGTGCCTGCTGCCACCGCTCCACCTCGGGGGACAGTGCCTCGGCCAGTTCATGCGGCGAGTGCTCGTCGAAGTTGCCGCTCAGACTGCCGCTGATGGCATCCTCTCCCGCGGTCTCCCTGTACAGAGCCTGCAACCGGTCCACCCCCGCCACGAACAGGGGCGCCTGTTCGTTGTTGATGTGTGCCCTGGCGGTTTCAGCGACCCGCCGCATGAACACCTTGCTGCGCTCATTGGCGTACGACTTGGGATCGACTCCCTTGTTGAACCCCTCCGGCGGATCATGGCTGTCCTCATGGTTCTCCATGGGAAAGCCATGGCCGGTTTCCTCGCTCAAGCGCCTGCCCCAGCCCTGAAACCAGCGGGTGGTCTGCTCGGAGAGCACCAGCAGATGATACCGCGGCGTACGGCTGGCGACCCGCACCAGATCGCGCGTGAGAAATGTCTCCCCCACCACGACCGTCTCTTCCACCGGCTCGGGCAGCATGACCCATGCCAGGCGCCCGGCCGCCACGAACACGCAGAGGCCCTCGTCAAGGTAACGCCAGTCAAGCTGCCTGTGGAAGAGATCCAGCCTGCTGATGTAGTCATGCACCACCGCGCTGGAGATCTCCCTCTCCAGCATGACCTTCTCGGCATGGCGTATGAGATTCTTGAGCCTTGTGGGGTCCTGCTGGGCTTCCGGCATGCGCCGGTGGGTCCGCACCCTCAACGACAGGGCGGGATAACCGCGATAGGACTGAATCCGCTTGAGATCCTCATGAGTCATATCGATCCCCCTCATGTGAGCGAACGTATGGCACCACCGTCGACCACGACCGTGGCCCCGTTGACGTTGGCGGCCCTCTGGGAGCAGAGGAACGCCACCACAGCGGCAAGTTCCTCCGGATCACCAGGACGGCGCCGGGGAAAGCTCTCCGCTTTCTGCCGCAGAAGCGTCTCCACGCTGACACCGGCCTGCTCGGCGCGTGCCGCCGCCAGTTGCGTTGCGCGTTCCGTGGCATGGGAGCCGGGCGCCACGCAGTTCACCGTGATGCCGTCGGCGGCAACCGTGCGCGACAGGGCTTTGACCACGGCCACCACTCCCGGGCGCAGGGCGTTGGACAGCAAGAGGCCATCGATGGGCTCCTTGACGGAGATCGACTCGATGGCCACGATCCGTCCCCATTTCCGCCGGCGCATCCCCGGCAGAACCGCGCGGAAAAGGCGCACAGCCGACAGGAGAAGAAGATCGAAAGCCGCCTCCCAGGCGGCATCATCCAGATCCTCGAAATCCCCCGGCGGCGGGCCGCCGGTATTGTGGACAAGAATGTCCACGTCACCTAACCGCTCCTGTGATGCTGCCGCCCAGGCAACCGGTGCACCGGTGACGCTGAGATCAAAACCGAAACCCACCACGTCCGAACCGGTCTCCTCCGCGATGCGCCGCGCCGCGGCGGCGGCCTGATCGCCATCCCGGGAGCAAAGGGAAACCCTGGCGCCCTCCCTGGCCAGTTCCCGGGCACAGGCATAACCCAATCCCCTGGAAGAGCCGCCCACCAGGGCCACCTTCCCCTTCAATCCAAGATCCACGCATTCCTCCCCAAGGGTTCCGCCCCTATCTTGCCACTCAGGCAAGGCGGCGGCAAGACCAAAGAATCACCCTGGGTCTGTTACCATGGGCGGCCTGGGTGGACTCTTGGGTGGACTGAAAATCGTCAGAAAACAGGCTCTCTCCGCCAGAGGTGGTGAGACGCCCGCACAGCGGAGACGCCGGAGATCGGTCCTCTTCCTGTGCGTCGCCAATTCGGCGCGCAGCCAGATGGCCGAGGGCTTTGCCCGCCACCTGGCACCCCGAGGTGTGCGCGTGACAAGCGCCGGCTCCCGCCCCGGAGGCCTCAATCCTCTGGCCGTGGAAGTCATGGCGGAAGTCGGCATCGACATCTCGGCGCATGCCGCCAAATCCATGGACACCATCTCCCTGGATGAGATCGGCGTCGTGATCTTTCTCTGTGCCGATGAGATCTGCCCTGTCTTTCCCGCCCGTGTGGAGCGCATTCACTGGCCTCTTCCCGACCCGGCCGCCGAGAAAGGCAGCCGGGACAAGCGACTGCGCGCCTTCCGCCGGGTGCGCACCGAGCTGCACCAACGCATCGGCGCCCTCATGGAACTGGTCTGAAGACGGGGACCTGAGTCCGTGACGCCCCGGGCAGCATGACTCCCATTTGACTTTCGTAATCTATTCGTGTATCACCACACGGTGGCACATGAATCCTCCTCCGACAGCGTTCTGCCCCTGGCGCATCTGACGTCCACAGGCGGCCTGCCGGCGCGAGCCGCCGCCGCCCGCCCGCTGCAGCAGCGGCGGATGGTCAGCATCCGCGAGTTGCCCACCGCTTCGGCCCTCAACCGCTGCACATCACAGCGCATGCCGTTCACGCGCACCCTCAATCCGTACCGGGGATGTGAGTTCGCCTGCGTCTACTGCTACGCCCGCTACACCCATTCCTACCTGGGACTGCACGACCCGGTGGAGTTCGAGACGAAGATCTTCGCCAAGGTCGGCATGCCCCGGCTTCTCCGCCGTGAACTGGCCGGCACCGATCTCACCGGCGAGAGCGTCGCCATCGGTACCGTCACCGACCCGTACCAGCCGGCCGAGCGCCGCCTGGGCATCACACGCAAGCTGCTGGGCGCGTTCCGCCTCGTCCGCGGCATCACCCTTTCCATCACCACCAAGTCGGACCTGGTGGTACGGGACATGGATCTGCTGCTGGAGATCGCCCGGCACAACCGGGTGCACATCAACATGACCGTGGTCACTCTGGACCCCGCGCTGGCGCGCGGCCTGGAGCCACGGGCACCCCGCCCCGATCTGCGTCTGGCCGCTCTGGCCACATTGCGCCGGAAAGGGATCAACGCCGGCATCTTTGCCATGCCCATCCTGCCCGGACTCACCGACAGCCATGACGACCTCCATGCCCTGGCGGCGGCAACTGCAGCCGCCGGCGGTCAGTATCTGGTCGCCGACCCGCTGTTCGTGCGCTCCTGCATCCGGCCAACCCTGTTCGCGTTTCTGCAGGATCACGATCCGAATCTCCTGCGCCGCTATCGCAGAGTCTACGGACTCAACGGGCACCTGCCGCGGGAGTACCTCCACCGCCTGCGTGAGCGCGTGAACAAGGTGCGTGCAGCCCATGGCCTGCTGAAGGGACCCGCCCCGGCTCCGGGCGGCCACGGAAAAGACAACAGCAAGCCGTGATAGGCTGCCGGGCGCATGAGCGACCGGCCCGGAACCTTCGAAAGTCTCCGACGCGCCATGACATCGTGGCGCACAGGATCAGTTGTCCTGCTCTCCTTCTCCTCGGGGTTGCCCCTGGGCCTGGTCTGGATCGCCATCCCCGACTGGATGCGGACCGCCGGAGTCGACATCAGGGTCATC
>SMVB01201039.1_pt1 | contig 10111 bp, 10 predicted proteins | sample 2456461 | NCBI WGS metagenome assembly SMVB01 (sample SAMN11095934, study PRJNA526329) | marine sediment metagenome | biome: Marine sediment; feature: Surficial sediment; material: Deep marine sediment; isolation source: Hadal surficial sediment | place: Pacific Ocean | collected 2014-05 | depth...
CTTCTACTTCAGCTTTCGCAGCCCCTATGCGTGGCTCGCCAGCGAGCGACTCGACGCCGAGCTGGGGGACCTCGGTGTTCCCATCGAACGAATTCCGATCTACCCGACGCCCGAGCTTTTCCCCAATGCTCCGACGCCGCAAAGAACGCCGACTTGGATCCGGTCGCCATACTCGAGGCAGCTCATTCAGACGAGCTTCGCGCCATAGCCTCGGATGCCTGGCGTCTCGCTGGAGAGCGCGATCATATCTTCGGTGTTCCGAGCTTCGTGTTTGCGGGCAAGCTCTACTGGGGCCAGGACCGGATGCACTTCGTGCGAAGCGCGGTCGAGCGCAAGTCGTCCTAACCCACGGCTTCCTGCCCGAAGAAATCGTCATCGGCCTCCACCAGGCGTTCGTAGGTCTGCGCGATGATGTCGGCGGGTACGTCGAACACATCCTTCTGCGGACCAACGGGATCGGTCTGCATGCACTCGGGCATGACGTCGTCCTCGGCGGTAAAGCCGGCCCGTTTGTTGAACGTCCACTCGTCCTGCAGACAAAGCCACGCCAACTCCAAAATTTCCTCCCGCGAGATCTCGCGACCGAACCAAGCCGAATAGAAGTTCCGCACCACCTCGGGCGTCGTCATCAAGAACATGCAAAAGCCCGATGAGTCGATCAGCGCGTTGACGAGCTGAGACGTCTGGGATGCCTTTGGCATCACCTCGAAGCCAACGCCCGGGTTGATCACCATGCCCGCAGTGTGGTCTGCACCCTGTGCGCTCGTCAGGTAGCTGACTCCGGTGGTCTTGAGTGGTCGCGGGTCCCAGGCCGGAATCGCCTGCCCTTTGACGCAGGGAATTCGCTTTGAACCCAGGGTCTTGCCGGTGATCGCAGCGCCGTTGCCGATCATGCGTCCGAGCTCCGTGCCCTTGGCGACCTGCTCCAGGATGTCCTTTGCCCCCTCGGCGTCGCCCCATTCCATGCCGCCCGATTCCATATAGATGGCGATCGCCGCGCCGGCTTCGATCGTGTCGAGCCCCACTTCGTCACACAAGCGGTCGAGATCCGCCACGTCTTCCCAGCTCTTGATCGCGCAGTTGGCGCCGAGCATGGTGATGGTTTCGAACTCGAGAGCAGAGGTTTTGTAGTTCCCCTCCGCGTCGTGCACGATGTTCGAACAGCGCACGATGCAGCCCGTCATGCAATTGTGCATGCCGCCGCCCCGGGTCTCGAAGCTCTCGACAATACGATTGCCGTCGAGAGTTTCGGCGTCGGGGGACTGACCTTCGATGCGATTCTTGTAGGGGAAGGTATGCATGGCCTGGGCCATGCCGACCGAAGTGCTGGTGCCATACTTGAGCATCTGGGGTCCGGCGAGATAGTGCTTGGTCTCCCCCTTGCAGAGTTTGGTAAACGCGGCCTTGTCTCTGGGCGTCCGCACCCGCGCTTTACCCGGGTCGATGGCGACGTACTTGAGGCCCTTGCTTCCCATCAATGCGCCGAGACCGCCGCGCGCGGCGTGGCGCGCTGGATGCCGATCTTGCTCGCTGTCCGTGCAGGCTACCGAGGCCCCGGACAACAGCTGTTCGCCGGCCGGGCCGATCGAAATGAACGAGGTCGTCTTCGTGTAGCGCAGGGCGAGGTGTTCGATCAGCGCATAGTTCCACATGCCGTTGCATTCCGAGACTTCCTTGAGCGAAACCCCTTCTGCCGATACATCGAGCGCGTAGCGCATGTCCGCGTTCTTGGGCTTGCCCGTCACCATGACCACGCGATATCCAAGCTTCATCAAGTCCTGGCCCGGGTTGCCACCGGCATTCGCTTCTTTGATCCCGCCGGTCAGCGGGCTCTTCCCGCCGAACGAAATGCGCCCGGAGGTCGGCGCCGCGGTTCCCGCCAACAGACCCGGGGCGATCACGAAAATGTTTTCGGGACCGAGGGGATCGCACGCGGGATCGCACTCTTCGAGGAGTATGCGGGCCGAGAGTGCGCGACCACCCAGCAGCTCCCAGGACTCGGGAAAGGGTTCGATCTTCACCTCGAGCGAACTCATGTCGACGGTAATCAGTTTGTCTTTGCCGGATTCGCTCATGCGGGTGTTTTCCTTATTCACACCGCCGCGGCGCAAGCCGCGGTGGTGGGGCGATCGAGTCAATAGACGAGCCTACGCAACACCCACAACCCACGCCAACTCGCATCAGTGTCCCTCGCTGGCCGAGCTGCGGTCGCCTACGACCAGGGCGGCGGACTGGACCAATCGTCCCAGTAAGTTGTCTCGGATGTGGGCCGACGCAATGTGGTGCCAAAACGCCCGCGTGGGTAACCCATGGGAATGCAGCAATAAAACTGCGCACTCTCGGGTACTTTGAACATTTCCAGCAGCCGCGGCATCACGTCTTCGTGAAGCGTCGTCAAAGTCGACCCGATCCCGAGCGCGCGCGCCGCGAGCAGAAGATTCTGAACCGCGGGCAGCACCGAGTGTCCGAGATCGCCGCGCCACACACTGAACGCGAGTACAACCACCGGCGCCTGGCGCATCTCGTCCGCGAGTTGTGCGGCGGCCAAGAAGCCCTTTTCAGACTTCGGAATATCTTCGATCGTCTTCCAGCCCGGGCCATCGCGCCGCTTGGCCCACCAGGCCTCGTGGTAGAGCTCGCCAAAGGCGCGAATCCGAGCGGAGTCGCGCACGACCAAAAACCGCGCCGGCTGAAAGTTGCCACCGTTGGGCGCCCTCGAAGCCGCGTCCATGATCAGCTGCAAATCTTCGTCACTGATCGGATCGGGCTTGAATTTGCGAATCGCGCGCTGGGTATACATCGCCTCGCCAATCGGAAGGGCCAACTCGGCGGGCGGCGCAAGTCGAACTCTATCTGCCATTCGAAAACACTAGCAGTCTGTCCGTTGGCGAGATCGGGCGTTCAGCGGCCCAACTGGATTTGAATCCAGTCGAGTTCTGGGTCTGCCGCGATTCCTCTACTAGACTGTGTTCTTGTGTCGAGATCCGGTTCGGCCTTTCTCCGAGGTTTGGGTGCGGCTCAAGGACTTTGTGTAGAGCGGGAGACGTGCAAATGATGGGTCCATCGGGTCAGGTCGCACTAGTCACCCGAGTCTTTCAGCCGGCAGACGAAACCCAAGTGATCGATTTGTGGGAGCGCTGCGGGCTCTTGCGGCCGCGATCGAGTTCTACACAGAACTCGGCTATCAGATCGACGACGTCGTGAGTCTTGGCAAGCGACTCGAACACGACCACGACTAGCACTAACGCGCGAGGTCAGGTCGCCTACGAGGCGCCCATTCTCGACTCGCCACCTCCCTACCGCGTGAGCTTCTGTTCAGTCTGCGGCTCGCCGGTACCGGATCCTCCCGAGACGGGGAGCTGGTTCGAGATACACGCAGGCCTGTTGGACGACGATCCAGTGCTTCGCCCCGACAAGCACATCTTCGTCGATTGCAAGAGCGACTGGTTCGAGATCACGGACTCGCTGCCCCGGCTCACCAAGGCAGAACTCATCGAATTGCGGATCAGCAAACTAAAAGGTTCTTGAGGTCGTTCAAGTCTCCCCGGGGCCTTCGAGAGGGTCGGTTTTTGCTCGCTTGATCCCCCATGGCGCGCCCTCCAACGGCTTGCTTCAATCTCGCATCAGTTGCATCGCAGCGGTGGGGCTTCGTCGGTCGGCGTTGGTCAATCCGTGTTCATCCAACAAAAGGAAATCCAATGCCCGAGACCAGTCTTCCAGTCCGTCATCTATACAAGATCAGCCTCGAAATGGACGGGCCACCGGCATCGATCGCAGCTGGGCCGCAGGGCACGCGGATTCTCGTCGGTGCCAGCACCGGCAAGTTCGAAGGTGAGCGACTGCAGGGAACTGTCGTGGCGCCCGGGGGTGACTGGGTTACCCAGCGCGCAGATGGCAGCATGAAGTTGGATGTTCGCATCACCCTGTTGACGGACGACGGCGCGACGATACTCGTAAGCTACAGCGGCATCGGTCTCGTCAAAGATGGCGCCCTTACGACCCGCTGCGCGCCACTGTTCGAGACCGGTGATGAGCGTTACGCCTGGCTCAACAACATTCAGGCCGTCGGTATTGGCGGCGTCAGTGGAACCACGGTCGAATACGACATTTACGAACTGCTCTGAGTCGTCGTCGGAATCCAACGATGAAACGAATTTGTGTGTTTACCGGCTCCAGTCCCGGTGCCAGGGCGGACTATGGCGCGGCGGCCAGGACGCTGGCTGAAGAATTGGTGTCTCGCGAGATCGAACTCGTGTACGGCGGCGCCCGGGTGGGTTTGATGGGGATGCTTGCGGACCGAGTGCTCGAGTTGGGTGGGCACGTAATCGGGGTCATTCCAGATTCACCGGTCTTGCTGGAAGTCGCGCACAAAAGTTTGAGCGAGCTCCGGGTTGTGAATTCGATGCACGAACGCAAAGCCATGATGGTAGATCTGGCGTCGGGCTTCATCGCCATGCCGGGTGGCGTAGGCACGATCGAGGAGATCTTTGAGGTCGTGACCTGGGCGCAACTCGGGATGCACGCCCATCCATGCGGCTTGCTCAATGTCGCCGGCTACTACGATGCACTCATCGCCTTTCTCGAGCATTCGGTAAGCGAGCGATTCTTGAAGGAAATCCACCGGGAGATGTTGCTGGTCGAGCAGGAGCCCGCAAGCCTGCTCGACGCGTTCGCCGACCATGTGCCAGCCAGAGTCGGCAAATGGGTCGACCGCGATTCGAACTAGCTTGGGTACACCGAGTCCTAAGTGCGCGCCGGGAGTTCAACGTCGATGCAACTAATCTTTGTGCACGGTCCGGCCGCTTGCGGAAAAAGGGGAAGCACCTCATGATTGACCATCTCAGCACGTACGCCACCGACTATCTGGCGACCAAGGCCTTTTACGAGGCCTGCCTCGGCGCGCTCGGCTACGAAGTGCAGTTCGAAATGGAGATGACCCGGGACAAAGATTTCCCAGGTCGACACGCATGTGCCTTTGGGCCGCCGGGAAAGTCCCTGTTCTGGGTGATCGAGGTCAAGGAAGCCCACACACCTCGGCATGTGGCCTTCGCGGCGGAGGACCGAAAGTCCGTGGCCGCATTTTACGAGGCAGCGCTTGCGGCGGGCGGAACCGATCACGGGGCGCCCGGTCTCCGACCCGAATACCACGAGCACTACTTTGGCGCCTTTGCACTCGATCCGGACGAGAACAACGTAGAGGCGGTGTGTCACATGCCAGAGTCGTGAGCGGTCATCTGTTTGTATACGGTTCTCTGGTGGTGCCGGTCGTCATGCAAGCGGTGACAGGGCGGACTTTTCGTCACGCCGAAGCACGTCTTCGCGGTTTCGCGAGGCATATGCTGAAGGGGCGAGTCTATCCGGGCGTTACCGAAGCCCTGGGTTGCACGACCGAGGGACGGGTGTACTTCGATTTGGACGAAGACGCATTGGCACGCCTCGACTACTTCGAGGCAGACGAGTACGTGCGACGCACACTCGAGGTGGAAGTAGAGGGCGCGTCACCCGCGCAGGCTTTCGTCTATGTCATCCCCGAGCATCTGGCGGATCTCGCGACCGATGACGCATGGGACGAGGCCAAGTTCGTCGCAGAAGATCTGGAAAGGTTCCTGGAACAGACTCGCAATTGGATGTCGGACTACTCGGCCGACCCTTGAACTGATGTCGAGCGAACCGGGTTCGAGTGGAGCTGGATCGCGGATTCAGCTCCGATCGTTCCTGCCACCCATGCCCCGTAGCTCGAGTTCTTCCAGGCTCCGCGGCCAGTCCTTTTTGAGGAGCTTGGAAAGCGCGCGATCGGCGAGTACCCGCCCCTGGTTCTGGCAGTTGGCGCAGTAGTTGGTTTCGTGATCTCCTCGCACGATGCGCTGGATCGGCGCGTCGCATTCCGGACAAGGCTCGCGATAGCGTCCGTGGACCGCCATCTGCGCGTGAAATGCCGTGACCTTTTCGGGGAACCGCTCTCCCGCTTCGTCGCGCAAACGATCGAGCCATTCGCTCAGGACTTCGCGGGTCGCACGAAACAGTGCGTCGATCTCCTCCATCTCCATGCGCTGACTGAGTTTGATTGGCGACAGTCTTGCGCGGTGAAGGATCTCGTCCGAGTAGGCGTTACCGATCCCGCTGAATAGATGAGGATCGGTGAGGCAGCGCTTTAGCGTGTGGTTCTCGCGCTGCAGAACTTCGGCGAATGCTGCGAGATTGCACTCGAAGACCTCGAGTCCGCCGGGGTCGAGAGCTCGGAACTCCGCTTCGCCGCGAACGACGTGCAGACTGGCTCGCTTCTTGGTTCCGGCCTCGGTCAAGATCAGCCAACCGTCAGAAAACTCAAATACCGCGTGCACACGTCGACTGACTTTTACGCCGGGCTTCTTCCATTGGAAGCGACCGGCGATCATCAAGTGAATGATCAGGAAGAGTTCGTCTTCTAACTCGATCGCGATGCGCTTTCCGAGCCTGTGCACACGCAGCACTTCGCGACCGAACGCATCTGCGAGCTTGGGCTCGACGGTGCGGAGCAATGACGGTCCATGGATCCGCACATTGACCAGCCGGTCTCCCACGATCCGCGACGTGAGACACTCGCGATAGAGTTCGATGTCGGGATACTCGGGCATCGCGCTAACCAACCTCGCAGTTGCCGAGCATCGCCATGCCGAGCAGCAGCGGTTGGTTGTCCCGTCGCCAATCGATCGGCGGTGCCTGCAGGCGGCCCGGGGCTGTGACGAGCGAGGCGCCGGCATGAAAGAGTTGCCCCATCACCTCTTCGCGATCCGGCTCGAAGCCCGCGAGTGCAACACCGGCCAGGTGCGGCGTCAAGGCAGCGAGGCTTGCGGGCAGCATGTCGCGGTTCGCCAGGGGCAGAAGGCGGATAAAACGATGCAGTGGCGCGCTTCGCAGTTCGGGGTCTCCTTCGAGCACCACGGTCCATTCCGTTCCGGGGCTCGCGATGACCACGGTATTGCCATCGAGGGCCGCACGCATCTCGGCCGCGGTTCGCTCGCGCGCAATCCATGCCGCGGTCTCGGGCGCAACGGCTCCGCGCGGCAAGCGTTCTTGCGCGTTCGAAAGTGCGACCCCGAGTGACTCTGCAAATTTCGCAGGCTCACCGTCCGCTCCACCGATCAGGTAGAAGGCGATCGGAGACAAGCAGCCCAGCTGATCCCAGAGCGCAATGTCCTGGGCGAGATCTTGGGCGAGTGCCGCAATGGTCGTGTCGCCAGGTCGACGCAGATCGATCAGACCAATCGAAACCCGGTGTCCGTAGAACAAGCGCCTTTGCTGCGGTGCGAGATAGCGATCCACCTCGGCGATGGTTTCGTCTGAACCCGTCGCGACCACACACGGAGTCGAATAGAACGCCCGGCTCGCGTCGCCATCGTGTTTTTCGAAGGGCACGATCTCGACACAGTCTGCCAGCAACGGGTCGACCTCGCGCAGGACATCGACTACCAGCGATGGCGTAATGGCGTCCCGGGAAGCGGGTTTGCACAAGACCGCGGAACGCAGCACCAGGGGAAGCAACAGCGAGAGCACACTCGGCATGGGAATCGAGCCGGCGAGCAACACGCTCGTGATCGGATAGCCGTGCGCGACGAGGGATCCGGGTTTGTCGCCCCCTTTCAGTTCAGCGTGCACGAGTCGTTCGAGCGCTTCTCCGGTCCAGGGTTCGAAGCCCAGTTCGAGCCCCGCGCGCACGGTTGCGGGTGCAAAGCCGCTGGCCGCGGGGAGCTTGGCTTCGAGTTCCTGGCGACAAGTCGAAGAAGCGTCGCGAAAGCGTTCGAGGACCCTCGCGAGGGCGCCCAAAATCTCGGCGTCGCTGCGCTCGTGCAAGTGTCCGCGCGCCCGAGCGAGACCTTCGATGGCGGCCGCGATGCGCAGGGCTGTGCTCATCGCTGGACCTCCTGCCACAGCGCGTCGGCCGCGATCGAGCAGCCGCGTTCTTCTTCGTCTGCCGCGCGGCCGAGCACTTCGAAGCCGTCTGTCGCGCCCTCGACGCGGCGCCCGAGATCGGCGGTTTGAAGCGCCGCGATGCTCCCGGTGTTGGCCAGATCGTGCACTACGACCATCCCCACTGCGTCGGGCTTCGCCGGGTCTCCGGTCTCGGGGTCGATCAGCCGGACTCGCACCCAGGGCGGCCCCAGTTTGCGCCGCGGACCGGGCGCGGAAAGCGTCTGTGATTCGAACAGCAGTGAGTCGTAGAACTGGCTTCCCAGTTCCGTCATTCCGTACTGGTTGACGATGTTCCGCTGTGGGATCCCCAGGCGTTGTTCGAGGGCGGCGTAGAGTTCATCGCGCGGCACCTCGCGGCTGCGTCCTTTGAACCCTCCTGTTTCCATGATGCGAGAGCCTCGGGGCAGCGAGAGCTTTGCACCCGCATGAGAGCTTTGTTCGAAGGCTTCGAGCAGGTGGACAAAGGCAAAGGAGGTTCCGCACAAAGCGACGGGGGGATGACCCTCGCCGCCTGCCGGCGTTTCACAGAGCCCGAGCAGCCGTTCGATCAAAGCCGTCGCATCGAGCGCGCCGCCCCGGCTGTCGAACCCACTCCCGGCGGGCTCGCCGAGTTCTCGCAGCACCACTCCGAACATATGAGAAAGCGACGAGTCGTCCGCCTCGCCCGGGTCACTCGCGAGAATTCGGATCGACATCTTCGACGTTTCGCGTCCCGGACCGGCCATCAGCTCCGGAAAAACGAACCGTCGAATCGTGGGCAGCAGCGACGCTTCGTAGAGCGTGAGGGTGTCGAGGTACAGCGCACCTCGGCGTTGGCTCGTCGTGCCGCTCGTGCGAAACACCTTTGCGGTTGCGGCCCGATCGAAACTGTGAAGCCTCGTCTCCTTGAAGGCTTGGGTGGGAACGGCCGGGATCTCACTCCAGTGCGAAAGCTTGCTCGGTGTTGCGCCGCGAGCTTCGCAAAAGCGCGCGTACGGGAGACAATGCTCGAACTGAAAAGCGAACAGCTCGCCCGCCAGGGCGTCGAAGCGCGCCTCGTCGTCGCGCCAATCGGCTTCTCCCATCCAGGAGAGAATCTTGGCGTCCAGTTCGCGCCGCCGCGAGTCGGGAGCTTCGCGGTCCGCGCTCATGAAAGACTTTCGACCAACACATCGAGACTGGCGAGCAGCGCCGCCTCGTCGATGCACAGCGGCGGGGTGACGGAAACGACTTCGCCTCGGCTTCCCGAAGGCAGCGCAATCACCCCCTTGGCCAGCGCCCGCTGACATGCGATCACGGCACCTTGCTGCTGGGCAGTTTCGATGCCGAGCATCAACCCCCTACCGCGAACCTCGAGGATCTCGGGTCTGGAGGCGGCCCGATCGGCAAGCTGGGCGAGCGCCCTTTCGCCCAGCCTCGCGGCTTGTTCTACATAGCCCTCGGCTTCCAGGACTTCGATGCAGGCGAGCGCCGCAGCGCAGCCGGCGGGATGTCCGATGAAGGTCTGGGTGTGGAGAGCTTCGCCGCGAGACGCGGGCCAGGCGTCCATGGTTTCCCGCCGCCCGAGGCAAGCCGAAATGGGCATGCCCGAAGCCATGCCCTTGCCGATGCACAAAAGATCCGGCACCACGTCTTCGTGCTCACAAGCGAACCAACGCCCCGTTCTGCCAAACCCCGTATAAATTTCGTCGGCGATCAGCAGCATGTCGTTGGCACGGCACAGGTCCAGTAGACCTGCGAGGTAACCCGCTGGTGGAATGCGTTCGCCCCCGCGACCCTGAATGGGTTCGACCAACACGGCGCCAAGCGGAATTTTGGCGTCGCGAATCGCGCGCTGGGCCGCATCGAGATCGCCGAACGGCGCGTAAAGTGTGAGGTCCGGCAACCGCCGTGCGAAGGGCTCGCGAAAGTCCTCGCGCCAGGTTGCGTCGAGCACCCCCAGCGCCAGCCCGTGATAGGCACCTTCGAAGGCCAGAATCCCGGGGCGGCCGGTTGCCAGCATGGCGGTCTTGAGCGCGGTATCGACCGCGTCCGAGCCCGACGAACTCAGCACACCCCGCGCCGGGACACCGCCGGGATAGCGCGCGACCAGCGCCTCGAGGAGTTCGACCTTGACCGCGGGCGGGTGAACGTCGCCCATACCGTGGAGTAGGCGCTCGGCCTGCAGGGCGAGTGCCGCGAC
>SMVB01212740.1_pt1 | contig 10111 bp, 10 predicted proteins | sample 2456461 | NCBI WGS metagenome assembly SMVB01 (sample SAMN11095934, study PRJNA526329) | marine sediment metagenome | biome: Marine sediment; feature: Surficial sediment; material: Deep marine sediment; isolation source: Hadal surficial sediment | place: Pacific Ocean | collected 2014-05 | depth...
CTCTGCAGTAGCCACGTTATCACACGAGTAGTGCCATGACCCAGGCCAGCGCATCGAAGACCGATTTTTATCTCACCGAGGCCGACCAGTTCAGCGCCGCCAATTACAAGCCCCTTCCGGTCGTGTTGGAGCGCGGCGAGGGCGAGTGGGTTTGGGACGTGGATGGGAATCGGTATCTCGATATGCTCTCCGCCTATTCGGCCCTGAATCAGGGACACCGCCACCCGGCCATCATGGCCGCGGCCGAGGAGCAGATGTCGAGGCTGACCTTGACCTCACGGGCGTTTCACAACGACCAGATGGGACCCTTCGTGCGCGAGCTCTGTGAGGCCACCGGGTACGAAAAAGCCCTTCCGATGAACACGGGTGCCGAGGCTGTGGAAACCGCGATCAAGGCGGTCCGGAAGTGGGGGTACAAGGTGAAGGGGGTAGCGGCGGGTAAAGCCGAGATCATCGTCTGTGAAAACAACTTTCACGGGCGGACGACGACGATCGTCGGCTTCAGTTCCGAGGAGCAGTACCGCGACGGATTTGGGCCGTTCACACCCGGCTTCGTGCTGGTCCCCTATGGTGATGCAGATGCGTTCGAGGCGGCCGTCAACGAGAACACCGTCGGTTTTCTGGTCGAGCCACTCCAGGGCGAAGGCGGTGTGGTCGTGCCGCCGGAGGGATACCTGCGCCGGACCGCCGAGATCTGTCGGGACCGACGCATCGCGTTCATGGGGGACGAGATCCAGACGGGGCTCGGACGGACCGGACGCCTCTTCTGCTGCGAGTGGGAGGATGTCCGCCCGGACGTCCTCATCGTGGGAAAGGCGTTGGGCGGCGGGGTCTACCCGGTTTCGGCGGCCATCGCCGATGCCGAGATCATGGACGTCTTCCAGCCAGGTGACCACGGCTCGACGTTTGGAGGAAACCCGCTCGGCGCGGCCGTCGGCCGTGCTTCACTCCGCGTCATCCTGGATGAGAAGCTTTCGGAACGCTCCGACGAGCTCGGCACGTGGTTCATGGGGCGGCTCCGCGACATCGGCTCCCCTCACGTGGAGGAGGTTCGCGGGCGCGGCCTCATGATCGGCGTCGTGATCAAGGAATCCTCGGGCACCGCGAGGCCCTTCTGCGAATCCCTTCAGGCCAAGGGGATTCTTGCGAAGGAGACGCATCACCAGGTCATACGGTTCGCGCCTCCTCTCACGATCGAACAGGCGACGCTCGAGGAGGCGCTCGTGGACATCGAGGCGGTATTGCTGGGCTGATTCCGGACTTCCGATGAGCGAGCCGACCGCACAGAAGGAACCGGGCCTGGCTCTGCTCGGCCCCCTGATGGTGGCGGTGGGCCTCGGCCTGGTTGGGGTCCTGGTCTGGGAAGCCGTGGCACCCGGTGTCTGGCACGACGACGGCGCATATCTACTTCTTGGCAAATCCCTCGCGGATGGCGAGGGACTGCGATACTCGCAGGTTCCCGGGTCCCCGCCTGGGGCGAAGTTTCCGCCCCTATATCCGCTCTTCCTCGCGCTGTTATGGAGAGTGGCGCCCGAGGCGGTGGGGCAGGGTTCCCTGGCCTCTCTCTTCAACGTGCTTTTCGTCGCATCGAGTGGCGGGCTGTTCGTGGCCTATCTGCGGTGGCTGGACTTCTCATGGCGGAGTGCGGTCGCTACGACGGCCCTGCTGTGGTTACTTCCGGATTTGTGGCGACTGGCTCTTGTGCCGCTTTCCGAGCCACTCTTCCTGGTCACGCTGGTGGCGGCGCTCTGGACCGGCTCCCGGCTGGAGGTCCGACCTACGTGGCGTTCTCTCGGCGGATTCTTAGCCGCGTTCGCGGTCGCCTACTACACGCGAACCATGGGGCTCGCCGTGGGGCTCGCCGTGCCCGTGGCCTTGCTCATGCGGGGCAGGAGGGTCTGGGCCTTCCGGAGTGCTGCCGGCGCGGCGCTGATCATCGCGCCATGGATGTTCTGGTCGAGCAGAGCGGCGGCAGCGATTCCCCCTCCCCTGCGGGACACCCTCGGTCCGTATGTCGGTTGGCTCGCGGACCAGGCCGGTGGGGAAGGCGGATCCTTCGGCGTCTTGGTAACGCGCCTCATCGCGCTGGCGGGCCAAATCGTGGGGCTCCTTTTTCCAGGTGCCGGTGGGTGGGCCGCGGTCTTGTTCGGTGTGCTCGGGGGTGGGGTGTTCTTCGCCGGGGTGCGCCGCCTCTCGGTCCTGACCTGGACGCCAATTCTTACCGCGGCTCTCCTCATCGGGATGCTCTGGCTGTGGCCCTATCAGGAAATCCGCCTGACCATGCCGCTCATCCCCATCCTGGGCATGATCTTGGTGGCCGGCTTCAGGCCCGAAGCGGAGCGGCTCACTCATGGAATCCTCATCCATGGCGCGCGACCGAATCGAGGTGGCCTACTGGTCGGCGCACTGGGTTTGGGTTGGATCGTTTGGTTGGGTTCTGTGAGCGTGATGGGTCTCGGTGGCGGACGGCACGTGGAGCCTCTCCGAGTACGGGAGCTCATGCTCGCCCGGGCGGTGCCGGCCATATATGAACGAGTGCCCCCGAACGGCGTGGTGGGGGCCCCCGAAACGTGGGCTGGCCTGGCCCTTCACACGGGTCGCCGTGTAGCACCCAGTGCCCGTTTTCGGCCGGCAGCGGACGGCCCGATCTGGGGGACACCCCAGGAGCAATTTGCGGTCTGGGCCGTGTCCGGAATCGAATATGTCGTTTTGGAGAACGCCGGGCTGGTCCATCAGCAGGCGCTGGACGAACTGGATGCACGCTGCCCCGGTGCGGTCCAGCTTCAGGCGTCTTGGGCCGGCGGCATGTTGGTCCGGTTGGATTGGGACGAGGCATGCCGGGCCAGGGTCGTACCGGGAAGTTAGTGTTCCGTTTTTTCCGGGCCCGATCGCAGGACGCCGCTAGCAGCTACCACTCGATCTCGCCCTGCTGCGAGGTATCGATCCCTTTCCCCTCTCCGCCACCCAGCAGTACCGTCTCGATCTGACCGTACAAGAACTCCCGCGCCTTCTTGTCGCGGGGGTCCAGCCCGTAGTGATTGATCAGGAGGGTCTGGTGCTGTAGCCACTCCGCCCAGCATTTCGTGCAGATCTGGTCCTGTATGGTTGTCCCCAACTCGGTTCGGAAGGGAGCCTTGGCCAGCTTCGGTTTATCCGCGCCACAGCGCTTGCACTCGATGTTTTCCACTTTTGGTTTCCCAACACTTCAGGATTCAGGCCCGAAACGGAACGACCCCGCGCGAGCCTGGGGATCTCTCGGTTCAGGACACGGCACTACCCTCGCACATTGGTGGGGATCCCCTCCGGTGCCATCCTGTGGCGGGGGACTCGTGCGAGACGATGCACCATCCGCTCCAATCCTGGTGCGGCGGTCGCTTTCAAAACGTCGGCGGAAGAATGATGCGGAAGAATGATATAGACGACATTTTCCGTTTCGATTAATTTCTTCGACCCAGGGCGAGTCGGAGGGGCGGCTCCACATTCGAACCCGATACGTATCCAGAATGTTGACCAAGAAGCAACTCGAACATATCGAGGGCCGGCTCATGGACGAGCGGGCAAGGGCGCTCAAGGCGCTCGGGCTCTTCGACCGGATTTCCAAGCTCGACCGGGAGACGACGGACTCCGATTTATCCGCCTACACCGACCACATGGCGGATCAGGGGACCGAGGCGATGGAGCGTGAGAAGGCCGCACTCTTCGCGACCAAGGAAGGCCGCTACATCTATCGTCTCGAGGAGGCGCTGCGCCGTATGTACAATGACCCGAGCACCTTCGGGAACTGCCACACTTGCGGCTCCTCACTCGGGTACGAGCGTCTCGACGCGCTTCCGCATGCGCGGTACTGCATCGATTGCAAGCGGAAAGAGGAGGACGTGGCCTAGAGGCAGGCTCGCGGAGCTTCCCTAGAGGACCCCGAGAAACCGGTCCGCCAACGCCTCCGATTGCCAGCGCCTCACCCCTGGGACCCCCGCCAGTTCCTCCACCGAACTCGGGTTTACCTGTGCGATTTCCAGGATCACGGTGTTCGACATAAGGACGCCCCGGTCGATGCCGAGGGTCACCGCCACCTCGTTGCGAACGGCCTTGAGGCGGTTGGCGATTTCCTCCACCTCGGGACTGGGGCGGCGCGGGCCGGCCGGCCCGCGGGGATAACCCACGAGTTCGGAATCGTCGAGCCGATCGGTCTGCTCGAGCCGGTCGAGTAGCTCCTTGCCGGACCGCTCCGCGAGCTGCGACGAAAAACCACGTATGCGCCCGAGCGCGGAAACGTTTCGCGGCCGCTCACCCACGACCTCGAGGAGCGCCGGGTCTCCCGCCACTCGAAATGGCGCGCGATCCCGTGCCCGGGCGACCTCATCCCTCCACAACCAAGCCTCGCGGACAAGCGCTACGTCTCGGAGCTCGAGATTCCGCGCGCCCTTGATCCTCGTGACGGGATCGACGTCGCCGGTGGAGTTCCACCGTAACGCCTCCATGAGGGTTGATTCCTCTTCCGCCCAGGATATTCTCCCGACCGCCTCCAACCGCTCGATAAGGATGCGGGCCAACTCGTGTAGATGGCGGGTGTCCGAGACGGCGTAGTCCAGCATCTCGGCGGGAAGAGGGCGCTGGGCCCAGTCCGCGCGCTGGTATTTCTTGGACACGTGGACATCGAGGTACTTTTGCAGGAGGGCCGCGAGCCCCAACGACGGCTCTCCGAGCAGGGCCGCGGCGGTCTGGGTGTCGAACAGCTTCACCGGATGCAGGTCCAGGTCCCGGTCCAGAAGCCGAAGATCGTAATCTCCACCGTGAAGGAGAATCGTCACCGTCGGGCTTTCCATGGGGCCTCGGAGCACCCCCGACGGATCGACGGCAAGCGTATCGACGACAAAGTGTTGGCCGGCTGTGCTCACCTGAAGCAGGCAGACCCGATCCGAATAACGGTGAAAGCCGGCTGCTTCGAGGTCGACGGCCACCCGGTTTTCGCCCGTCAGGCCCTCCTGTAACTCACCGAGGGAGTCCGCGTCTGAGATCAGTCTGATAGTCATGATGCCGAGAGCTTTGGGCCCAGGGACCCCGCGCGCAAGCGATTTACGTTTCGGGCCGTCGGGGGCCTTGTTCTTCACATCACCCCGGGGCAGCTTCCACGAGCCTCCTAATGCCTAGCCGCCTTGGACTCATGAAACTCACATTCCTCGGGACGGGAACCTCTTTCGGCGTGCCGGTCGTCGGGTGCGATTGCGACGTCTGTACGTCAGAGGACGCCCGGGACAAGCGGACGCGGCACGGGGCTCTGCTCGAGTTGGAGGGAGGCACGGTTCTGGTCGATACGCCCCCCGAGCTCCGCCTCCAGTTGCTAGCCGCCGGTGTCGGCAACGTCGACGCGGTGTGGTATACGCACAGCCATGCCGACCATCTCCATGGTATCGACGACCTCCGGGCCTTCACGGCTCGACAGCGGCGTGACATACCTGCTTTCGTTCCACAGGAGTACGAGGACCTCTTTCGAACCCGGTTCTCGTATATTTTCGACGATGATTTTCAGCCTCCCGAGGGAACGACAAAGCCTCGTATTCGCCTCAACCCATTTGGGCCCGCCGAGCCCACGATGATTCTCGGTCACCGCTTCGAGCCGGTGGTGGTGCCCCACGGGCCGATCTCCGTTTACGGATTTCGCGTCGGGTCCCTCGGTTACGTCACCGATGCGAAGGAACTACCGGAGGCGGCGCTGAAAACCCTGAAGGGTGTGAGCGTTCTTGTACTTAACGCGTTGTGGTTCGGCCGGCCGCATCCGACTCATTTCAACGTGGAGGAAGCCGTCGAAGCGGCGAAAGTCGTGGGTGCGGAGCGCACCTACCTCGTCCATCTGACCCATCGAGTGGGGCACCAGGAATTGGTGGATCGGCTCCCCGAAGGTGTCGCCCCGGCCTACGACGGTCTGAGTATCGAGATCTCATGACCCCCATCACTCTCGATTTCTCAAACATGGTGGAGGAACGCCTGGGCACGGGCGGCGTCGACGCGGATCGTCTCGGGGCGGACCTGGCCGATCGCTTCCGCACGGCCCATGAGCAGGTCGAGGCCTCTCGGCGCTCGGGTGAGATGGGATTTTTCGACCTGCCGTACGACTCGGAAGGGTTGGGCCACGCGCAGGAGCTTGCTCAGCGCCTGGAGGGGCGTTTCGAGAATTTGGTCATCATCGGAATCGGGGGGTCCGCGTTGGGGGCTCGGACGTTGCGAGATGGCCTGCTGGGAACCCTGTGGAACGAGCGCTCGAATGAGGAGCGCGCCGGTAGGCCACGGATGTACATTCTGGACAACGTGGACCCGGGCGCCGTGTTGGACCTCGTGGAACATCTCGATCTTCGACGCACGCTTTTCAACGTGGTCAGCAAATCGGGATCCACCGCCGAGACCATGGCGCTCTACCTGGTGATCGAGGGGATGCTGATCGGGGAGGTCGGGACGGAGAAGGCGGGAGAGCATTTCGTGTTCACCACCGATCCGGAGCATGGAGCCCTGCGTGCGATCGCGGAATCCGAGGGAATCGAGAGTCTTTCGATTCCGGAGAGCGTCGGAGGCCGCTTTTCGGTCCTTTCGGCTGTGGGTCTGTTTCCCGCCGCGCTGATCGGCGTGGATGTGGCGGGGCTTCTCGCGGGTGCTGCGCGGGCCGATGAGTATTGCCGAACCCCGACACTTCGAGAGAACCCGGCCGGACTCATGGCTACCTTGCTTCACACGGCCCACAGAGAATCGGGGGCCTCGATCCACGTGATGATGCCCTACTCGGAGCGCCTTCGCTCCTTCTCGTTTTGGTTTCAGCAGCTTTGGGCTGAGTCTCTCGGAAAGGCTCACGATCTCTCCGGCAAGATCGTCCACACCGGACCGACGCCGCTGCCTGCCGTGGGGGTCACCGATCAGCACGCGCAGGTACAGCTCTTCATCGAGGGACCTCGGGACAAGGTAGTCGTCTTCGTTGCGGTTACCGGGGCGCAGCGGGATCTGGACATCGGTACGCATCGCGCCTCGATGCCCACCGTCGGTTATCTCGGAGGACACACGGTGGGTCAGCTCATGGAAGCCGAACGGCAGGCCACCGCGGAGGCGTTGCGCCAGAGCGGCCGGGCGAACATGACGCTCGAGATCGAGGGCCTCGACGCATCGACGCTCGGGGAACTCCTCATGCTCACGTCCATCGCTACGGTTTACGCCGGTGCGTTGTACGACGTGAACCCGCTCGATCAACCGGGTGTAGAACTGGGGAAGCAACTCACGTATGGACTGTTGGGTCGGGAGGGGTACGATCCGCCCGCCCGTTCGGATCCGGACGGTCGGTGGCGGCTCACACCCGGGTAGCGTAGGGTTCCCATTCGATCCCACTCGTCGGTATGTTTCAGGCGGTCGCGGGTGCTTTGCCCCGCTTCCAGACGCTGCAGAAGGAGTACATATCATGCGTAATCACGAGGACCTCCCCTACATCCTCGTCGAGCGGGATAGCGGTGGGAGTTTCGGGTCGTTCTGCCTCGGCGCCCTTGTCGGGGCTGGGCTGGCGCTGCTCTTCGCTCCCCAAACCGGCGAAGAGACACAGGAGGAGATCAGGGCCCGTGCCCAGAAGCTGCGCCTTGCCGCCGAGGAGCGCATGCGTGAGGCTCAACTGACCCTGGAGGATCGGTTGGGGACCGTTCGGGAGGGCGTGGAGGCCAGGGTGGAGTTGGTGCGCGACGCCGTAGAATCGGGACGTGTGGCGGCCGAGGAGGCCCGCACGGATCTCGAAGCCAAACTCGAGCGCTCCAAGGCCGCCGCAAAGGCGGGGATCGCTGCGGCGAGGGAGGCGGCGGTGGACGGGAAATCGTCCCAAGAGGAGGACGTCGGCGAATAGTGACCGAGTCGGCACGGCCGTGAGCGGCGGCCCTGTAGCTTTCTTCCCCGGGCAAAAAGCGCAAGAAGGTGCGAATTCGAGCTGCCTTCCAGGGCTGGGCGTGAAGTTGGGGAACTGTTGAGCGACAAAAATGGTGGCGGCGAGGGCGGCCGTAAGGTGGTAGGGCGAAATCGAAAAGCTAGGCACGAATATGAGATCCTGGATACGCATGAGGCTGGGATCGTGCTCAAGGGACCGGAGGTGAAGTCGCTTCGGGCCGGGCATCTGGCTTTCCGCGATGCCTTCGCACGGGTGGAGAAGGGAGAGGTCTGGCTCTACAACCTTCACATTTCGCCGTATGAACAGGCGAATCGGGCCAACCAGGAGCCTGACCGAGTACGAAAGCTGCTCCTGCACCGCGAGGAGATTCGCCGCTTGGTGAAAAAGACGGAAGAAAAGGGACTCACCCTTATCCCGCTCGAAATCTATTTCCGGAAAGGGAACGCGAAGGTGCTTCTCGGGGTGGCGAGGGGACGCCGTCTATACGACAAGCGCGAAAAGCTCAAGAAGCAGACTCAGGATAGGGAGGCCAAACGCGCCATGAGCGAACACCGATGATCGTGTCCAGGTTTTCGGGCCCATTCGGCATCTGGGCTTTTTTGACGGTGTCCCTCGGCGGACCCGCGCCCGTTTCTGCGCAAACGGGCGATTCTCTCCTCGTACACGGTCCGGACGACTCCTCTCTCACGTTACCGGTCACACGTTTGCGTGGGTATGCCACCGTGCCTCATGACGCTTTGCGTGAGCTGGGTTGGCAGGTTGAGGTAGACGGGCTACGCCTGCGCGCCCAGCTCGGCCCGGACGGGCCCGTGGTAGAGTTTTCGTTGGGCAGCCCCTTCTTCCGATGGGATGACGAGCTGCTCCAACTCGTGAACGCGCCGTTCTTGGGTGGCGGCTCCATTCAGATTCCGCTCCAGTTCGTGGTCGATTTTCTTCCGTACCGAGCGAGAGAGGCCTACGCGTTCTCACCGGAGGAGCGGGTGCTGGAGATCCTCGACGCATCGCTGTGGCCGGGGGGTCGTATCGAGACGCCGCGTGTGGGACGGGGGCGCGGGGTCTTAACCTCTGCGAATGAACCGGCGGCAAGGGGCGACCCGTCCGCACCGACCTTACGGCAGGATTTGCAAACGGCACAGGATCCCGAGAAGCGAGTGGTCGTGATTGATCCCGGCCACGGGGGTAGTGACTCGGGGACGACCGGTGCTGGCGGACGCCGTGAAAAGGATATCGCCCTGGCCATCGGCCGGTATCTGGAGCGGGAACTCAGGGGGGACGAGAGCCTCGAGGTGTACCTGACCCGAGACCGGGATGTGCTCGTTCCGCTTTGGGAGCGAGGTCCGCGGGCCACGCTCTTGAAGGGAACCCGCCCCGGCGTCTTCATCTCGATTCATGTGAACTCTTCTCCCTCGAGCCCGGCGATCCGCGGGTTCGAGACATACTTTCTGTCCGAGGCCCGCACCGAACACGAACGGAGGGTGGCGGCGATCGAGAATGCTCCCCTCCAACTCGATACCGACCTGGACGGGGGGGACGTGGAAGCGGATGTGGCCTTTATCATGAGAGGACTTCAGTACCTCGACCACCAGCATTGGTCGGAGCTTCTGGCGGAGGGGATTCAGTCGGAGCTGGAAGAGGTCCACCCCGGCCCCAACCGCGGTGTAAAGCAGGGCCCATTCGCGGTGATCACCAACGCTCTCATGCCGGCGGTGTTGGTGGAGGTCGGATTCATCTCCAATAGAGAAGAGGAACGCGTGCTTTCCCGTGGGGAATTCCAACGCGGCGTCGCCGCGGCGCTCGCGCGGGGGATCCGGGATTTCTTTCTGCGATACCCACCGGGTCAGGGGGTGGCGGTTCAGGGCGCCCCCCGGTGAGAAGCGCCCGCCCGATACGCATCGTCGCCCTTGCGGCGCTGGGATCGGGGGTTTTCGCGGGGTGCATCTTCAACAACACGCTCTATAACGCGGAGGGATTGTACCAGGAGGCCGAGGACTTGCGGTTGGCCGGCCAGGACACCGCATCCTCGGCCCGTTACCGCGAAGTCGTCGCCAAGGCCACCAAGGGCTACCGCGCCGACGAGGACGGCGGATGGGCCGATGATGCCTTCCTGCTCATCGCCAAGGCCCAGTTTCGCTTGGGCGCCACTTCGGAAGCGAGCCGGGCCCTGGAGCGGGTACTCGAAATCAGTGATGACCCCGCCGTGAGAGCGCAGGC
>SMVB01306991.1_pt1 | contig 10110 bp, 8 predicted proteins | sample 2456461 | NCBI WGS metagenome assembly SMVB01 (sample SAMN11095934, study PRJNA526329) | marine sediment metagenome | biome: Marine sediment; feature: Surficial sediment; material: Deep marine sediment; isolation source: Hadal surficial sediment | place: Pacific Ocean | collected 2014-05 | depth 0-1...
GGCACTCGGGGCCGGGCTCACGCTCTCCGCCAACGATGTCGCGCTGCGCGGCAACTTCGCCACGATCGACGATAGTGGTCGCGTCGTCGACCGCCGCGCCGGTCGCATCCGAGACGAAGCCGCGGAGCTGGCGCAGGCTATCGACCGTTTGCCGTTGCCGAAGCACGTAGCCAGCGATGTCGAGGTGCTCGTCAAAGTCGGTACCGAGCACAGACTGGCGGTGGTATTACGCGGCGACGGCCTGTCGGCCGACATCGAGGGCAGCGACCCGGGTGAAGGAACGTTGCCATCCGAACCCCAGGCGCCACGACCGAAGGATCCCCACAACGAGCGCGCCATCTATACCGCCCAGGTTCTGGCGATGTTCGAAACAGCGGCGCGCGAAGTGCTCGGGGTACACCCCCTCAACGAGCTGCGCCGGCAACAGGGGCTGCCGCCGGCCAACGCGATCCTGACGCGCGGCGCAGGGCGGATTCACCGCCTCATCCCGCTGGAGGAAGCCGGCCTACCCCTGCGCCTGGCCTGCATCGGCGGCGACCGCACGGTCCTCGGCATCGCCTCCTGGCTGGGGGCGCAAGTCATCTCCGGCGACAGCATGACCGCCAACCTGGACACCGACCTGGCGGCGAAGTTCGAGGCTGCAACCGAGGCGCTGCGCCGCAACGACCTCGTCATCGTGCACGTCAAGGGAGCCGATATCGCGGCGCACGATCGTCGCCCGGACCTCAAGGTGGAGTTTCTCGAAAAGGTCGACACCGCCCTCGGCCACCTCATCGAGGGCAACCACGGAGACCTGCGAATCGCGGTCGCCTCGGACCACGCGACCCTCTCCGAGAGCGGCCAACACGCCGCCGACCCGCTGCCGGTCCTCATCTGGGGAAAAGGTGTATGCGCCGACGACGTCGAGCGTTTCGACGAGCAGTCCGCCGCCGGCGGGACGCTCGAGCGCTTTCCCTTGCAGCTTCTGCTAAGCCGTCTCTTCGACCTCCACTAGCGAGAGGTCGCCAGGCGTGCGATGACGGCGTTGCGCCTTGTCCTCACACGCCTGGTGACCTCTCGCTGCCGACCCCCTACGCCCAAACTTCTCAACCGGTCACGGCTGCGCCAGCACGATGACGCGCGATGACGGCGTGCGCTTGCTTCGGGCGCGGACGGCGCAACCGCTGCTTTCAATGCGTGGTGCTTGCGGCCGAAACACAGTAGAGAAAGTTGTCGGGGACTGAAACGTAGTGAAAGTTAGAGTTGCCTACTGGCGAGGATCTGTCGTACCGTTGTGCCGCTATGCAGCCCTCTTCCGATCAAGCACTCATCAAGTTCCTGGCCGACATGTTCCGGGACTGCGGCGAAGCACACCGGCTGGCCTTTGGAGACAAGAGCAGCGAGGATACGGAATGGCCTCTATGGTACGCCGATGTTCCTCATGAACCGCCTGACCAAGCGGCTCAAGGCCAAGTTCACCAAGAGCGAGCTCGTCTATCTCCTGGTGGCGGCCGACCGTGAGCAGGAGTTCCGCGCTCCGGGCGCCGATTGGCCCGGGTACTACGCCAAGTTCTTCTACGATCGGTACCTATAGCAGAGTGCTGAGCAACGCGGGAGCCGTTGCTGTGATCGGGCTGGCACTCTCCACCTTACCGATATCCGCGACACCGCTGGTGTCGAGCGACGTGCAAACCGGCACATCGCAAAGCGGGGTCGACCGGGAAGCCTTGCTGAACCCCGCTCACTTCGCGTGGGACGCCGACGCTCCCAATCTATTCCGAGCGCGCTTTCGTACCACCAAGGGCGACTTCGTCATCGAGGTACACCGCGACTGGGCTCCGATTGGCGCCGATCGTTTCTACAACCTGGTGCGGCTCGGCTTCTACGACGATACCCGGGTCTATCGGATTCGCGCCGGCATGTTCGCCCAGTTCGGCCTTTCCGGCGACCCGGCCGTCAACGCCGTATGGTACGAGCGCACCATCCCCGACGACCCACCGGGGCAGCAGCACCTGCGCGGCCGCGTCTTCTTCGCCATGCGCGGCCCCGACGACCGCACCACGCAGGCGGTCATCAGCCTGCGAGACAACCCCGATTACTACGAAGAAGGCTTCGTGCCGTTCGGAGAAATCGTGGAGGGCATGGATGTGGTCGACAGTCTCTACGCAGACTACGGCGAAAGCGCCGGCGGCGGCATGCGAGGCGGCAACCAGGGCCGCATCGTCAACGAAGGCAACGCCCACCTCGACGCCGACTTCCCGCTGCTCGACCGCATCTATCGGGTGGTCATCGAGTAGCGACCCCAGCTAGCGCTCGCCGAAGATCGCCTTGGGGATCATTGCGTGCACCCCCACCTTCTGGTCGACGAGCTGGGTGATGCGTAGGTCGACTGCCAAGCTGATGAGGCGGTAGGCCTCGCCGCGCGGCAGGTCGAACCGATCGCCGAGAAACGCGATGGTTTGGTTTATGGCGATGCGCGTCGCCTCGGTGAGATCCTCGTCGGAGCCCATGGTGATCCAGTGCGTCGGGGTCTCGGCGACCGGCCACTCGAGGCTCATGTCCCGGCGCACGGTGAGCCGCAGGCGGCCGCGCAGCGAGGTCTCGATACCGGTCTGATCGACCTCGCCATCTCCCTGCGCGGCGTGGCCGTCGCCGACCTGGAACAGCGCCCCTTCCACCCACACCGGGATGTATAGCGTGGTGCCGGCAACGAGCTCCTTGTTGTCGATATTGCCGGCGTGGATCCATGGCGGCACGCTGCTCCAGCGCCCGGCCTCCGGAGGCGGAGCGACGCCCATGCTGCCGAAGAACGGACGCAGCGGAATGACGATGCCGGGGGCGAATTCCGTCGTCATCGCCTCGCGGTCGAGCCAGAAGAGGCGCGAGCGGTCGGCACGCTCTTCGGGGCAGTTGTCGCGAATGAAACCACTACAACCGTTGTAGCCGTAGGCGATCGGCAAGTCGATCTCGAGCACGTCCACCTGCAGCACGTCACCGGGCGAAGCGCCTTCGACGTACACCGGCCCGGTGAGGATATGGCCACCGGGGCCGCGCTCCTCACGCGACACCTGCTCGTAAATGTCGCGCAAAGACTGCTGCACCTGCTCCGGCGGCAGACCCATCCCCTCGAGGCGCGATGGGCTCGAGGTCAGCATGGTATCTACGTCGATGATGTCGCCCGAGGCGATGCGCAGCACCGGCTCGGCCTCCGACCAGTAGTAGCCGAACGCGATGGTCGCCGGACCGGCCTCGAGGCGGTGGGTTTGCTGCACCACAGCGGTCGCGTTGATCGCGGCGAGGACGGTGACCACAACGGCGGCGAGGATGCGAGCGTTTGGCTGTTGTCGAGTTGCTCTCACGTTTTCCTCCTTGATGATCGTCGCGCGGCTGCAGGCTAGCCCCGATCTCTCGGTGTTCTTCGGGACCCGCCCGCCCGTGCGTCGCTGCCCGCTGGGCACGCGGGTGCGGGAAAGGTATCGTGTCGAGCCAAGTCCATAAAGAGGGAGATATCGTTGCGCTCCGGGTTCTTCGCCTTGCTGCTTCTCGTGCTGCTTGCGTGCTCGGCCGGCACCACGCTGCCGCATGCCGGTGACCGTGGCATCCCCGCATTACCCCAGCGGACCTTCGAGACGTTCTTTTATCTGCGCAACAACGACGCGGCCATCCGCAGCTTCGCGGCTCACGCGCAGCACATCTCGATCATCGGTCCGCAGACATTCAATATCAGCGCCGCGGGTGAGCTGCGCGGGCAGGTCGCCCCCCGCATCCTCGAGATTGCCCGGTCCGGTGGCGTCAAGGTCATGCCGCTGTTCTTGAATCCCGGATTCGATCAGGCGATGGCGCACGCGTTGCTCGATGATCCCGCCGCCCGCTTCCGCGCCGTTCGCACCATGGTCGACCTGGCCGTGGCGGACCACTTCTGGGGGTGGCAGTTCGACATGGAGAACATTCACGCGTCCTACCGTGACCGCCTGACGGCCTTCTATCGCGAAGCGGCGGACGCGTTACACGCCGCCGGCAAGACCATCTCGATTGCCGTGGTGCCTACCGACGGCTCCGCCGGCGATGATGCTTTTTCCGAGTACATGCAGGAAAACTGGCGCAACAGCTTTGACGTCGCAGCGCTGGCGGAGATCGGTCTCGACATCGGCGGTCCATACCCGGGTGCCGTCTACCAGGTGGGCGAGGAAGGCGATGCGGCTGCCGTCGGGCGACCAGCTGATGTCCGACACGAAGATGCCCTCGGGGAGGTCGACCCGCTGGAAACTGCGGTGGCGCAGCGAATAGATCTTCAGCCCGTAGATGCCGAACGTGTCGAGATGCCACAGGCGGTCGGTGTGCGGCCGGATCTCCAGGGTGGCCAACCGGTAGGTCGTCCTTGTCGACCCTCCTGGACGGCGCCGCCAGCCTGGCCGCCACTCGCCTGGGCGCGGGCTTGGACCGGCCAGCCCAAAGAGGAAACGGCGATCACGATGAGGAGCGAACACAGCGCGGAGCGCAAGGCCCATTGAAGGGGCCAAGAGCCGAGATTACAAGCTCCCGCTCGCTTCGTGACCCGTTGAGATATCCGGGCTAACTTCGTTGGTGCAGAGGTTCGGCACAGGACCGGGTAGAATCCGCCCCTATGATCGAAATCGACGGTCTTGTAAAGACCTACGAGGGCTTCACCGCCGTTGACGAGCTCTCGTTGCACGTCGGCGCGGGGGAGATCCTCGGCCTAGTAGGCCCCAACGGCGCCGGCAAGACCTCTACGCTACGTTGCCTGGCGGGGATCATTCCGATGACTTCGGGGCGGATTCGTATCTGCGGCCACGACATCGTCGAGGAGCCCATCGCGGCGCGCCAGTGCCTGGCCTTCGTGCCCGACGAGCCGCACCTCTTCGATCACCTGACCGTGTGGGACCACATGACGTTGTTCGCCCGCATCTACGGCGTCGCCAACGCCAAGCAGCGCGCCACGCAGCTGCTCGAGCAAAACGACCTTGCCGAACAGCACCACGCCTTCCCCGGGGAGCTTTCGCGCGGCATGAAGCAAAAGCTGCTCATCTGCTGCTCGCTGCTGCACCACCCCGAGGCATTGATCTTCGACGAGCCGCTTACCGGGCTCGATCCCGGCTCCATGCGACGTACCAAGCGCACCATCGTCAAGACGGCGGCGTCCGGCGCCTCGGTGATCGTCTCGTCGCACATGCTGCAGCTCGTCGAGGAAGTTTGCGACCGCATTCTCATCCTGCAGCACGGCAAGAAGATTCTCGAGGGAACGCTCGAGGAGATTCGCGCCAGGGTGCCGGACTTGTCGGGTGACGCCGACCTCGAAGAGATCTTCCTGCGGGCCACCGGCCAGGACACAGAGGACTAAAGGGGTGCTGGCACCCCCCGGAGTTCTTCAGCACCCTACTAGACAGACTAGGGGACACCGATGAATCCCGCGCTGTGGTACCTGATGGTGCGCTCGTTGCGGGGCCGCATCATACGGATGCTACGCCTCCTCAAGCAGCCGAAGTACTTCGTTGGCGTGCTCGTCTTCGGCACCTGGATGGCCGTGTGGGTCGGCGGACCCCTCTTGTTCGGCCGCAACCGTGGCAGAACCAACATCGAGTTTGCCAACGCCGAGCGCCTCTTCGAGTTCGTGGGCGACGCGTTGCCGGCCCTGCAACTGGTCGTTGCATTGGGGCTGGCGCTGCTCATAAGCCTCTGGTGGCTGGTGCCCTGGAGCCGCCTGGCGCTTAACCTCACGGAGGCCGAGATCCACATGCTGACGCCGATGCCGGTGAAACGTCGGCATCTGATCCAGTACGGCGCGCTCAAGAGCCAACCGGGGATTTTCTTCGGCTGCACCGTCATGACGCTGTTCCTCGGTTCCGGTGGCTTGCTCGCCCGCGGCCGCTGGTTCCTGGCGTTCTGGGTGGTGCTCACGCTGTGGGATCTGCACTCCAAAGGACGCGCCTTGTGGCTCGAGCGGCAAAAGGAGCTGCCGCGAGCCCTCGCCTGGCGTAACCGCCTGATGCTCAGCGGCGCCATCGCCGCCTACTGGATCGTCCTGGGCGCCGCCATCAGCGGGCTGTTGGCGGAGCTGCTGTCGTTGCGCCTGGCGCCCGAGCAGGAACTATTCGATTTCTGGCGCCAGACGCTGACCACCGCAGGACCACAGATCCAATCCGGCCTTCTCGGCTGGCTGTTGCTCCCCTTTCGCTGGGTCACCGCGCCGCTATTCCTCTTTGCGCCGGGAGCCGGCACCATGCTCAAGGTGACCGGCGTCGCCATGCCGGTAATCCTGCTGCTGGCGCATAACGAGTGGGTGGTGCGCTCACAGGCCAAGTTCGAAGAGACGGCGCTGGCGCACGCCCGCCGCGAGGCCAGCAGACGGAGCCGGGGAGGCCGCTACTGGAAGATTTCTGTGCGCAGCCGGCGCCGCGTGCCGTTCGCGCTGCTGCCTGCAGGCCCTCCCGAGATGGCGATCCTGTGGAAGAACTCGATGATCGTCACGCGCTTCAGCTATCGTAGCCTGCTGCTGTTCGGCGTCGCCGTCATTGGCATTGCACTGCTCATCCCCATCGTCTTCGCCTCGTTTCAGGGGGCGCCGTTCGTCATCTTGATGATCGGCCTGGTAACCATGGCAATAAGTCCCCTCACCGGTCCGCAGAGCTACCGCAACGATCTGCGCACCGACCTGCTGCGCCTGGAAGCCCTGCGGCCGTGGCCCCTGGAGGGGTGGAAGCTGTTCGCCGCCGAGGCGGCGGGGCCGGCCCTCTTCGCCGGGCTGACGGCGCTACTGGGGGCCGGCCTGGTGCTGGCAATGGACCTCTTCATGACCATCAACGGCAGCGTCCTTTCAAGACTCAATTCCGAGGAGTTTCGTCTCCTGCCCGCCACCGCCGCGGCGACCCTCGGCGTGCCGCAAGCACTATTGGTGCCGCTCATCCTCCTGGGCGTTATTCCCGTGGTGCTGGCCATGACCTGCCTGTCGGCGACGGTGCAGAACCTCCTGGTTTTGCTGTTTCCGGGCTGGGTCCAACTCGGCAACGACAAGCATAAGGGGGCGGCCGCGGCCGGCCAGAACATGATAATGTTCGCCGGCCTCGGGCTGGCGAACCTTCTCTGTCTGCTTCCCGCGGCGCTGATCATCGCCATCATCGTCGCCCTACAGACATTGGTGTTCGACGTCTCCGTGGTGGGGTGGGAGTTTCCAGTCTTCGGCATCATCGGAGCTACGCCGGTCTTTGCAGCGGTGGCCGGCATCGTGCGCGTCGGCGGACGCGTATGGGACAAACTCGACCCGTCGCGCGAGGTCCTCGAGACGGCAGCATAGACTTACCTGCATGCGCAAGCTCGTTCTCTTCGATATCGACGGCACCCTACTGAGCACCGACGGTGCTGCCGGGCGCGCCTTCGAAGCGGCTTTGATCGACGTCTACGGCACCACCGGCCCGCTTTCCGAGGTGTCGTTTGCCGGCAAGACAGACCCCCAGATCGCCCACCAGCTCATGGCCCTGGCAGGCCTTTCGCGCGCCCAGGTCGATGCCGGCCTCGCTTCGCTATGGAAACGATACATCGACCACCTGGACGAGGAGCTGCGCCACTCCTTGATGCGGGTGTGCCCCGGCGTGGGTGACTTTCTGGCGTGGGTCGAGGCGCGCTCCACGGAGGCGCTCATAGGCCTGCTCACCGGCAATATCGAAGCCGGGGCCCGCCGCAAGCTCGATGCTTCGGGGATCGGCTTCGATCGTTTCCGCGTGGGCGCGTTCGGGTCGGACAGCGAGCAGCGTAGCGAGCTGCCGGCCATTGCCGCGCGCCGCGCCGACGCCCTGGTCGGCGTCAAGTACACGGGCACCGATATGGTGATCGTCGGCGACACGCCAGCGGATATCGCCTGCGGCGAGGGCTTCGGCGCCCGCACCATAGCCGTCGCCACCGGCGTCTATTCGCGCCAAGAGCTGCACGCCTGCGCCCCCGATTTTCTTTTTGACTCACTCGAAGACGCCGCGGCCGTCTGGGACGCCATCGCAGGCTGACAGGGTGCTTGCAAAGCGACCTCGTGGCAACGGCAGCTCAGATATTTCAACGGGTCGCCAAGCGAGCGGGTAGATTGCACTTGCCCCGCCCCCGGCCAGCCGCGCACAATCGTCAACAGGAACACCACCGGGAAACAAAGATGAAGCTCTTACGCATATTCGCTTTCTCCGTGATCTTCGTGGGCGTGGCGTCGCTGGCCAGCGCCCAAGACACCATCGCCCTGCCGCGTGGCAATGTCAGTGGTTTCGGCACCTTCACGGCCACCGCATCCGACGATCTCGATCGGGGCAACGGGTTCGGCTTGTCCGGCACCTACTTCTTCTCGCGCCTGATCGGAGTCGAAGGTGGTTTTCGACGTCAGTCGTTCGACGTCGCGGGCAGCGAGACGAACGCTCTCGCCGGAGGCGAGCTCAAGGTCAACCTCATCACCGCCAACGTCGTTGTCCGCATGGCGTCGGGCAACGTGCAGCCCTACGTCTCGGGCGGGGTTGCCTTTTACACCAACGACTACGCCACCGATCCGGTGGTGGTGGCCGCACTCGCTGATTTCAACTTTACGGCCGCCGAAAGCATCGATAATACCGTGGGCTTCAACGTCGCCGGAGGCGTCGACTTCCAGGCATCGGCGCGCATCGGCTTCTTCGTCGAAGGTCGTTTCATGGCCGCCACCGCCGATAGCACCGGCGGACTCACGGATGAGATCACGGACATCACCGCCACCATCGCCGGCACACAGGAGCTCAACGTGTTTACGGTGAACGGCGGCATCCGCATTTTCTTTTAGGAGGCTGTGATGACGGTCTGGTGGGTCTGGCAAGTGGGAGTTACGGGCGAGCGCGGCGAGGGCGAGGAGCGCCGAAGAGGAGAGGGCAAGGAGGGACGAAGAGGAGGGGGCAACGTGCGAACTAACAGAGGTGACCACAGGGGCCGCCGGACATCCTTCGCCATCGTGGGCACGTTGGTGGCGCTTTCCTTGGCAACCGGTGGGGCGCCCGCAGGCGCTGCGGGGCCATCGGAGACGATGCAGGAGGCACTGCCCGGACAGCGGCTCGAGTTCCAAGCTTCCGAGATCTTCGCAGCCCCGGGAAAACCTTCGACCCCCTCTCTCGACTCCCGACTCGATCAACTCGCCGCCATCGAGCGACGCGAAGGCGCCGCCGCGGCGCGACGTTTTGCGGACGTCAACGCAATCTCGCTCGATGCGCAGGGGCGCGCCAATATCCTCATTCACCAGAGCGCCCAGCGCGACTACTACCGCGGGGCACAGACAGTCGGGGACGATCAAGAGCATTACACCGGCTCCGCCACGTTCGGTGAAGAGGCCCTGTTCGAGCTCCTCGAGGGTCGCATCACCGAGACAGTTAGACGCCTCGGCGGTACCATCCGCGGTCGGGTGTCCGACCTGGTTGATGCCAGTGTGCCGATCGCCAACCTGCGGGAGCTCGGCGACGCTTTCGGTGTGGGTTGGCTGGCACCCGCTCTGACCCGTCGGGGCACTGTGGTGAGCCAGGGCGTGAATGTGATCCAGGCGGCGGCGTTGCAGTCGTCGTCGGTTTCCTACCAACCCACCGACCCGGTCAGAGTGGGCGTCGTTGACCTCGGCTTCAAGGGCTACCAGGATCTACTGGGCAGCGACCTGCCACCGTCGGTAACGGTGAATTCTTTCCATCCGGGCGGCATCGATGGTAACGGAGAGGAGCCTCTCGACCAAATACACGGTACCGCCTGCGCCGAGATCGTTTTCGACGTCGCACCGGAAGTGGAACTGTTTCTTGCCAACTTCGACACCGCTGCCGACAACGCCGCCGCCTTCGATTGGATGATCGAGCAGAACGTCGACGTGATCACCTACTCGATCGGCTGGTTCAACGCCGGACCCGGTGACGGCCGCGGCGTGATAAACGATCCCGTGCAGCGGGCGTTGGACCGCGGCATCGCGGTCACCGTCGCCGCTGGCAACGCCGCGCGCACGCACTGGGAGGGCCAATACTCCGACCCGGACGGTGACGGCTTCAACAACTTCGCACCCAACGACGAGAGCAATGCGGTGTTTCTCAACGCCGGCGAAGACTTGGTCGTTTTCCTCAACTGGGACGACTGGTTTGCATCGGCCCAAGA
>SMVB01174958.1_pt1 | contig 10108 bp, 8 predicted proteins | sample 2456461 | NCBI WGS metagenome assembly SMVB01 (sample SAMN11095934, study PRJNA526329) | marine sediment metagenome | biome: Marine sediment; feature: Surficial sediment; material: Deep marine sediment; isolation source: Hadal surficial sediment | place: Pacific Ocean | collected 2014-05 | depth 0-1...
CGGCGCCGGGCGCGGCGCGTGGGCCGGCGGCGCCGAGCGAACCAGCGGCGTCGGCCGCGCCGGGTCGCCCGCCGCCCCCCCTGGTCGCCGATATGGTTGCGCAGAATCCACCGCGCGCGGTAACCGCCCCCGAGCCCGCGCGCCCGCCCGATGTCATGGCGGCGCCGGCGCGGCCGGAGCGGCTGATCGTGGCCGACCTGGCGCCGGCCGCCGCCGCGCGGCCCGTCGCCCGACAACCGGCGCCGCCAACCGTGGCGCCACTCGCCGATATGGCGGCGCGCGGAGGCGACGCGGCCCCTCCCGACGTGGCGGGCTGGCTGCTGGACCGGGCCGAACGATATGCCGTCGAATCGCGGGAACGCGCGCTGGAACCGTTGGATCCGATCGACCAACTGCTGGCCGACGCGGGCGAGACCGCGCGCGTGGACATGGTTCTCAGCGCCACCGAGATCGACAACATTCGCGACCAGATTCGCGGCAACTGGTCGCTCCCCGCCGGCGTCCACGAGAGGCGCGGCCTGTCCGGATTGGTGGTCACCCTGCGCCTTCAACTCCAGCCCGACGGCCGCGTCACCCGCGTCACCGTGGTCGACCGGGCGCGCATGGACACCGACCCGTTGTTCCGCGCGGTGGCCGAAAGCACCGTGCGCGCGGTGCGCCGGACCCGGCTAATCCGTGGCCTGGCGCCGGAGAAATATATGTTGTGGCGTGACATGCGCATCAATTTCGACCCGCGCGAACTGGCGCCGAGCGACTTGGGCTAGATCGCGCGTTCGCCGCGCCGTCATGACCGGGCACATTGGCGGACTGCGCGCCGGAGCGGTTTCTGGTACCGTGTCGGGAAGGGAGCGCCGCCGCCGGCGGCGGACAAATTTGTCGGGTGAGGGACCATGAGCACGGCCACCAAAAACTTGCAGCTGCCCAAGGGCGAACTCGAGGGCCTGTACACCACGATGCGCCGCATCCGCGCGTTCGAGGAGCGCACCATCGAGCTGTTCAAGGAAGGCATCGTCAAGGGCACGGCGCACAGCTATATCGGCGAGGAAGCGATCGCGTCCGGCGTCTGCGCCAATCTGCGCGACGACGATTACATCGCCAGCTACCACCGCGGCCACGGCCATTGCATCGCCAAGGGCGCCGACATGGACCGCATGATGGCCGAGTTGATGGGCCGCGAGACCGGCTATTGCCGGGGCCTCGGCGGCTCCATGCACATCGCCGACCTGGACCTCAACATCCTCGGCGCCAACGGCATTGTCGGCGCGGCGATGCCACTGAGCACCGGCGCCGCCCTGGCCACCAAGCTGCGCGGCGGCGACCAGGTCACCGTGGCGTTCTTCGGCGACGGCGCCTCGAACCAGGGCGTGTTCCACGAGTCGATGAACCTGGCTTCCGTTTGGAAGCTGCCCGTGATTTTCGTGTGCGAGAACAATCAATACGCGCTCAGCACCTCGTACCGGAGCACGACGGCGGTCAAACAGGTCGCCACCCGCGCGATCGCCTATGACATGCCCGGCGTCACCATCGACGGCAACGATCCGATCGAGGTTTCGCTGGTGGTGCGCGAGGCGGTGGAACGCGCCCGCGCGGGCGAGGGGCCGACCCTGATCGAGGCCATGACCTATCGCTGGGGCCAGCATTCCATGCGCGTCAACATCCGCGATCCGCGGCCGAAGGAAGAATACGACGAATGGATCGCGCGCGACCCCATCAAGCGATTGGAGACGACGCTGATCGAGGGCAAGGTGTTGCCCAAGAAACGGATCAAGGAAATCGACAAAGCCATCAAGGACGAACTGGACAGCGCGGTCGAGTTCGGCCAGGCCGGTCCGGAACCGACGGCGCGGACCCTCGAGGGCGCGGTCTACGCGCCGCACCACGACTGGACCGAGCCCGGCGAGCCGGTGGACGGCCGCGAGCTTTCCTTCGTCGAGGCGCTCAACGAGGCGTTGCATCAGGAAATGGCAAAGGATTCCAGTGTCTTCGTGATGGGCGAGGATGTCGGGCTGACGGGCGGCATCTTCCAGGTCACCAAGGGCCTGGCCGAGGAATTCGGCCTTGAGCGGGTGCGCGACACGCCGATTTCCGAAGCCACCTTCGTCGGCTGCGGCGTCGGCGCGGCGATCGCCGGCATGCGGCCGGTGGTGGAAATCCAGATTTTCGATTTCGTCGCCTTGACCATGGACATGCTGGTCAATCAGGCGGCCAAGTTCCGCTTCATGCTGGGCGGCAAGCCGACCGTGCCGCTGGTGGTGCGCGGGCCCCAGGGCGGCGGCATCCGCCTGGCGGCGCAGCACAGCCAGAGCCTCGAGGCGTGGTTCACCCACGTGCCCGGCCTGGTCGTGGTGGCGCCGTCCTCGCCTTACGACGCCAAGGGGTTGCTGGTGGCGGCCATCCGCGACGACAACCCGGTGATCTTCCTCGAAACCAAGCTGCTCTATCTCGGCCCGCCCGGCCCGGTGCCCGAACAGCATTACGCCATCCCGCTGGGCAAGGCGGTGGTCAAGCGGGAAGGGACCGACGTGACGGTGGTCGCGACGGCGGCGATGGTGCCGCGCGCGCTGAGCGCGGCGGCGCAGTTGGAACGCGAGGGCATCAGTGTCGAAGTGGTCGATCCGCGCACTCTGAGGCCGCTCGACGAGGACACCATTCTCGACTCCGTGCGCAAGACCAACCGGCTGGTCATCGTGCACGAGGCCTGGATACGCGGCGGCTTCGGCGCCGAGGTCGCGGCCATGGTGGTCGACCAGGCCTTCGACTACCTGGACGCTCCGATCAAGCGGGTCGGCGCGCCGGATACGCCGATGCCCTATAACGACGAGCTCGAGCGCGCGACGATCCCGTCGCAGGACCGCATAATCGAGGCCATTCGCGAGGTTCTGGCCTGAATTCGATCGCAAGGTCCGGATAGAACGGGAGCGCTGGATCGGACACTGTCCCCGGCAATCGAACATTGCCGACGAGGGATCATCGGATGACACAGCAGCACCTGCCCGCCACCGAGCCGACGCTGTGGCGGGCCGTTCTCGACCGCGACGCCGGGCTTGACGGCGCTTTCGTCTATGCGGTCGAGACCACCGGTATCTATTGCCGGCCGACCTGCGCGAGCCGCCGGCCCCGGCGCCAGAACGTTCGCTTCTTCGCCACGCCCGCCGCCGCCGCGGCGGCCGGTTTTCGCGCCTGTCTGCGGTGCGGGCCGGACGGCGCGGCGCGCGATCCGGCCCGCGACGCGGTCGTCGCGGCGTGCCGCCATATCGAGGCCGCCGACGAAACCATCCCGACCCTGGCCGAACTCGGCGTGGCCGTCGGCCTCAGCCCGTTTCATTTGCAGCGGGTGTTCAAGCGGCTGGTCGGCGTCACGCCGCGCCAATACGCCGCCGCGCGCCGCGCCGATCGCCTCAAGCTCCAACTCAAAAACGGCGAACGGATCGCCGAGGCGCTTTACGGCGCCGGTTACGGCTCCAGCAGCCGCCTCTACGAAAGCGCGGCGGACCGGCTCGGCATGACGCCGGGCGCCTACCGCAATGGCGGCGCGGGCGAGGAGATACGGTTCGCGACCGCGCGAACGCCGCTGGGCGCCCTGATCGTGGCGGCCACGGCGCGCGGCATTTGCGGTGTCCGGCTGGGCGCGCGCGCGTCGGACCTGACCGCGGAACTGCGGCGCGAGTTCGCCGGCGCCACGATCCGCCGCGCGACCTCGGAGCTTGCCGGCGAGTTGCAGGCCCTGGTCGATTATTTGAGCGGGTCGGCGCCGTGGCCGCGGCTGCCCTACGACGTTCGCGCCACGGCTTTCCAGCAACGGGTGTGGCGGGCGATCCGCGCCGTGCCGGAAGGCGCCACGGCGAGCTACGGCGACCTTGCGGCCAGGCTCGGCCAACCCAAGGCGGCGCGCGCCGTGGCGCGGGCCTGCGCGGCCAATCCGGTCGCCCTCGTGGTGCCGTGCCATCGGGTGGTGCCGCGCGCCGGCGGTCACGGTGGCTACCGCTGGGGACCGGAACGTAAGAAAGCCCTGTTGGCGTTGGAGCAGACCTGATCAGGCGATCGGCCGGCCGCCGTCGACGGGAATGATGGCGCCGGTGGTGAAGGCGAGGTGGGTGGCCACCGCGACCACCGCCTTGCCGACATCGTCCGGCGAGGCGAGGCGTTTGAGCGGCGTCTTGTCGATCTGATCGGCGCGCCAGACCGGGTCGAAATTCTTCGCCAGTTCCGTGTCCACCAGGCCGGGCGAGACGGAAACCACGCGAATTTTCGGCGCCAACGCGCGGGCCAGCGAAACGGTCATCGAATTGACCGCCGCCTTGGACGCGCAATAGGCGACGTTGCTGCCGTTGCCGGTGAGCCCGGCGATCGACGAGATATTGACCACCAGACCGCCGTCGCCGGCCGCCAGGGCGGGCTTGAAGGCGCGGATGCCGGCGATGGTGCCGCGGCAATTGATCCGGAAAATGCGGTCGATGAGCTCGTCGTCGAGCGCGTCGAGATCGTCATGGGGCACGAAACGGGTGACGCCGGCGCAGTTCACCAGCACGTCGACGCGGCCGTATTCGCCCTCGATCCGGGCCGCCAGATCGGCCAGCGCCGCGCTGTCCTCGACCGCGACCTGGGCCACCATGTGACCGTCGCCGGCCAGCGCCGCGACGAGGTCGCGCGCGACTTGTTCCCGCGTGTTGTAGGTCACGGCCACGCGACTTCCCGCATCGGCCAGGCGGTGGCAGATCGCCTCGCCAAGTCCGCCGCCGCCACCGATCACGACGGTCACTTGGCCGTCCATGTCATGCGCCGAATCGTTCATCGCCGTTCGCTCCCCGCTCTGTTGTCGGCCCCGCGGCCCATGTTGATGTTAGACTACCGACTGGCGTGGCCGGGGAAAGAGAAATGTCCGACGAAGAGCTTTGCTTCACGCCGGCGGGCGAACTGGCGGCGCTGATCAAGCGCGGCGCGGTGTCGCCGGTCGAGGTCATGCGCGCGGTGCTGGAGCGGATCGACACGGTTCAGCCGCGTCTCAACCCGTTCATCACGGTTTGCGACGAGCAGGCGCTTGACGCGGCGCGCGCGGCGGAGGCGGCGGTCGCCGCGGACCGGCCGCTGGGGCCGCTGCACGGCGTGCCGTTTTCGGTCAAGGACCTGATCGACACGGCGGGTGTCGCCACCACATTCGGCTCGCGCATTCATGCCGACAACGTGCCCGATACCGATGGCGTGGTGGTGGCGCGGCTCAAACAGGCTGGCGCGATCCTCATCGGCAAAACCACCACGCCGGAGTTCGGCCATAAGTCGCTCACCGAAGCGCCGCTGTTCGGCGTCACCCGCAACCCGTGGGACACGGAGCGCACGTCGGGTGGATCGAGCGGCGGCGCGGCGGTGGCGGCGGCCTGCGGGCTGGGTCCGCTCGCGGTCGGCACGGACGGCGGTGGCTCGATCCGCATTCCCAGCGCGTGCTGCGGCGTCGTCGGCATGAAGGCGACCCTGGGTCTCGTGCCGCACGACCAGTCGCCTTACGGTTTTTCCAACCTGTCCTATTACGGGCCGATGACGCGAACGGTCGCCGACGCGGCCTTGATGCTAGACGCCATGGCCGGGCCGCATGGCGGCGACCCGCTGTCGCTGGGCCTGGAGAAACCGGATTTCGCCGGCGCGGCGGCGCCGGAAGGCGACCTCGGCGGGGTGCGCGTCGCCTGGCGCCGCCGGCTCGGCAACGAGGCGGTCGATGCCGAGACGCTTGGCTTGTTCGAGGGCGCGCTCGGCGCGTTCGAGGACCTCGGCGCCGAATTGTCGCTGGACGAATCCCCCTTCGCCAATTGCGAGGCGATATGGTTGCCGCTGACCTATTCCGGATGGTGCCACCGGTTCGAAAAATATCTCGATGAATACCGCGGCGTCATGGACCCCAGCCTGGTGGAAAGCGTCGAGCGGGGCAGAGCGTACAGCGCGGTCGAGGTCCAGGCGGCGTTGGCCGGGCGCACGGCGCTGTTCCGCGACGTGCAGGGGTGGTTCGACCACGTCGATCTCGTGCTCACGCCGACCTTGGCCCGACCCGCGGTACCGCTCACCCAACGCGCCTTCGATCCGGTGGAGATCGAGGGTCGCCCGGCGGGATCGTTGCGCGGCGCCTGGTTCCCCTACACGCATCCGTTCAACCTGACCGGCCACCCCGCGATCACGGTGCCGTGCGGCTGGACGGGCGACGGCCTGCCGGTGGGATTACAGATCGTGGGTCCGTGGCTGGCCGACGACCGCGTTTTGCGCGCCGCCGCCCTGTTCGAGGCCGCGCGGCCCTGGGCCCATCGGCGGCCGCCGCCATAAAGCGAAGAAAGTGTGACCACGATCACAGTCACGCGGGACGGAGCGGGGCACTATGCTCCCAACAACATCCTCCCTAAGTCTCTGGGCCGATCCGGCGTCCCCCCCCGCCGGGTCGGCTTTTCTCTGCGCGATCGACGCCCACGATATGGTGCGTGGCGCCCGGTAGCGTCCACAACCTCCCACACTCGTTTTGACCGGGCGTGACCCTACGGTATTCACACATCTGCGTGGATTCTTGCAAGGCGCCCGTCGGGCGCCGCCCCCCTCACCCCGGCGCTCTCCCCCCAGAGGCGCAGGGCTATCGCATATGACGGATGAGGTCGAAGAGGAAGTCTTGATCCCATCCGGCGCGCAACAGTTTTCGCCGCATCGATGTTTTGGTGTCGGGATGGGCTCTGGCGACGTTGAGTGCCAGTCGTCTGAGCACGGCGAGGTTTGCGGGGCCGTTGTCCTTGCGGTTGCGGGCCAAGTCTTCGCCGAGTGTGACATCGAGCGTCCAATGGAGGGTGTTTTCGATCGTCCAATGGGTTCTGACGATATCGAGCATGCGTTCGGGCGTGAAGCGCTTGGACAGAAGGAAAGTGCGGCGCACGGGTTGGTCGGTCCCACGGCGGCTTTCGACACAGGCGACCGCGGCGAGACCCGGGAAGTCGTGGCTTTGGGCCATGCCGGGCGCGGGCGCGACGAAGCCGATCCTGGTCTCTTCGCGGCCATGGCCCTTGCCGCTCGTACGCGCCGTCGTGGCGTCCTTGCCGGCGGCCGCCAGCACGGCGGCCGCGGCGCGCGCCAGGCCGGGCTGATTGCCCTTGACGGCCAACACATACTCGCCACCGCGCGCAACAATGGCCGCCGCCATGGCGCGGTGACAGTGCAAGGCATCGCCCGTCACCACGCAGCCCTTCAGTCGCAGCAGGCCGACCAGTTGCAGGGCGGCCTCGACCTCGTTGCCGTCCGGCGCCAGCATGGACGCCAATGTCATCGCCGTCTTGGCGCCCCAGGCGGTTACGATGACGCTGGGCATATGGCTTTTGCCGCGTTCGTAGGCACGACGCAGCGCCTTGCCGTCGAGCGCCACCACGCCCTTGGTCCGCTTGATCTTCGCGCCCGCCGCGAAGGCGCTCATAAAGCGCCGGAACGCGGCCTCGAACGCCGCCGGGTCGAGCATGCGAAAGACGCGCGAGAAGGTATCGTGGCTCGGGATGCCGTGTGTGAGCGTCAAGACCTCGCGCAAAAGCGCCTCCTTGGCGACGCCGAACTCGGCCATGTCCGAGCAGTTCCGCGCGCCACAAAGCGAGGCCAGCAAAGCAATAAACAATATCTCGACCAGATCGTGCCGGGCGTTCTCCGCGCGCGGATCGCAAACCTCTCCAAAGCATTCGTGAAAACGATCCATCGGTGTCTCCTACATCGGAAAACACCTTCAGAATCCGTTTTGCTTCATACCGCAAGACATCACTCAATGTCATATGCGATTCCCCTGCCCTTGACGGGGGAGGGTTGGGGTGGGGGTTTCGCTACAAAGAGTCGTGGGGGTGACCGACGGACCAGGGGCATGTTTCGATCTGGGCCGCTCGTCGCGATCCGTCGAGCGGTGCGGCTCTAGTTGTACCTTTCTGATTTTATCGGCCGCGCTTCGCGCGAGCCCCCCACCCCATCCCTCCCCCGCGTTGGGGGGGAGGGGGCCGCTGATCGACGGCTCATGTGTTCGCGCCGCCATGCTGAATTCTTCGTCCAGCGCATCATACGCGGCCACGTAATCGGGGTCCTTGCGCCATTCGGCAAAAGCTTCATCGACCGGGATTCGGCGGTTTTTGCTCACGTGACCTCCTTCGGCCGTGATCTGTCGCTCGACCGTTGTCACGCGGGCTGGTAGCGATCGACTTTGATTGTTGCTTGCCGCGCGCGCATGTGGTGGCTGTCGTGCCAAGCCTGCATGCGCAGCATCTGGTCCATGTCGAGAGCAAAAGCCTTCTCGATGCGCAGCGCCATTTCCGCCGACAGACTCGCCTTTCCGTTGGTCAGATCGGACAGGGTCGCGCGGCGCACCCCGAGAATCCGCGCCGCCTTGGTTATGCTCAGCCCAAGCGGCGCCAGCACTTCCGCGCGAACGAATTGCCCCGGATGCGGCGGCGTCATGCCAACTCTTACGGGCTTGTCGCTCATCAGTGATAATCCTCCAGATTCAGGTGCCAAATCTGATCATCCCGAATTTCGAATGTGATCCGCCAATTGCCCGACACGGAAATGCTCCACTGTCCCGCCCGATCGCCGGACAGCCTGTGTTCCCGCCATCCGGGCGGCGCGCGAAGTGCATCGATGTCCGGAATCAGCACTAACATGGCAACTATGTTTCGAACCCGCTCAACAAGATCCTGGCGGATACCTTTGAAGTCGTCGTTTTCGATAAATCGCTTGAGTCCCTTGTGGCGGACACTCAGGATCTGCATGCAAAAAATGTACGCTTATACCGTACACATGTCAATATCGAGCCAAATAATCTGATCCTGGGTACAACCCGGCCGACACTCAAAGTACAAGCGAAACCAACGCGACCAGCAGCGCGGCGCCGATGAGCAGGGGCCACGCCCACGGGCCGGGGGCCGGGCGGCGGGGGTTGCCGGGATTGGGCGTCCGCCCGGCGGCGAGGTGGTCCAGCATGCGTTCGCCGCGCGCCAGCAGGCGGGGCAGGCGTTGGGCGGTGTCGATGGCGGCCTCGGCCACCGCGCGGACGCGCGCTTCCGGGCCCATGTTTTGCGCCGCCCAGTCCTCGATCAGGGGCCGCGCGAGTTGCCACATGTTGGCGTCCGGGTTGAGACCGCGCCCGACCCCTTCGGACACCATCAGCACTTTCTGCAGCAGCAGCAGATGTGGCTGGGTGGCCATGCCGAAGGTCTCGGTGATCTGGAACAACTGCGCGAGCAGGCGGGCAACGGAAATCTCGCCCGCGCTCAGCCCCATGATCGGCTCGCCGATGGAGCGGCAGGCTTGGGTGAACGCGCCCACCGACTTGTCCGCCGGCACGTAGCCGGCGCGGAAATGCACTTCGGCCACGCGCGCGTAGTCGCCGGTCAGGAAGCCCAGCAGCATTTCCGCCAGATAGCGCCGGGTGTCGCGGTCGAGCCGGCCCATGATGCCGAAATCGACCACGTTGACGCGGCCGTCCGCGTCCACGAACACGTTGCCCGGATGCGGGTCGCCGTGAAAGAAGCCGTCGCGGAACACCTGGTGGAAGGTGGCGCGGGCGGCGATTTCCAGCACCGCGTCGAGGTCGTGGCCGGCCGCGATCAGGGCGTCGCGCTGGTCGATCGGGATGCCGTGCACGCGCTCGGTGGTCAGCACGCGGCGCGCGGTGCGCGGCCAGTCCACCGCCGGCACGCGGTAGCCGGGATCATCAGCGAAGTTCTCCGCCAACTCCGCCGCCGCCGCGCCTTCCAGGCGCAGGTCCATTTCCACCGCCACCACGTCGGCGAAGACCTGGACGGCGGCGACCGGGCGCAGGCGGCGCCATTTCGGCTGTGTCCGTTCGATCAGGCGCGCGAGCCAGAACAATAGCTCGAGGTCGCGCGCGAAGGCTTTCTCGATGCCCGGCCGCAACACCTTGACCGCCACCTCGCGCCCGTCCGTTGTGACCGCGAAATGGACTTGCGCGATGGAGGCGGCGGCGACCGGCTCGGTGTCGAAGGACTGGAACAGGTCGTCGATCTCGTGGCCCAGTTCGCGCGCCACTATGTCGCGGGCCCGCGGCCCCGGAAACGGCGGCAGGCGGTCGCGCAGCCGCGCCAGGTCGCCGGCGCATTCCTCGCCC
>SMVB01177404.1_pt1 | contig 10107 bp, 6 predicted proteins | sample 2456461 | NCBI WGS metagenome assembly SMVB01 (sample SAMN11095934, study PRJNA526329) | marine sediment metagenome | biome: Marine sediment; feature: Surficial sediment; material: Deep marine sediment; isolation source: Hadal surficial sediment | place: Pacific Ocean | collected 2014-05 | depth 0-1...
CCCGATGCACCGCGCCGGTCAGGAGATGCTGGACCGGGGCGTCGAGTTGACGATCGCCCTGCCGGGGCTCTCGCGCGACCTGACGCACCAGGGCCCACTGGACCGGGGCCGGGTGCGCGCGCTGATCAAGGGACGCGACGACCTGACCGACCTGTTCATGGGCTTCGGCCTGGAGGTTCCCAGGTGGCTGCTCACGTCCGGCATCGATCACACGCCCGGGCCGGCGGCCGTGGGCAGCGCGGTGCTGCTCTCCGACGAGCAGTTGCAGACGATGGTGGATTCGGTGGCCGGGGCCCTCGCGGACTTCGTGCCGGACCCGGTGGTGCTCGTGCCGTGGTCGGCCGAGTACGAGCTCGCACCGCTTCCGGCGCCGCACGGATACTGGATCGACATCCCCACGTTCATCGCGCCCCGGGTGCTGGCGGACTTCGCTGCGCAGTGGCCGATCGGCACGCAACCGGTGCATACGACGATCCAGCGGCTCGACGCGGATCTGTATGCCCCCGACCAGCGCGTCGAGGACCTTTTGCTGCGCACACTGTGGGGCTTTCGCGCGGGGCTGCCGCATATGGCGATCACCGCCCCCTGGTCACGCCGCGGACCGCGCGGCCCTCTCGTTCCCGATCCTTCTTTCCCGGTCTGGCGGGCGCTGGCGGATCGCCTGGACGGGCGCCGGTTCGCCGGCGTTCTGCCCGTGGCCGACGGCGTGCAATGCTGGATCCTCAGCGGCCCCGGCCCCGGCGAGACCACCCTGGTCGCCTGGAACGAAAAGGCGCTGCCCGCGAGCGCGGCCCTGTCGATGCTGCTTGCCGACGGCCCCGTGGACGTGGTCGATGCGTTCGGAAACCGGCGAGAGGTCGCTCCGACCGGCGGCGTACACGAGATTCCGCTTCGCCGGCGCCCGCTGTTCGTCGAGGGAGTGGACGCGGGGCTCGTCGGCTTCCGCGCGGCGTTCCGGATCATGCCCGACTACCTGTCGGCCCGCCACCAGGTCCACGAGGGCGACGTGCTGCTGGGCAATCCCTGGGGCAGCACCATCACCGGCACGATTCGTTTGAGACCTCCGGCCGGATGGAGGATCACGCCGCGGATACACAGGTTCTCGATCCCACCGGGCGGGCAGGCGAAGCTGCCCGTAAGCATCGTGTTCACGCAGCGTCTGATCACGGGCGTCTCCTTCGCCGAGGCCGACGTCGAGCTCACCGCCGACCGCGAATACCGGTTCCGCGTCCGGGCACAGCTGGAAGTCGGCGTACGGGACCTGGAGTTCGCCGCGCACTGGCACAGAGCTCTTGATCGCGCGGACTCCGCCGACCTGATCATCACCGAGACCGTGACGAACACGGGCAACCGGACGGTCAACCTCACCGCGTACGTCTCGGCGCCGGGCCTGAGCCGTCAGCGCCGGAGAATCGGCGATCTTGGGCCGGGCCAGACGGCGGTGCGGAGCTTCCGGCTGGCCGACGGCGAGCGCCTGCTGTCGGGTCGCCGCGTGCATCTGGGCGTCATCACTCAGGACGGGGCCCGGTTGAACCGGGTGCTGGAGATCCCGGAACTCGGCGACGCGCAATGAGAGTGTGGCACGGTTGACGGCGTCCGCCTTGGGACGCCGTCGGCCGTGTCTTTGGACGTCGCTCCACGGCCGACGTCGCTCCACGGCCGAGCGGGAGAAAATAGACCGGGACTAATTTCCAGCCGGTGGCCCACTGAAACGCGGTGACGGCAGCCTGGAAATTAGTCCCGGTCTATTTTCTCCCGCTCAACCGTGCCACACAAAGGGAATCGCAAGCTCAGAAGCTTGCTCTACCAGTTTTCAGGTGGCGTGCGAGTCGCGAGGGTCAACCACGTCACGCGGGTGATCTTCCACGAGCCGTCAGCCTGGCGATCGACCTGGACGATCCAGCTCGTCGGCACGGGACCGAAGCCCAGCTCCAGTTCCGTGCGGCACACGAGGTTGACCTCGCCACGCTGCCGTGACACGGTCACGGCGTCCAGGCTGGTGATCCGGTTGGACGCGATTCGGTATCTGCCGGCAAGCCCTGCCAGCCTGCGTTCGATGGCGTCGCGCGGATAACCGGGATTGTTGGGCGAGGCCAGCGACAGCACGGCATCGTCGGCGAGCAGCGCCGTGACCCCCGCAACGTCCGCCCGCACGGCCGCGTCAACGGCCGCCACGACGACTCGCCGGGCGTGCTCTCCGGCGGTCTCGATCGTCGTGCCCGCCAGCACGACCGCCACCCCCACCGCTGCCGCAGCCGCCGCTGCGACCAGGTGCGACCTCCGGCCGGTTCGCAACCCCGACCGCGCAAGACCCGCCGCAAGTACCAGCAGCACCAGACTGAAGGGAAAGGGGTTCTCCAGCACGTATCGCGTGATCAGATCCACGTTGACAGGGTAGGCCGCGGACTCGACGGCATGGTCCGATCGTGCCGATAACACGAACGACCATGCCCCGGACCATGACCCCGGAATCAGCCCTGGCGGCCAACCTCGGCTGCCTGGGGAAGCGCAACGCGGAACTCCGCGAGAAGCTCGACGCGGTCGAGCCGCGTCGCGACGTGGTCTTCGACGACACGCCCCAACGGGTCCTCTGCGTGTCGATCGGGGCGACGGCGCTGTGCAGCCGCCACCGCCCGCTCGACGAGGCCGCACGGCTCGCCGAGCAGGTCGATCTCGTGGAGCACGCGGTCGTCGTCATCCTTGGCTTCGGAGCGGGGTATCACGTTCGGGCGCTGGCCGAGCGGCTTGGTTCGTCGGGGATCATCGTCGTCCTGGAGCCCGACCTCGGCCTGCTGCGGGCGGTACTGGAGCGCATCGACCACTCGTCGTGGATGAAGTCCGCACAGCTGCTGTTCGTCACCGACGCCGGCGATCGCGGCACGCTCGCCCGGAAGCTCGAAGGCACCGAGTCGATCATCGCCCAGGGCGTCGCTTTCCTCGAGCACCCGCCGAGCCGCCGCAGGATCGGCGAACATGGCCGGCGCTTCACCGAGATCTTCACCGAACTGGTCACCGCGAGCAAGATCACGTTCATGACGACGCTCATGCGGTCGGTGGACACGGTTCGCAACCTGCTGCTGAACCTCGATCACTACGCCGCCGGGGCGGGACTTGTCGACCTGGAACAGGTGGCAGCCGGACACCCGGCGATCGTCGTCTCCGCCGGGCCGAGCCTGCACCGCAGCCTCGACCTTCTCGCGGCGCCCGGGGTCAGGCAGCGGGCCGTGATCATCGCCGCGCAGACGACGCTGCGCCCGTTGCTGGCCGCCGGCGTGCGGCCACATTTCGTGACGGCGCTGGACTTCCACGAGATCTCCCGGCGGTTCTACGAGGATCTCACGCCCGAGTCCGTACGCGACGTCACCCTCGTCGCCGAGCCCAAGGCGCACCCGGTGATTCTCGACGCCTTTCCCGGACCCATTCGCTGCTGCGCCAACGAGTTTCTCGACCAGGTGCTCGGCGAGCACGCCCGCCCGATGGGCTCGCTGCCCGCCGGCGCGACGGTGGCGCACCTCGCGGTGTACCTGGCGAATTTTCTCGGATGCAACCCCATCGTCCTGGTCGGGCAGGACCTCGCCTTCACGGACGGGCTGTACTACGCGCCGGGCACGGCCATCGACGAGGTGTGGGCGCCCGAACTCAACCCGTTCAACACGATCGAGATGATGCAGTGGCAGCGGATCGCCCGCCACCGGAAACACCTGAGCCGCGTGGCCGGCGCCGACGGCAGGCCGGTGTACACGGACGGGCAGATGCTGACGTACCTTCACCAGTTCGAGCGCGACTTCGCCGGCTACCGCGAGGCGGGCGTCGAGGTCATCGACGCGACCGGCGGCGGTCTCGCCAAGCAACACACGACGGCGATGCCGCTCGCCGAGGCATTGAGCAGGTACGCGACGACACCCCTGCCCGCGATACCGTTGCCCCCGCCGCCGGTCCCGGCACGCCTCGCCGCCGTGGGCGACCGCGTCGCGTCGATTCGCGCCGACGTCGCGGTGATCCAGGAGACCGCCGGCAAGACCGCAAGCCTGCTGCGCCGGATGATCCGGGACCACGCCGACGCCCAGACCATGCACCGCCACTTCGCGACACTGCAGCGCTACCGGACCGCGATCGACCGGCGGATGGATGCCTTCGGGATCCTCAATCACCTCAACCAGCTCGGCGTATACAAGCGGCACCGGGCGGACCGCCGCCTGCTCATGCAGCCCGACCTCGACGCGCCCCGGCATCAGCGGGCGCAGCTTCAACGCGACCTCGACAACGTCACCTGGACCGGCGACGCCGCCGGCGAACTCGCGGATCAACTGCGGCTCACCGAACGGGTGCTCGCAGGCGTTCGGCTCACGGCGGCCGAGCAGTCCGGCACGGCACTGCTGGACGACCTCAGGATCACGCCCGGGGAGGTGCCGGGGCGCGTGGCCGCGATCGTGGCGGTCGATCCGGACCGCAACGGGCTGGGGATCCGCCGATCGCTCGCCGAACCGTTCGCCGGACGGCCGGTCATCCAGGCGACGCTCGAACGCCTCGGCGCCGCCCAGGAACTGGAGTCGATCATTCTCATCGTGCCCGACGGGTTCGACGTCGACGGCCTCATCGACACCGGCCGCATCGGTCGACCGGTGCACGTGCATCGCTGCGACGGTTCACCGTACGGACCGGACCAGGCGGCGATCGCCGCCGCGCGGCGCTGGTCGGTCTCGAGCTGGCGAGGCGGCATCGCGGGCATGAGCGTCTACGACGAGGTGCTGTGCCCTTCACTGATGAGCCGGGTCATGCGCGAACGCGGGCTGACCGCCGCGCTGGTGGCCGGCCCCGACTGGCCGTTGATCGATCCGGATGCCGAGACCGGCGTTGGCGCGATCGTCACCCGTCACCTGCAGTTTCCCGCGAAGCACACGCTCGTCTTCAGCCAGGCGCCGCCCGGCCTCGCCGGATGCCTCGTCTCGGCCGGCCTCATGGAGGAGCTCTCGCTCCGCAACAGGCTGTCCACGATCGGAGGCCTGCTGGTCTACCAGCCGCAGGCACCGCAGCCCGACCCGATCGCGCAAAGCGTGAACGTCACCGTCGACCACCGCGTCCGCCGGGCCCGGGTCCGCGCGACATTCGACGCGCCGCGATACCGGCGCCTGCTCAGCGCCACGTTCGGGACGACCGCCGTCACCAACCTGTCCGCGGCGGCCATCGTCGCCGCGCTCGACGAGCGCGCCGGCCGTGAGCACCAGCAGTTTCCGCGCGACGTCGTGGTCGAGCTGACCACGAGACGAACCGGCGGCGCCGCCGGGGATCGACCCGATCTCGACCCCGCCCTTGCCGAAAAGCTCTTCGAGCAGATCGCGGTGCCCGGCGACGTGGTGGTCACCTTCGCCGGCGCCGGCGACCCGCTGTTGCACGAGCACTTCGACGAGTTCGTTCGCCTCGCCCGCGATGCGGGCGTGCACGGCATCCACGTGCGGACGGAGTTGCTCGTCGGGAAACCGGTCCTCGACCGGTTGCTCGCGTGCGAGCCGGACGTGGTCAGCGTGGATCTGCACGCGGACTGCCCCGAGACGTATCGTCGACTCACGGGCTTCGACGGCCACGAGATCGCCGTCAGCGGCATGCACCATCTCGTGACCCGTCGTACGCGCCTCACCGAACACTCCCCCACGGCGGCGCTGGCGCTTCCCTGGATCGTGCCGCGCATGGCCAGAAGGCCCGAGACCGTCGATGAGGTCGACGGCTTCTTCGAACGATGGCAGGGGAACCTCGGCGCGGTCTTGATCGACCCGCAGCCGGACGGTTGTCCGGCCGAGACTGCACTGATTCCCGTCGTCGTGCCGCGCACCGTTCGCCTCGACGAAGATCGCTACACGTTGACGGTTCTCAGTGACGGCTCCGTGCCGGTGAACGACCGCGCCGTCGACGCGGAGACCGTCGGCACGATCGCCGACGCGCCGTTGGCGGAGTTGTGGCCGGACGTGCTTCGGCGCCGTCGCCACGGGACGGGCGACCCATGACCACCAGGGACAGTGAGCGCACCGGGCACGCCGCCCTGGCCGTCGTGATCGGGCGGGCGGGCAGCCGTGGCCTGCCCGGCAAGAACACGCGCATGCTCGCCGGGCGACCGATGATCTGTCACACGATCGAGGACGCCCGGGCCGCCGTGACGATCGATTCCGTCGTGGTCTCCACGGACGGCGACGCGATCGCGGCGGCCGCCGAGGCCATGTCCGTGCCGGTCGTGCGGCGGCCGGCGGCGCTGGCCGGCGACACGGCGACGGTCGGCGCCGCGGTGCGGCATGCGGTCGCCGAGTGTGACCCGGGCGGCCGCGAGCGGGTCATCGTGATCCTCTATGCCAACGTGCCCGTGCGCCCGCGCGGGCTCATCGATCGTGCCGTTTCCCTGCTGCTGGACACCGGCGCCGACAGCGTGCAGTCGTACGCCGCCGTCGGCAAGCACCACCCGTACTGGATGGTCTCGCTGGACGCGGACCACGCCGTCACGCCCTTCTGCGAGAGCCCGATCGACCGGCGACAGGACCTGCCGAGGCTCCTGATTCCCGACGGCGGCGTGATCGCGGTCACGCGGGCGAGCCTGATGGCCGCGGGCGAGCATGATCCGCCGCACGCCTTCCTGGGCGCCGACCGGCGCGGCATCCGGACCGCACCGGGAGAGGTCCTCGACGTGGACACGGCGCACGACCTGGCGGTGGCCGAAGCGCTGCTGGAACGGGTCGTTGCAGGAGGTGTCGGATGAAGATCGGCCACCGCGCGATCGGTCCTGGACACCGGCCCTACGTGATCGCGGAGCTCGGCGTGAATCACGACGGCGGGCGCGACCGGGCACTCGAGCTGGTGGACGCCGCGCACGCCGCCGGCGCCGACGCCGTCAAGGTGCAGTGGTTCGAGGCGGACCGTCTCCTGAGCCGTGCCGCCCGGTTGGCGCAGTACCAGCACTCCGGCGGCGCCCGCGACCCGATGGCCATGCTGCGGGCGCTGGAGCTCGCCCCCGACGTGGTCGCCCGGATCGTCCACCGCGCCGCCGGTCTGGGTCTCGGCACGATCGCCACGCTCTTCTCGGTGGAGCACGTCCCCGCCGCGGTGCGATGCGGCTTCGACGCCTTCAAGACCGCCTCGCCGGACATCGTCAACCGCCCGCTCGTCGAGGCTCTTGCGGCGACGGGCAGACCGTTGCTGGTGAGCACCGGTGCCGCGACCATGGCGGAGGTGGACATGGTCGCGTCGTGGCTCGGCACCCACGAGCACCTGCTGATGCACTGCGTCAGCGCGTATCCGACACCCGATGCCATGGCCTCGCTCGCCGGCCGCGCCGCGATGTGCCGCGTACACCCCACGGCGCTGGGCTACAGCGACCACACCACCGCCGAGGACACCGGCGCCCTGGCCGTGGCGACCGGCGCGTGCATCCTGGAGAAGCACCTCACGCTCGACAACCGCGCCGCCGGTCCGGACCACGCGATGTCGCTCGACCCCGCCGCGTTCGAGCGATACGTCCGGCTCGTCCACCGGGCACACCGGATGCTCGGTCCGGCGAGCAAGGGAGTCCTCCGGATCGAGCGTGACGTGCGCGAAGTCTCGCGCCAGAGCGTCACCGCCCGCTGCGAACTTCCGGCCGGGCACGTGCTGGAGTCCGCGGAGTTGACGATCAAGCGGCCCGGCATCGGGATCGCGCCGTGGCGGCTTGCCGAGACGATCGGACGCCGGCTCGCCCGGCCGGTGGCCGCGGACATGCCGCTGACGGACGAGGACCTGGCATGACCGCCGCCAGGCGCATCGCGGTGGTCACGGGTTCGCGCGCCGAATTCGGCCTGCTGAGCCCGGTCATGCGGGCGATCGACGACCATCCGGATCTTGACCTGCGCGTGCTCGTCGCGGGAGCGCACCTGCTGCCGCCGGAGTTGACCGTGCGCGAGGTCACGGCGACATTCGACGTCGCCGCCCGGATCCCGATGCAGGAGCCTGGGGCCACGTCGCGCGGCCGCGATGCCCTGGCGCTGGGGCGCGGTGTCACCGGGTTCGCCTCGTGGCTGGGCGAGCACCCCGTCGAGGTCGTCGTCGTCCTGGGCGACCGGATCGAGGCGTTCGCCGCGGCGGCCGCCGCATCGGTCGCCGGCGTGCGGGTGGCGCACCTGCACGGCGGCGACCGCGCCCCGGGAATCGCGGATGAAGCGATACGGCGTGCGATCACGGGCCTTGCCCACATTCACCTGGCCGCCACGGAACAGTCCGCCGGCCGGATCGTCGCCATGGGCGAGCTTCCGGCACGTGTTCACGTCGTGGGGTCTCCCGCGGTCGACGGGTTGACCCGGATGGTGCCACTGTCCGACGAAGCCTACGACGCGCTTGGCGCTCCGGAAATCATCGTGCTGCAGCACCCCCTGGGCCGCCCCCCGGCCGCGGAGCAGGCCGTTGCCGCATGCGTGCTGGAGGCGTGTCGCCGGGCGGGCCGGGTACTGGCCATTCACCCCAACCACGACCCCGGGCGGGAGGGCATCATGGCTGCCATCCGTGCGGCCGGACTCGGCGAATGCAGTCACCTTCCGCGGCCCGACTTCGTCGGCCTGCTTCGACGCGCCAGGCTCCTGGTCGGCAACAGCAGTGCCGGGTTGATCGAGTGCGCAGCCCTGGGGGTCACGAGCGTCAACGTGGGCCCGCGGCAGGCCGGTCGCGAGCGACCGGATAACGTGCTGGACGTACCGGAGCCTTCCCCCGATGACGGATCGATCGTGGCCCAGGCGATCGCCGCCGGGCTCTCTCGCTCCGGCGGCACGGCCCCTGCGGGACACCCGTACGGCGGCGGCGACGCGGGCCGGCGCACCGCCGCCATCCTGGCCACCCTGGACACTGAAATTCACTGTCTGGCCAAGAAAAGTACGTTCTAGACGAGCACCAGGCCCCCCTGTCATTTGCGGACCTTCGATCAAGTCGCCTCGACCCGGTGTCGATGAACGATTCGAGACCGGATATACCCCAGGGGATCCTCCAATGGGCGCTACCAGCAGCGAACAGCAGCAGACGGTCGTGGCTTCGGCGATCACCGAAATCAGCCACATCGCGACGCTTCCCGAGATCACGCTCAAGATCATCGAGCTTGTCGAAGATACCGGCAGCACCGCGCAGGATCTTCACAAGATCATTTCGAATGATCCGGCCCTGTGCAGTCGCATTCTCAAGGTCGTGAACTCCGCCTTCTACGGGCTGCCGCGGCAGATCGGCTCCATCAATCGGGCCATCGTGCTGTTGGGCCTCAACGCGGTGAAGAACATCGCCATCGCGGCCAGCCTGACGAAGCTGTTCCGGGGCGGCGAGCTGTGCACCCGCTTCTCCGCCAAGAGCCTGTGGATCCACTCCATCGCCACTGCTGCCTGCTCCAAGCTCGTCTGCGACGAGCTGAAGCTGAGCATGTCCGACGAGGCGTTCCTCGGCGGACTGATCCACGACATCGGGATCATGGTCGAGGTGCAGGCGATGCGCCACGAGCTGTTGCAGGTCTTCGAGGAAATGTCGTTCGACGGTGACGAAACGCCCACGAGTGACATGCGTGAGATCGAGCGACGGCTCCTGGGCGCCGATCACGAGGCGTTCGGAGCGGGGCTCTGCGAGGCTTGGAAGTTCCCGAAGGCGTTCACCTTCGTGACCCGCCACCACCATGATCCGAAGAAGCTGCCGGAGGCCGATCGCGTCCTCACCAGCATCATCTACGTGGCCGACCGGATCGTCGCCGCCTGCGGGTACGGATTCCGGAGCGATCTGCAGACCGTGGACCTCGATCCGGAGGTTCTTGAGACGCTCGGCCTGTCCGAAGAGCAGATCACGTCCGTCAGGGGCAAGCTCCCGGAGGCGTACGAAGAAATCGAAGCGACCTTCGGATAAGTGAGCGCAATGTGCGGTCGGAGGCCGCTACGGCGCGCTCAAGCAACTACGAAGCCTATCATGGGTTGCATGTCGGAAACGATCCGAGTGAACTTCGGTCGGCCGATGCCGGTATTCCCGCTGTCGGACGCAGTGCTGCTGCCACACGCTATTCAGCCGTTGCACATCTTTGAGACGCGCTATCGGCAGATGGTCAACGACTGCCTGGATGGATCGGGACAGATCGCGATC
>SMVB01199981.1_pt1 | contig 10107 bp, 10 predicted proteins | sample 2456461 | NCBI WGS metagenome assembly SMVB01 (sample SAMN11095934, study PRJNA526329) | marine sediment metagenome | biome: Marine sediment; feature: Surficial sediment; material: Deep marine sediment; isolation source: Hadal surficial sediment | place: Pacific Ocean | collected 2014-05 | depth...
CTCCGCACTGAGATCTACATGCTTATTCCGTCATTAATCTCATCACCGGCTACCCGACGGGCAGGGAAGACCAGCAACCAGTTCAGTTCAGGTTTAACGGTCCGAGCACTGAACAAGCTCTCGCCGCGGTCCTGTGTGAGTGACTCCTGGGATCCGGACGCACAGGCACGATCCGGGCAGAAGGCTCTAAACCGGTTTTTAAGCGGCTAGTGCGTAGTTGTCGTCGTTGGCAACTATGAGTGTTACAGCTGGATTAACGAGGTGATCTGTGCCTCGGCATGCACCCAGAGTTTCGCGACCCACGTCGAAGCCATGTCGCCCCCTGGAACGTTTCATTGCGGGTTTCACGAGCAACCCGCCGTGACCATAGTGTAGGGGCCAATCGGCAAAAAACAATCAACTATGCAATGTTTTTGAGTGTTTTTGTGATGTTTAATACCTGCATGAGCAATACCCGTCTGAGCCGCTAAAGGCCAGTTGGCAGCTGATCAGAGTCATGCACATTAGTTATAAAATACATTAGATAGTTAAAATAACTCATTGAATTAAAACTTAATTAAGAGTGTTTTAGTATGCGTGCTTTTTGCCGCTGCCAGTCCCGATCCTTGATGGTTGCGCGTTTGTCCGCCTGTTTCTTGCCCTTGGCGAGGCCGATATCCAGTTTTGCTCGACCGCGCGACCAGTGCAGGTTCAGCGGCACCAGCGTGTAGCCCTTGCGTTCTACCGCGCCGATGAGGCGATCCAGTTCATGGCGGTGCAGTAACAGCTTGCGCGTCCGTGTGGGATTGGGCGAAATGTGGGTTGACGCGGTGTTGAGTGGCGAGATATGGGCGCCGACCAGCCAGCCTTCACCGTCTCTGACGTGCACATAACTCTCGGTGATTTGTGCCCGTCCCGCGCGCAAACTCTTCACCTCCCAGCCCTCGAGTTGCAGTCCTGCCTCGTAGGTATCCTCAATGAAGTAGTCGTGGCGAGCCCGCTTGTTGCGGGCGATCTTTGCGTCTGCAGCGGTCGATTTTTTTTGTTTGCTCATATAGCGAGGCAAGCCGATGGGTGATCGCAAGGGAGAGCGATTATACGGCAGTCATCGCCGTGTGTTGTGCTGTATTACGGTTGTCAGCGCTGCGGATTTCATCCAATATTCGGCTTCGAGCGCCATCCAGAGAACAATAAATGCTCAGTCAGGAAGCATCCAATCCCGGTCGTCGCATATCCCTGCATGGAAACTGGTCGTCACGAACGACGTTCATTCTTGCGGTCACGGGCTCTGCCGTGGGTCTCGGCAATATCTGGAAATTTCCCTACATAGCCGGACAAAATGGCGGCGGAGCATTTGTGCTGGTGTACCTGTTCTGCGTGTTTCTGATCGGCATGCCGGTCATGATGTCCGAAATACTGATCGGACGCCGTGGGCGTCGCAATCCCATCGCAACCATGGAACTCCTCGGTGAGGAAGAGGGCAGTTCGCGGCGCTGGAAGTGGGTGGGCGTGCTTGGCGTCATCGCCGGTATATTGATCCTTTCCTATTACAGCGTGATTGCCGGATGGACGCTGGCCTATGTGGAAAAGAGTGTCACCGGGCAGTTCGTGGGAGCTTCGGCAGAAGAAATCGGCCGGCTGTTCAGTGATTTTACGGGCAACTGGGTGTCCGTCAGTATCGCCCACACCCTTTTCATGGCGTTGACTGTGGTGGTGATCGCGCGCGGCGTTGAGCGTGGTCTTGAACAAGCGGTGCGCTTCATGGTGCCCGCCTTACTGGTGTTGATGTTGGCATTGCTCGGCTACGCCATCAGCTTCGGCTCCTTCAGTGAGGGTATGTCGTTCATGTTTACACCGGATTTCGAGGCACTGACCTGGGACGGTGTCCTCGCAGCGATGGGGCAGGCATTTTTTACCCTCAGCATCAGTATGGGAGCGATCATGGCCTACGGTGCGTATCTGCCGGAGGAAACGTCGATTACCGGTGCATCCATCGCGGTGGTGATTGCCGATACAGGCATTGCCATTCTTGCCGGTCTCGTTATATTTCCACTGGTGTTCGCCAATGGCCTTGATCCGGCCGATGGTCCCGGGCTCGTCTTTGTCACCTTGCCACTGGCATTTGGCCAGATGGCTGGCGGAACGTTTTTTGCCACGATATTCTTTGTGCTGCTGACGTTCGCTGCCTGGACCTCCGCTCTGGGCCTGCTGGAACCTGCCGTGGCATGGCTGGTGGAGAGACACTATCGCAGCCGTTTACAGGCATCGATCATGGTGGGTGGCCTGATATGGTTGCTGGGCTTTGGCAGCGTACTGTCTTTCAGTACACTGGCCGATTTCAGGTTTTGGCGCGGCACCATTTTTGATAATGTCGATTACCTCACCAGTAACATCATGTTGCCGCTGGGCGGTATTTGCATCGCCGTATTTGCCGGTTGGGTCATGTGCCGAAACTCCACTTCGGAGGAGTTGGGCAGTAGTGGAACGGGATATAAGTTTTGGCGTTTTCTGGTGCGTTACCTGGCGCCTGTTGCCATTATGTTCGTGTTCTTCCAGGCGATTGGCCTGTTGTAGGCGGGTGTTGCGAAACACTGGTTTAATCATTGACAAGCGTGGTTTGAGTTATGCGAAAAGTAAGTCGTAGCGCTCTGGTTCCCTATTCGGCGCGGGAAATGTTCGTTATTGTGGACGATGTCGAGGCGTACCCGGAGTTCCTGCCGTGGTGCAATGATGCGCAGGTGCGCAACCGTTGTGACGATACGGTTGAGGCGACGCTTGAGTTGCACAAGGGGGCGCTGAGCAACCATTTCACCACGCTCAATACGCGTCATGAATTCACCGCCATTGATTTATCCCTTGTGGGCGGGCCCTTCAAGTATTTGGAGGGTGGCTGGCAATTCAAGGATCTCGGCGACGACGGCAGCAAAGTGATCCTGGAGCTCGATTTCCAGTTCAAAAGCATGCTCGTTGACATGGTGTTTGGCGCCTTCTTCGAAGACACCTGCAATTCCATGGTGGATGCTTTCGCTCGTCGGGCTGTGCAGATCTTTGGCGAACGCCCGGCTGGATATGCTTCTTAGTGTCGAAATCGTCTATGCCACGGAGGATCGGCAGGAATTGGTCGCGATTCAGGTCACTCAAGGTACGACGGTTGCCGCTGCGATTGAATCGTCGTCAATCGCCAGTCTGTTTCCGGATGAAAGGTTAGACGTCTGTCCCGCCGGGATTTGGGGTCGACTCGTCGAACGATCGCGGGTGCTGCAAGAGGGCGATCGGATCGAACTGTATCGGCAATTGCAACAAGATCCGCGCGATGCGCGCCGTGCGCGGGCAGATGCCGATCAGCGTTGAATCGAGCTCCTGGCCCGGCGACCGGACTCTGGCAGAGGATCAGAGATCCGGGCCGAGTTCCTGATCCTCGGTTATCTCACTGACTCGTTCATCGGTGAATTGTATTGAGACCCAGCGTTTGAAGCTGGCATCCTGGCGGCCGATTTTCAGGAAATACACGTAGTCCCAGCGATCTTTGTGGAACGGGTCGTCGATCATCGGTGTGCCAAGCAGAAAGCGGACCTGAGACCGCGTCATGCCCACTTCGACCTGGTCGAGATCTTCCTGTTTTAACAGGTTTCCCTGCGACATGGGGGGCTGGTAGACACAGCCGGACAGGGCGCTCAGTGCCAGCAGGACGACGATTGATTGGAGCAGTTTACGCATACAGTTTCAGCTCTTGCCAGTTCTCGATCCGGGCTGCCATCATTGCTTCAGGCGCAAGTGAGATTGGATGAGTTTCATACAATGGTTCATAATAGGCGCGAATCATACCTATTTGATTTGCGCGGTGGTAGCCGAGCGACGTATCCCTAAACGAGATAAGAGAAATGCTGCAGCCACAGGAACTTCGGAAGGTCGGGCTGAAAGTCACTCAGCCACGCTTGAAAATCCTCGAGATACTCGAAACCAATGCGCAGAGGCACTTGAGTGCGGAGGATATCTACAAACTCTTGCTGGAGTCGGGCGACGATATCGGCCTTGCGACGGTCTACCGGGTGTTGACCCAGTTCGTGGTCGCCTCATTGGTTACACGGCACAATTTTGAGGGTGGTCACTCTGTTTTCGAACTTGATGAGGGCCATCATCACGATCACATGGTGTGCGTTGAAACGGGCGATGTGATTGAATTCGTAAACGAAGAAATTGAATCGCTGCAACGCGCGATTGCGAAGGAGCACAATTTTGAGCTGATCGATCACAGCCTGGTGCTGTACGTAAAGCCGATAGGAAAAGACACAGACACCTGATCGGCCGCACGAAGGGACGTGCCCGTATCTGCTTATCGAGCGGCGCGTTTCCGGGCAACGGTCTTGCGGCCACCCTTCGCCAGCATTTCTGCGGCATGCTCTCGGGTACGTGCGGTGATTTCAACGCCGCCGAGCATCCTCGCCAACTCCTCAACACGTTCGACCTTGTTCAGTGCCGTTACGCTGATGCGAGTGGATTTCCCATCCGTCATTTTGTTGATGCGGAAATGATTATCTGCCTGCACCGCAACCTGGGCCAGATGGGTTACGCACAAGACCTGGCGGTCGGCTCCCAGTTCGCAAAGACGTCGACCGACCATTTCGGCGACACCGCCGCCCACGCCGCTGTCAACTTCGTCGAACACCATCGTCGGTATTGGGCTGCCATCGCTTGCAATCACCTGGATGGCAAGACTCATGCGTGATAATTCACCGCCAGACGCGACCTTCGCAAGTGCGGTGGGTTTCTGCCCGGGATTGGCACTGATCAAATAATCGATCGAGTCCATCCCCCACGCACGCGCATCTTCAGGTGTTGCCGATTGGACGGACACTTCGAATACGCCCCCGGGCATGCCAAGACCCGCCATGGCGCTGGTCACCGCGGTGGCGAAGCGACTGGCAGCGCGCTGCCGCTTGGTGGATAAATCACTGGCGAATTGCAGATACTGCGCTTGCGCATCGGCCACATCTTTGCCGAGCTGTGCGCTGCGTTCGCCGGCATTACGCAGTTCGTCGAGCTGTGTGCGGAGTCGGACATGCATTTCGCCCAGCTCTTCGGCTTCAACTTTGTGCTTGCGTGCGATTGACTGAATGGCATCCAGTCGTTCCTCAATCCATTCCTGTCGATGCGGGTCGGCGTCGAGTCCGTCGCTGTAGCGACGCAGCAAATCGGTCGCTTCCGCTACCTGGATGCCGGCTTCCTCGAGCAACTGTCGCGTTGGTTCGAGCGTTTCGTCGTACGCGCTCAAAGACGACAGTGTCTGGCAGGCGGTGGCCAGGAGACTTTGCGCGGTCGCTGTCTCACCGTCATACATATCGTTCAGGATCCGGCTCAAACCGTCTGCGAGTCTGCCGCTGTTTTTCAGTTTTTGACGCTCCGCTTTCAGGGACGACAATTCCCCGGTCTCAAGGTCGAGCGCAGCGAATTCCTGCAGCTGGAATTCAAGCAGTTCAAGCCGTGCTTCGCGATCGGCGTGCGCGGCGTTTACCTCCGTGAGTTCGTCAGCCAGCGTTCGCCAGCGAGAGAAAGCCGTTGCGCAGTCGCGCAGAAGCGCTTGCAACCCCCCGAAATGGTCGAGGAGGTTGCGCTGAACGTCGCGGCGTCCCAGTGATTGGTGAAAATGCTGTCCGTGAATGTCGAGCAGCAGCTCTCCCAATGCCTTCAGGCTTTGCAATGACACCGCGTTGCCATTGATGAACGCACGTGATCGCCCGTCTGCCGCAATGACGCGACGCAAAATGCATTCTTCATCCATGTCCAGGGCTTGTTCTGTCAGCCATTGGCGGGCTTCGCGATGTTCCGAAAGATCGAATTCGGCGCTGAACTCGGCACGTTGAGTTCCCTCGCGAACGATGCCAAGTCCACCGCGCTCGCCGAGAACGAGTCCAAGTGCATCGACAAGAATTGACTTGCCGGCACCGGTTTCACCCGTCAGTACCGTCATGCCGGGCGCAAAATCGACATTGACCTCGTCGATAATGGCGAAATTACGCACCTGCAAACTCTGCAACATCAGGTTTATCCCCCGCTGTCCGCTTTGCTGTGTCGAATGCGGCCATCCAGGCCCCAGTGCAATTTGGAGCGAAGAATTTCGTAGTAGTCGTATCCGGGAGGATGAAGCAACGTGATTCGCCGCTTGGATCGGGATATCAACAAACGATCGCCGACGCTGATCTCACCGATGCTTTTACCGTCGATTGTGACCTCTGCCCGGGTGTCTGCCCGCTCAAGCAGGGTGACTTCGATCTGCTGATCCGCCGGTATGACGATGGGTCGGTCGCTCAGGGTATGCGGGCAGATCGGCACGATCACCACGGCATCCAGCGCCGGTTCCATGATCGGTCCGCCACAGCTTAACGAATAAGCCGTCGACCCGGTCGGTGTGGCCACGATCAGGCCATCGCCGGAGTGGGTATTGACATATCGATCGGCGATGCAGGTGCGGAAGTCCAGCATGCGGCCGGGTTCACGTCTTTGCAGGACAACATCATTGAGTGCCACGGCGGACTGTGTCTTGCCGTTTTGGTAAACGATACTGGCGCTGAGTAACAATCGGGATTCGCGCTCGTAATTGCCATCGAGTACGCGACCGAGACTCTGCAGCATTTCGTCCGGCGTAATATCGGCGAGAAAGCCCAGGCGGCCGCGATTGACGCCCAGTAATGGCACAGCCCGTCGTTGGGCCAGACTCGCAGCGTAGAGCATCGTGCCGTCTCCGCCGACCGCGATCATCAGATCGGCTTCGTCAGCCAGCTCGGCTTCCGCCACTTCGCGCAGGGGAGTTCCCGGGGAGAATCCGGGTGCCGCGATAACGTCGCAGCCGGCTTCGGCCAGGTAGGCGGCGAGGAGTGCCATTGGCTCAGTGACGCGCGGATCATCGTCACGCCCGAGGATGGCTATGGTGTTGAATTCGTTCTTCATATCCTGCGAAAAATTGCGGGCTCAATGCATGCGCCTGCAATACAGGCAATTTGGACAAGGCGTCGATTGTTGCAAACCCTTGACCGCTCGCCAAGCCGTTGCTAGCGTCTGAAATCAACAGTAGCACAGTCGACTTCAAGCCTGATTCTTCATTTTTCCATGTAATGACAGCAGATGCCGTAACAACATTGCCGAATGAGCGCGCTCAGTATTTGCTGAAAGTGCTGATACAAAGGCATATTCGCGATGGACTGCCCGTGGGTTCACGCACCCTTTCCCGTGATGCCGGTATCGACCTCAGTCCCGCGACCATCCGCAATGTCATGTCCGACCTCGAAGAAATGGGGCTGATTGCCGCGCCGCATACCTCGGCCGGCCGTATTCCCACGCCGCGCGGCTACCGTATGTTTGTCGATACACTGGTACGCTACCAGGCGCCGAACGAGCAGGACATCAGGGAGCTGGAGTCCGAATTCGGTGATGTACAGGACGACGATGCGAGTACGCTGGTCGGTAAAGTGTCGGGCATGCTGTCGCGAATAACCAGTCTGGCAGGGGTGGTAACGGTACCGAAAAGCAAGCAGGCACTGTTGCGCCAGATCGAGTTTTTGCCGCTTTCGGACAATCAGGTGCTGGCCATATTGGTCATTAATGATCGCGAAGTACAAAACCGCATTCTGCGCACGGAAGACGCGCATACGGCCAGCGAGCTGCAGCGGGCCGCAAATTTCATTAATGACAATTACGCCGGCGTTGAATTGAGCGACATTCATTCCCGGCTGATTGAAGATCTCGAAAAAACGCGGCACTCGATGAATCAGGCCATGCTCGACATCGTTTTGGTTGCACAGTCGGCCATCGAGGGTGCAACCGCCCAGCGCAGTGACTTTATTCTGGCCGGTGAACGCAATTTAATGGATTTTGCCGAGCTATCGGATATCGGCACGCTGCGGGATTTGTTTGATGCCTTTGCGAAGAAGCGCATGATGATCGAATTGCTTGATCGCAGCATTAATGCGAGTGGCGTGCAAATATTCATTGGTGAGGAATCCGGTTATTCCATTCTCGACGATTACAGCGTGGTTACGGCGCCCTACAGAGTTGACGACAATCAGATTGGCGTGCTCGGCGTGATCGGACCGACGCGCATGGCCTACGATCGAGTCGTGCCCATTGTTGAGGTCACCGCCAGGCTTCTCGGCTCGGCACTGGATTTCCACGAATAGTCTCGCGGTGAATTCGGCCTACGGCCTTGATATTTTCCATCAAATCCCCACACTCCCTGCATTATTTTCAGGCGGCCGGCGGATTATCGGTCGACCCCGCCATTCATGACTGGAGCAGGTAACAGATGAGCGGACAGCCCGAGCCGGAGGACAACGAATTGTCGAGCGAAGAAACAGCGTCGGAAGCCAGTGAATCGGCGCAGCAGACGGATGCCGCGGCAGAGGCCGAAGCGGGCAGCGACGACGCCAGTGAGGATGACCCGCTGCAAGTGATGCAAGCCCGGGCAGATGAAAACTGGGAGAAATACGTTCGGGCGGCAGCCGAGCTGGAAAACACACGTAAACGGGCGCTCCGGGACGTTGAAAATGCACACAAATATTCGCTGGAGCGATTCGCTCGTGAACTTCTTGGCGTGCGAGACAGTCTGGAAATGGGTATTGAGGCGGGAGTACAGTCCGGCGCAGAGGCCTTGCTCGAGGGCAGCGAGGCGACCTTGAAGTTGCTGGAGACGATGATGCAGCAGTTCGGTATTGCGGAACTCGATCCACACGGCGAACCGTTCGACCCGGAATTGCATGAGGCAATGACGACGCAGCCCTGCAGTGATGTTGAGCCGGGATCCGTGATGACCGTGATTCAGAAGGGCTATACCCTGAATGATCGATTATTGCGGCCGGCACGGGTTGTTGTGGCCCAGGAACCCACTGAAAACAACGAAGCCGACTGAAAAACCACTCATTTAAGGGTATTCCGGCGCTTGAAAGTTTCCGTCGCGACCCCAAGTATCAGCAAGTTTTGACTTAAACCCAATTTCGAATGTGGAGAACAGAGATCATGGGCAGAGTAATTGGAATCGACCTGGGAACGACAAATTCCTGTGTCGCCGTGATGGAAGGCGGCAAGCCGAAGGTAATTGAAAACAGCGAAGGTGATCGCACGACCCCGTCGATTATCGCCTTCACAAAGAACGATGAAGTCCTGGTCGGTCAGTCCGCCAAGCGGCAGGCCGTCACCAACCCAGGCAACACCTTGTTTGCGGTTAAACGGCTCATTGGCCGCCGCTTCGAAGACGACGTTGTGCAACGGGACATGGACATGGTGCCGTATAAGATTGTCAAGGCAGACAATGGTGATGCCTGGGTTGAGGTAAACGGCAAGGCCATGGCACCGCCGGAGATTGCGGCGCGCGTTCTGATGAAGATGAAAAAGACGGCGGAGGACTACCTGGGTGAAGAAGTCACTGAGGCGGTTGTGACGGTACCGGCTTATTTCAATGACTCACAGCGTCAGGCGACGAAAGATGCCGGCAAGATTGCGGGTCTCACGGTAAGACGCATTATCAATGAACCGACAGCGGCAGCGCTGGCCTATGGCATGGACAAGAAACGCGGCGACAAGAAGATTGCCGTTTACGATCTGGGTGGCGGTACTTTCGACGTATCGATCATTGAGATCGCCGAGATTGATGGCGAACACCAGTTTGAGGTGTTGGCGACCAATGGCGATACATTTTTGGGTGGCGAAGACTTTGATCTGCGCATCATCGTGTACCTGACCAAGGAATTCGAGCGTGAGAGCGGCATTGATATCAGCAAGGACCCGCTTGCCATGCAGCGACTCAAGGAAGCTGCCGAGAAGGCGAAGATCGAACTGTCGACGGGGCAGCAGACTGAAATCAACTTGCCTTACATCACCGCCGACGCGAGTGGGCCCAAGCACCTGACGATCAAGCTGACACGGGCGAAACTCGAATCCCTGGTCGAAGACCTCGTGGCGAAGACCATCGAACCGTGCAGGATCGCACTTGAGGATGCAGGCCTCAGAGTTAACGAAGTGGATGATGTGATTCTCGTTGGCGGCCAGACGCGCATGCCGAAAGTGCAGGAAGAAGTGCAGAATTTCTTCGGCAAGGAACCGCGTCGGGACGTTAATGCGGATGAGGCGGTTGCCAGTGGC
>SMVB01377713.1_pt1 | contig 10106 bp, 10 predicted proteins | sample 2456461 | NCBI WGS metagenome assembly SMVB01 (sample SAMN11095934, study PRJNA526329) | marine sediment metagenome | biome: Marine sediment; feature: Surficial sediment; material: Deep marine sediment; isolation source: Hadal surficial sediment | place: Pacific Ocean | collected 2014-05 | depth...
AAAAAGCGCGAACGCAGCCAGTAACAGTATGGATGTCCTATAAGAAGACATAGAGAATCACACCCGCAAGAATGAGCCTGTATATAGCAAACGGTACAAGTCCAATTGCGTTTACAAAGCGCATGAAAAATTCGATGCTCAAATACGCAACAATTGCTGAAATCGCCGCTGCTATTGCCAATGTGCCCCAGGCGATCAATTCACCAGACATAATCATGGACGCCCCTTTGTAGAGGGTCGCCAGGAGAATGACCGGCACAGACAGTAAAAATGAAAAGCGGGCGGCATCCTGGCGCTTCAGACCCATCGCCATCGCAGCAGTAATCGTGATGCCGGAGCGCGACGTCCCTGGCACCAGTGCCAGGGCCTGGGCAAGTCCAATCAGAAATGCGTCGCGTATCTTTAGGCTGCCGATATCGCGATTTTGTGCACCAAACTTATCAGCCAGTGCCAACAAAACGCCGTAGCCTGCGAGCGTTACGACGACAACCAGAGGGCTTCGAAGATTTGCCTCAATCCATCCTGCAAACAGTAAACCTGCAATGGCAGCCGGAATAGTCGCCAGCGCAATGCCGATCGCCAGTTGTGATGAACCGGAAGACATGTCGCCACCCAGTGCCGAAAGACCACCGCCGATCAGTTTCTTGAGGTCCGCTCGAAAATACACGCACACGGCACCAAGCGTTCCGAAATGAACGGCAATGTCGAACACCAGCCCCTGGTCGTCCCAGCCGAAAACAGTCGGTACCAACACCAGGTGACCGGAACTGGAAATAGGCAGAAACTCGGTGAGTCCCTGCACGACTGCCAGCACCACTACTTGTATCCAGGCCATTCTTTAATTCCTGATTTCTAAAGCGTATGTGACCGATCCGCTGCCACAAATAATTCCGGCGCCTCGATAGCACCTTTGGCCAGCCCAAGGCACTTGAAGTTCTCGCCCATTTCACCGGGCATCATCAGCAATTTAGCCTCTTGTGACAGCCTAATCTGCGCCTCAGTTGGCAAACTGGTGATGTCTTCCAGTTCCTGCGGAAGACCGCCCAGCAACAGAAACTGCGTCTGAGTTACAAAACCCTCAATTCGCAAGCCGCCGTCATAGGCTGCGTTGGCCACCTGGGAAAAATTCACCCAGGCCGTCAGATCCTGTATGCCCGGCAGAACCAACGGATCATTGTGTACGTGATGTCTGAAATGGCAACGCAACCAGCCACCGGAACGGTCGGCGGCATAGTAGTCCCTCTGGCTAACACCGTAGTCAAACAAAAAAATGAAGCCCTGCTCCAGACAGGCAGCCAGGTTGCCTAACCATTCATTAACGCCGAGAGAAATTTCGGACAGATAACCATCTGGCAAGGCCCTTCCAAGATCGGATTCAATATTTTGCACGGCTGTCGTCAAATTATCTGTCGCAGACACTTCCTCCCAGGCGAATTCGCCGCCAGAGACTTTAACTGCCATCTGAAATACCTGGCCATTACGTTTTACGAAACGCTCAACGGGCAATGCATCAAGCACCTCATTAGCCACAACAACGCCGGAAAATGACTCGGGCAAACCACTCAGCCACGTAACGTTTTCGACGTAATCCGGCAAAGCAGATTCGATCGTCACACGCTGTCGCTGCTGCAAATCCGGAGACACCTCAAGTATGTAATAGTGGCTTGGCAACGATCCCAGGGACCGAAGGCGCTGTAGCAAGTCGACAGCAAGCACGCCGCTGCCCGCACCAATCTCCAGCACCGCCCGGTTTTCGGCGTCCGCGATCTGCTCGAGAACGATAGCGACCTGGTTCGCCAGCACCTTGCCAAACAAAGACGAAATTTCCGGCGCGGTGACGAAATCACCTGCTTCACCAAATTTTGTCGATCCCGCGCTGTAGTAGCCGAGGCCGTTTGCATATAAGGCATGATGCATGAATTCGGCAAAACCAATGCTGCCGCCAGCACCGTCGATCACAGCATCAATATGCTCACGCACGCGCGCACTGTGCGCCTGGCTATCTGCATCAGGCAGCGGCAATTTCGTAGCGCCGGTATTTAATAAGGACATGAGCGTGACATTTTTCCAAACTATGCCGACAATGTAATTCGCCGGGCCGTGAATGGTACGCCCCGGCGATCTCTTTCGACAATTATTGATGTGGAAGCAAATGCAGGAACTAAAGAAACAATCGCTGCAAGGCAAATGTGCGCTGGTAACGGGTGCGGCAAGACGCATCGGCGCCACTATCGCGTCGCGACTGCATGAAGCAGGTGCCAGCGTTGCAATCCACTATCGAGGGTCAGCGCAAGCAGCAATAGAGTTAAGCGACCAACTAAACGAAAAACGGAGTAATTCAGCAAAAATATTCCTAGCTGACCTGCATGACCAACAGCACCTCGACTCCCTGGTACAGAGCGTTTTGGAGTGGTCCGGACAGCTTGACGTGTTGGTCAATAACGCCTCAAGTTTTTACCCCACCCCGATTGGCTCGATTACAAGCGATCAATGGGACGACCTGATTGGCAGCAACCTGAAAGCCCCCCTGTTCCTCTCACAAGCTGCAATGCCCGCACTGAAGAATTCCAACGGATGCATCATCAACATAGTAGATATCCACGCACAGCGCCCACTGCGTGATCACGCGGTCTATGGCGCAGCAAAAGCAGGCCTCGCAATGCTGACCCGCTCCCTTGCTAAAGACCTGGCACCCGAAATAAGAGTAAACGGCATATCGCCCGGCGCCATCCTGTGGCCAGAAGACGAAATGACCGAGGACACGAAAGAAGGCATTCTCCACCAGATCCCATTGGCCCGCCAAGGCATACCAAACGACATAGCAGAAACAGTAATCTTCCTCGCGCGAGATGCGAACTACATAACAGGGCAAATCATCGCAGTAGACGGCGGACGATCCTTAGGCTGGTAACGGCTGATCAAGCGATGACGTCGACCGGAGCGCTGGCAGTCCCTTAACGGAAATAAAGCGGACCGCAGGGAGCCATTCCGTTAAGGGACTGCCAGCGCTCCGGTCGATACCGTCAAAAAGCCCCCGCAAACTCCCTGTGAGCCGGCCCACGCAAGTCTGGCTTTCGCAACCCCCCTCGCAACGCCTTTTCCTGCCCGCTTCCAACCTGCTGCGACGCTACCGGACACGCACCATTAGCAAAGTACGACAATGCAGCTACGACATTAGGATCATCATCCGCCCCTACCACTATGGATATGTCATCGACAGCAGGACAGTCGACAGGCAGACCATCAAAGTAACCACCTTCGCCTAAGGAATTGACGGTCTCGAAGGACGTCGGTCTTAGAATTTTTTCGCAGAACTGAATGCCCACCTGCCCTACGGGTTTGCCAAAAGTCGTTGCACCGACAATGGTGACATCGACATGCGATTCCATGCTGTTGGTGACAAGTTCGCTGGCGGAGGCGGTACTGCCGGAACCAATGATGACCAGGCGCGACAAGTTGATGGAGTTGATCCGTTGGCTGAAACGCTGCGTGGAATTAAAACTCGAATTGTTGTCGTTAAAAAACGTGCGGGAAAAGACAAGACCGTCGGATACGGCGCCGCCCAGATAGTCGCCGAGCAGTTCGGTAGTGCTGACGAGGCCACCGCCATTGTAACGCAGGTCGATGATCAGATCGGTGATAGCGGCATTGCGAAAGTCGTTGAATATTGTGTCGAATACGGGGTCGGCTGTGCTGATGAAGGTGGCCAGTTCCATGTAGCCAACCGAGCCGGTAGCAGTGTCAATTACCCGCCATTGTGGCAACGGGTTGATGGTGACGACGTCTTTCGTGACCGTCACCGTGTATTCGCTGTTGTCGAGTCGCCGGATCGTGAATTCCAGCGGGTCCATGGCAAACATGGCACTCACGCCTTCATTAGCATCGATGTCAGCAATGATTCGCCCGGCTAGCGCGATAATGCGATGACCTCGCATGAACCCGGCAGTATTCGCGGGACTGTCCGTAAATACACGAGTAAAACGTACGTCGTCGACTGCTTCATAACGCCAGCTGAATCCGAATCCTTCAAATTTCCCTTCTCCAAAAAAGGCGGAATCGGCGGCGGCAGTGTTGATGAAACTGAAGCGGTCAATCGGCAAGCCTGTTGCTGCGTTGATTGGCGAGAAGGTTTTGAGAAACGTCAGCAATTCTTCGGGCGAGGCGTGCGCGCTTAGATCGACGCTGGCTGGCAAACTTAAGTTCCAGAAATAGACGTCCTGCATGGCATCGAAGACGAATTGTTTTTGCCCATCATTGGTACAGGCATCGTCACCCAACTGCGGTGGCCCGTCTTCCGAAACGGTGCAACCTGCAAGCAAGAATGCCAGAAGAAGGCTTGATATCGATCGCATAAACTTGAGTCCTTTCAGTACCTCATGGCGCTGCGGCCAAGCGTGACTAAGCTGTTAGCGCATTTTATGATAAATCCAGGTCCTGTTTTGTGAGCGGATGACTGCTTTTATCAAAATCTTCAAGATGTTTTGCGATGCTCCGCCCAGTTCGCGGGTGAACATAATCTGCAGCAATCTCCGCCAATGGTATCAAAACGAAACTGTACTCCAGCACATCATCTCGCGGCACTCGCAAGGCGTCGTCAACCAGGCGATCGTAGAGCAACAAATCGATGTCGAGAGGCCTCGATACGAACTTTGCGCAGGCCCGTTCACGTCCTGATTTGTCATGAATATCCTCCAGCACATTAAGAACTTCGCGTATGGGCAGGTCTGTCTCAACACGCGCGACGAGATTGATGAAGTCGTCAGCATCAAATCCCAGCGCTTCGCTTTGATACGCGTTGGACAGCGCGACGTTGCTAAAGTGCGATCGCAGACAATCCACCGCCAGCGTCAGGTTCTGCTCCGGCTGCACGTTACTTCCCAACCCCAGATAAACGACGGCCATGATCGTTCCGGATCTCAGTTTTTGCTTCGATAAATTCTGATGCCAACATCGCGAGCACCGCGAATTGCGCCGGGTTTGTTCACTTTTACCCGTACCCACGGCACATCGAATTCGGTCAGGATCAACTCGGCGACTCGCTCGGCCATGGTCTCAACAAGCTGAAACGATGACTCACCAACAAACGACTGCACGCGTTTCGAGACGGCCTTGTAGTTAAGTGTGTGCTCGATGTCATCGTGGGCAGCCGCCGTTGCCACATCCGCACCCATTTCAAGATCAATACTTACGGTCTGGCGGATTTTTCGTTCCCAGTCCCAGATTCCGACAATCGTTTCGATCCGCAGGTCGGTCAGGAAAATGCAGTCCAGTTGATTGTGCTCACTCATATTCGGCTCATCAGGCGGCAGGTGGTGACAGTTCTTGCAACGGCCATCGCGCCATTGCCTTGATTTCATTTGGTGTAACGGCTTCGCTCAGGCGCATGGCGCCGGCCATTGCGATCATCGCACCATTGTCCGTGCAATACTCGATTCGAGGATAATAGACCTGACCCGGAAATCGATCATGCAGTGCGTCCCGAAGCGCCCGGTTGGCACCAACGCCGCCAGCGATCACGAGGCGATCGACTCTTAAGTGATCGGCCGCCTTTAGCGTTCTGGCCACCAGGGTATCGACCACGGCCTGCTGGAAGGACGCGGCAATATCTGCCCGTACGGCATCGAGATCACCGGCTTCCTTCGCGGCACGGACTTTTAACATCACTGCCGTTTTCAGTCCGCTGAAACTGAAATCAAAGCCGGGACGCGAGATCATCGGCCGCGGCAATTTAAACGCAGCCGGATCGCCTTTTTCTGCCAGCTTCGCCAGAAGCGGACCGCCCGGGTAATCAAGGCCGAGCAATTTCGCCGTCTTGTCGAATGCCTCGCCGGCAGCATCATCGAGCGTAGAGCCCATCACTTCGTAGCAACCGATCGCCGCCACCGACACCAGCATTGTATGGCCGCCCGATACCAGCAGCGCCAGGAACGGATAGTCCGGTGCGTTCCCCTCGAGCATGGCAGCCAGCAGGTGACCTTCCATGTGATGAACCGCAATCACCGGGCAGCCCCAGGCGAGACCCAGACCATTTGCGAGCCCACCCCCAACCATGAGGGCGCCAACGAGGCCAGGGCCGGCGGTATAGGCCACCGCATCCGGCCGACTGACGCCGGCAGCGCCAAGCACCTGGCTTACCAACGGCAGCAGGCGTCGAATATGGTCTCTTGAGGCGATTTCAGGCACGACACCGCCATAGACGGCGTGCAGATCAATCTGGCTGTGCAGCGCATCGGCCACCAGGCCCTGATCGGTGTCGTATAGCGCGACACCGGTCTCGTCACAGCTTGTTTCCAGGCCCAATACCATCATAGGCGGCGGATCATACAGCATGTCAGGCGCGCTACATTAACGGTCAGATATCTTGCGCTTCGCGGCATTGCGAAAATTGGCCAAAATAGCTTTGCAAAATGGAAATGTTGCCATTAAACTGGCCGGTTCAGCCCCGGACTCGCCTGCGAGCCGGGTTTCTTTGTGCCCGAACAGAAAGACAGAAATCTTATGCCGAGTGTCCGCGTAAAAGAAAATGAGTATTTTGATGCAGCGCTGCGTCGATTCAAGCGTGCCTGTGAAAAAGCCGGAGTTCTAACCGAACTGCGCCGCCGTGAGTTTTACGAGAAACCAACCCAGGAACGCAAACGCAAGAAAGCCGCTGCCGTAAAACGGCACCTGAAACGCATTTCACGAGAAGTGTCACGCCGTAAGCGTCTGTACTGATTTTCGGTTTTGGTCTGTTGGCATCTTCTGCCGACTGACTTTATTCAAACAAACAACCAAACTGCCCTGATTCAGGGGGCCGCTTTCCTTGAACTCCGGTCGAATCAAAGCGAATGAGCGGCGACCACATCTTCCCGGGATAACTCATGACGCTTAAAGCCCAAATTTACGACGACATGAAGACCGCGATGAAGTCGCGTGACAAAGATCGGCTCAAAGTAGTGCGCCTGATTCTCGCCGCCATCAAGCAGATCGAAATAGACACGCGGACCGAGATGGATGACCCGACCGTGTTGACCGTCTTGAACAAAATGGTCAAACAACGGCGCGACTCTGTCAGTCAGTTCCGGGACGGAAATCGCGAAGATCTCGCTGCAATAGAGCTTGCCGAGATAGTTGTACTCGAAGATTATCTGCCGGAGCAATTGTCTGATGCGAATCTCGATCAGATGGTCGACAAAGCAATCGCGGATACCGGTGCCGAGTCCATTCGAGACATGGGAAAAGTAATGGGTCAGGTAAAGAAAGAAGCGCAGGGCCGGGCTGATATGTCAGCCGTGGGCGCCAAGGTCAAAGCCAGACTGGCCTGAACCCCGACCACGGTTACGAAGGGTCACGAGCCTGTTCCGCCACCGAAAATTTCAAAAATAGCTGGCGCTTATGGTGTCATTAGCTATGCTAGAACCAAGTTCCTTTTCCGGAACCAGCAACAATAATAACGCCGGGCTCGAACCCTGGTGGCTCAGGATTATCGTTTACCTTTGTATGCGCCTCGACCAATACAATTGCGACAGCCTTAAGAATCTGGCACCTGTTGTCGGGAGGTCGGGATGGGCGGCCTGATTCCGCAGCATTTCGTTGATGACCTGATTTCGCGGGCTGACATCGTTGAAGTCCTGGGGCGCCGCATACAGTTGAAAAAAGCAGGCCGCGAATTCAAGGCATGCTGCCCGTTTCACGATGAGAAAACACCGTCATTTACCGTCAGCCCGACGAAAGGCTTCTACCACTGCTTCGGTTGCGGAGCACACGGCACCGCACTCGGTTTCCTGATGGAGCACGATCACATGAGCTTTGTCGAGGCAGTCGAAAGTCTGGCCGGAAGCATGGGAATAGAAGTGCCACGCGAGGAAGGCCAGCGGCCCGCTCAGCGATATGACGAACTATTCAGCCTGATGGGCGAAATCGAGCGCTTTTACCAGCAGGAGCTGCGCAATAACGATACTGCGGTCGAGTATCTCAAGAAGCGCGGAATCGACGGCGCAACCGCCAAGCGTTTTGGCATTGGCTACGCGCCGGCCGGGTGGGATAGCGTCCTCAAGAAATTCGGGGCATCGAATGAAGCTCAAGACCGATTGCTGGCCGTAGGCCAGATTATTCGCAAGGATTCCGGCAGCCATTACGACCGCTTTCGTGATCGCATCATGTTTCCGATTCGCGATACTCGTGGCCGCTGCATCGGTTTCGGCGGTCGCGTCATGGGAGACGAACAGCCAAAGTATTTGAACACCAGTGACACGGTTTTGTTTCACAAGCGGCAGGAGTTGTACGGTCTTTATGAGGCTCGCCAGGTCTTAAGAAACATCGAGCGCCTGATTGTCGTAGAAGGATATATGGATGTCGTCGGCCTTGCCCGGCACGGCATCGAATACGCGGTCGCTACGTTGGGTACGGCAACAACCGATGAACATCTGAACAAACTGTTGCGCCTGTGTGACGAGATCGTCTTTTGTTTCGACGGAGACCGCGCTGGCAGAGACGCCGCGTGGAAAGCGCTGTTGATTTCCTTGCCGCATATTCGCGAAGGCCGGCAACTTCGATTCATCTTCTTGCCCGACGGTCAGGATCCGGATTCATTTGTGCAAGCCAATGGCGCAAGCGCCTTCGAAGAAGCTGTTGCGAATGGGCTGGCACTGTCCAATTTCCTGATCAGTGAACTGAGCGCCAAGATTGATCTTGATTCCGTTGACGGCCGGGCCCGACTGGCCGAGCTTGCGCGACCGCTGCTGAGCGAAATTCCGCCGGGTGTTTACAAAGAGCTACTGACGGGAGAGCTGGCCGAGTCTGTTGGTCTGTCGGCGGCAAAACTGGGGTCCATTCTCTCCTCCGGCAAGCCAAAATCGACAGCGATGGCCGGCCTGAGATCGGCCAGGTCATTATCTGGCTCGCGCCGGGCACAGCCGAACAAACCGTCTGCCGTACGACGCGCGCTGACCCTGCTGTTACATCACCCGGAAGCGGCCATGAAACTGAACGTTGAGGATTTGGCGGGCGTCACCAGACCCGGCGTTGACCTGCTGCGCGATCTGATCGAAACCGTGCAGGCAGAGCCGGCACTAACCACCGCCGGCCTGCTCGAACGATGGCGTAACCATGAAGAAGGCCGTCACCTGGGAAAACTGGTCGCGGTCGAAATGCCCGACGACGAAGATTTCGATCCAGGCGCAGAACTCGCCGACAGTTTGCGCCAGCTGGCCGCGGCCGGCTCCAGGGACCGTATCGATTTACTCATTGAAAAACAAAAACTTAACCCCCTTTCGGACGATGAAAAAGACGAGCTCAGAACGCTCGGTCGTCGCGCCGCACCCGGTTGATAATGATGGATTAGAGCCTGGTAAGGGCGTATAATTATTCGTTTGCATTTTTTACCTACAAAAAGGTCGAATCGTCTTGAGCGAGAAAGCAGCAGCAACAAGTGAGTCAACAGGCAGCAGCAGCAAACAAGCGCAGCAGCTGAAAGAATTAATTGCGCGCGGTAAGGAGCAAGGCTACCTGACTTATGCCGAGGTGAATGATCATCTGCCGAGCGGCATTGTCGATCCGGAGCAGATTGAAGACATCGTAAACATGATTAATGACATGGGAATTACGGTGCACGAAAAAGCGCCCGATCCCGAGACTCTGGTCCTGAACGAAAACGCCAATTCGAATGACGACGAAGACGCCGCAGAAGAAGCGGAGGCCGCGTTGGCAAGTGTCGATGCCGAATTTGGCCGAACGACAGATCCGGTGCGCATGTACATGCGTGAAATGGGCACGGTTGAACTGTTGACCCGTCAGGGCGAAATTGAAATTGCCAAACGAATTGAAGACGGCCTGAATCAGGTCAAATATCACATGGCGCATTTTCCGCCGAGCATCGAAATGCTTCTCGAAGTTGCCGACCGCGTTCTCGCCGGTGAGACACGAATGCAGGATTTCATCGTCGGTTTCATCGATCCAAACGCGCCGGACGAAATCAAGTCGCCCATGAGCAAAGCGGATGCCGATAATGCCGATGACGATGAAGAAGAGGAAATTGACACCGGTCCAGACCCGCTCGAAGTCGCTGCCAGAACGAAGAAGATCAAGCGAATCTTCAAAAGATCGCTGGCCGCGCTCGAAAAGAACGG
>SMVB01066249.1_pt1 | contig 10105 bp, 3 predicted proteins | sample 2456461 | NCBI WGS metagenome assembly SMVB01 (sample SAMN11095934, study PRJNA526329) | marine sediment metagenome | biome: Marine sediment; feature: Surficial sediment; material: Deep marine sediment; isolation source: Hadal surficial sediment | place: Pacific Ocean | collected 2014-05 | depth 0-1...
AAGAGGCACGCTTTAGTAACTTATGGTCCTTCGACCTGAAAACTAAAAAGGAAGCCCGCCTCTCGGAAGCGAGCTTTATTGTGACAGAGTTTGATATTTCCCAGGATGGAAGCCGCATTGTTTTAGTAGGTGCACCAGATAATCGTACCAACTACGGGCATCTGTCCGAACTCTACCTGCTGGAAGTCGACAGCAAGAAGATGACCCGGCTGACTCATAACGAGGCCTTGGAAGGTGACTTGGTTTGGGCGCCCGATGGCAAGACCTTTGCGTACCGTGCGTCGTCCGATACGGATTTTGCCTTACGTTCGGGGTATTTTTGGATCATGAACCCGGACACGGGTAGTAACCGAAAACTAGAGGGGCAAAATCAGGGGTCTATCTCTTATCTCAGCGACAATGAAATTGCCTGGACGGAAGATGGCAAGTACCTGTTATACACGGAGCAGCAAAGAACGCACAGCAATCTTTATAAGCTGAATATTAAAACCGACAAAGCCTCGGCGATAAGCAAGTTCCCAGGCATAGTCACTGATGTGAGGTTTTCAAAAGACCGTAAACAGGTGGTGTATGGTTATGAAGATATTACTACGCCTAGAGATTTGTACCTTAGCCGGATTGGCAGTAAACCGATAACAAGCCTGTCTCAGGCAGTGCGTCTCACCGATGTTAACCCCTGGGTCAGGGAGGAGTTGCTGCTATCTTCGGGTGAAGCCTTGCGCTGGACCGGTAAAGACGGCTTGGAAATAGAAGGCTGGTTTGTCCCGGCGTTGAACCACAGCGGTGATAAAATGCCGCTGATTCTACAAATACATGGTGGCCCTGCCTATGCCACGGTGAATAATTTTTTCATTGATTATCAACTACTGGCCGGTTTGGGCTATGCGGTTTTATCTCCTAATTATCGTGCCAGCACCGGCTATGGTGATGAAGTGCTACGGGGATTGATGGGTGAAGTAGGTGATGGTGAGTATATCGACTCGATGAACGGTGTCGATTATGTGATCGCTAATAAAAATATAGACCCTGAGCGTATGGGAATTAAAGGTCGTAGTTGGGGCGGCGTCAGCGTCAGTTACGCCATTACAAAAACGCATCGATTCAAAGCGGCTTCTATCGGAGCGATGGTCAGTAATTGGGCAGCGGAAACCGGACCTGGATTTAGTTTTGATGTGGGGCTCTGGTATATCGGTGGCACTCCTTGGGATAACCCGGAAGAATGGGCCAAACGTTCATCCATTACCCATGTAAAAAATATCACCACACCATCGATTATCTTTCATGGTGGCGAGGATACCACCAGTAGTGTAGGCCAGAGCCTGATGTTTTTTACCGCCATGCGGGATATCGGCAAAGCGCCAGTGCGTTATATAAAGTTTCCACGTCAGGAGCATAACAATCACGAACCACGCTTGATTAGAATCCGTCAAATTGAGGAATTTAAGTGGTATAAGAAATACATTGATGGCGAAGACTGGCAGCCATGGGTGCGTGCGGAGTCAGATTAAAAGCATAAAGAACGTATGGTTACAAGCCGATAATGTTAAGTCAAAAAAGTGGAAGCGTATGAGAACAAGCCAAGCATTTTTACGTTGTTGTATAAAGAAAATATCCGTTGTGTTGTTCTTAATATGTCATCTTGTTGTGGTTGCACAGGTTGCAGCAGTCGCACCGGAAATTTATGACGATTTATCCTTCAGGCATATCGGCCCTGTAGGAAACCGGGTGATTGCCATTACCGGGGTGCCTGGTGACCCTGATATTATCTATGCAGGCGCTGCTTCCGGCGGTATTTGGAAGTCTGTGGATGGCGGGATCGCATGGGAGCCTATCTTCGATGATCAGGATGTATCGTCTATTGGGGCACTGGCGGTTGCAGCCACGAATCCGAATATTGTCTGGGCAGGCTCTGGGGAGACCAATGTTCGCAGTAGCATCTCGATTGGTAACGGGGTCTATAAATCCACCGACGCCGGTAAGACCTGGCAGCACATGGGCTTGGAGAAGACCGGGCGGATCGGACGTTTACTGATTCATCCCACTAACCCGGATATTGTCTATGTGGCAGCCTTAGGCACTATTTACGGTCCACAACAAGAGCGAGGTGTTTACCGTAGCACCAATGGTGGCAAGAGTTGGAAACGGGTGTTGTTTACTGACGAAAATACCGGTGCCATCGATTTGAGCATGAAGCCGGATGATCCTGAGACGATTATTGCTGCGATGTGGCCGATCAGTGTGAAGACCTGGCAGCGCACAAGTGGTGGCCCTAATGGGGGTATGTACAAAACTCGTGATGGTGGTGATAACTGGCAAAAACTGACAAAGGGTTTGCCGTCCGGAGATGTAGGTAAGATTGCAGTTGATTATGCGCCTAGTAATCCGAACCGTGTTTACGCCCTGATTGAGACAGATCAGTTTGAATATAGAGGCGTGTTATGGCAGTCGGACGATGCGGGTAATAGCTGGGAATTGGTTAGCTATGAGCAGGAATATAATACCCGTCCTCACTACTACACGCGTCTGGTGGTATCAGAGGATAATGCCGATGAGTTTTATACGTTGGCTACCACCTACACCAAGTCAACCGATGCGGGTCGAACCTTTGCCAGTACAAGGGACTTAGGGGGCGATCATCACGATTTGTGGTTTGACCCCAAAGACCCCAACCGTATGTTGGGTGCGAATGACAAGGGCGTACATATTAGTTTAAACCGCGGTAAGTCCTGGTCTTTCCCGAATTTACCCGTGGCGCAAATGTACCACGTCGCAGTGGATCAGCAGGTGCCGTACTTTGTGTATGGCAACCGGCAGGATGGTCCCACCTACCGATTGCCGAGTAATAATTTGGCCGGCGGTAAGGTTGTGTCAGTGGGTGGCGGTGAAGTGGGGTTTACCTTTGCCGACCCCTTTGATAACAATATTATTTGGGCCTCCAATGAACAGGGCGTATTGAACCGCTTTGATATACGAGAAGGCGTGGCAACGGATGTTCAAGTATGGCCACACACCCCTGTAGGGCAATCGCCGGCTGATATTAAATACCGCTGGGTGTGGTCATATCCGTTCATTCTGTCTAGTCATCAGCAGAATCGACTCTATACGGGCAGTCAATATGTGCACCGAACCGACGATGGTGGGAGCACCTGGCAGGTGATCAGCCCTGATTTGACCCTGAATGATAAAAGCATGCAGGTGAATTCCGGTGGATTAACCTATGACAATGTGGGTGTTGATTATGGCAATACCCTTTATGCGTTAGCTGAGTCACCCTTGAATTCGAAAGTGATTTGGGCGGGAAGCAATGACGGCCTGGTACATGTGAGCAGGGACGATGGAAAAAACTGGGTTAATGTCACGAAAAATATTCACGATTTGCCTGAATATGGCACGGTGAGCAGTATTGATGCCTCGAAATACGCAGAAGGGACGGCTTATATCAGCATCGACTTTCATCAGGTCGATAATCGCAAGCCTTATATTTATCGGACGAAAAACTTTGGTAAGAGCTGGAAAAAAATTACCAGGGGCCTTCCGGAGAACATGTTGAGTTATGTGCATATCGTGCGTGAAGATCCAAAGCGTGAAGGCATGCTGTATGCGGGGACTGAGCACAGTGTTTATTTTAGTCTCGATGATGGTAATGAGTGGCTGCCCTTGAGAAACAACCTGCCTTCTGCCCCCGTGCGCTGGTTAACTATACAGGAGCATTTTGATGATTTGGTACTGGGGACATACGGCCGTGGGTTTTGGATTATGGATGATATTTCCCCGTTACGTAATCTCGATAAGCTGACATCCAAGACGCAATTACTCAAGCCAAGGCTGGCCTACCGTTTTCTGAAAAGAAGTTTGCCCGGCAATATAGGCTACATCCTGCGAGAAGATCCTTACATTGAAGAACCGGAATATGGGGCCTCTATTAACTACTATTTGAAATCTGCCCGTGAAGCCGGTGTGCGTATTTCGATCACAGACAGCCAGGGTAATGTTGTGACAACGCTGACGGGCAGTGGTAATAAAGGACTTAACCGGATCTATTGGGACTTAAGGCATGAGAGTTCACCCGAGATCCAGCTAAGAACAGCGCCGTTGGCTTATCCGAAGGCTGCACTGGCCTCGTTTGAACACAAATACAATGAAGAGGGTTGGCGCAAGCTTAAAGCAGAAGGTAGTGGTTCAAATGGCCCTCTTGCTGTACCCGGGCAATATAAAGTCAGTCTTAAGGTAGGTAAGGAGACGGCCGTAGAAACGCTTGAGGTCAGAAAAGATCCACTCAGCACTGCCAGTGATGAGGATATTGAGGAGCAAGTCAACCTGGCTCTTAAGATCCGTGACCGGGTCACGCAACTGGTTGAGATGGGCAACACTATCGAGCTATTGCGTCAGCAGATTGATGATCTTCAACACGCGATAGAGAATCAGAACCAGGCGTTATATAACTTATCTGTGGAGATGGATGAGAAATTGATTGCTATCGAGAAACATCTTTATCTCCTGCACACCACGGGTGCATCTGAAAATCTGTTGCGATTTCCTGCACAGCTTTATTCACATCTACAAATGTTGGGTAAATACGTCACCGCTGGTGATAATCGTCCCAGCGCGTCAAAGTATAAGGTGTATTCGCAATTGTCTGACAAGCTCGACAATTATCTGAAAGCATTTCAACAGTTGTTGAGCAAGGATCTGGTAGAACTTAATGCAGTTTTAATTAGTAGTGGTTATGGCGTGATAGCCGTTAATCCGGTTAACCCCAGGTCTTAAAAAAATCTTGAAGATCCGGGTCTAAAGACTAGAGAAGTAAGGAATCCTGAGGAGGAGAGTATGATTAAACGTTTTTTCACTTTTTTTGCCATATCAATTCTTATGTTCGTGAGCAGCTCGCCTGCTTGGTCGAGGGATATTTCAATTGAGCAGTTTCAAAATTTATCGTTCCGGCATATTGGGCCGGAAGGGAATCGGACGATTGCAGCAGCAGGCGTGCCTGGTGATCCGCAAACTTATTATATTGCTGCGGCCTCCGGTGGTGTTTGGAAATCAGAGGATGGCGGCATCAGCTGGCGTCCAATTTTCGATGATCAGGATGTCTCGTCAATCGGTGCATTAGCCGTTGCACCGACCAATCCGGAGATTGTTTGGGCTGGCTCCGGTGAAACCAATGTTCGAAGCAACATCTCCATCGGCAACGGTATTTATAAATCTGTGGACGCCGGTAAGACCTGGCAACATATGGGACTGCGTAAAACGGGCCGCATAGGCCGTATTGTCGTTCATCCCGAAAACCCGGATATCGTGTATGTTGCCGCTTTAGGAACGATTTACGGCCCGCAACAAGAGCGGGGTATTTTTAAAACTACAAACGGCGGTAAAACATGGGAACGTAGCTTATTTACAGACCCGGGCACTGGCGGCATCGAGTTGACCATGAATCCGAAAAACCCGGACATTTTAATCGCGGGCATGTGGCCGATTACTTTGAACACCTGGGAGCGTACAAGCGGCGGCCCAAATGGCGGCCTTTACATGTCCAAGGATGCTGGCAAAAGCTGGCGTAAACTGACTGACGGTTTACCAAAAGGTGATATCGGTAACGTTTCCGTGGATTACGCGCCAAGTAACCCTGATATTGTTTACGCGCTTTTGGAAACGGATCAGTACAAGTTTGGCGGTGTTTTATGGCGCTCTGATAATGGTGGTGAGAAGTGGCGCATTGTTAGCTACGACCAGGAATACAATACGCGTCCGCATTATTATACGCGTGTTGTTGTGGCGCCTGACGATCCGGAAGAAATTTTTATGCTTGCGACTCATTTATCGCATTCAAAAGACGGCGGCAAGACTGCAATCAGCTCGCAAGTTCATGGCGGCGATGAACATGATTTATGGATTGACCCCACAAACCCCAATCGCATGCTTGGTGCAAACGACCAGGCCGTGCGTATTACAACTGATCGCGGCAAATCCTGGCGCTATATAAACTTGCCGGTTGCGCAAATGTATCATGTGGACGTTGACGATCAGATTCCCTATTTTGTTTACGGCAATCGACAAGACGGACCCACCTATCGTGTGCCAAGTCGCATATCTGCAGGCGGAATCACCCTCGATATTGGCGGCGGCGAAACAGGATTTACCTTCTCAGATCCTTTTGACAACAATATTGTTTGGTCGTCGAACGAACAAGGTGTTTTGGATCGCTTTGACTTGAAGGCCGGGCAGGGCACAAACATCCAGGTCTGGCCGGAAACGCCAATCGGGCGTTCTCCTGGAGATCTCAAATATCGCTGGATCTGGTCTCATCCTTTTATTGTGTCCACTAACAAGCGCAATACTTTATACGCTGGAAGCCAATATGTTCATAAAACAACAGACGGCGGTGACACTTGGAAAGTGATAAGTCCTGACTTGACACTCAATGATCCGGCTATGCAGGTGAATTCGGGCGGATTAACTTATGACAACGTTGGACCTGAGTATGGCAACACGCTCTATGCGCTGGCAGAGTCTCCTTTGAATGGAAAGGTGCTATGGGCCGGCAGCAATGACGGGCTTTTGCATGTAACACGTAATGGTGGAAAGAAATGGAGTGATGTTACGGAAAAATTAAAAGGTCTGCCGAAGCTCGGTACCTTCACCAGCATCGAGGCTTCTCGATATAATGAAGGAACAGCCTATGTGACCGTCGATTTTCATTCGATGAATAATCGCGCGCCTTACATCTACAAAACCACTGATTTTGGTGAGAGCTGGACTAAGATCACCAATGGTATTCCAAAAAGCGCTTTAAGCTACGCTCATATTATTCGTGAGGATTTGAAGCGTCCGGGGCTACTTTATGCGGGCACAGAGAATGCGCTTTATGTCAGTTTCGATGATGGCACTAACTGGCAAAAATTTGACAATGGTCTGCCACCGGCTCCTTATCGTTGGATCGCATTGCAAGAGCGATATGGTGACCTCGTTGCTGGCACCTATGGTCGGGGTTACTGGATTCTGGATGATCTGACTCCATTGCGTGAAGCGACAGAGAAAACTGCGAGCAGTAAAGCCCATTTGTTTTCCCTGCGTGATACGTATCGTTTGCAAGCACGAAACTTGCAGGGCAGCATAGGGTTTTTTGACCAGTTATACGGCACAAGCACTTATGAAGATGCGGAGTCTGGCGCATTTATTAATTATTATTTGGCATCATCTGGCGACGACGGCGTAGAGTTCACCGTGCGTGACAAAGCCGGTAATCTGGTGACGCAATTCGAAGGGCCGGCTGAACAAGGTGTCAATCGGGTGTACTGGGATTTGCGACATGATAGTTCGCCAGAGGTACACCTTTTGACGGCGCCGCCAAATTATCCCGAAGCCGCACTCGCATGGTTCCAGGGAGAATTCAATGAAGAAGGATGGCGTGCGTTGGAGGTGGAAGGTTCCGGGCCAAATGGACCGCTGGTTGTACCAGGTACCTACGAAATAGAATTAAAAGTTGGCGGCGTAGTGCTGAGTAACAAGCTTAGCGTAATTAATGACCCGCTTTCGCCGGCCAGTCTCTCTGATATCAAGGCGCAAACTGCGCTCGCCCTCGATATTCGCGAGAGGGTTACAGAACTCACTGCAATGGGCAACGCTATTCAGCGGGTTCGCAAGCAGCTTGATGACTTGCAGGCAGACAACTCCGTTAGCAAAAAATTGAAAGCGGAGTCCGAAAAGCTGGAAGCAGATTACGTTGCCTTAGAAAGCAAGTTCTATGTTCTGAATGCGACGGGGGCGAGTGAAAACCTGCTACGTTTCCCTGGCCAGTTATATTCTCACCTGAACATGCTCGGTTCTTACACCATGAATGGGGATGGTCGGCCGACCAAGTCTAAGTATGAAGTTTATGAGGAATTGACCGGCCGTCTCAGAGCGTATGAGGCCGAGTATGATGAGCTGAGAGTCAATCAACTGGCAGCGTTTAACTCGATAGCGAAAAGAGCTGGCGTTGCACCTATAGCGCTTGATTGAGAAATGAGAGCATTGATGGTTAGCAATTGAAGTTTTAGCCTGCACCGAACACTTATATTTGGAGTCTCAAGTGAAAATTGAAGAATTTGCGTTGGAGCGTATTCAGTCTCTTTATGAAAATACGGTTGAGTTAAACCTGTCGGACAGCGGTGTTCACCCCATGTCTCTCAATGATCTTCTTTCCGTAGAGGAAATGGCGGAGGTTTGCAAACTGGAATTGGGTTATGGCTGGACCAATGGTGCAGTTTCTTTACGGGAGACAATCGCCAGTTTATACCAAGACCGGAAATCGGATGAAGTCATTGTGACCAATGGTTCCGCAGAAGCAAATTTTCTCATGGTCATGTCTCTATTAGGGCCTGGTGATGAGATCATTGTTTTTACACCAAATTACCTGCAAGTATGGGGATGGGCGAGGGCCTTGGGTGTAGATGTTAAAGTCATTGAACACAAAGAGGAGCTGGAATGGGGGTGTGATCTCCAAGAGTTGGAAGGTCTGATAACCGCAAAGACACGGTTGATATCAATTTGCCACCCGAACAATCCTACCGGGGCCGTGCTCAGCCTGGAGAGTATGAATGAGTTGGTTGCTATCGCGGCCAAACACGGGCTCTATTTGCATGCTGATGAAGTGTACAAAGGCTCTGAGCTTGAGGGTGAGGAAACCGTGAGTTTTGCAGATCTTTACGACAAGTCGATTATCACCAATGGTATGTCAAAGGCCATGGCCCTGCCGGGCTTACGTATCGGCTGGCTGATCGGACCTGCAAAGGATATCTACTCTGCTTGGCAGCGAAAGGACTACACATCGATTACCACTTCAACAATCAGTGAGTACGTTGCTGAGCGCGCTCTCAAACCAGAACTGCGTGCAAGGGTGCTCGATCGCAGTAAAAGAATTCTCAATGAAAACCTCGCACTGGTGAGTGAGTGGGTTAGCAAAAACAAGGAGTATGTTTCCCTTGTGCCGCCCAAAGCCGGAGGTATGGCCTTTATTCGTTATCACATTGATGTGAATTCGACTGCTTTGGCGCATGAACTTAGAGAAAAGCTTGGGGTGTTGGTGCTGCCTGGCGATGTCTATGGATTAGACGGTTTTTTTCGTGTCGGTATAGGTTCACCAAGAGCAGAGCTGGAACCAGGTCTTGATCGTATTTCGAGCTATTTTCGGTCAAATGCCTGGGGTCATCTGAAAAAAAGGTAGCGGTAGTCCTGGAAAGTGTGGACCTTGATGAGATCAGGTCCACACTGGGCATTTTTGAGGTTAGGTAGGATAAAAGCCTTTTGTTCATTCTCGACTTCTATTCCATCTGACTGTGGGATAGAAGTAAAAATATAAAAAATTTGAAAAGAAAAGGTGATTTTCATGAAGGTTAATCAGATATCGGCTCGCGGAGATCGTCGGAATAAAGTCGGCGTGCTTAATTTTGTTCAATATATCGTTATTGCAGGAATGCTAACCATTGTATCCGGATGCTCAGATGAGCCAGTGGAATCGGGAAACGGGCTAGTGGAATCAAGAGACGAGCCGGTGGAGCCGGGAGACGGGGTGGTGATTAAACAGGTACCTTATGGGAGTTGGGAATCTCCAATATCTGCGGAGAAAACAACTGAGGCTGCGGCCGGCTTGTCAACATTGCAGTTGGATGGTGACGATCTGTATTGGATTGAAATGCGTCCGGAAGAAGGCGGGCGTGCAGTTATTGTGAAGCGCGACAAAGACGGGCACATAGCCGATGCAATACCCAAAGGGTATAGCAGCCAGTCACGCGTTCATGAATATGGCGGCGGGGCCTATCTTGTTCATGAAGGTGTTGTGTATTTTTCCAACCATGCAGACCAGCTGCTTTATCAGTATGTGCAAGGCGAAGAGCCCGAGGCAATCACGAAAACGGGCTACCGCTACGCAGACTGCCTTATAGACGCAAAACGCGGGCGGCTGATTTGTGTTCAGGAAGATCATACGCAGGGAGGGGAGCCTAAAAACTCTCTTGTTGCCATTAACCTGAACAAGGAAGGCCGTGTTGAAATACTGTTTTCAGACTCCGATTTTGTTGCAAGTCCCAGTCTAAGCTTCGATGGCGATGAGATCGCATGGGTTGCTTGG
>SMVB01383067.1_pt1 | contig 10105 bp, 7 predicted proteins | sample 2456461 | NCBI WGS metagenome assembly SMVB01 (sample SAMN11095934, study PRJNA526329) | marine sediment metagenome | biome: Marine sediment; feature: Surficial sediment; material: Deep marine sediment; isolation source: Hadal surficial sediment | place: Pacific Ocean | collected 2014-05 | depth 0-1...
TGCAGCCCGATGACTTCGATCCCTACGGCCGCTTCATCGGGAAGATCACACGAGAAAAGTGCAACGAGCTGATCCGCAGCGACGCAGCGGACGGCAAGCTGATCCTGGTGACAGCGATGTCCCCGACTCCAGCCGGCGAGGGCAAGACCACGACCTCGGTAGGGCTGGCTGACGCGCTCGCGTCGATCGACAAGCGCACGATTCTCTGTCTGCGAGAGCCCTCGCTCGGGCCCTGCTTCGGCATGAAGGGCGGGGCGGCGGGCGGTGGTTACGCCCAGGTGGTGCCGATGGAGGAAATCAACCTCCACTTCACCGGAGACTTTCACGCCATTGGACTCGCGAACAACCTATTGGCGGCTGCCATCGACAACCATATCCACCACGGGAACGAACTCGGCATCGACCCGCGCCGCATTTCGTGGCCCCGGGTCGTCGACATGAACGACCGCGCGCTGCGCGACATCGTGATCGGCATGGGCGGCGTGGCCAACTCGATTCCGCGCCAGGACGCTTTCCAGATCACGGCTGCCTCCGAGGTCATGGCCTGCTTTTGCCTCTGCGACGACCTCGCGGACCTGAAGCGGCGACTCGGCAACGTCGTGGTGGGGCACACCTACGATCGGGTTCCGGTGACGGCCCGCGATCTCCGGGTGGACGGCGCCATGACGGCTCTGCTCAAGGATGCCATTCGGCCGAACCTGGTCCAGACGCTGGAACACACGCCGGCCTTCATCCACGGTGGACCCTTCGCCAACATCGCGCACGGAGCCAACTCGATCATCGCCACGCGCGCCGCGCTCAAGCTGGCCGACTACGTCGTGACCGAAGCGGGCTTCGGCTCTGACCTCGGTGCCGAGAAGTTCATGAACATCGTCTGCCGGAAGGCGGGCTTCGATCCCTCGGTTGTCGTGATGGTTGCAACGATCCGCTCGCTGAAGATGAACGGCGGTGCGGCGCCGAAGGAGCTCCAGCTGGAGAATCCGGAGGCCCTGGTTCGCGGGCTCGCGAACCTGAAGCGTCACATCGGAAACATACGATCCTTCGGCCTGCCGGTGGTGGTGGCGCTGAACCGCTTCGTGAAAGACACGTCGAGCGAGATATCGGTCACCATGGAGAAGTGCGCACACCTGGGCGTAGAGGTGATCGAGAGCACGGTGTGGGAGCACGGCTCGAAGGGGGGACGCACCCTCGCCGAGGCGATCGTAAACACCATCGACACCGTGCCGTCCGATTTCAGGTACCTCTACGAGGACGACCTGTCTCTGTGGAAGAAAATCGAGGCTGTTGCACAGAACATCTACGGCGCCCGCGAAGTCGACGCGACCAAGGCCGTTCGCAACAAGCTGCGCCGGTTGCAGGACGATGGCTACGGCAACCTGCCGGTTTGCATGGCCAAGACCCAGTACTCCTTCTCGTCGGATCCGAAGCTGTTGGGCGCCCCGAAGAACTTCGATCTGACCGTGCGCGATGTCCGTCTGGCGGCGGGCGCCGAGTTCGTGATCGTCTACTGCGGCAACATCATGACGATGCCCGGCTTGCCGAAGGTGCCGTCCGCCGAGCACATCGACGTAGACGACGACGGCAGGATCACCGGGCTCTTCTAGCGGGGGTTCGGCGGGCGGAGCCCGCCTGCCCGCCTTCGTTCGGCTTCGCCTCACTGCGCGCTTGGCTTGCCTTGCGGGTCAGCGCCGGCCGGAGCCGGCTGCCGGGGGCTAGCGACTGGTCGAAGACAGCTCGGGCGGCAGTTTGAAGGTGACACCCTCATCCACTTCGGGGAGGGAGGAGAGGGTCGCCCCCTCGCCGCCGTGGGCGAGCAGATGCTCGACGACTTGCTGCACCAGGAACTCGGGGGAGGATGCTCCGGCCGTCACTCCGACGCAGTCGACCCCGTCGAGCCAGCGCAGGTCCACGTCGTCGGCACTCTGGATCAGGTGGCTGCGCGCGCCGCGCCGCTTGGCCACCTCCACCAGCCGGTTGCTGTTGGACGATTCGGGCGCGCCGACGACCAACACCAGCTGCGAGCGGCTGGCCAGCTGTTTCACTGCGTCCTGGCGGTTCTGGGTGGCGTAACAGATGTCGTCGCGCTTGGGCAGCGTGATCTCGGGAAAACGGGCGAGCAGGGCATCCATCACCTCGCGGGTATCGTCCACCGAGAGCGTGGTCTGGGTGACGCAGCCCAGACGTGAGGGGTTCTGGACGCTGAGCGCGCTCACGTCCGCCACGGTCTCTACCAGGTGCATGCGCCCGGGCGCCTGCCCCATGGTGCCCTCGACCTCCACGTGGCCCGTGTGTCCGATCATCACGATCTCGTAGTCGAGGGCGACCATTCGTCGGACCTCGTTGTGAACCTTGGTCACCAGGGGGCAGGTGGCATCGATCGCGATCTGCCCCTGCTTGGCGGCGGCCTGGCGTACGGCTGGAGAAACTCCGTGGGCGCTGTAGACCAGTCGCGCGCCGGCTGGAGCGTCCTCGGGTTCGTCTACGAAGACCGCCCCCTTGTCCCGCAGTGCGTCGACCACGTAGCGGTTGTGCACGATCTCGTGACGCACGAAGACAGGCGCGTCGAAGCGTTCGATCGCGCGTTCCACGATCTCGATGGCCCGATCCACGCCGGCGCAAAAGCCGCGCGGGCTCGCGAGTAGTACCTTCACAGCCGCTACTGTAGCGCCCTGCGTCTGCAGTCGAGATCGGGCTCGTGCGCGACCCTGGGGGTCACGCCGGGGCGGCGGTACACTTCGCACGTCCGCCCCCGGGCGTGGCCAGCGCCCCAGCCAGATCGCCCACACCGATCGCCCACACCCTGCCCGATGCCAGCCAAACAGCGAGGAAGGCCCATGGACGATCTCGAGAATTTCCGCAACGACACGCGCTCCTGGCTGCTGGAGAACTGCCCGCCCTCACTGGTCGGTGCCCCGTTCAGCGAGCTCGACGGCACCTGGGGTGGCAAGAGGTGCAGCTTCGCCAACCCGGCGTTGAAGACCTGGCTGGAGCGGATGGGCGCCAAGGGCTGGACGGCCCCGGCCTGGCCCTCCGAATACGGTGGCGGCGGTCTAACGGGAGAGCAGGCAAAGGTGCTGGCGCAAGAGATGGCAAGCCTCAAGCTGCCGCCGGCGCTGATCGGCTTCGGACTGACGATGATCGGCCCCACGCTCCTGCGCTACGGGACGGAAGAGCAGAAGAAGGAACACCTGCCGAAGATCGTCCGCGGAGAGATTCGTTGGTGCCAGGGGTATTCCGAGCCGGGCTCGGGATCGGATCTCGCCTCTCTGCAGACCAAGGCGGTGCGCGACGGCGATGACTTCATCATCAACGGTCAGAAGGTCTGGACCTCCTATGCGGACCAGGCGGACTGGATCTTCGCGCTGGTCCGCAGTGACCCCGACGCCAAGAAGCAGGAGGGCATCAGCTTTCTCTTGATCGACATGGAGTCGCCCGGCGTGAGTGTCAAGCCGATTCTCTTGATCAGTGGCAAGTCTCCGTTTTGTGAGACGTTTTTTGATGACGTACGGGTTCCCGTGAAGAACGTCGTCAGCCAGATCAACGCCGGCTGGACGGTCGCCAAGGCGCTGCTCGGCCACGAACGCAGCATGATCGCGGACGCCTTTGGAGGCGGTTCCGGGGCTCGCAACAAGAGCAAGCGGGGTCGCCTGGTCGATCTGGCGGACCGCTATGTCGGGCGGAAAGGAGGTCGCATCGCGGACTCCTCGCTGCGCGACGAGATCGTTCGCAGCGAAATGGACACGCGCGCCTTCGGCCTGACCGTGCAGCGTGTGCGAGACGCAGCCAAGGCGGGTCAGCAACCTGGGCCGGAGAGCTCGCTCTTCAAGATCTACGCGACCGAGGTCAACATGCGTCGGCACGAACTGATGGTGAAGATCATGGGGCCTCAGGCACTCGGCTGGGAGGGCCCGGGCTTCGAGCAGGACGAACTCGACGTGACGCGCGACTGGCTGCGGTCGCGCGGCAACAGCATCGAGGGTGGAACTTCCGAGATCCAGCTCAACATCATCGCCAAGCACGTCTTGGGGCTTCCGGACTAGCACGACGCGGCTGGCACTGGGCCCGCCGGGCACCTCCGATTTCTGGCACCACACGATCGATCGATCCATTGAGAAAGTGACCCCGTGGAACTCGTACTGACGGAAGACCAGGAACTCATCCAGAAGACCGCGCGCGACTTCCTGGCGGAGAAGTCGCCGATCAAGCGCATGCGGGCGCTGCGCGACGCGCAGGACCCCATGCGGTTCTCGCCAACTCTCTGGAAGGAGATGGCTGAACTGGGCTGGGTCGGAATCCCGTTTCCCGAATCGGTTGGCGGCTCGGGCCTGGGTCTCTGCGAGCTGTGCGTGGTGATGGAGGCCGCTGGGCGGGTGCTGGCTCCCGAGCCCTTCCTCGCCACCCTATTGGGCGGGCAGGCGATTCTGCTGGGCGGCAACGAGGCGCAACAAAAGGCCTGGCTTCCGGGCGTGGTGGAGGGGACTCGCTTCCTGGCTCTCGCCTACCAGGAGCCGCAGAGCCGCTACGACCTGCATCGGGTGGCAACGCGCGCCGAGCGCAGCGGGGACGGTTGGCGGCTTAGCGGCGAGAAGGTCCACGTGCTGGACGGTCAGGCCGCCGACGCGATCGTGGTGGTAGCGCGCACAGCGGGGGAAGAGCGCGACCGCGAAGGCATTGGGCTCTTCATCGTGCCGACCGATGCGCCCGGTTTGACGCGCGAAGCGCAGACGCGAGTCGACGCCCGAGGGGCGCTAAACCTCCGGCTTTCGGCCGTGGAGCTGGCCGCCGATGCCGCTCTGGGCGACCCGGCCTCGGGCCTGGGCTTGTTGCAACGCGTGATCGACCGCGCGACGGTCGGGCTGTGTGCCGAGATGCTGGGAGGCATGACCCAGGCGCTCGAGCTGGCCACCACGTACCTGAAGGAGCGCGACCAGTTCGGCGTTCGCATCGGCACCTTTCAGGCGCTCAAGCACCGGGCCGCGCGGATGTTCATCGAACTGGAGCTGGTCCGGTCCTGCGTGATGGCAGCGGCTCGCGCTTCGGACGAGGACAACGAAGAGGCGCCGAAGCTGGCCTCGCTCGCCAAGGCGCGCTGTTCAGACACCTACGTGCACATCACCAACGAGGCCGTGCAGTTCTTTGGAGGCGTGGGGATGACCGATGAATACGACATCGGATTGTTCATGAAGCGCGCGCGCGCGGCCGAACTCACCTTCGGCGACAGTGCCTTTCAGCGAGAACGCTGGGCCGAGCTGGCGGGTTACTGATTGGCGAAGGCGACTCCAGTGGGGTCTGGACCGAGCGACCCATCGACTCTCGCGGCATCGCGGTCGCCGAGGGGTGCCAGCCACCTGACACCCAGTGAGCGGATGCTGCGGGCTTGTCGGGGCGAGCCGGTCGATCGCCCTCCGGTCTGGTTGATGCGACAGGCCGGTCGCTACCTGCCCGAATACCGACAGCTGCGCGAAGGGGTTTCGTTCGCCGAGATGTGCCGCGACGTGGACCGCGCCGTCGAGGTGTCGCTCCAGCCGATCGACTTGATCGGGAGCGAGGCGGTGATCCTGTTCTCCGACATCTTCACGCCGGTCCCGGCTCTCGGCGTCGAGTTGGACTTCGCGCCGGGCCCGGTGATCGCGGATCCGATCCGGACGCACGCGCAGCTGAAGAAGCTGCGGGTTTCCGACCCGCGAGAAACGGTCCCCTTCGTCTTCGAGATCCTCCGCCGTCTGCGAGTCGAGTTGGAGAGCCGGCAGATTCCGCTGCTCGGCTTCGCGGGTGCGCCCTTCACCTTGGCCGCCTACCTGGTGGAGGGCAGCGGATCGCGAGACTTCGCGACCCTCAAGCGGATGCTGCATCGCGAGCCCGATCTGCTGCGAGCGCTGATGGACGTCCTTTCCGAGATGACCGTGGGGTACCTCAACGCCCAGATCGAAGCGGGCGCTCAGGTGGTCCAGCTCTTCGATACCTGGGCGGGTCTGCTCTCGCGCGACGAGTACCGGGAGTTCGTCCAGCCGGTGCATCGGGCCATCGCGAGCCAGCTCGATCGGGCCGCAGCCCCGTTGATCCTCTATGTCCACAATGGCTCGCATGTAGTTGATTTTATGTCCGATTCTGGCGCCGACGTGATTTCTCTCGACTGGCGGGTGGATCTCGCCGAGGTCGCCCGCCGCTACGGAGATCGGGTCAGTCTCCAGGGCAATTTCGATCCGTGCGCGCTCGAGGCACCGCCCGAACGCATCGCCGAGATGGTGGGCGAACTGGCGGCGGCGGGCCGACCCGCTCGCGGGCACATCCTGAACCTCGGCCACGGCTGTCTGCCCTCCACTCCGGTCGAGGGCGTTCGGGCGTTCACGGCGGCCGCGCGGGCCCTCTAGCCAATTCCGGTGCAAAGCCCGTGAGTGAAGCGATCGACGTCGAGACGCTGGTGATTGGGGCAGGTGCCGCCGGGCTCGGGGCCGCCCTCGAACTGGAGGGTGGCGGGCGCGAAGTACTGGTGGTGGACGCGTTCGCGCATCCCGGCGGTGTCATGGCCACGGACGAGATCCGCGGCTACCGGGTCGAGCGCGGCCCGAACACCTTTCAGCTGAAGCCGGCTCTGCGCGCCTTCTTGCGACATCGTTCGCTGGAACAGGAACTGGCGGCCGCGTCTCCCGAGGGTCGCAAGCGCTTCATTCTGCACTCCGGATGCCTGGCACCCGTTCCGATGGATCCCGTCGCATTGGCGCGCAGTGGTCTGCTGTCGGTCGCGGGCAAGCTCCGGTTGCTGGCTGAGCCCTTCATCGCGCGGGGCGATGCGACCGGCGAGTCGGTGTCGCAATTCGTGGGCCGGCGACTCGGCAGCGAGGTCGCGACGGCGCTGGTGGGCCCCTTCCTCACCGGTGTGTACGCCGGCGATGAACGGCGGCTGGGCGTGGAAGCCGTCTTCCCGAGTCTGGTCGAGCTCGAGAGGGAACACGGTGGCATCGCGCGTGGTCTGGCGGCTCGTGGCCTGGCAGCGTTGGGCCGGCGGCTGAGAGGAGGGGCCGCGCCGCTGGATTCTTCGGATTCCCCGGGCTCCGGTGGGGAGGGTTCGCAGGCTGCCACGGGTTCCTGGTCTGCACCCGACGGAATGGGGCAATTCGCGCGCGCGTTGGCGTCGCAGTTGCGGCAACCGCCCTGCCAGGGTGAGAGAGTGGAAGAGCTGTCGCAGGACGGAGCCGGCTGGCGGGCGCAACTGAAGTCGGGGACGGCAGAGCGCGCGATTCGCTGCCAGAGCGTGGTGGTCGCGACGTCTGCCGCGTCGGCGTCGGCGGTGCTGAAGGGGGTCGACGCGGAGCTTGCCGCGATGCTCGACGCCATCGAGTACGCGCCCATCGTGGCGATCGGGCTCGGCGTGGATCCCGGAGAGGTTCGTCAGCCGCTGAAGGGATTTGGTTTTCTGGTGCCGCGGGAAGAGAGGTTGGGGCTCCTCGGCTGTCTCTTCATGAGCCGGATGTTTCCGGGCCGCGCTCCGGCCGGGCGAGAGCTGCTGCACTGCATGCTGGGCGGAGTCCGCTGGCCCGAGGCCGTGTCACTCTCCGATGAGGACCTCTACACCCGGCTGGAAGGCGAGCTCGATAAAACCCTCGGGCTGGCAGCTTCGCCCGAACGACTCGTCGTGCACCGTTGGCCGCAGGCCGTACCGCAGCCGTCGCCCGATCACCCTCGGCGGATTGCGGCGCTGCGGCAGCGAACTCGCGCGCTGGGTCCAGCCGGAAGTGGCCCGAGCTTGGAGCTGGCCGGAAGCTATCTGGACGGAGTCTCTGTCTCCGACGCGCTGATGTCCGGCGTCACTGCCGCGCGTACCATTTTGGCGACAGTCTCCACCCAGTCGGGCTGAGCGTTGACGCAGGGGACGAGCGTCAGCTCTGATCCGCCGAGTTCGCGCCACTGATCCTTGGCGCGGATGCCGATCTCCTCGATTGTCTCCAGGCAATCGCTGGTAAAGGAAGGGCAGAGGACGGCCAGGCGCTTGATTCCCCGCGCCGCCAGTCTGGGCAATTCCCGGTCGGTATGCGGCACGATCCACGGCGTTCGGCCCAGTCGCGACTGGAACGAGACAGACCAGGGGGTGGGCTCGAGCGCCAGCTCGCGAGCGAGTGCCCGGGATGTCGCGTGCGTCTGCGCTCGGTAGCAATTGCGGTTGGGGCTGCCGAGGGTGTCGCAGCAGCGCTCGGTCGCGAAGCAGTGGCGCCCGGTGGGGTCGCTGCGACGCAGCTGTCGCTCGGGCAAGCCGTGGTAGCTGAACAGTACGTGGTCGGGCGCAGCGAGAGCCAGGACCGGGCGTGCGCGAGCGGCGACAGCCCGGATGAACCCCGGATGGTCGAAGAACGGGGGGATCGTGATGACGTGGGGGATGTCCCAGCTGCCGGCCATCAGCTCGAAGACGCGCGCGAGGGCCGAGCCGGTCGCCGCGGCCGAATACTGTGGGAAGAGGGGGAAGAGCACGATCCGATCGACCCTGGCAGCTCGCAGTCGCGTCAGCGCGTCGGCGATACTCGGGTGGCCGTAGCGCATGGCCAACTCGACGGCGTGTCCGTCGCCCAGCGCCGCAGCGACAGCCTCCCGGAGAGCTCGGCTGTGCACTAGCAGCGGGGAGCCTTGGGGGGTCCAGACCTTCCGGTACGCCTCGGCCGAGCGGCGCGGCCGAGTCGGCAAGATCACTAGATTGAGAAAGAGCCACCGGACCGGCGCCGGCATGTCCAGGACTCGGCGGTCAGAGAGGAATTCTCGCAGGTATCGCCGAACGTCGGCCACCGCGCTCGAATCCGGCGTGCCGACGTTCAGAAGTAGAACGCCCGTCTTGACGCCCTTTGTTCGAGAGTGGGGCTGGGAACTCGACACTACGGCATGAAGATGCCACAAGTCGCATTCGCCGCCGCGCATCCCCCGCGCTTCCCAACGACTCGAGCGAATGATGGAGAAATTCGCTTCGCGATCGGGCCCAGCGCGCGGAGAGTCCCGCCTCTACCGAGCTCGCGGCTCTCGTTGCAGCCAGAGCGAGAGCGCCATGTAGAAGGCCGGGTACGCGAGCGAGATCTCGACCAGGAAAAAGCGGGACGCCCATTCTGGCCTGAGGATCGCCAGGCTCAGGGCGAGCCCCCACAGCATGCCCGCAGCGTTCGTCGTTCGCCGCAGCACTCGCAGCTTGCTCGGATAGACGTACTTGATCGGTATGAAGACAGCGATCGCGCAGCCGACCAGCCAGACGCTTCCGGCGGTCGGCGAGAGGTCCAGCAACCAGAGATAGAGCGCAAGGACGTTCCAGTAGGAGGGCCAGCCGAGGAAGAAATCGTCGTCGGTCTTGGCGGCCTCCTGCGAGAAGCCGTATGCGCTGGCCAGCACGGGGAAAGCCACCAGCCACCAGAAGAGCAGGTTTCCGGTCGCGACCAAGAACACCACCGGGACGATGACGAAGTTCAGAAAGTCCACGATGTCGTCGAGGCGCCGCCCGTTGACGTCGGGCAGGACCTCCGTCACACCAACCGCCCGCGCGAGCGTGCCGTCGACCGCGTCGATGAAGAGCGTCAACAGCATCAGCAGTGCGGCACGGGAGAAATCGCCGATCACGATGGAGAGGATCGCGAGGGTTCCGAATACGGCACCGCTGGCCGTGAAGGCGTGAACGCCCCAGGCCAGGGCGAGGCGCAGTGGAGAACGAGGCGAAGCCCCCGGTGGTGCCGATAGGCTCATTGCCCAACTTGCCCCTGTGTGCTCAAGACGCCGGAGGATAACAAAGCCGCCCGTCGCCAGGCCGAACTCCAGGCCGACTGGCTCTCGGTCGATGGCCGTCACCAGAGGCTGGAGGAATTGGATCCCTGCCTGCCCCCAGGGACCTCGCCCTGGGAATCAAGCTTGTGGCGGAATCGGCCGATTTAGCGGATTGAGCGACTCCAGTGGATCTGCAGATCCAGCCGGCGGGCGAGGAGGATCCTGGGCGTGGCCCACGGAAGGAAACAGGCATGGCGATCGCGCTGAAGCTCCCGTCACTGGGAGAGAGTGTCCTCGAGGGAACCGTTGCCCGCTGGCTCGTCAAGGAGGGCGATCGCGTCGAGCTGGACCAGCCCCTGGTCGAGATCACCACGGACAA
>SMVB01040711.1_pt1 | contig 10102 bp, 4 predicted proteins | sample 2456461 | NCBI WGS metagenome assembly SMVB01 (sample SAMN11095934, study PRJNA526329) | marine sediment metagenome | biome: Marine sediment; feature: Surficial sediment; material: Deep marine sediment; isolation source: Hadal surficial sediment | place: Pacific Ocean | collected 2014-05 | depth 0-1...
GACCCCGACGGTCACGAGCTCATGCGGTTCGGCAGCTACGGCAGCGGGCCGGGCGAGTTCATCTACCCGACCGACGTTGCGTTCGGGCCCGAGGGTCGCATCTACGTCTCCGAGTACGGGGGCAACGAGCGGATCTGCGTGTTCAGCCCGGCCGGCGAGTTTCTCTTCTCGTTCGGCGGGCCCGGCTCGGAGGTCGGCCAGTACAGCCGGCCCCAGTCGATGGCGTTCAGCGCCGACGGCACGGAGCTGTTCATCGCCGACTCGTGCAACCACCGGATCGTGGTGGTCGATCCCGAGGGCCTGCCCCTGCGTGTGATCGGCGGCCCAGGTCGCGGGCTGGGCGAGCTGGCCTACCCGTATGATGTGATGGTGCTCGATGACGGTTCGCTGCTGGTGTGCGAGTTCGGCAACAACCGGATCCAGCGTTTCGGCAGCGACGGCCAGAGCCGTGGCGTGTACGGCCGTGTCGGTAGCGGCGAAGGCGAACTGCAGTATCCTTGGGCTGTTGACGGCGTTGGCGAGACAATCTTCGTGCTCGATTCCGGAAACAATCGTGTCCACATGATCCGCGGATTCTGATGTTCGGCGACCTGCCACTCCATTTCGATCGGCCCGGCTGGCTGGTGCTGTTGCTGCTGGTGATCCCCACGTTCGTGATGTCGCGTCGGAGTATCGGCGGCCTGTCGCAGTTGAAGTCGTACGCGACGTTCGCGATCCGGTGCCTGGTCATTGCACTGCTCACGGTGGCATTGGCGCGACCGGTCTGGGAGAAGCGCGGCGAGGGACTCACGGTGACCCTGATCCTCGACCGCAGCCAGTCGATCCCGCTGGCCATGAAAAAATACTCGCTCGAGTTCCTTCGCCAGGCGACCGAGGCCCGCAACGATCCTCGCGACCGGCTCGCCGTGATCACCGTGGCGCGTGACGCCAAGATCGAGGCGATGCCCGACCGCTTCACGCGGCTCGGCGACATCCAGGAGCCGCCGGACCTGTCCGCGACCAACCTGGAGAAGGCGATCAACCTGGCGCTGGCGATCATGCCGCAGGACACGGCCAACCGGATCGTCGTCGCCTCCGACGGCAACGAGACCGAAGGGCGCGTGATGGCGGCGGCCGAACTGGCGGCAGCCAACGGCGTGCCGATCGACGTCCTGGTACTCGAGTACGAGCACGCCAACGAGGTCATCTTCGAGCGCATCACGGCGCCGGCGCGGGCTCGGCTGGGCCAGTCGGCGATCATCAAGATGGTCCTCCGCAGCCAGGGCAGCGCGTCGGGCACCGTGTTGTTGAGACTCAACGACGAGTTCCTCGACCTCAACGGCCCCGAACAGGGCAACGGGCTGCGCGTGAACCTGTCGCCGGGTCTCACGGTGCTGCCGCTGACGGTGAGCCTCGACATCGCCGGCCCGCTGCAGTTCGAGGCGGTCTTCGAGCCCGATGACATCGACGCCGACGGGATCTCGCGCAACAACCGGGCGGTGGCGGTGACCTTCGTCGGCTCCGAAGGCAAGATCCTCGTCATCGATGACGGCGCCGACTCGCGTTACCTCGTACAGGCGCTCAACGAGAGCGACATGGCCGTGGACGTGATGGAGCCGGCGGCGCTGGCCCGCGGCCCGGTGTTCATGTCCGGCTACGACGCGGTTGTCATGGCGAATATCCCGCGGTGGGCGCTGACCGATGAAGAGGACAAGGCCGTGCACGCCTACGTCCACGACCTCGGCGGCGGGCTGGTCATGATCGGCGGCACCCAGTCGTTCGGGGCCGGCGGGTGGATCGACTCCGAGGTCGCGCGTGTCCTGCCGGTCAAGCTCGACCCGCCGATGACCCGGCAGATGCCGCGCGGGGCGCTGGCGTTGATCATGCACTCCACGGAGATGCCGCAGGGCAACTTCTGGGGCCAGACGATGGCCATCGCGGCGATCGAGGCGCTCAGCCGCCTCGACTACGTGGGCATTATCGACTACGACCACGGCAAGGGCGGCGCCGTCTGGGAGTTCGGCCCCGCTCTCGCCAACGACAAGGGCGCCGCGATCGCTGCCGCCAAGAAGATGCGGATGGGCGACATGCCCGACTTCGCGGCGTCGATGAAGATCGCCCTGGTCGGGCTCGCGCCGCTGCCGGCCGGCCAGAAGCACGTCATCATCATCTCCGACGGCGACCCGCGGGGGCCGTCGACCTCGTTGCTCGACGACTTCGTCGACGCCAAGATCTCGGTTACCACGGTGCTCGTCGCCGGCCACGGCTCGGCGGCCGACCGCGCGACGATGAAACGCATCGCCACCTACACGGGCGGCACGCCCTACGGGCCGATCACCAACCCGAAGAAACTGCCGCAGATCTTCATCAAGGAAGCGAAGCTGGTTTCGCGTTCCCTGATCGTCGAGGGCCAGGAGTACTTCCCGAAGGTCGTCAGCCGGTTGCCGGGACCGGTCGAGGGTTTCGTGTCGGTGCCGTCCATCGACGGCTACGTGCTGGTTGCGCCGCGTGAGGGCCTCAGCCAGATCCCGATCATCAGCCCGACCTCCGAGGGCAACGACCCGATCTACGCGTACTGGAACTACGGGCTCGGCAAGTCGATCGCCTACATGTCCGACCTCAGCGGCACGTGGGGCAGCCGCTGGGCGAGCTGGTCGGAGTTCCGCGCGTTCTGGGAGCAGTCGCTGCGGTGGGTCATGCGTCCGAGCGCCCCGGTCAACGTGATGGTGAACACGACCCTCGAGGGCGACATCGCGACGATCGAGGTCGAGGCGATGGGAAACGACGCCTCGAACCTCAACTTCCTGAAGATGGCGGCGGTCGTCCTGCACCCCGACAGCGAGAGCGCGCCGCTGCTGCTGCAGCAGATCGGCCCCGGCCGCTACCGCGGCGAGTTCAAGGCGACAAAGGAAGGCGCGTACCTGGTGAACATCAACTTCGTGGGCGGCACGTCCGACGCGCCGATCAAGGGCAACATCCAGGCGGCGGTCTCGATCCCGTACCCACGCGAGTTCCGCGCCGTGAAACACAACGGGGCGCTGCTGGACCAGCTGTATCGACGAACCGGCGGCCGGCTGCTCAGCGGCGTGGATCCCGAACTGCTGGACCTCTTCTATCGAGGCGACCTGGAGGTCCCGAAGAGCCCTCGCGCGGTCTGGGACCTGCTGGCGATCCTCGCCGCGGCGTTGTTCGTCTTTGACGTGGCGGCGCGACGCATCGCCGTCGACCGCAAGGCGCTGTCTGCGCTGGCGGCCCGCACCCTGGGCCGCCGGCAGGAGGTCGGCACCGAAACGGTGGCGGCGTGGAAACGTGTCGCCCAACGGAGAGACCGGAGCCAAGACCGGAAGGATGCGGCCGCATCGGCTCGCTACGAGGCAACAGAGGCCGACCAGGAGCAGGCGATCGACGTGGCCGGCGAAGTGAGCGCCGAACCGGGTGCCGCTCGATCACAACGGCCGGCCCGCGAGCAGGCCGAACCCGAGCCGTCGCCTGACGAGGGTGACTACACGTCGCGATTGCTCGCAGCGAAGCGGCGGGCACATGATCAGACTGACCGGTCCGGCCAGTCGCAGCGGCCCGACCAGGACGCGCCGGATGGGTGAGGCGACCCCCGCGATCGAAACAAGCTCAGGGTCTGGGCCCCTGCCGGACCTCGACATGGCGTTCGACGACGTCGAGGCCGCGCGGAAAGCGTGCGCCGCTCTCCGCGGGGCGTTCGCGCGACTGCGCTCGACGATCGGGAAGGTCATCGTCGGCCAGGACGAGGTCGTCATCCAGACGCTCATCGCGCTGTTCGCCGACGGTCACGTGCTGCTGGAGGGCGTGCCGGGGCTCGGCAAGACGCTGCTGGTGCGGACGCTTGGTCAAGCCCTGAGCCTGCCTTTTTCACGCATCCAGTTCACGCCCGACCTCATGCCCGCCGACATTACCGGCACGAGCGTTGTTGTCGAGGAACCGGGCACCGGCCGGCGGAGCTTCGCGTTCCGGCCCGGGCCGATCTTCAGCCAACTCCTGCTGGCCGACGAGATCAACCGCGCAACGCCCAAGAGCCAGTCGGCCTTGTTGGAGGCGATGCAGGAACGCAGCGTCACGGTGGCGGGCAAGACACGACATCTCACGCGGCCGTTCCTGGTGCTCGCGACGCAGAACCCGATCGAGCAGGAGGGGACCTACCCGCTGCCCGAGGCGCAGCTCGACCGGTTCTTCTTCAAGATCGTGGTGCCGTTCGTGAACCGAGTCGAGCTGAACAAGATCATCGCGCGCACGACCGCGGGCGGGGCCACGGCGGTGACGCCGATCATGGACGGCGAGTACATCATCAAGGCGCAGCAGCTCGCCCGCCGGATCGTCGTCGCCCCGCACGTGCAGGACTACGCGATCCGGCTGGTTCTCGCGACGCACCCCGGTACGGGGGCCGGCGAGGAGACCGACCGGTACGTGCGTGTCGGGGTGAGCCCGCGGGGCGCGCAGGCCCTGATCTGCGGGGCGAAAGTGCGGGCGTTGCTGGCCGGCCGCTACGCCGTCGCGTTCAAGGACATCGACTCGGTGGCCCGCCCGGCGTTGCGTCACCGCATCATCCGCAGCTTCGAGGCCGAGGCCGAGGGCGTCACGACCGACGACATCATCGGCCGATTGCTCGATACGGTCCCGCGCGACATGGAGTCGCCGCCCGGGTGATATGCTAGAGTAGTAGTACTAGAGTAGCATATCCAAAAACCCCCGAGCCTGCTGGCTCGGGGGTGTTCGTGTTCTCGACGATGCCCGCTTGACTTACGGGCACGGGCCCCAGTGGGCCAGGAGTTTCAGGAAGTCGACGATGTCGACGCCGCCGCCGTTGAAGTCGCACGGCGCGTTGACGACATTCCAGTCGGCGAGCAGCGCGAGGAAGTCGACGATCCCGACGTTCCTGTCACCGTCGCCGCAGTCCCACGGGCACTCGGCGGTCTTGATGCCTCGCACGGCGAGATACAGGTCGGTGTCGCCTGGGATCGTGCTCAGCGGCGTCCAGAACGGGTGGCCCAGCAGCGGTTCGCTGACGACCTGGGCGCTGTGGTCGACCGGGTTCGGCGACGTCATCAGGTAGCAGAAGCCCAGCAGGTTGCCGGCCGTATCGAAGAAGTCCATCTCCGGCGCGGGTGCGATCCAGTACTTCTTGCCCTTGGTCAGGTGGCACAACTGTCCCGCCAGGTTCGGGATCACGACCTTGAAGAGATCCGGCAACTCGGTTTGTACGGTCCAGATGACGTCGCTCATCGGGATCTTGAGTTCACAGACGATGGCGTCCTTGTCCGGACTCGAGCAGCACGACTGGTGCTCCCGAACGCTCGGGTCGGTGTTGGGTACCGGGAAACCACCCGGCCCCTTGTCCGGGAACGCCGTGCACGGGACCTGCAAAGGCTGTCCGGAACAGACGACGCCGCGGTCCTGGTAGATGGTGATCTTGACACCGTTCCAGTTGTCCGGCGTGACACCGGGTACATCCTGCCAGACCGCGAATTCGACCTCGTCGAGACGGCAGTTGTTGTCGCCATCCGGGTCGTTCGGGTCCGTCAGGATGAAGTCCTCGGCAGTTTCGGCATAGAAGGGGATGTCCGCGGCCTTCTGGCTGTGGCTGACGAACGGGAACAACGCACTCTTCCGCAGGTTCTCGTACTGGCAGGCAACGTCCGGCTCGTCGAACTTGGACGCCCAGATCGCCAGGTACAGGTCGGTCTCGACGCCGCCCAGTTGCGACCCGATCAGCGACCACGCGTCGATGCCGAGTTGGGGGAAGTAGGTTTGTGCTTCCTGACCGGATGGATTCGGCGACGTGAGCAGGTACGTCTGGCCGGAGACGGCGAACTCCATCTCCGGTGCCGGTGCGATCCAGTACTTCTTGTTCTTCTCCAGCAGGCAGCCGTACTGCTCCAGGCCGGAGACCGTGACCTCGTAGAGATCGCTGATGTTCGGGTGCGGAATGGGCACCCAGGTGGCTTTGCTCATCGGTATCTTCAGTTCGCAGACGATCGCGGGCTTGTCCGGGTTTATGCAGCATGCCTGATGCTGGCGCGTGTCGTCCGGTGTGAGCACGGGGTACCCCGCCGGGCCCTTGTCCGGGTTGCGCGAGCAGGGGAGATCCAGCTGCTGGCCGGCGCACACGACGCCGCGGTCCTGGTAGATGGTGATCTTGATACCGGCCCAGTCGGCCGGCGAGGACCCAACCACGTTGTGGTAGACCGCGAACGTGACCTGCTCGAGCCGGCAAGGGTTGTCGCCGGCCGGGTCGTTGGGGTCCGTGAGGATGAAGTCGTCGGCCGTCTCCGCGTAGAAGGGAAACGACAGGTCCTTCTGGGCCGCCCATGCGTCCTCGCCGACCCGCAGGTTCTCGTAGTGGCACGGTTCGTCCGGCGGCGTGTCGGCCTTGTTGGCCCAGATGCCCAGGTAGAGATCCGTATCGAACCAGCCAAGCTGGGTCTGGATGCCGGACCATTGATCGACGCCGTTGAAGTCCGGGCTGTACGCCTGCGCCTCGCGGCCCAGGGCATTCGATGACGACCAGAGATACGTCGCCCCCTGGACAGTTCCGTTGACCGTGTCGAAGAATTCCATTTCCGGTACGGGCGCAATCCAGTACTTCTTGTTCTTCTCCAGGACGCAGTTGAATTGCCTGAGATCGGACACGGTGATGTCGTATGAGTCCATCAGACCGGGGATGGGGTTGAAGGAAACCTTGCTCATCGGAACCTTGAGTTCGCAGACGATCGCGGCCTTGTCCGGGTTGGAGCAGCACGAGCGGTGTTCGCGATCGGAGGCGTCGTTGTTGGCGACCGGGTAGCCCGCCGGTCCCTTGGCCGCGTTGAGTAGGCACGGGAAGTCCAGCACCTGACCCGCGCAGACGTTGATACGGTCCTGGTAGATCGTGATCTTGACCCCGGTCCAGTTCAGCGGGCTGATGCCGGGGGTGTCGTGTGTGACGGCGAACTGCACCCGTTCAAGCACGCACCCGTTGTCACCGGCGGGATCGTTCTGGTCGAACAGCAGGAAGTCATCGGCGACCTCGCCGTAGAACGGCCCGTTGGCCGGACTGAGCCCGGACTTCTGGGCGTGAAGGATGGAGATCCCGGCGCCGCCGAGTCGCAGGTTTTCGTAGTGGCAGGTCGGGCCCGGCGCGCCTTCGGGAGCGCCCGCGAGGATGCCGCCGTCGTCTCGTACGCCAGGCGTCCTGTCGCCGCCCCGGTAACCCAGCCTGAGCGGTGCGACCTTTGCATGGTTGGCGGGGATGGTCGAAACCGCCGGTTGGGCGGTGGTCGGGACCGTTGCGATCAACAGGGTCAGGACGCCCAGACCGGCGACGAGACCCCCAGCGACTGTGACTTTCCAATTCATCGTTCGCTCCTCTGGCCGCCGCCACGTTGACGAGTGCATTGCCGTCGCGGTGGGCGTCAGCACCCGTCTCGCGTCATCGTTGGGCAGGTGGTGACAAGGCTACCGCGCCCGGGGTCGATAACAACGATCTTCCAAGACGATATCGCGTGTAGGATGCCCCCATGGCCGATTTTGGCGTCACCACGCAGCCCCGCCCGACCCGTGTCGACGAGCTCATCGACGGCACGTTGATGTCCAAGCTCGACCAGGTGGACATACTGAGCCGCAAGATCTTCGCCGGCAAGCTCCAAGGCGAGCGGCGGAGCAAGAAGCGGGGGATCTCCGTCGAGTTCGCCGACTACCGGCACTATGTCCACGGCGACGACCTGCGGTTCGTGGACTGGAACATCTACGCGCGGCTGGACAAGCTCTTCTTGAAGCTGTTCCTCGAAGAGGAAGACCTGTCGCTGGTGCTCGTGCTCGACGCGAGCGCGTCGATGGACTGGGGCAACCCCGGCAAGTTCATGTTCGTCCAACAATTGGCGATGGCACTGGGCTACATCGGGCTTACCAACCAGAACCGCGTCACGCTCTACGCCTTCAACGACCAGGGCGTGTCGCCGCTGCCCAGCCTGCGTGGCCGGCGGCGAACACGCGAGATGGGCACGTGGCTGCTGGACCTCGAGCCCGCCGGCGCCGGCGGCTTCCCGGAGGCGATGCGTCAAATCGCGCTGGGGCGCCAAGGCAAGGGCGTCATGGTGATCCTCTCGGACTTCATGTTCAAGGAAGGCTACGAGAAGGGCCTTCGGTACCTCGCCGGCGGCGGCTACGACACCTATTGCCTGCAGGTGCTCAGCCCCGAAGAGGTCGATCCGGCCCGGCACGGTCTCGCCGGCGACTTGAAGCTCACCGACATCGAGGACGAGGACACCGCAGAGGTGACCATCAGCGCGGCCCTGCTCAAGCGTTACAAGGAGAACCTCAACGCCTACTGCGGCAAGCTGCGTGATTTCTGCATTCGCCGTGGCATCATGCACGTGACGCTGGACACGTCGCTGGACCTGACGACCGTGCTGCTGGACTACTTGCGCAAGCGGGGACTGCTGAAGTGAAAGCGGTCAGCGGTCAGCGGTCAGCTGTCAGCAGGGAAGGGCGGCGACCGTGAACTGGATTTCGATTCCGGCAGGCTTGATCGTCGCCGCTGCGGTGATCCCGCCGCTGATCCTTCTGTACTTCCTGAAACTCCGCCGCCGCGCGCAGCCGATCGCATGCACGCTGCTGTGGCAACGTTCGGTCGAGGACCTGCGTGCGAACGCGCCGTTCCAGCGGCTGCGGCGGAGCCTGCTCTTACTGTTGCAATTGCTCGCGCTTGTACTGCTGGCGTTGGCGATCATGCAGCCGCAGATCCAGGCGGGCCGCCGCGCCGGCGGCAAGACGGTCATTCTCATCGACAACTCCGCGTCGATGACCGCGATCGACGGCGACGACGGCGAGAGCCGTCTCGACGAGGCCAAACGCCGGGCGGCCAATCGCATCGAGGAACTCTACGGCCGCGGGCTCTTCACGCAGGCGGCGGGTGAGACGATGGTGGTGGCGTTCTCCGACCGCGCCGAGGTCTTCGCGCCATTCACGGACTCCAAGCCCCAATTGCTGAGGGCGATCGAGCGGATCCGGCCGACGCATGGCCGGAGCCGGATTGCCGACGCGCTGGCGCTGTCGCGGGCGTACATGACCAACGTCGATCCGGACTCCGACAGACCGATCGGCGACCCCGCGACGCTGGAACTTTTCAGCGACGGCCGAATCGATGACCTCGCCGACCAGGTGCTCCGCGGCGAGACCCTGCTGTACTATCCCATCGGGACCCAGACCGCCGACAACGTTGCGTTCACGGCCATCTCGATGGAGCGACCGTACGATCGCCCGACGGCCGTCGAGGTCTTCGCGGCGCTGGCGAACTTCAACACCGAGCCCGTGATCGCCACCGTGCAGTTGTCGGTCAACGGCGTCGCCCGCGCGATCGAGGAGGTCATGATCGCAGGCGCCGAGATCGATCCGGCGACGGGTCTGCTCATTCCGACGCGTCAAAACGTCATCTTCACGCCGTTCGAGCAACCGCTGGGCGCCGTGATCGAGGTCGCGAACCTCCGCGCCGACGATCTCGCCGCCGACAACGCGGTTCGGCTCGTGGTGCCGCCGCCGCGCCGGCTCGCCGTGGCGCTGGTCGGCTCCAACAGCTTCCTGCTGCGGACGGTGTTGGAGGGCATGGGCTCGATCGACCGGATCGACAAGCTCACGGCGACGCAGTTCGACGACCTGGCACGGACCGGTGGCGTCGATCAGTACGACGTGGTCGTGCTGGACAACTACGCGCCGTCCGTGGAACACATGGTGCCCGGGCGGTACCTCATCTTCGGGGCGACGCCGCCGCTGGTGGGCCTCAACCAGTACGGCCGGGGCAAAGCGCAGCTGATCCTGGATCTCAAGCAGGAACACCCCCTGTTCCGGTTCGTGAACCTCGATCAGCTGTTCATCTCACGGTACAACCTGTTGCAGCCGGCCGATGACGTGGAGGTGCTCGCCGAGGGCAGCGACGGTCCGGTGATCGTCGCCCTGGCCCGCGGGCCCATGCACGTTGTCTACGTCACGTTCGACCCGCTGGACAGCAACTGGCCGTTTCAACGCGGCTTCGTGACGTTCATCGTCAATGCCGTCGAGTTCCGCGGCCATGCCGGCGAAGCGATAAGCGAATCGAGCTTCGTGCCGGGCGAGGCGCTCA
>SMVB01139258.1_pt1 | contig 10101 bp, 6 predicted proteins | sample 2456461 | NCBI WGS metagenome assembly SMVB01 (sample SAMN11095934, study PRJNA526329) | marine sediment metagenome | biome: Marine sediment; feature: Surficial sediment; material: Deep marine sediment; isolation source: Hadal surficial sediment | place: Pacific Ocean | collected 2014-05 | depth 0-1...
TTAATAGCGGGCTTTGCAATATCATTCTTTTCCAAATACAACATAAATCTCTTACCTTCCTTCGCCATAATTGCAGCATAACGATCTTTTTCTTTATCAAATTCTTCCGAGATCAACTTGAAATTCTCCTTGCGGGCTCCTGATACTCCATCATATGTTCCCGCGACTCCTGAGTATAGATCGCCCATACGCTCTCTGAGTTCTGGATCAGCGGAAGCTACATAATTATCGCCCGTTGTGATCACCAGATTTTTCCGGAGATCTTCTAAGGTATCATACAATCTTTGAGCGGACTTTTTACCTCTGGGATTATTATCGATGATATCCTGTGCTTTCTTCTGCGTTTCTTTTATTTCATATACCATATAGGCCAGATCCTCCACCATATTGAATAAGGTGTGGGTATATTCTTCCTGTTCCTTCCTTTCGGCCAAGGTAGTGAGCGATGTAGAATCATATTCGGCTTCCACGATATGCTCATAGGTATTTTTCCCTTTCGTCAAAACTATCTTATACTTCCCGGCAGCTACTCGCTTGGGTGTGAAACCACCAAACGCTAATGTCTTTCCTTCTGCCATCTTTGGATAGCTGCTTATGAAATTCCAATAGACAATATTTATCCCTTTGGATTTACCGGGATTCAAAGAAGTAATTTTATTTCCATCCATATCCTGAACTTCCATCTTCATCTTTCCGAAAGTATGTCGTTTTTTCAAGTAATAGACAATTCTTGCCGAGGTTGACCTGTTACGGCCAACGAATTGTGTCTCCGCTCCAAAACTACCTGCAAATCCGCTTTCTTCAACCATGGTAAATGGCTTCGCCTTAAAAAAGTGTATGTCTTTAGCAAGTACCTCCTGGCTTAATTCGCGCAATGGGCTAATATCATCGATGATAATAACGCCACGGCCGTGAGTTCCCATTACAATGTCATTGGTCTTTTTTTGCAGATCGATAAAATGAATCGCAACCGCCGGCATATTATTTGTGAATTTCGACCAGTTATTCCCTCCATTGATAGTCACATACAAGCCGAACTCTGTACCTAAAAATAAGAGATCCTCATTTTCATAATCTTCTTGTATGTTACGAACGAACGCTTTTCCTTCAATATCGTCTGATATAATATTTTTCCAGGTCTTACCATAATCGGTGGTTTTCAATGCATATGGCTTTAGATCGCCATGAGTATGCCCATCAAAAACCGCATAGGCAGTGCCTTTTCCGTGCACACTGGCTTCGATGTGATAGACCCAGGTATTGGCTGGAATTCCCGTAAGGTTAGGGGTTACATTGTCCCATGTTTTTCCGCCATCTCTGGTTACTTGCACATTGCCATCGTCGGTACCCACCCAAAGAATATTTTCATCAAGCGGGGATTCGGCAATGGTAAAAATAGTGGTGTGGTTCTCTGCTCCACTGTTATCCACAGACAGCCCGCCGGATTCAAGTTGGTTTTGTTTGCTGGGATCATTGGTCGTCAAGTCCGGTGAAATAATTGACCAACTATCACCCATATCATCCGACTTATGTAAAAACTGACTTCCCATATAAAATCGATCCGGTGCATGTGCACTCACCGCCATAGGTGCGTTCCAGTTGAAACGAAGTTTGGCCCTATCTTTTTCTTGTAGAGGTTGCACCGTTTTTGTACGGTTGCGATCTATATCATAGCGCCACACATTTTGAGCCCCTTGCATTTCAGAATAAATAATATTTTTTGTTGGGTGTTTTAATACTCTAAACCCATCTCCGTATCCTATGCTGTTCCAATCCCGGGCATTTACACCACCTGAAGAGGAAGAGGGGCCGTACCAACTCCCATTGTCTTGTAAACCGCCATACACATTGTAAGGCTCGGCATCGTCCACACTAATATGATAGAATTGAGAAAGTGGAAGGTTTTCAACTATCTCAAAGGTAGTTCCACCGTTCCAGGAGCGATAGACTCCTCCATCTGTACCGGTATACATGACATCACTGTCATTGATATGGAAGGCTATATCGTGAATATCACTATGCATTCGCCCGAGGTCCTTAAAGGTTTTTCCACCATCACGGCTAATGGATCCGTTTAATCCACCTTTTACAACAATATCCGGATTCTTTGGATCTACCGTAATTCTGGAAAAATAAAACGGGCGTACCACCAGGCCAAAATCATTGTTCAAATGCTCCCAGTTTTGTCCGGCGTCCGTTGATTTCCACAATCCATTTTTGGTCTTGTCATTGGTCTCAAGTACCGAATAAAGAATATTACTCTCGCTGGGTGCGATAGCGATCGTGATTCTTCCAAGATCTCCGGAAGGGAAACCATTATGTATCTTATTCCAGGAGGATCCTCCATCTGTAGATTTAAAGAGCGCGCTATTGGCTCCCCCCGAAGTGAATCCCCATGCACTTCTTCTAAATTCCCACATGGAAGCATAGAGGATATTCGGGTTTATAGGATCCATGATCACATCCCCGGCTCCGGTGGATGGATTGATATATAAAATCTTGCTCCATGTTTTTCCACCGTCGGTTGTTTTGTACACGCCCCGGTCTTCACTATCACTCCACAGAGCGCCCAACACACCCACGTAGACTTCGTCGGTATTATTCGGATTGATGACTACGGAAGCAATACGTTCACTATTTTCAAATCCGGCGATGGCCTTCCAATTGTTACCACCATCTGTTGTATGGTATAAACCGTTTCCGATAGAAACCGAATTACGTGTCCAGGTTTCTCCGGTCCCTACCCAAATGGTTCGATCCGGATCTTTTGGATCCAAAGTTACAACGCCAATCGATTGGGCGTATTCTTCGAAAATAGGAGAGAAGGTGGCGCCACCGTCCACCGACTTCCAAACACCACCACCGGCAGTACCGGCGTACATGATTCGGGTATTTGTGGGGTGCATTTCAAGGTCGTTGATCCGTCCGCTCATAAGAGCAGGGCCGATATGACGTGCAGTCATATTTCCGAAGAGTTCTTTTCCTTTTAAAGAGATGTCTTGCGCAGATAGCGACATAGATAAGAGCGCTGCTACACAAATGGGGGTTATCAAATTTTTCATTTTTGGTTGTTTTTTTGAATTTATTCCTTTGAAATGGTTGTCGATCATGTACAAAAAATCCCCGGCTGGCAGGGAGTTTTTGTGATGTAGTAAATAGGGTTAATCTTTCTTTTCATCGGTTTCACCTTCTGGCATAACAAAAAGTGCGTCTTCAATCTCAGAATTAATTTCTATGTTCTCAATACTTATCGACTGAGCTAATTGTCCATTATACTTGATACCTACCGAATAAGGATAAAAGATATCGCCTGCTTCTTGATAGTCGCTGAACGTAGTTTCAACTTTTACCCCTTTCTGAGGTCCGGATGGAACAGTGGATTCCTGAAGAATAGGAACAAAATTTTCCTTGTCGAAATAATAAATCACAAACAAATCTTCTTCTTTACCATCTACGACGATTGGATTTTTATTCAGCTTTATCTTATATGTTTCCACTCCTTCCACAATTTCTTCTCCTAATAATTCAATGCTATATCCATTATCGCTATAATTTAAAAATGGGTCCGGAAATTCATTCGCTTCATTGCGCTTGTAATTGGTTGAGGTTTCTTCATCGACAGCTTCAGCTTTCATACTTTGGAAATTGGTCCTCCATTGTTTTTCACCGTCAAATGCCTCCGGAATAAATGTCTGTCCTTGAAGGTCTATCTCAATGGCCATTCTTCCATCCAACATAAGTGTTGTAACGAAATTAAATATTTGCCCGCCGAAATCAGCTTTTCCTTCGGCCTTTATACTTTTTATCGCATTCCATGCATCTTTTCCTCCTGTATTTTCAAAATAGTTGTCTAAGATCTCGTCTGCAGTTTGTGCGGTTGCCATAGGAGTAATAGCCAGAACTAACAAGGCGAAGAATAATGTTTTTACGGTTTTCATTTTATAGGAATTAAGGTTTAATGTAAAAGTAAGACAACATGCTTGTAATTATGTTACATTTAGATACAAATTTTTCAGAATTTTAACAAACACAAGACTTTTAAATTATGCGATTTCACACCAGAAAATGGATCAAACCCGAAGACTTAAATCCGAATGGCACTTTATTTGGGGGCCGATTACTCGAATGGATAGATGAAGAAGCCGCGCTCTATGCGATCATTCAGTTGGAGAACCCACGAACGGTTACCAAATATATAAGTGAGATCAACTTTAAAAGCTCCGCGAAGAAAGGAGACATTATAGAAATTGGGGTGAAAGCGGTAAAGTTCGGACGCTCATCGTTGACATTGGCATGCGAAGTTCGTAATAAGATGACGAGAGAAACCATTATTACGATCGATAGAATAATTATGGTAAGCTTAGGGGATGACGGGAAGGTGATGGCGCACGGAAAGACCGAGACTGAGTTTGTGAAAGACAGGCTTAAAGATGACTAAAATCTTTCCCTGTTGGTAATTCGAACAACTCCAGATCAAAATAGGATACCGCCGCTATTGTATGATCTAAAATTTCGGATTGAATATGCTCATAATTTTCCCAACGCTTATCCTTGCTGAAACAATAGATCTCTACCGGGATCCCTTTCTCTGTCGGGGCTAAATAGCGCACCATTAAAAACATCTCTTTATGAATAGCAGGGTGATTGTGCAGGTAGGCATCGAGATACTTTCGGAAAATGCCTAGATTGGTTTGGTTTCTGCCATTTATCAATAAACTCTTATCGGCATTATTCGCACTGTTGGCTTCCTCAATATCTTTTTGACGATGTTGAATATAGTTTTTCACCAATTCAATATTTTTGAATTCCTCGATCTCTTTTTCAGAAAGAAATTTAACCGAACTCGTCTTGATGTAAATGGCCCGTTTAATTCGTCTACCATTACTTTCCTTCATCCCTCGCCAATTTTGGAAGGAATCTGAAATCAAACTATAAGTAGGGATAGTGGTATAAGTCTTGTCAAAATTTTGGACTCGCACTGTAGCTAAGTTAATTTCGATCACATCGCCATCTGCACCATATTTGCTAAAGGTGATCCAATCACCAATTCGAACGATATCATTTACAGAAACCTGAATACTCGCGACAAAACCAAGTATAGTGTCCCTGAAGATCAAGAGGAGCGCCGCCAAAGCCGCACCCGAAGTAGTTAAACCAGCTATGGAATATCCCGTCATTATGTTTATGAAAAAGAAGATCCCAATTCCCCAGGCAAAGATCATTAAAATCTGTACATAGCTTTTAAGAGGCTTGTCACCAAATTTTTCCTTGGTATTCAAATAGTTCATGGTAGTCATTAAAACACTTCTGAAAACCAACACACTGAGAACAACAATATACAGATCGATAAGAATTATTAGCACTTTCGAAATTAAAGGGTAGCCATTGAACATGAAAGGCTCCAAAAACCAAATAAGGCCCAAGGGAATAATATGGGCGACATATCTTGGAAAGTTGCTCTCAACTAAAAAGTTGTCAAAACTGGTTTTAGTCTTGTCGCTAAAGATACGAAAGGCCTTCACGATTACCTTTCGGGTGATCACATCGAACAGGGTCACTAAAAGAACCACTATCACACAATTGATCAATGTACTTAACCCAAGGGCCAGGGCTTCATTCATGCCTTTATCTACAAAGTATTCATCAAGCCAGTTAAAAAAGAAGGAAATGGTTTCGTTGTTCATTTTAAAAATTTACGTTCGGCATAAAAAGGCCCAAAAGGCAGTATTGAACAAAGCATTACTATAAAAAGTGTTTGCCAGGGCCAATTCAGTTTTCCCTTGATAAAGTAAGCGCCGACGATATATAATAGGAAAAGTACGCCATGTGCCATTCCAAGGGTGCGGACCATCTCCGGGCTATCCCATATATATTTTAACGGCATAGCGATCCCAAGGAGTAGAAGAAAAGAGAGTGCTTCTAAAGTGCTGACTATTTTAAAGGTTTTTACTGAAATATTCACGATTTAAAATTTTTGCAAATATAGTCTTTGTGAGTTCTATAATTTCACTTTAAGATAAGTTTAATCGCAGGGTAGCGGTTCGTTCAATGTAGCATAACTCCTGTTCTTTCTGAAGCTAAAGTGCCACCATTCCGTACGAACATTTTTAAAGCCCTGTTTTCGCATGCCCTCAAAAAGCAGTTTTCGGTTGGCCAAGATCGCCTCCGGTAGGTTGTAATTATCGATATGCGCCTCTCTTCCGAAGTAATCGTAATCGGTTCCCATTTCCACATAACAGCCGTCCAACGTAACCAGAGTCATATCAACCGCAGCCCCTTTATTGTGAATACTTCCTTTTTTATAAGGATTGGCAACATAGGTGGGTCGCGGAACCTTTGCCCACATCTTTTTTTGCACATCCAACGGACGATAACAATCGTATAATTTAATTTTATAACCTTTTTCACAGAAATATTGATTGGCCTTGATAAGTGCTTCGGCGACTTCGGAACGGAGTAAACACTTCGCACAGTCATAAAGGATCTCGCCGATAAAATTATCAGGGGTGGCATAACGAATTTCATAGTTGAATTCAGTAGAGAGGTCGGCAATATCGACCAGTGCATTTTGCCCCTCCATTTTATGTAGAACCAAAGAGATACAAAGGAAAAATAGTATGTTTTTCATTTTTAACAGTTGCTGAAACCAGAACGTGGATTTAAAATATAACCATCATTTATGGTACTTTACATTCAGTTAATCAAATTGAAAATTAATGATTAAATTGTAGAATCTGAACATTTGCCTTTGTAACTTTATAACTCAAACATTCTTATGGAAAATTTAGTCGGAAAAGTGGCACTTATCACAGGGGGGACAAAGGGAATTGGCTATGGTATCGCGGCAGCTTTTTTGAATCAGGGAATGCATGTCGCAATCACAGGCAGGAACGGCAAGACGATTCGTGAATCTTTGAGTGAATTAAATAATCACGGAATTGAGGGTAGCTATGCAATTGGAATTGAGGCTGACGTGAGGGATTTTGAAAGTATGCAAAATGCGGTAAAGCAGATCATTGAGGAATTTGGGAAGATTGACGTTGTGATCGCCAATGCAGGAGTGGGACATTTCGCATCGATTCAGACAATGTCTATAAAGCAATGGCACGAAACGATCGACACCAATCTTACGGGTGCGTTTTACACTCTAAAAGTTACCGTTGACGAGTTGATATCCTCGAAAGGATATTATATTACTATTTCGAGTTTGGCAGGTGTCAATTTCTTTGCAAGTGGCAGTGCTTACAACGCCAGTAAATTTGGACTGAATGGTTTTACACATGCCGTAATGCTCGATCTGCGTGATAAAGGCGTCAAGGTTAGTACGATCATGCCGGGTAGTGTTTCTACGTATTTCAATCATAATAAACCCAGCGAAAAAGGCGCGTGGAAAATACAAATCGAGGACATTGGAAAGCTGGCAGTGGATCTGCTAAAAATGCATCCGCGTACCCTGCCATCCAAAATAGAGGTAAGGCCTTCCATCCCCCCTGGTAAATAATAGGCGTTTATGGAGTTTTTAGCTACTAAAAACGGCTCCAATTGTGTATTGAAGCCGTTTTTTACGAATAAATTATATGAACTAGTTCGCACTCAGTAGAGCTAAGAACTTATCTAAATTTGGTAATATCACAATTCGTGTACGCCGGTTTTTTGAACGCCCTTCAATAGTTTCATTTTCTGCTATGGGTTGGTAGCTGCTTCTCCCTGCGGCGATCAACTTTTCCGGAGCCACACCAAAATCGTTTTGTAATTTTCTAATGACGGCGGTGGATCGTTCTACACTTAGCTCCCAATTATCTTGGATCGAAGCGCCTTTTTTCACGGATTGCCCATCGGTATGGCCTTCAATAAGGACTTCCATCGCCGGTTCACTATTGATAACAGTTGCCAGCCGTTGGAGTAGGTTATGGGCCTTCGGATTCACGCGGTAGCTTCCGGATTTAAACAATAATTTATCCGATATGGTAATCATTACCACCGTCTCATTCACTTCGATGGTGATGTCATCTTCCTCTCCTTCGGCGATCAAAGTTTCGTCTAAATTTCTTTTGAGATTGTAGGAGATAATAAGGTTCATAGAATCTTTAAGTGTACGGGCCTCCGCCAATTCTTTTTGATCTACATTGGCGAGTGCCGCCTTCATCTGTTCTTTGTCCTTGTTAGACAGAACTACATTGCCATAGTTTCTCAGGCTGGTGCTTTCCAATTCCATATTGGAATCAGACAAGGATCTGATCTTGGCGTTATAATTGGCTACGCGATCCTCAATTTTTGCATATTTTGCTTCAATTTCCTCTTTCTCAAGTTGTGTTTTTGCGAGGGTGGACCTGGTTGCGTTGTATTGGTTTTCCAATTCAACGTACTTCTTTTTGGAAACGCAGGACATAAACAGAAATGACCCGCTGAGCAGGGTTAGTGCTAGAATTTTTTTCATTTTACTAAGTATTAAAAGTTTGTTGCCGCAAGAACCAAAATATGTCTCAAATAATTCAATATTGAACGCTATTATTTTGTTAATTATCTTCAAAATAACTTTCGGCCCTATTTTCCCCTGAATTTTCCTACTTATCGGGCAATTGGTTCCAATTAAATTGCGTTGTTGTTTCAATAATTGATAATTTTGAAAATAATTGTAATTTACCTTAAAATGAAAATAAACGATCACCCGGCACTCTACCTATTTATATTATTCGGTTTGTTCTTTTCTGAAATGAACTCACAAGAGGAGATCTACAGTAAAATATCTGTATCTGTTATCGAACCATCGGTTCCCCAGCAATTGGTGGCCCTTGGAATGGCCATAGATCATTACGAACACAACGAAAATAATACCATTTCCTTTTATGTGACTCAGGACGAATTGCAGACCTTGAGAGATCTGAAAATTGATCTTACAGTTGAAATTGAAGACTACAGTGTCTTTTACAGAGAACAAAGCATTTCAGATAGTGAAAACCTGATCGATATGACACGTAATTCAACTGTGGCAAATGGTTTTGATCTGGGCTCGATGGGTGGTTTCTATACGTACAACGAAATTGCAGGCAAGTTGGACGAAATGAAACAAGATTACCCCAATCTCATTACGACAAAAATCAGTATTGGGACCAGCATTGAAGGGAGGGATATATGGATGGCTAAAATATCGGACAATCCCAATATAAATGAAAATGAACCGGTTGTCTATTTCGATGCGCTTCATCATGCACGTGAACCTCTGTCTATGGCAACTACTATTAATTATATGTTTTGGTTATTGGAGAACTATGAAACAGATGGGCAGGTTAAATTTTTGGTCGATCATCGAGAGATCTATTTTGTTCCCGTTGTAAATCCCGATGGATACGAATACAATCGGCAGACAAATCCCAACGGGGGAGGGTTTTGGAGGAAAAACCGGAATCCGAACGATGGAAATTGTGTAGGTGTTGATCTTAACAGGAACTATAGTTTTGCGTATGCCAATAACAACTCTTGCTCAAGTCCCGACCCTTGTTCCGGCACTTATAGGGGCGAAAGTGCTTTTTCCGAACCGGAAACATCGGCAATTCGTGATTTTCTGGCAGTCGTTGCTCCTAAAACGGCATTTTCTACACATTCTACGTCCGGCAGTTATTTGATGCCCTATGGTTTCGACACCTCTCCGCCGGAATTTGATATCTATTCGGAATGGGCCTCTATTTTCTTAAGTGAGAATGATTATCCCTATGGAGTTACCTTTCAAATGCTGGGATATACTTCTTGCGGAACGACCCGGGATTTTATGCATTCTGAAGGGATCTATGGATGGACCCCGGAAATTGATGGCGCAGGATTTTGGCCGCCTCAGAGCACAATTTTCGATCTGGTGAGTGAGAATGTGTATCCGATGTTCTATAATTCCTGGATCGCCGGTGCCTATGTTGATATTCAGAGCCATAAGCTCCTAGGTGACGCGCTACCCGGGGAATCCTTTTCACTGGTGGTTGAAACGAAAAATGTTGGAGTGGGAGCAAGCGCCGAAAATGTAACGGTAGCGATCGAGGTGTCTGTTTCCGGAGTTATGGTAAGCCCTCCGGTGAACTATGGAAATATAGAAGCGCGTACCAGGGCCGATAA
>SMVB01027848.1_pt1 | contig 10100 bp, 5 predicted proteins | sample 2456461 | NCBI WGS metagenome assembly SMVB01 (sample SAMN11095934, study PRJNA526329) | marine sediment metagenome | biome: Marine sediment; feature: Surficial sediment; material: Deep marine sediment; isolation source: Hadal surficial sediment | place: Pacific Ocean | collected 2014-05 | depth 0-1...
ACCGATGGGCTGGCAATGATGCGCCAGGAGCGACCGGACTCTACCGATTCTTTTAACTCATCCGCCAGAAAATCTTCCATTTCGCTCGAGAGCATATTGCGGTCCGGCGCGCCAACGACTGTCCGGACAAACTCCTGGGCCCGCTCAGCGCTTTGGAGTACGTCCGGGTGGTCGCCGTAGGATATTTGTTTGCTACGGCCGGTATGGCGGCTCTCCAGCGTAATCAGGCTGGCAAGGTCGCCGAATTTGTAGTGACGCCAGTATTGCTCGCGACTGCCGCCAGCTTCCGGTTCGCGAATGGGTAACCACTCATAATACGCCTGCATGGACGCCTTCTTGCGCGCAGCCCAGTCACCTTCATTCTCCTGGTGATTTTGCGCGCCCCCCATCCAGGGGTTATTGGCCGTTTCGTGATCATCCCAGATTACTATCAGCGGATGACTCGCATGCATTGCGAGCGATCCCTGGTCTGTCTTGTATTGTGCGTGACGTGTGCGGTAATCGGACAGAGACAGTGTTTCATGGTGTGGATCATGGCTCCGACCGATGCGATTGCCGGTTTCACCGCCGTATCCATTCTCGCCATGCTCGTAGATGTAGTCGCCGAGGTGTACAACAAGATCGACCGACGGGTCATTGGCGATTGCATCGTAGGCGTTGAAATAGCCAAACGAAAAATTCGAGCAGGTGGCGACAGCGAGAACCAGTTGGTCGAGATGACCATCGGAGAGGGTTCGTGTTCTTCCTACCGGCGACACTGCGCCTCCTGCTGTAAATTTATAGAAATACTCAGTGCCAGGCGTGAGTCCACCGACAACGGCTTTGAAAGTGTAGTCACTGTCGCCGTCTGTCTTGCCTTGTCCCTGGGATACAACATTGCCAAAACCCGCATCTGTTGCGACAGACCAAGCAACGCTGGTCCGAGCATCAAACTGGCTGACCCTTGTCCAGATGACGAGGCTTGACTGGTCTGGATCCCCACTTGCGACGCCGTGTGCGAAGACATTGCCGTTGTTTTGCTCCGATCGAGTCGCCGGCTGGCTGCAGCCTGCCGGTAGTATGAATGTCGATGAAACACCCAGCAGGGCTTGCCGACGTGTAATTTTTCTTGCCATTGTTCGTTCCCCTGATCTTCGTTCTCGAATCGATAATACGGTAGACGTAGGCAATCCACCACCATCGCCGCAGTTCTTGCGGCGATCCCGAAAGATCTATTGAGTTGTCATGTTAAAGTCGCTTCCAGTCCGTTTTCCAACTTCAGTACCGAGGAGAAATATCATTAATTCAAACCACCGTTTTGGCTGTTATCAAGCCACCGCCCTGGTGATCGGGTTATTGATGACGGCATCCACAATGTATGCGGCAGCGCCATATGTCGATCCCGCCGAGGATGAAAAGCATCTTGGATCCCCGGCCTCATTCCTTTTCTGGACTCCGGAGCAACAGGTGGCCGGTTACCGGAATCTGGTCAGAATATTTCCCACACGCAAGATTTCGGTGGGTGCGACTCCTTTGGTGTTGCCCTACGCGAAGACTGATCTTGACTCGGTAGAGATTCGATACGCTGACGACGTTATGACGACTGATGAGTATTTTGAGAAACAAAGTGTCGCTGGCCTGCTGGTCATCAAGAACGGCAATATTGTTTACGAACGATATGGCCTGGGTAACACCGAGCACAGCGTTTGGGGTTCGTTTTCAGTGGCTAAGTCCGTCACCTCCATGTTGGTTGGCGCCGCTATTCGTGATGGTTATATCGCCAGTGTCGATGAAAAAGTGACCGATTATCTGCCGCGCCTGAAAGGATCTTCATACGACAAGTCAACGATTCGTAACATATTGCAAATGTCGTCGGGCGTTCAATGGGACGAGGATTATGCGGATCCCGAATCCGACATTAACAGCACCAAATGGTGGGCGACTCTTGGCACGTATGCATACTTGGGCGCGAAATTTCGTGACTCGGCACCCGGGGAATTATTCAACTACAACACGGCAGAAACCAACCTGGTCGGTACCGTGCTGCGTTCCGCAATTGGCAATAATCTGGCCACCTATTTGACCGAGAAAATATGGCGGCCATTTGGAATGGAGTCGGACGCAAGCTGGATGCTGACGGAAATTGGCGGCGGAGAGTGGGGCGGGTGCTGCATAAGCGCGACGTTGCGAGATTATGGTCGCTTGGGGCTGTTCGCGCTCGCCAATGGCCGTCTCGCGGACGGTACGTCAGTGCTGCCCGATGACTGGATGGAAGAATCGACGGCGCCGTCGAAAGGCAATGCCGGCTATGGCTATTTGTGGTGGTTACACGATGACGGCAATTTCAGCGCGAGAGGTATTTTTGGGCAGGGGATATACATCAACAAAGAGGAGGGTGTTGTTATCGCCTTGCACAGCGCGCGCCCGATCGCCAGCGAAGAGTCCGACAAGGATTTGCAGCATGCACTGTATGCGGCGTTGACCGAGGCGTTGAAGGATTGAGGTCATTCGTTGCTGACGACTGTTGTCCCTGGTCGTCGTGTTATTTCTGCCGCCCGCTCACCACGTCTGCCGTTGTGCACTGTATCTTCTGGCTACGCAGCAGGCCCTACGGTGGTAAATCCTGTTGCAACAGCGAATCCAGTTCCTGTGCTGTTTCTTCGGCGGACTGAATTAGCTTTTGCTCATCATGGTAAACAGCATGCTGTTCAAGAATCAGCTTGTGATCGCGCTCCTTGAATACGCTGGTAATACGCCTGGCGTCTTGCGGATCCGTACCAATATCCTTCAAGACTTGTTCACCCAGTACCACGCTCGAGAAAAATGTTTCTCGAAATATGTGTTCTATGCCCAGGTCCATTAGCTTGTACTCGTGGCGTCGGTTTCGGGCCCGCGCAATGATAGTCACTTCTGGAAAATGGTGAGCTACCGTCTCGGCAGTCCGCAAAGACGCTTCGATATCGTCAATGGCCAGAACAAAAACCTTTGCGTGTTCGATGCCGGCAGCCCGCAGCAGATCCAGTTTTGACGCGTCGCCATAGTATACGGTGGTGCCATACCGGCGTACGACGTCAACCTGGCTCGAGTCAATTTCCAATGCAGTGTACGGGCGCTTGGCAATTCGCAGCAGTCGGCCCACGATCTGCCCAACGCGGCCGAAACCGGCGATAATGACGTCATTATGCTGGTCGCCCATCTCGTCGTATTCTGGCTTGGGCTTGGATAGCGTTCGATCGCTCATGAATTCGGTGACAAAGTAAATAATGGGGGTCAGCATCATCGATACTGCAACTGCCAAAATCAGTTGATCGATGATGTGCTGATCCAGTATCATTTCCCGGCCGACCAGTGCGAACAGCACAAACGCAAATTCACCGCCCTGGCACAGTACAGCGGCGAGGCGTGCGTTGGAATGTGCATTCGTCAGGCCGAAAATGCGCGGCACTACCAATAACACGATGGCTTTCGCACCCATAAGCAATACGACCAGGGTCAGGATGGCAAGGGGTTGTTGCGCCAGCAAATCCAGATTTACACTCATGCCCACTGCAATGAAAAACAGCCCCAATAGCAGGCCTTTGAACGGGCCGATGCTCGCCTCGAGTTCGTGGCGGTACTCGGAGTCCGCCAGGAGCATGCCGGCGATGAATGCGCCGAGAATCATCGATGTGTTGGCTAACTGCATCAAAGCTGCGGCGCCAATGACAACCAACAGGGCTGTTGCGGTGAACAATTCGGGTATACCGGTTTTCGCGACAACTCTCATCACGGGCCGGAGCAAATATCGGCCGCCAACGACGAGGACGAGCAATGTGGCGATAACCAGCGCGATACCGGTGTAATTGATACCGCTGTTTGTTGTGTGCCCTAGTAATGGAATCAGCGCGATTAACGGTATTGCAGCCAGATCCTGAAATAGCAGGATCGTAAATGCCGCCCTGCCATGCGATGCGCTCAACTGTTTCTTTTCGGCCAGCATTTGCAGGACAAATGCTGTCGATGACAAAGCGAGAATTGCGCCTGTCACCATGGCTTGAACAAGCGTGAGTCCGAACAGCGAGGAGATCGCTGCAATAACGAGGGTGCTCAATATAACTTGCGCGCTGCCAAGGCCGAAAACCATGCGACGCAGAACCCAAAGGCGTGAGGGCTGCAATTCCAGACCAATGATGAACAACAAAAACACGACACCGAATTCCGCAAAATGCATTATATGTTCTGCATTGTGAATCAGCTCCAGCCCAAAAGGCCCAATGAGAATCCCGGCAGCGAGGTAGCCCAGCACTGACCCAAATCCCAGCCGCTTGCTGATGGGAACGGTGATGATCCCTGCCATCAGGTAAATGATCGCTTCTAACAGTGAATCCATAAGTAGATTCCAAAAGACAAATAGCCCAGGTCACCCTGTACGCCCAGAAGTCTAACCGGCTGGAGACACTAAGACCATTTGCGAGTGCCGCTGGGCTATGACTGCGGCAACCGGATTGGAGAGGTCGAATCGAAGCAGAGAAATGCTGTCGCTACGTTGATGAGGCTCGCCCTCCTTCTGTGTTTTTGCACTGCTGTTGTGGCGCAGGTATCGTACGACCCATCACGGGATTACTTTTCTCCAAAAGTACTTTGCTGACTTCGCTTTCGGCACTATTGGCAGCGAGATATTTCTTGACTGCATTCAAGAAGGTGGCAAGCAGTGCGGCCGGATTCAGTCGAGCTAGCAAGTGAGGCAGGCATCACGATAGCGTTTATATGAGACGCCTGACATCACAAAAAATATTGCTGACACTGAGATCGTAAGAAAATCGATTCCTGGGCGAGTGAACGTGAGATAGGCGCCGGTCAACAGCAGGATCAGTCCAAAGAAGAAATACGTCGGCACGGACGCTGGCATTGGGGGATTCACACCCACGCCGAGGCTTTGTTTCAATCGTTGTTTTAATTGATGGGATTCCTGCAGTTCTTGCGTGCAATTTGAACTACACGCGATGCCTTGCCCTGTGTCGTCACTGCAATCGGGGCAGGTAGCTTTACCACAGTTTTCGCATATGGCAACCGCATGCCTTTCATTATGTCTGTAACACTGCATGGTGCAATTCTCTTCAACGTCAATCTCCTGATGCTATCGCAGAACCGTCATGGGAAACCAGGCAGGTGATCAGGGTTGACTGGAAATATCATCATCCACAATCAGCGAATCGATACTCGTGCGAATTTCGGGAGGCGCCCGTTACACGACTCGCAATGAATGCGCTAAAAATGCAACTCGCGGAGCGCTTTCCTGTCGATATTTGCTGGGAAATCGGTATATTGGGCGCCCCGCGGCAGACATTACCGGTTTCGCTGTTTTGCGCTGCATACTGGACAGATTTTGCGGGAAAAGAACAACAAATAGTTGCGAACCAGGATTAAGAAATCACATGTGTTATTCACGTTTTTTTACGCTAATGCTGCTTATTTCAACCAGTGCTGCATTTGCACAGGGCGGGCCACCCGGTGGTCGGGCGGTCACTGTTGAGAGTTTGGTGATCGAACCATCGTCACTCAGGTCAACTATCAGGGCAGTCGGCACGGTGCTTGCGGATGCATCCGCGTTGTTGCGCTCAGAAATTCCGGGTCAAGTGGTAGAACTGCATTTTGAGGATGGCCAGGCTATCGTCAAAGGTGCACCTCTGTTTTCGATTGAGGCTACCGTGCTCAAGGCAGAAGCCAACGAGGCCAAAGCAAATGCGGAGCAGAGCGACGCAGCTTACACCCGGGCCAAAGAACTGGTTGCGGACAGACTGATTTCTGCGACGGAGTTTGACACCGCTCGAGCCAACTACAACGTCAGCATTGCAAGGGATCTGTCAGCGCGGGCGCGTTTGTCGAAAACAGTTATTCGTGCTCCTTTCGACGGCTACGTTGGATTGCGCAAGATCAATGTAGGCGACTACGCGACCATCGGGCAGGAACTCGTTAGCGTGGTCCGTCTCGACCCATTACGCGTTGAGTTCAGCGTCCCGGAAACCCTGTTGGCACAAATGAAGCCGGGGCAAAATATCGAAGTAGTAGTCGGCGCTTATCCGGGTGAAACCTTTGCTGGTGTCATCACTGCAATAGCGCCACAGATTGATGTAGCAGGGCACAGCGTGGCAATTCGTGCGCGTTTGCCAAACCCGGAATTGAAACTGAGACCGGGACTGTTCGCCCAGGTAAGCGTGACGCTCGACGTAAAGGCGAATGCGCTCATGGTTCCTGAGCAGGCAATCTGGCCCATTGGCCAGGACAAGACTGTTTATATCGTTGAGAATGGCAAGGCGGTACAGAAAACGGTCAAGCTGGGTCAACGACTGCCGGGCAGGGTTGAGATCTTGTCGGGAATCGTTGCGGGTGATGAAATCGTTACGGCGGGCCAGATGAAAATATTCGATGGCGCAGATGTGAAAACCATTCCTGCCACCGGCATAACAGACTAGCGCGCGATGCAATTATCCGCCATATCCATTCGCAGGCCGGTGCTCGCCACTGTGCTGAACCTCGTTATTCTGCTGATCGGCATTATTAGCTATCAGCAGCTGGCGGTTCGCCTGATCCCGAATGTGGATGTACCGATTGTGACTGTGCGCACGATTTATCCCGGAGCCAATGCACGGGTCATCGAGTCGCAAGTTACAAAACCGATTGAAGATACCCTCTCCGGAATAGAGGGCATCGATTACATCAGTTCCGTCAGTCGTGCGGAAGTCAGCCAGGTAACGGTACGTTTTCTGCTGGATCGTGATGCAGACGCGGCCGCAAGCGATGTCCGGGATCGCGTGTCGCAGGCAAGAGATTTTCTGCCCGAAGAAGCCGATGAACCTATCGTGCAGAAACAGGAAGCAGATGCACAGCCGATCATCTACCTTGCATTTTCTTCCGATCGCCACAATTTGACGGAAATTGCGGACATAGCCACGCGCCTGGTCAAGGACCGTGTTCAGACTTTACCGGGAGTTGCCCAGGCCGACGTGTACGGCAATCGATACGCCATGCGTATCTGGCTCAATCCGGATCGGCTTGCTGGTTTTCAGCTTACCCCGCAGGATATTGAAGATGCGTTGCGTCAGCAGAATATTGAAGTTCCTGCCGGTCGGGTTGAAAGTGTGGATCGAGAGTTCACCGTATTAGCAGAAACCGACCTGCGCGAGCCGGAAGAATTCGCCCAGATCATTATCAAAAATACGGATGATTTCCTGGTCCGTCTCGGCGATGTTGCGCGAATTGAATTGGGTGCTGACTCGGCACGTTTTCGGGCGCGTTTTAACCGGCGTAACGCTGTACCACTTGCGATAATCAAGCAGGCCGTCGCGAATCCACTGGACATATCAAGGGCGTTGAAGGCGCTATTGCCGGAAATTACGCGGACATTGCCGGAAGGTATGCGCGTTGACATGGCGTACGACACGACCGTCTTTATTCAGGAATCGATTGATGAAGTTTACGTTACGGTTGTAGAAGCCGTCATCCTCGTAATGATTGTTATTTTCCTGTTTCTCAGGAATTGGCGTGCGGTTCTCATACCACTGGTGACGATTCCTGTGTCGTTGATCGGTACGTTCGCACTTATGAGCCTGTTTGGATTCACCATAAATACATTGTCACTTCTGGCGATGGTGCTGGCCATTGGTCTGGTGGTCGACGATGCAATTGTGATGCTGGAGAACATCTACCGGCACATCGAAGAAGGCATGCCGCCGTACGAGGCTGCCATGAAAGGCAGTTCGGAGATTGGCTTTGCAATTATCGCGATGACACTGACGCTGGCTGCGGTGTATCTTCCATTCGCGTTTTCCAGCGGGCGCAGCGGCATGCTGTTCATAGAATTTGCATTGACGTTGGCAGGAGCCGTGGTTGTTTCTGGGTTCACGGCCCTGACGCTCTCGCCCATGATGTGTTCGAAGATGCTTCGCCACGAAGAGAAACATGGACGCATTTATGAATTTGGTGAGCGAGTACTCCAACGACTGGATCGTGGTTATCGCTCGATGCTCGCTCGATTCCTGGGGGCACGCTGGCTGACCACAGGATTCGCTTTTGTCATTGCAGGCTGCATGGTCATCTTGTTCCTGTCGCTGCCAAAGGAACTGGCCCCCGCAGAGGACCAGGGCCTTGTCATTGGCGTCGGAGTGGCACCAGAGGGGTCGACCATCGATTATACGGATCGCTACGGCAAGCAGATGGAGGATATTTATGCATCGGTGCCGGAGCACAATCGCTTTTTCAAGATTATTGGCTTTGGTGATGTAACGAGCGCGATCGGGTTTATTGGCCTGAAACCCTGGAATGAACGTGAGCGTAGCGCGCAGGAAATAGCCGCGAGTTTGTTCCCGGCCTTTTCGGAAATTGCCGGGCTCATGGCTTTTCCGGTTACGCCACCGCCCCTCGGGCAGGGCCGTTTCGGGCAGCCGCTCAGCTTTGTTGTTCAGTCAACCGGCACCTGGGATGAACTGGACGCCGTTGTAAAAAAACTGCTGGCCAAAATGGCTGAGAATCCGCAGCTGACTAATCCTGACTCCGACCTGAAGCTCAACAAGCCCGAACTCAAGATTGAAATCAATCGGGAAAAAGTGTCGGTACTTGGCGCCAGCGTCAGGACCGTTGGGCGGACTCTCGAAACGATGCTCGGCGGGCGTAATGTGACTCGTTTCAAGATGGGAACGGAGCAATACGATGTTATCGTGCAGATTGAAGATGACTCAAGGCGCACCCCCGGTGACCTCAGCAATATTTTTGTTCGTGGCACTGATGACATCATGATTCAGTTGCAAAATCTCGCGACTGTCACAGAGACTGTCGCGGCGAAAGAGCTAAACCACTTCGACAAGTTGCGGGCGGCGACCGTTGGCGCTGGTCTTGCGCCTGGCTATTCGCAGGGTGAGGCACTTGAATGGATGGAAGCCGCATTGCGCGAAGTTGCACCGGAGGCACTTTATGACCTGTCTGGCGAATCGCGCGAGTTTAGTGAGTCTGCCTCGAGTGCGCTGGTTCTCATGGTTCTTGCGCTGATATTTATTTACCTTGTTTTGTCTGCGCAGTTTGAAAGCTTTGTAGATCCACTGATCATCCTGGCAGCCGTGCCACTGGCCATGTTCGGGGCATTCTTCTGCCTGGTAATGATAAACAAAGGCAATGACCTTGGATGGTGGACAATTGCCGCCTCCTGGAATATCTACACACAGATTGGAGCAGTGACGCTCGTCGGCCTGATATCCAAACATGGAATTCTAATCGTTGAGTTTGCGAATCAGTTGCGAGCTAAAGGTGCGAACAAACGTGACGCAGTACTGCAATCTGCCGCGATGCGTTTGCGGCCAATCCTGATGACAACGGGTGCGATGGTTTTGGGCGCTGTGCCGCTTGCGCTGGCGACCGGTGCCGGTGCCGAAGCGCGCCATCAAATTGGCTGGGTAATCGTGGGCGGTATGAGTTTCGGAACTGCATTCACCCTGTTCATAGTACCGGTTGTATACCTTTTGCTGTCTGGCAAGCATCGCGACGTGTCAGCAGCCTGAGCACCTGAAGCCGCGAATCAGTCAGCGTCGATGAACGGAAACCAGTCCTCTCTCAACACCTGACCGGGTAGCATGTTGTGGCCGGGGTAGGGGGGAGATGTAGGGCCCGGACGTTCAACATAGCGTGCATCGTCCCCAATGAATCGAAGCGTTAGCGCTCGTCGCTGCGTCTTGCTCATGTTGCCGCGGGCTCCATGAACTGTTTTGAAGTGAAAGGCAACCGCATCTCCGGGTTGCATGGCCCATTCCACAGTCGGAAATTTACCGGGCTCCTCATCAGGATCCGGCACGGGAAGATAACCTTCTTCGCTGGCGTAGAAATCCTCCTCCGATAACCAGCGTGTTGGCAGGACGTATTTTTTCCATTTATGTGAGCCGATGATCATACGCAGCGTCGCCGCACCGACAGGATCAACCGGAATCCAGAAGCTCACCGACTGCTCGCCATCCACAAAATAATAAGGGGCGTCCTGATGCCAGGGCGTTGCCCTTGTCGTTCCTGGTTCTTTAACCAGCACGTGGTCATGAAAAATTTGCACACGCTTCGATTGCATTAGTGCGGCTGCCGCTTTGGCAGCGGGCGATTTGAAAATG
>SMVB01236362.1_pt1 | contig 10100 bp, 5 predicted proteins | sample 2456461 | NCBI WGS metagenome assembly SMVB01 (sample SAMN11095934, study PRJNA526329) | marine sediment metagenome | biome: Marine sediment; feature: Surficial sediment; material: Deep marine sediment; isolation source: Hadal surficial sediment | place: Pacific Ocean | collected 2014-05 | depth 0-1...
GTAAAGGCAATCGGACGCCGCCGGTGGAAGAAGGAGTCCGAATACCATCGGCAAGCCGGAGTGGAGAACACCTTCTTCCGGTATAAAACGATCATCGGAAGCCGACTACGGGCTTGCCAATCCCGAGTCACAGAAAGCGGAGGCGGTGATTGCCTGCAACATCCTCAACTGGATGATCGACCTCGGAAAGCCAGATTCCTTCGCTATCGCCGACTAGCGGAAATCGTGAAAATGGAGGATCCGAAACCTCGTTCCGAACTATGCACCAACGCCGGTCGGCGCGTGTGGATTCAAGGGTCGCGGACGGGTATTGAGAACTCACAGCACTCTGCACGAAGTCGTTACCCAATACGAGACTGAATCTTCGTCTGGATTCGGACCACCATCGAGAGTTGATCGATCGAGTGCCGAAAGGAAAAGCTCAATGATTCCGCGGCGGACCGATATTGAGAACCCACAGGCGGGCTCAAGGGCGCCTAAAACGCCTCAAGGAAACACGTCAGCGCACCCGATAGACGATAGAAGACCAAAGGCACTTTTGGCCGGCGCGGAGCAGGAGTGTGGGGATCCTGATGAATCGTCTCTCGACGTGGATGGCAAAGCTATGGAAAAAGGCGCGTAGCCATCGGGCATTTCGGTCAGCTCGCGGCGACTACATCTTGATCTTCATTGGACTGGTTTTTTTATCCGTGGCCGCGCTCCCCGCACTCGTTCACATCGACTCTTCCACTTCGGCCTCCGAAATGGCCTCCGACGCTCGAGTCGCTTCGCTCGCGTCGTCGGCCGCTCCAATGGATCACGTGCCCGACAGCGGGACGAGGGAGACGACGATTCCCGAAGCCTTGGTCGAATGGGTTCGCCAGGCCGAATTCGACGTCGCAGAAGCAGCAGTACTAGAAGAAACTGCGGCCATGGAGTTCGACTGCATGGTCGAGCCGTGGGAAGAGATCTCGATCCGCAGCACCGTCGTCGGGCGAATCGATACGATCAACGTCGAGCGCGCGGACGTGGTCGAGGCGGGCGACCTGCTCCTCGAATTGGACGCCGATCTCGCTCGGGCCGATCTCGAATTGGCACAGAAGCGCGCCGATATGGTCGCGTCGATTCGATCCCTCGAAGTTCGACGGTCTCTGGGAGCGAGGCGGGAAGGCCGAGCGGTCGAACTCTATTCCCAGAATGCGCTCACGCTCGACGCCAAAGACGAAATCCTGGCCGAGAAGGAGATCGCGACCTACGACCTGGAGGATGCGCGAGATCGGCACGCGCTCGCCAAGCTCCAACTGACTCGGGAACGCGCTCGCTACGAAAAGCGGCGAATCCGCAGCCCCGTCACCGGGATCGTCACCGATCGACTGATGACCGTAGGTGAAGTGGTGGACGATGAGGTCGTGCTCAAGATCGCACAAATCGACCCACTGCGCGTAGAAGTGATTCTGCCGGCCATCGAGTTTGGCAACATCCACCGCGGCATGAAAGCCGCCGTGACTCCCGAGATTCCGGGTGACAAAGTTCTGGTAGCGACCGTTCATCTCGTCGACCGGATCATCGATTCGGCGAGTGGGACCTTCGGTGCCCAGCTCGAGCTTCCCAATCCCAACCACGAGATTCCCGCCGGTCTGCGTTGCCGCGTGCAGTTCATGGACGTGCCCGTCGAGCAGGATGAGCTGGCTCGCGCCGAGCCGATCGAGCCGTGAAAGGTTTCGCGCACCTCACTCGAATCGCGCTCGGACTGACGTCCGTTACCTGCTTCATACTCATGCTTCTCGACATGGCCGGAATGATTCCGAGCGAGACGAATAGTTTCAGCGCAAAGCGTGTCAGCGTTGCCGAGGCGCTGGTGACCCAGGCGACCCTCTCGGCCACACGGACTGACATGGCCGGACTCCGCTCGCTGCTCGAGATCTCGACCCGACGCAACGACGATGTCCTGTCCGTCGCGCTCAGGGACAACCGCGACCGTATCCTGATGGCGACGCGAGATCACGATCGATTGTGGCTGGGTGCGCCTGCAACAGGATCCTCGCAATCGCATATGCGCATGCCGATCTTCAACGGCGGCTCACCCTGGGCCACGCTCGAGATCAGCTTCGCCCCCGTGGCCCCCAAAGTCTTTTGGGTGATGCTCTGGTCCAAGCCCTCGACCAGGCTGACCCTGGCGATGTTCGTGCTCGGATTCTTTGCGAATCTGCTCTTCATGAAGCGCGTCCTGAAACATCTCGATCCTTCGGCGGTCGTGCCCGCTCGTGTTCAGACCGCGCTCGACGTGATGTCGGACGGCGTGCTGCTGATCGATGACAAGGAACGGATCGTGTTGGTGAACTCGTCGTTCTGCGAGCGGCTGAACCAGAACTCTGCCTCCCTGCTGGGCCTGCCGGCGTCGCGCCTCGATTGGCAGATCGACGATCGCGGTGCGAGCAAGGCAGAGCTTCCCTGGCTGGAGGCCATCGATCACGGACAGGCGCATAACGACGTGAAGATCTCGATCGTGCCCGAGGGCCTGACCGAGGAGATCGTGTTCCGCGTGAGCGGGTCTCCTGTTCTCGATGGTTGGGGTAAGGCGAAGGGCGCCATCGCCACCTTCAAGGACGTCACCCAATTAGAGCGACAACAAAAGGAGCTGGAGGAGGCCCTCTGCGCTCTCGAGAAATCCCGGGACGAGATTCGTTTCCAGTACGAAGAGCTCGAGGTCCTAGCCAGTACGGATGTACTCACGGGAATCGCCAACCGCCGAACCCTCATGGAACGGTTTGAAGACCAGTTCAAAAAATCGCATGAGAAGCAAGCCCCGCTCTGCTGCCTGATGGTGGACATAGACCACTTCAAGAAGGTCAATGATGAATACGGGCACGGCGTGGGCGACGAAGTGATCAGTAGGGTCGCCGATGCTCTCAAGGATCACACGCGTTCGATGGACATCGCGGGGCGCTACGGCGGAGAAGAATTCTGTGTCGTCCTGGTCGGCGTGAGTCCCGACATCGCGGTGACCGTCGCAGAGCGAATTCGGAAGACGATCGCGGCCCCGGGCTTCGCGCGCGTTCCGATTGCCGTCAGCATCGGCGTATCCTCGATCGAGTTCGGGGCCGACTCCCCGAGCCAGCTCATGGAGCAGGCGGACCAGGGGCTCTACGCTTCGAAGAACGGCGGTCGAAACCGCGTCACCCGGTACGACGAGATCGGGACTCCGCCGGCCGCCCAGGTCTGACGCGGCGGGAATCGAGGCCGGCCGCTATTCCGCCTGCCCGGAAAAGGCGAGGGCCCGTTCCAGACGCTCCTCTTCTCGGGTCATCGCCTGCCGCTGGCCCTCCCAGCGACTCTCGTTCCTTCGCTGCACGAAGGAGACCAGACGCAGTGCCAGCCGATGGGCGAGCGAATCGGGACGGCTGCAGGAGGGGGCCAGGAGTCGTCGAATCGGGCCTGGCACACTGAGCATGATCGCGTCGTCCTCCAACGCGTCGAGACACTCGTAGGAACCCGGGTCACCCTGGCGTCCACAGCGACCGAAGAGTTGGCGATCGATGCGCCCTGCTTCACCGCGGGCCGTCGAGATGACATGCAGACCGCCCAACGCAAGGACCTCTTCCGTGAGCTTGATGTCGGTTCCGCGCCCGGCCATGTTCGTCGCCACGGTGATCCTTCCGCGCTGTCCTGCCATCGCCACGATCTCGGCCTCACGATGATCCTGTCGTGCATTGAGCACAGCGTGAGCCAGACCCGCATCGTGCAGGCGCTGCGAGAGCGCCTCCGATTCGCCGACCGATCGCGTCCCGACCAGGACGGGACGACCGCGCTCATGGACGAATCGGATGCGTTCGACGACGGCCGCCCATTTCTCTTCGGCCGTCGCGAAGATCCGGGGCTTGTGGGCTCGCCGCTGGACCGGCCTTCGTGTCGGAATTCGGATCGTTCGCAGGTCGTAGACCCGGTCGAGTTCGCCACGCACTTCTTCTGCCGTACCCGTCATGCCGCAGAGTCGCAGATAGCGGCGGTAGAATTTCTGATAGCTGATGCGCGCGAGGGTTTTCCGTTGCCCCGACAGTTCCAGCCCTTCATTGGCCTCGATCATCTGGTGGAGTCCCATCTCCCATGATCGATCGGGCATCGCGCGTCCCGTATTTCGGTCGATGATCATGATCTTGCCGTCTCGAATCAGATATTCCTCGTCGCGGCGATACAGGAAGCGGGCCTGGAGAGCCTGCATGACCAGCTCCTCCCTTCGGCGTTCGGCACACCAGATGCCCTGCATCGGCTCGGCGAGCTGCTGGAGCTTCTCCCGCCCCTCGTCGAGCAGCTCGACACGCCGCGCTCCGACGTCGACTTCGAAATCCAGCTTCTCCTCCAGGCGATGAGAAAGATCGAGGGCCTCCCGACTGAGGCGTTCGAGATCGCCGCTCTCGACGGTCTGCGAGAGAATCAGCGGCGTTCCCGCCTCGTCGATCAAGACGCTGTCGGCCTCGTCGATGATGGCATAACAGAGTCCACGCAGAACGAAGGGGCTTTCGTCGCCGCTTCGGGACAACAGATCGAGCGACATCTTCGAGCGATCGTTGCCCCGAGCCATCAAGTCACGCAGATAGTCGAAGGCGATCTGCTTGTTCGTGACGTAGGTAATGTTCGCTTTGTAGGCCTCGCGGCGCGTGTCCACGTCGGTGTCGGCGTCGAGCACGACGCCCACACTCAGGCCCAGCTTTTCGTAGAGGGGGCGCATCAGCTCCGCGTCACGTTCGACCAAATAGTCATTCACGGTAATGACGTGGACCGGCACACCCGCCAATGCCGCACAGCAGGTCGGGAGCGTGGCGGCCAGGGTCTTGCCTTCGCCGGTCTGCATCTCCGCGAGCATGCCGCGCAACATCGCGTACCCGGCCATGAGCTGGACCGCATAGGGCTCCAACCCGAGCACACGACGAGCCTGCTCCGAGATCAGCGAGAAGGCAGGCGCCGCAAGGGCGCCGTCGACGCCCTCTCGAAAGAGCGCCTCGCGAAGCGCTTCCGTTCGCCGACTCAACGCTTCTTCGCTCTCGTCGCGAAGCAGCCGGCGCTGCCGCTCGACCTCCCTGGCGAAAGCCTCGAGCGCTGCGAGGCGCGGCTCGCTCGAATGGATGCGATTCGTCAACCGCGTCACGGCGCGCTCGAACCAGCCGCGGGGCGCTTCGAGTCGTTCGGGATAGGCTCCCAGACTGATCCCCGGCCTGGCGATCTGGCTAGACACCGAGCTCACCCATGAAGAGTCGTCGAATCGAGCGCTTCGCGCGCCAGAAGATCGGCTCTGGCTCGTAATCGAAGCGAACGTAGACGCGCCCGCCGAAGCCGCTGATCGGCGCCTCGTTCGAGACGGCAACGTCGACCATGAAGAAGGGCTCCAGGGAGGTCAGCCCGTCGGCGTCCCGTGCGTCGACGGCGATCCCGCCACCGCCGAGGGTCCCGAGCGCCATGCTCGGAAGTCGATTGCGGGCGGTCGGAACGATGTGGTCGATCTCGGCCTCGAAAACCCGGGCGGGTGCCTCGGCGAGTCGGATCGCAACCGACACCAGGCGCTCGCGCACGGCCATGATCTCGTGCTGAGCCACGATCGTCCGAACGATCGGGTTCGACATCTGAGCCACATAACCAAGTACGTCACCTCGGCGCACGAAACGCTGTTCGAGGTCGCGCTCGGTCACGACGAAGCGACCGCTCTGGTTCGCACGAATCAACTGGCGCTCACGTTCCACTACGGCCGCCTCTAGTTCGCCGCGAAGGCGACCGACCTCTTCCGCCTGGATCTGCGCTGCCGCGACACTGCGTTGGCGGTCGCGGACGAGCACCGCTCTCGCCTCGTCGAGACTCGCCTCGAGAACTCTGACGCGGGCCACGAGTAACGGATCGACCGTTTCGATCAACACGTCACCCGATGCGACCAGCGAGTCGCGCTCGGCCACGAATCGGACCACGAACCCGTCCGTTCCCGCTCTGACCTGGGATTGCTCGGGGATCCAGACGACCCCCTCGAAGGTCGCCCAGGAGGGAAAGGGCACGATGAAGATCCCGACGAAGCCAGCGACGACCAGCGTCGCGAGCGTCGCCGCGACCCGAAGCTTCGCCATCTTTACGCGAGGGTCGATTCGCAGTCTCGACAATCCGCGAATCGCGGGCAGCACGAGTTGCAGAACGATCCCCCAGACCGCGAGCAGCACGCCCACGAAGAAGAACTGGCTGGCCAGATAGAGGGCGATACCCAGGGTGATGCTCAAACGATAGATCCAGGACAACACTCCGTAGGCGAAGAGCCAACCGGGCTCTCCCGCAGCGAGGGGCATGCGTCGACGCTCGGGCAGTCCCATGACGAAATGCTCGAACAGGTATTGCAGGTACTGACTCGATCGGACGGCCAGATTCGGAATCTCGAGCCAATCAGAGAGCACGTAATAGCCGTCGAATCGGAGCAGCGGGTTCCCGTTGAAGAAGAGGGTCGAAATGCCGCCGATCAACATCACGTTCCAGAGCACCGTCCGCAGGAGCCCCGGTGCGATCTCGAGCCAGATCAGCAGCGCCACTCCGGACAGGAAGAGCTCGACCATGACGCCCGCGCTCGCGACGATGATCCGCCTCCACTTGCTCTCGAAGCCGGAGGAGGCCGACGCGTCGACGTAGGGCATCGGGACGAAGATCAGGAACAGGACGCCGACTTCGTGCACCTCACCGCCGAAGACGCGGGTCGCAAAGGCATGACCCAACTCGTGCAGAATCTTCACCAGCGGATAGGCAATGCAGAGGATGAGGAGATTCCAGGGCTCGAGGATCGCCGCGAGGCTCGGCGCCGTCAGCTCGTCCCAGTGTACGCCGGCCTGCAGTCCCACAAAGATCATGAAGAGCAGCCAGGCGACGAAGACCCGGGGCGTGAAGAACTTCTCGGCGAGAGAGGCCCAACGACCGAGCCAGGCATCCGGGTCCCAGATCGGAATCCGAGCGAAGGTCGGATTGATGAGCCGCGAGAGCCATTTCTGGGTCCGCGCCCGGCTGAAACGCTGAAAGACCTCGGCGGCATCGGGTGTGACGTCGCACTGCAGGAGGTCGGCCGTGTGGAGCTGGGTGAGCAGCATGATCAGCTCGTTCTGCCCCGGTGCGTCATCACCCAGATGGGTGAGCGATGCGTTCCAGATCTCACTGACCGTCCGGGATCCATCCATCAATGCGATCATGTAGTAGACGTGTGGACTGAAGCGGTGGTATCGGCCGGAGGCCGGGTCTTCGATGACATGCCAACGCTCGCCGCGGTAATGATGCCGTTGGATTCGCGCGTGGGCGCGAAGGCGAGGTGTCAGGTTTTCGACTCGGTACCAATATGTGCTGAAGATGCCCATCGCCGGCCGCTAGGGGAACCACGCCCAGAGGCGGAGTCGTAGCCAGTCGAAGAGCGTGTGGGTGTAGATCCAGAGCAGGCTGCGGCGGCCGATCTCGATCTTGCCAACGCCTTCCATGCCAGGCCGAAGCGAGTCCGTGGGCTCCTCGAGCTTCGCCTCGACGCGAAAGAAGTTTCGGCCGTCTTCCGAGACGGCGACGGGCACCACGCGTTCGATGACGAGCGCCAGGTCCTCGCCGGGTTTCGCCGTCAGCTTGAGCCAACCCCTCTGGCCTGTCCGAACCTCGTCGATCTCGGTCTCGTCGACCTCGAGCACGATGCGGTATTGATCGAGGGGGGCGATCTGAAACAGAACCTGACCGCGCTCGACCGGGGAGCCCAACGCCCGACTGAGGTCCCCTTCTGCGACGACGCCGTCGAAGGGGGCGATCAGAACGGTTCGGACGAGCTGCTCCTCCACCAGATCGAGCTCGGCCCGTGCCTGTGCAAGGCGCGCTCGCAGGATATTCGCTTCGGATCGATCGCGCCCGGCCAACGCAGCGCGGTACTCTCTGTTCAGCTGCCCTAGACGTGCAGTCCATTTGCGTGATTGGAGGCGCAGGTCAGTGTCGTCGAGAGAGCCGAGGATCGAGCCTCGTTTGATCTGGTCGCCCGCTCGCGCGCGCGATTCGGCGATATAGCCGTCGATCGGCGCGACGATCGCGCGCTGGACCAGGCCTTCGAGTCGGGCGGGCGAACCGATGCGGTAGCTGCCGGGCAGCAGAGCGAGGAGCGTCACCGACAGCAGCACGGCTCCGACGAGCACCAGATGGGCACGCTGGCGCGCACCCGTCCAATCGGCGTAGCGCTCTCGCAAGCCTTTCACGATGCGCTCGACCGCCGGAAGGGCTGCATCGCGCCGCAGCGCCAGCAACGGGCCGAGGATGGTGGCGAGCTGTTCGAGGCGCGCGGCGATCACCGGGCCGGCGGGATGGCGATTGCGATACTCCACGCAGATCGCGCCGATCGGCGCGCCGTGCGCTGTCAGGGGCACCGAGAACGCAGAACCCATTTCATGGGACTCGCAGAGTGCCGCATGTGCGCGGCAGGGGATCGCTTCTGATTCACCGGGCCAGCGGACGCTCGACTCGGCGTCGATCGCCTCCTCCATCGCGGCCGTGATGGACCGGCCCAGACGCGTTCGTGGATCAAAGCGCGCGCTGTGGGAAACCGTAGCGAGTCGCACTTCCGTGTCGTGGACGAAACCCAGACTCACACGATCGCAGGCCAGCGCGATCGCCAGCTCCGAAACCAGGGCAAGGTAGGCGGCCGAGACGTCGTCGGGCTCCAGGAGGGTCGTGATAAGGCGGGTATACAGAGCGTGCATGGCCCCGCCCTTCGTCTCTTCCGCCGCCAGCAGAACGGGCAGCCAGCGGCCGGCTTCCACGACCTTCTTCGACAGCTCACCACTCGAATCCTTCTCGAGTTCGCAGGCGAAGGCGACGACTGCGAGGCGACGGCCTCCGAGCCCGATCGGAAAGGCGACGAGTCGTCCTGGGCGGGCTTCGCCATTCTGGCCCTTCGGCCTCGGGTGCAGTGTCGCTCGCCGCGCCGCAAAGGTCGCTGCGGCGACCCCGACGAGTTCACCGGGATCGTGGTCCGGATCGGGCCAGCACGCGGCCGCTGCGTCGACCCCGTCCAGGTAGAGCGCGGCGTTCGCGACGCGATCGATCTGCTCACAGCAGCGTGCAAGCCACAACCCTGCGGTCGGCAACATTCACAAAGCCCCCTGGGTCGTGGTTCGTCCGTTGTGTCGTACTACTTGAGGGAGAAGCAGGGGGGCTCCGAGATCGCTCCCGAGCGGCCATTTTAATCTGAATTTGCAACCTCTTAGCCCTCAAGTTCGAGCCGGGCGGACTCGATGGGTAACCTTGAACTGTAGTGATTTCACTCCCGGTGTTTCACTAGCAAGATGTCGCCGCCGCCCAGCTTCGCTTTGGCCTCGAAAATCGCGGCCGGCGAGGCGGTGGGTGGGCCGGCACGCGTCGAATTTGAAAGTGAGCCGTGCGTCTAAACAAGGGCCAGAACACTTCCGGTGCCCCGGATCTGCCGGCTTCGAATAGCGAGGCCGGGGCGCGTCGCGCAAAACGACGGCAACCCAAGGTGAGCGAGGAATCCTCGAATCCGCTGATTCTCGAGGAACTCGAGGCCCGGGTCCTGCTGTCGACCTGGACCTTGCAGGATCCCGCTGCGGCGGCGGAATCGAACGTCGAGGTACAGGAACTCTCAGCCGAGGAAGTGCGACGCATCTCGTCTGCCTCGCCTGCCACCCTTGACGAGGCCGATGCCCTCGACGGGGCAACGCAGCAGGCTGCCGACGAAACCCGCCGCGAACTCGTCTTCATCGACGAGGGGGTCGAGAACTATGACCAACTCCTCGCTGATCTGCTTTCGAACCAGAGCAGCCAACGCGAGATCGAGGTGGTGTTCCTCTCGACCGACCAAGACGGAATCTCGCAGATCAGCGAAGCACTGGCGAGCCGCCAGGACCTGGATGCTGTGCATTTCATCGCCCACGGAAGCGATGGACGGATCGAGCTGGGCAACACCGTCCTCGATTCGGATGCGCTACAGCAGCGCCAACAGGAGATCGCCGGCTGGGCGGGCTCGCTCGATGCGAGCGCCGACCTGCTCTTCTACGGCTGCAACCTCGCGGCGTCGGACCAGGGCAAGGCGCTCGTCTCTACTCTCGCCGAGCTGACGAGCGCGGACATCTCGGCCA
>SMVB01331151.1_pt1 | contig 10098 bp, 8 predicted proteins | sample 2456461 | NCBI WGS metagenome assembly SMVB01 (sample SAMN11095934, study PRJNA526329) | marine sediment metagenome | biome: Marine sediment; feature: Surficial sediment; material: Deep marine sediment; isolation source: Hadal surficial sediment | place: Pacific Ocean | collected 2014-05 | depth 0-1...
CGGAACGCCAATCCTGATCGGGCAAATGGATGAGCGTGTCGCCCATGGCCTCAACGCGACCGGTCTCTTTCCACAACTCGATCGGTTGCATGGCGGGCATATGCAGCTCGCTGGCGCCGGCGCGATTCATTTCCTCGCGCACGATTTGCTCGGCCTTTCGCAACACGCGATAACCCAGCGGCAAGTATGTATACGCTCCAGCCACGAGCTGCTTTATCAGGCCCGCGCGGATCATCAATGTGTGCGACGGCACCACTGCGTCAGTGGGGATCTCTTTGGAAGTCGGGATGAAGAATTCAGTCCAGCGCATTGTTGCGTATCAATACAGGCGATCGTCCCAAATTTCAAGCTCTGGCGGGCCTGTGTCGGATGCAGTATGATGACGCCGCTGACTGTGAAGCTTGAGAACATCAACGAGCCGCGGGCTTTTAGCCCGCGCGGATACGCGTCGAGTGAGAACGCCACGCTAGGCGGAAGATCGCGCAGGCTAAAGCCTGCGGCTCCTTGGGAAAGGCACTATGGAACACCGCTACATCAATGAACTGGAGGCTGGGCTGCTGATCGAGGATCAAGTATTCATGATCGCCTCCAAGGACCTTCGCAGTACGAACAACGGCTCGCTATATATCCATGCCGTGCTGGCCGACAAGACCGGGCAGTTGCTCTCCCGGGCTTGGCAGGCCACCGAGGAGCAATACAAATCCATGCCCGAGGGTGGTTTCATGCGCTTCCGAGGCCGGACCGAGAGTTACAAAGGCCACCTGCAGTTCATCATCGACGGCATGAAAGAGATCGAGCTCGAGAAAGTGAACATCGCCGACTTCATGCCGGCCACCGACCGCGACGTCGATGAAATGTGGGAGCAAGTCAAGACCATCCTGCGGACCATCCAGGATCGTGATTTGCTGGAAGTGATCAAATTGTTTGTGCAGGACGAGCAGCTCGTCGCCCGCCTCAAGCGCGCTCCGGCGGCGGTGACCATGCACCATGCGTATGTGGGCGGGCTTTTGGAGCATACGCTCAACCTGCTGGAACTCGCGCAAGTGGTCATTCCGCGGTATCCGGAATTGAGTTTGGATCTGGTGTTGGCCGGCCTCTTCCTGCACGATTTGGGTAAGACCGAGGAGCTGCGCTACGACACGAATTTCCAATACACCGACCAGGGCCAGCTCATCGGCCACATCATCCATTGCGTGATTTGGATAGAGGAAAAGACCAAAGCGATCGCGGAAGCGACGGGCAAGCCGTTCCCGAATGACAAGAAGTGGTTGCTACAGCACGTCGTACTGTCGCATCACGGCGAGTATGAGTTCGGCAGCCCCAAGCTGCCCGCCATTCCCGAGGCCATCGCCATCCATTATCTCGATAACCTCGACGCCAAGGTCTATCAATGCCTGGCGGCGATCAAGAATGCGAAAGACGAAGATTCGAACTGGACCGAATACGTGCGCGCTTTGGAGCGGAGAATTTACAAGGCTGACGTGTTCGGAACGAAAGAGAAGAGATAAAAGAGAAAAACGGCTGATTTCAAGCGATCGAAGCCTGTCTCACAAGTAGGGCTTGCTCCCGCCGTTCTTGAACCTTTGGCCCCTGAGCCCCTCAGTCCCTCGGACCTTTTCATGGACTACACTCAACTGACGGAAAGCGACGTGCAGGTCATGCTGGCGACCATCGGTGCTGAGACGGTGGATGAGTTGTTCGTTGGCGTTGCCGAATCGCACAAACTCAAAGAGCGCTTGAATATTCCGCCGGGCCTCGCGGAAATGGAATTACTGGCGGACCTGGAGCGGCTGGCGAGCAAGAACGTCTCAACCGATCAGCAGATCAGCTTTCTAGGCGGGGGAATTTACGACCACTTCGTGCCGACCATTGTCGATTCGCTGGCCATGCAGAGTGAGTTTCTGACGGCCTACACGCCATATCAGGCCGAAGCGTCGCAGGGCGTGTTGCAGGCTTTTTATGAGTTTCAGACGATGGTCTGCCAACTCACGGGGATGGACATCGCCAATGCCTCGCTCTACGAGTTCGCCTCGGCGGCGGCGGAGGCTGCGCTGATGGCCTGCCAGATTACGCGGCGATCGCGAGTAGTCGTTTCCGATGCCACACATCCGGACCTGCGGCGTGTGCTCGCGACCTACTTGTACGAAACCGACCACGAAGTGATCGTCGTAAGATCGACCGACGGAGCCACGCCGATCGAGGCAGTACGGAAAGTCGTTGACGAGCACACGGCCGCCGTCATCGTGCAGCATCCGACGTTCTTCGGCACGCTGGAAGACATGCCTGCCATCGTGGATGTGGCTCACGACGCCGGCGCGCTGTTGATCGCGTCTGTCGATCCGATCAGTTGCGGGCTGCTCAAGAGGCCCGGGAACTATGGCGCGGACATTGTCGTTGGAGAAGGGCAGTCGCTGGGCGTGCCGCAGTCGTACGGCGGGCCGGTGCTGGGTTTGCTGGCTTGTCGCAAGGATTACCTGCGCAAGATTCCAGGCCGCCTGGTTGGCCAGACGACCGACAGAGACGGTCGCGTGGGCTATTGCCTGACGCTGCAAACCCGCGAGCAGCACATTCGTCGCGAAAAGGCCACGAGTAACATATGCACGAATCAGGGCCTGCTGGCCATGCGCGCCACCGTATACATGGCGGCGCTGGGCAAGTCCGGCATCGCTCAAGTGGCGAAGCGCTGCTTCGACAACGCCCACTATGCCGCCGAACGAATCGCAGCCCTTCGCGACTTTGAACTGGCGTTCGATGCCCCGTTCTTCAAGGAATTCGTGGTTCGGAGCAAGAGCAAGGATGTCGCCGCCGTGCTCCATATCTGCCAACAGGCGGGTGTGTTGGCCGGCGTGCCACTGGGCAAGTGGTATCCCCAGCTCGGGGATTGCTTCATGGCAGCGGTGACCGAGAAACGAACAAAGAATGAGATCGATCGACTGGTTGAAGTGCTGAGTGCTGCATGATTATCGATTCCGCAACAGCTGAAACGGCGCGTGTCATCGATCAGGGCGAGCCGCTGCTCTTCCAGAAGAGTACGCCGGGAGCCTGCACGGTCGGGCTGGGCGCGTCGGAGGTTCCGGCCGCCGACCCTGCGAAGTTGATCCCCGCGCATTTGCTGGCCAACGAGGCCGCACCGCTGCCGGAGATGGCGGAACTGTGTCTGGTGCGGCACTTCACGAAACTCGCCCACCGAGCGTTCAGCATCGACACTAACTTCTATCCGCTGGGTTCATGTACGATGAAGTACAACCCGCGGCTGAACGAGCGCGTGGCGGCCATGCCGGCCTTCACCAACCTGCACCCCTATCAGCCGATCGATCAAGTGCAGGGCATGCTCGAACTGCTGTACACATTGCGAGAGTTTCTGCAAGAGATCGCTGGCTTGCCGGAGGTCAGCTTGCACCCCGCGGCGGGCGCTCACGGCGAGATGGCCAGCCTGATGATGATTACGGCGTATCATCGTGATCGCGGTGAGAAGCGCCCCAACGTGCTCGTGCCCGACACGGCCCACGGAACGAATCCCGCTTCGTGCGCCATGTGCGCGCGGCATACCCACACTGTGTCCTCGTGCAAGGACGGCAAAGTGGATCTGGACGATCTGCGCGGCAAGGTGGACGAGCACACCGCTGCTCTCATGATCACCAACCCGAACACGGTCGGCGTTTTCGACGACCAGATCGGCGACATTGCGGAAATCCTGCACAAACATGGCGCGTTGCTGTACCTCGACGGCGCCAATATGAACGCCATGCTCGGCATTACGAGGCCGGGCGATTTCGGCGTGGACGTCATGCACTTCAATACGCACAAGACCTTCAGCACGCCGCACGGCGGCGGCGGGCCCGGCGCCGGTCCGATCGCGGTGATCGAAGAGCTGGCTCCATTTCTGCCGGTGCCCCAGGTCGTGAAGAAGTCGGACGGCACGTTTGATCTCGATGAAGATCGGCCCAAGAGTATCGGCAAGGTCCGGGCGTTCATCGGCCAGATCGGTGTGCTGGTGCGCTGCTACACATATATTCGATCACTGGGCGCCGAGGGATTGCGTACTGTCAGCGAGAAGGCCGTTCTCTCGGCCAACTACCTCGCCAATCGACTGGAATCACACTACCAATTCCCCGTACCGGGGCCTTACGCGCACGAGTTCGTGATGGTGCCCAAGGCCGGCGACGCCGGTGTGACTGAAACAGACTTCGCCAAGCGCCTGATCGATTATGGTTTCCATCCGCCGACGATGAGTTGGCCGATCCCGCACTGCCTGATGATCGAGCCGACCGAAACTGAGTCGCTGCGCACGCTCGACCGCTTCGCCGACGCCATGATCCAAATCGCCATCGAGGCCAAAGAGACCCCCGACGTACTCAAGAACGCACCGCACAACGCCAAAGTCAGCCGCATCGACGAAGTCGCCGCCGCGAGAAAACCAAACGTCCGCTGGATGCCGGACGAGTAGCCGATCTGATGGACGCATGTCCCATTCGACTCTTGATCAATTTTCCGGCTGATGGTGTGACGAACATGGCGCGCGATGAGGCGCTGTTGGTGGGTGTCGGTGAAGCCACGTCGCCGCCGACGATGCGCTTCTATAAGTGGGATCCGCCGACGATTTCCCTGGGTTACTTTCAAAGGTATGGTGAATACGAGTCTCTGGCTGCGCCGGTGGGTGATTTGGCGGTGGTGCGGCGCACGACCGGCGGTGGGGCGATCCTGCATGACCGTGAATGGACATATTCGATTGCGCTGCCGGCGTCACATCCGCTGGTGCAAGCGGGGGCCACGCAGCTTTACGATCTCGTGCATGCTGCCCTGATCGATACGCTGGCGCTGCTGGGCGTGCGGGCGGAGCGTTGCCTGTCAAGTGACGGCAGCTCCGCCGGGCGCGGGCCGTTCTTTTGCTTTGATCGTCGGCATTGCACGGACGTGCTGATCGACGGTGGCAAGCTCGCCGGCAGCGCCCAGCGGCGAACGAAGACGGCGATCCTACAGCACGGTTCGATCATACTGGCCAACCGCTACCACCAGCATCATGCGGCTGCGATTACGGATCATGTTGATCTTGAGGACGAAGCTCTGCTCACGCCCTTTGTCGACGCCCTCGAGCAGCGATTGGGCGTCACGTTCCAGGAGGGTGAGTGGTCGGAGGATGAACTTGCCTGCGCGGACGAGATGACGGCGAAGTATGGCGGGGATGAATGGTTGAAGAAGTACTGAGGGCGACCCCCATCCCCTCGAGCCGCAAGCTTCAGCTCGCGCGGACGCTCAAGTGAAGCGGCATTCTCACGATTTGTTGATCCGCGCGGGCTGAAGCCCGCGGCTCCTTGTCACTCCCCAAAGCATCATCCTCTCTCTGCGAGGACATCCTTCATTGTGTACAACCTGGGCGGTTTGTTGTGGATCCAGGCGGCGGCCTCGAGGGCGCCTTTGGCGAAGGCGTCGCGCGAGTGGGCTTCGTGAGTGATGGTGATCGATTCGCCCACGCCGCCAAAGATGATTTCGTGTCGCCCGACCACGTCGCCGCTGCGCACGGCATGCACGCCGATCTGCCGATCCGGCTTGGCGCCGACTTGCCCCTCGCGGCCGTGGATGACGTGTTCCGATCGGTTGCGATTGGTGGCGTCCAGCAGTGCGTCCAGCAGCGTCAGAGCCGTGCCGCTCGGCGCGTCGAGCTTGCGCGTGTGGTGCGTCTCGACGATCTCGACGTCAAAGTCGTTGCCCAACTCGCGAGCGATTCGGGGAAGCATGTTCAGCAGCAGGTTCATGCCGAGGCTGAAGTTGTATGCCATCAGGATGGGAATGTGGCTGGCGGCTTTGGTGATTCGTTCCTTTTGCTCCTCAGTATGACCCGTGCAGCCGATCAGCAAACCGGCACTCTTGCGTTGACACAGAGAGAGAAACTTCATCGTGCCTTCGGGCGCGGAGAATTCGATCAGCACGTCGAACGTGTCGTCCGCGAAATCGGTGTCCAGATCATATCGCGAGACAATCTCGAATCGTGCGTCATCCGCGAGCAGTGCTTCGAGCCGCTGTCCCATTCGTCCGCGATACCCGCCGATGGCGACCGTGATCATGAATGTCTCCCGGAGCGCCGCAGTGCCTGGCTGCGGCTGGGTGGCATGGGCAAGTACTCGTGCCCGTGTTGCTGACGTCGGGGCTCTCCACGGGCAAGAGTACTCGCCCATGCCACCCGAGGATTGGTCGCTCGCATTGTATTGTTCATAACACCAGACACAGGTCTCAGCACGGCGTGCGCCTACGATCGGATGCGGTATGACTCTAAGGATGGTACGGCCGAAAGTAAAGCGCGTGTATAGTCGTGCTGCGGGTCGGCGAAGACTTGTTTCGTCGGGCCTTGCTCGACGATTCGGCCGGCGCGCATCACCGCCACTTCATCGCAGAAATGCTGAACCACCGCCAGATTGTGCGAGATGAACAAGTAGCTCAAATGGAAATCGCGACGCAACTCATCCAGCAACGCGAGGATCCGCGCCTGGATAGTGACATCGAGGGCACTGGTCGGTTCGTCGAGGATCACGAGATTCGGCTGAGTGATCAAAGCGCGGGCAATGCAGATGCGCTGCCGCTGCCCACCGGAAAACTCGTGCGGATAGCGCTGCAGGGCATCGGTGCTCAAGCCGACTCGCTCCAGCATCGTCGCCACTTGTGTCTGGCGCTCGCGTCTCGTGCCTATTCGGTGTACTACCAGTGGCTCTGCGACGTTGCCGGCGATCGTCATACGCGGATTGAGACTGCCCAGAGGATCCTGGAAGACAATTTGCATCTTCCGACGCAGTTGCCGGGTGGCTGATCGGTCGAGTGTCAGAATATTGCGTTCCTCGTACAACACTTCGCCGGCGGTAGCGGGGATCAGACGCAGGATTGAGCGCCCCAGCGTGGTCTTGCCGCAGCCGCTCTCGCCTACCAGCCCCAACGTCCGGCCGGCGAGTAAATCAAAGCTCACGCCGTCAACCGCCTTACGCACCTCGTGTCCGCCGCCCCACAACCCATGGCGAATGCGGAAGTGCGTGCTGAGATTGCGCACCGAGAGCAACGGAGCACTTGTCGAAGTCATGCCACACGCTCCCCGGCCCCATCCAGCCGTGGCACGGCCTGGAGCAGCTCTTGCGTATACTCGTGCCTCGGCTTCTCGAACAGCTGCGACGGCTCGCCGTGCTCGACGATCTTGCCGTTGCGCATGACGTGTACATAGTCCGCCATGGCGGCCACCACGCCGAAGTCGTGGGTGATCAGCACGATGCCCACACCGCTCGAGGACTGCAACTCGCGCAGCAGCGCGAGAATCTGTGCCTGGATCGTGACGTCCAGCGCCGTGGTGGGTTCATCCGCGATCAAGACGCTCGGCGCGCAGGCCAGCGCCATCGCAATCATCACGCGCTGCTGCATCCCGCCGGACAATTCGTGCGGATAGTCGCCCGCCCGCCGGGCGGCGTCGGGCATGCCTACCTTCTCCAACATTTCAACGGCCGATCGCCAGGCATCGCGACGACTTTTGCCTTGGTGCAACTGCATCGTTTCCGCAACTTGATCGCCGATGGTGTACACGGGGTTCAGCGAAGTCATGGGTTCCTGAAAGATCATGGCGATTCGGCGGCCTCGAATCTTTCGGAGGTCCGGTTCATTGAGCGTGAGCAGATCGTTGCCCTCGAAGTGGATTTGCCCGGCAGTGATGCGGGCGGGCGGTTCGGGCAACAGCCGCAGCACCGACAGGGCACTCACGCTCTTGCCGCTGCCGCTCTCGCCGACGATGGCCACCGTCTGCCCGGCGCGGACCGACCACGACACTCCATCGACGGCGCGCACCACGCCGCTGTCGGTGCGGAACTCGACGCGGAGGTGGTCCACATGCAGTAGCGGTTTGTTATTGTCCATGATTCAAACTGTTCGATGGTTTACGATTGTTTGGGCCATTGAGCACTCAAAAAACGAGGCATCTGCTAAACGACGAAGTCAATCCGAAAGTGCCTCCTGTTGGCTTGCCGTTTCGCAGCCGCTGCGAAGTCGAGACGGTCTTCTCTCGGGTTGTATGTGTCGTATGGGATTCCTGCAAACATCCTTCTCTTTCTACGATTTCGACAGCGCCCCCTTCGGATCGAAGGCATCGCGCAGGCCGTCGCCGATAAAATTCAATGCCAGGAGCGTGACCGACAGCAGGGCGCAGGGGAACACGATCAGCCACCAATAGTTGACGACCGAATTGACGGCCTGCAAACCATCGGCGACCAGTGAACCCCAGGTGGGCATGGGGCGCTGAATACCGATGCCGAGGAAACTCAGAAACGCCTCGCTGAGAATCGCCTGCGGGACGATCAGCGATCCATAGACCACGATCGGGCCGACGAGATTCGGCAGCAAGTGCCGCCAAAGGATCCGAAACCAGCCCGCACCGCAGGCCCGCGCCGCTTCGACGAACGGCTGCTCTTTCAGCGACAGCACTTGCCCCCGGATCACGCGGGCCATGGTCAGCCAACTGTTGGCGCCGATGGCGACGAATAGAATGATCACATTGGCGGCGTAGGCATTGTCGAACAACTGCCGCAACGGCGCGTCCAACGCGACTTTCAGGATGATCACCAGCAGGATGTAGGGCAGGCCGTAGAGCACATCGACGACGCGCATGAGCAGCAGGTCCGTCCGCCCGCCTGCGAACCCGGCAGTCGCGCCCCACAGTACGCCGAGTGTCACCGACATGATCGCCGCGGACAGGCCGACTGCCAAACTGATCACGCCGCCCAACAGGCAGCGATACAACATGCTCCGCCCCAGACTGTCGAAGCCCATGATCCCGCCCATCCGAAACAGACTCGGGCCCAACTCGGTCAACCAACGGCCGCCAGCGGCGTCGCGCAGCCGATGCTCGGCCTGTTCGTCGTAGGGCATGGGTGTCGTCCACTGCGGCGCGGTGCGTACGTGATCGAGCGACTGGTAATCGTACCATCCCAGCGAAAAGGGCAGCGTAACCAATCCGCTGAGTACAATGCAGCCCAGCACGACAGCGCTGACGGTCGCGAATCGATTCCGGAGGAATCGACGAAAGCGACGGTTAATCATCATGTCATGTTGCGGCACTGTTGCATCCTGCACGTACAGGTCATTGTTGTGCGTCTGCTAAACGACCAAGTCATGTTGAGAGACGCTGCCCGTGGCTTGCCGTTTAGCAGCCGTCCCGAAATAGTTGATCTTCTCTCTTCTGGCCACACGCGACTCACCCGATTCAATCATCACGTCACTCGAATCCGTGGATCGACCAGCGCATAGAGCACGTCGACGACCAAGTTCAGCAGAATCAGAACGGCGCTGAACACCAGCACCACGCCCATGATCAGACCGCGATCGAGGTTCTGAATACTCTGCACGAAGTACGTGCCCATGCCGGGCACATTGAATACCATTTCGACGACAAACGAGCCGGTCATGGCGTGGGCCGTTGCCGGGCCGAGGTAGCTCAACACGGGCAGGAACGCGTTCTTGAAAGCGTGTTTCCAAATCACCACGCGCGGCGGCAGACCTTTCGCCCGGGCGGTGCGGATGTAGTCGCTGCCCAGTACGTCCAGCATGCCCACGCGCGTCAGGCGCGTGATGTATGCCAGGAACGGCAGAGACAAACAAACCGAGGGCAGGATCAAGTGTTCCACGCCGCCCCAGCCGCCGACCGGCGCCCATTTCAACCACACGCCGAACACGCTCAGCAGTGCGGTGCCGCTGACGAACGTCGGGATGCTGATGCCCAGCAGCACCAGGCCGAGCCCGAAGTGATCCACCCATGTGTTCACACGCACGGCGCTGAGCACGCCCATCGGCACGCCGACCAGCACCGCGATCAAAATGGCGAGTATGCCGATGGTCAGGGAGACCGGCAACGCATCCGCCAGGATTTGGTTCACGGTCCATTCGCGATATTGAAACGACGGGCCAAAGTCGAGCTGCGTCAAGATACGGCCGGCGTACTGCACGTAATACTTGGCGTGGTTGTCGATGTCGTAGCGGGCTTCGAGGGCGCGCACGACTTCTTCGGGCATTTGCCGCTCGGACACTTGGAAAGGGTTCCCCGGCGTGTGGATGATCATTACGAACGTGATCGTGTAGATC
>SMVB01332150.1_pt1 | contig 10098 bp, 8 predicted proteins | sample 2456461 | NCBI WGS metagenome assembly SMVB01 (sample SAMN11095934, study PRJNA526329) | marine sediment metagenome | biome: Marine sediment; feature: Surficial sediment; material: Deep marine sediment; isolation source: Hadal surficial sediment | place: Pacific Ocean | collected 2014-05 | depth 0-1...
ACCGTATTCATTCAGACCGCTGGCTTTGTCTTGTGCCTCGATTATCGTCACCCGGTGACCGAGCATGGCAAGACGGTGGGCACAGGACAGACCAGCTGGACCGGCGCCGACGACCGCAACATGCCTGCCACTTTCCGATGCCCGTTCAAACGGTTGAATGCCGGTATCAAACAGATAGTCGGTGGCATATCTTTGCAGTTGCCCGATCACCACCGGTTTGTGTTCGGAGCTGTTTTTGACGCACACCTGTTCACAAAGCTCTTCGACCGGGCAGACATTGGCGCAGGTACCGCCCATGATGTTCTCGTCGAGGATCGTCATCGCCGCACCCTTGATATTTCCGCTGGCGATTTTGCGGATAAAACCGGGGATGTCGATGCCGGTCGGGCAGGCTTCCGTGCATGGGGCATCATGACAAAAAAGACAGCGTGCAGACTCTTCGATGGCTTGCAAACCGGTCAGGGCAGGGTGCAGGTCAGCATAGTTCTGTTTGATCTGTTCGGGACTCAGGCGTCCGCTGCGTATGCTCATCAGGCGCGGTTCCTCATCAACAGATAATACAATGCTGCTGAGATACCCAGACCGATAAACCACGCGTAGTTATACAGGCCAACGATGGATTCAGCGGTCGCACCGACGGGTGTGTATAAACCGACATTGGCCAGGAAGCCGGGTATATTGGGGACGACGCCTGCCACCAGTGCAATGATTGCATAAGGGTTGACCCCGGCGTAACGGCCATCGTACCGGTACAGGTCTTCGACCACCAAATGGGTTTTACGGACCAGGAAATAGTCGGTCAGGATGATGCCGATTACCGGGCCGAGCAGGGCGGAATAACCAATTAACCAGGTGAAGATATAACCGCTTGGATCGGCGATCAATTTCCACGGCATGATCACAATGCCGATGATGCCGGTGATATAGCCGCCGCGTTTGAAATCAATTTTTGATGGCATCAAGTTGGAAAAAGCGTTCGCCGGTCCGACGACATTGGCTGCAGCATTGGTAGAGATGGTCGCAATGATCACCGCGATCATTGAGAAAAATACCACCCAATGAGATTCAAAGCGTCTGACCAGCACCACCGGATCCCAGATGGCCTCGCCAAAAATGATCACCGTGGCGCTGGTCACCGCAACACCGATAAAGGCAAACAGCGTCATGGTGCTGGGCAGACCCGACAATTGCCCGATAACCTGCGCACGCTGGCTGGTGGCATAGCGCGTGAAATCAGAGATGTTCAGGGTTAAAGTGGCCCAAAAACCCACCATCGCTGTCAAACTGGGCCAGAACAGAGCCCAGAACTCACTGCTGGTTTGAAATTTCGATTCAGCGACCAGCATTGGACCGAACCCGTTCGCACCCTCGTAAGCCCAGTAAAGCAGGGCCAGGCCACACAGTATCAAAAAAGGTGCTGCCAGATGCTCAAGGATTCGAATCGAATCGATCCCTTTCCAGATTAGCCAGATGTTCATTGCCCAAAAGCTCATGAAGCAAATGAACTGGATCAGGCTGACGCCGACCCAGGCTGGCATCATCGCCGGTGCATCCGCCACACCGGGCCAGAATATCAGCACCATCGAGTAGATCGCGGCACCACCGATCCAGGTCTGGATACCAAACCAGCCGCAGGCCACGATGGCGCGTAACAGGGACGGTATGTGAGCGCCTTTGATACCGAACGATGCGCGGGCAAACACCGGGAACGGGATGCCGTACTTGGTGCCAGCGTGGCCTGACAGTGACATTGGCACGAACACAATCAGGTTGCCAAGCAGCACGGTCCACATGGCCTGTTTCCAGCTCATGCCGCCGTCTATCAGCGATGCCGCGATCATATATGACGGGATATTGATCGCCATTCCAACCCACAGGGTGAAGAAACTTATCGCTTTCCAGTTTCTTGCGGTTGGTGGAACCGGCGCGATATCCGCGTTGCTCAGACCCGGATCAAAGCCCTGATGTTGAGAGTCCAATTTACAACTCCGTCAAAACGCCGTAGGTTTCCGGTCGGCGGTCACGATAAAACTGCCAGGTATTGCGCACTTCGCGGATCAGATCGAAATCGAGATCAGCAATCAGCAATTCATCCTCTGTTTCGCTGGCCTGGGCGACGATCTGGCCGCGTGGATTCGCAAAATATGATGAGCCATAAAAGCGGCCGATATTCCACGGCGGTTCTTCACCGACACGGTTAATTGCAGCGATAAAGTAGCCATTGGCTGCAGCATGGGCAGTTTGTTCAAGCTCCCAAAGGTATTGGGAAAGCCCGGCCACCGTGGCAGACGGGTTAAACACAATTTCCGCACCGTTGAGTCCCAGGCAACGTGCGCCATCCGGGAAATGCCGGTCATAACAAATATAAACACCCACTTTGCCATAAGCGGTATCAAACACCGGGTAGCCGAGGTTTCCGGGTTTGAAAAAGAACTTCTCCCAAAAACCCGCAACCTGTGGGATGTGATTCTTACGGTATTTCCCCAGGTACGTACCGTCCGCATCGATCACCGCGGCCGTGTTGTAGTACACGCCGGTCATATGTTCCTCATAAATCGGCACCACAATGACCATATTGTATTTGCGTGCATACTCGCACATCAGTTGCGTCGTTGGACCATCCGGTATCAATTCTGCAGCCTCGTACCACTTGCTGTCCTGGGAAGGGCAAAAGTACGGGCCGGTAAAAATCTCCTGAAAGCACAGCATTTGCACGTCCTTTGAACCGGCCTCATCGATCAGTGGAATGTGCGCATCCAGCATCGCCTGCCGGTGCGCTTCGATGCTTTCATCACCGTCGAGTTGGTTGTGCATCTGGATGATGGCTGCTTTAACGATTCTGCTCATTGTTTTTGCCTGTCAATATTCTTTGTTCCGGGTTTGGGACTCTCCGCTACCGCTAATAACGGGGGTCGAATGGCGGGCGCTTCAGGTATTTTCCGAATCCTTCTCCGACCATGGCCTCGCCTGCATCGATTGCCACTGTTCCACGCAATATAGTGGAGCGGACCTTGCCCTGCACTTCCCAGCCCTCATAAGGATTGTAGTCCACATTCATGTGGTGTGTTTGCGCGGAAATTGTGTGTTGGGCTTCGGGATCAAATATGATGATATCTGCGTCCGAGCCGACCGCAATGGTGCCTTTTCGGGGAAACAGACCAAATATCTTGGCGGCACCTGTCGAGGTCATCTCTACAAATTTGTTCAACGAAATACGGCCCTTCACGACGCCCTCGCTGTACAACAATTCGACCCGATTTTCGATACCGGGCACGCCGTTGGGGATTTTTGAGAAATCGTCTTTGCCCATGGCTTTTTGATCCATGCAGAACGGGCAGTGATCGGTGGCGACGTGATGCACAAGATTCTGGTTGATACCGGCCCACAGGGCTTCCTGATCTTTGGGTTTTCGTAGCGGCGGGCTCATAACGACTTTCGCGCCCTCGAATCCATCACTGAAGTACAGGGAATCGTCCAGTAACAGGTATTGGATACAGGTTTCAACGTGTACCTTCTGGTTGCGCAGTGTGGCAAGTTTGACCCGGTTCAATGACTCCTCACAGGTGGTGTGGACAATATACAGAGGACAACCCGACTGCTGCGCCAGGTCGATTGCGCGGCCTGCGGCTTCTGCTTCACAAATTGGCGGGCGGGAAAGCACGTGGTATTGAGGTGAAGTATTGCCGGCCTCAAGGTTCTTTTGTATGTTGCGGTCAACCATGTCGCCGTTTTCGCAATGGGTGGTAATGATGCCGCCGTGGATCACCAGTTCTTCCATCAACTCAAACATCTGGCGGTCATCGACCATCAATACGCCTTTGTAGGCCATAAATACTTTGAAGGAGTTGATGCCGTGATCGTTGATGATGCCGGGGATTTCCTTGCGCGTATCGTCGTTAAAGTCTGTAACGGCGCAATGAAAGGCATAGTCACCCACCGCGTGTCCATCTGCTTTGCGGTGCCAGTCCGCCAATGCTGCTTCCAGCGTGTCGCCCTGGGTCTGGATGGCGAAATCAATGATGGTCGTGGTGCCGCCGTGCAGACCGGCCAGCGTACCGGTTTCAAATGTGTCGCTGGCATGGGTGCCCATAAATGGCAATTCCATGTGGGTATGGGCGTCGATTCCACCCGGGAACAGGTAGCAACCGTTTGCATCAATTTCACGATCAGGTGAAACCTGCAAGCCGTTGCCGATCATGGAAACGGTCTCTCCTTCAATATACACATCGGCCTTGTACTGGTCTGTTGCTGTAACAACAGTACCGTTTTTGATCAGTAGTGAATTCATGCTGTCTCCTGCCGGGCTGTCACCGGCGGACCCGTCGATTTGCGGGCTGTGTGCTGTGTTTTAATAATCCTGCGTTCAGAGTATCACCTGTTATGGTGCGTTTACCAACCGCCACCACCGCCACCACCGCCACCACCGCCGGAAAACCCGCCTCCGCCAGAGCCGGATGATGACCCGGGCGGCGTTGATGCCGATGAGATAGCGCTGGAAAAACTGTTGCTGAAATCACTGCCGAGGTGATGCAAGCCCGCCAGACCAGCGTATTGCCCGCTATACCAGCCCGCGTGATAGCCCTTGCTGCCGTCCACCGGTTCCGGAAACTCGCGGGAAAACCGTTCGCACCAGTTATTTTCCACGCCCAGTGCAAATGCGTAAGGCAGGAATAATTCGAATACCTCCGGCGTCAATTCAGGTGAGCGCATGCGGTCAAGACGATCTTGTTCGGCGGTATCCAGATACATTTTGAAGCCTTCAATTTCATCCATGATCCGTCGCCCGCCAGGCGTTGGGGCACGCAACAGGAACAAAAATAACACGTGCATAAACATGGACAGAATGACGAATATGATGAGAATCATTACGCTACCGGTCAATTTGACCGCAACCACAAGGGCAATAACACTGAGCAGCACCGCAGGCAGGGCGTAGATTGAGTTCAAGTTGAATACGCGACCTAGGTGTTCGGTTTTTAAGGCCTTATTCAAGCCTTTGCGCGCCTTGCCAAACACGGCGTGGTTCTCGTTATCGAGCTCGACAGTTGTGACGCCGTCTGCGAACAACTCAGTCAACACGGCCTGCTCACCGGTGCTTGCCGATTTTGCGTTGTTGGATTCCATGCGCCTCAATATGAATGTGTCTGATTCATCATAGATTTTCAAATAACCCTTGATGGCAAGGCTGATTACGGCCGCGGTAAACGCCTTGTTGTCGAATGACATTTTCTGAATATAACGACAACCGGCGGGTGTCAGCCCCTTCGGTGGCTTGAAAAGTGGAATGATGATGCCTTTTCGGGGATCGCGGCCGTAGTGCTTCCATGCCCACAGATACCAGAAGAGCGGTGCAAGAAGACCGATCAGCACGGCTAAAGCGCGACCGTTGTCTTTAAAAAAATAACCAAGCCGTACGCTGGTTGCCGGTTCATGGGTGATTCCTTTCGGCCACCCCACAGCAATGGTCAGGCCTTGCCGGGGCTGAAGACCGGTTGTTGTCTGAAATTCGATTGTGGTACCGCTGGTAATGCGCGACTCCGCATTGGTGTCTGAGGACCCCTTTGAACCGGTATAAAACGCGATCCGCAACTGGTCTGCCGCAACCGCTTGCGGCAGTACAACGCGCGCGCTGGCGTGGTCAATCGGAAACATCCAGCCGAGCCCGGTGACGTTCCAATACAATTCGTCGTAATCTGCAAAATAACCGAGTTGCCGGTTGGTGTGGTAACGCAACCGGTACTCGTGCTCACCTGGCGCCAGCAGGCGTTGCGCACTGCCGATATAAACGCGAACGCCGTTGCTGCGGTCCTCGGTGTGGAAGGATTCTTCTTTACCGTCACGCTGTACATCCAGCACATCAAAGCTGACCCGGAAGTTATTGCCGAGCCGGTCTTTGTAGCGGGTCGGAAAATCACGGTATATGCCACGGCGCATATTTTCACCCTCGGACCTGACCCGAATGGTTTCTGTGACCGTTATGGAGCCGTCTTCGGATATTGAAATATCGGAGTGAAAATCAAGAATTCTTTCATCGGCGTTCGCAGCAGCACCAAACAGCAGAAACACCGCCGCCAATAGCGTGTTAACCGTTTTATGAAGATGTTTGTTATAGATCGACATCGGGTGCGCTCCTTTGGCTCGCCAGTTCGATTTCGAAAAACTCCGCCAGCCCAAAGCCGAATGTTCCGGCGATTATATTGGACGGGAAGCTCTCCACCAGGTTGTTGTTGTCCCTGACGGCACCGTTATAATAACGACGGGCGTATTGCAGGTGTTCTTCGATTTCTACAAGTTTGTCGCTCAGTTGCCGAAAGCCATCGCTGGCTTTCAATTCAGGATAGGCTTCTGCGACAGCAAACAATCTGCCCAACGACCGCGACAAAGCAGACTCTTCGGCTGATCGCGTTGTAATTTCTGCACCGTGGCTGCTGCGTCTGCGTGTCACTTCTTCAAACACAGCAGACTCGTGACTGGCATATCCTTTGACGGTTTGCACCAGGTTCGGCACCAGCTCTGAGCGTTTTTGTAACTGCACATCGATACCCGCCCAGGCTTCGCTAACAAGATTGCGATTACGCACCAGCCTGTTATACATCCATATGCCGGCAATCAGCAGAAGGCCGATAAGCACCAGAATAACTTCTATCATCGCTGATTCCCCCGGAAAGTTGAAATTCGCCCGTCCCTGAATTATAGGGAAACGCAGCGCCTTTGTAATTGGGCGTAAGTCATGGTCGTAACATACAGGTTTTGAAGTACAAACCTCATTTTCACAATTGCCCGTTGACAGTATCCCGGTGTGCCGGTAATTTGCGAAGCCTGTCGTTGCTAAGAAACCGACGGCATCTATGACCAAATATGATTTAACCATTGGCAGTAACGCTGCCAGAAAGTCCGCAACCGCGTGGCTAATGCTGGGCCTGGCGTCGCTAGTTTCGACCGGCCATAGATTAGCGTTTACCAGCTGATGAAATACGGTGGGCTATCGAGTCTGCCACTGGGCCTGGACAGGCGGTTATTTTCGGCGACCGCCACCGGTTCGAGGTTTAGCAGGTTTGGCGATCGGTTGGCTCGGTTTTTCGCCATTTCCAATACGTTCTCTGCCCCGCAGCCAGCGTCCATTGGGTTCTGAAGTGTATGTCTGTGGTTGATTTTTAATCACGTTGTTATTTTTACTGAGACCCCGATCCTGATCCCGCGCCGACTTCTTTTCTGCCAGGTCACTTCTTACGCTGTCGTAATCTCCATTTAAACCGGCACTATCTGAAACTTTCACCGTTGCAGCAGCCGGCCCGCACTCCATATCTGAATATATCGGGCCATCAGGGCCATCGCACTTATAAATCGTGCCCATTGCCAGCGGTGAAATTGTCAGTAGAATCGGGAACAGGAATAGTATTTTGAATACATTCATCGTCATATCTCTCCGAAGCACCATTTCCAATAGTACTCTCTTGCTGGGTGGGAAACAAAAATGGTGGTGGCACACAACTGGCTTGCCGCTATATTGTTACTGGTCATGCTTAAAATTGTGGCGCTGAATCGCCGTGTATCTACACATTGATCAGTGCATTGAAACTTCATCAAATTGGCCCGGATTTGGTTGTACGAACTTGTTCGTTGATGCTATGCTGCCGATCCGAATATCTATAAAAACTGGAGAGAAACATGAAGTCGATGTTGATTGCTGCCTGCTTGATTATGTTTGCCGTGGTGCAAACGTCGAGTGTGATGGCAAAAGAATTAAAAGAATTTCAGATTGAGGCCGATGAGTTTTACAAGCAAGGTAACTACAAAAAGGCTTATAAAGGCTATTTGAAAGTCGCCAAAGTGGGTGATATCTATTCGCAATACTGGGTCGCGCATATGTATGCCAATGGTGAGGGCAGAAAAGTTGACATTGATAAGGCCTTTGCCTGGTCTGCACTGGCCGCTGAAGGTGGTAATGAGAAACTGGTGAGCTATAGCGATTCATTGTTTGAACTGACCACTGACAAGGCAGCAGCCGAAAAAGTCGCCAAAAAATTGAATAAAAAGTATGGCAAACAGGCGCTTAAGAAAAAAGCAGAAGCGATTGCCTCGCGGGACACGGGTCGCAGACAAGGGTCCTGTGTTGGTTCCCGTCTGACTTGTTACAAGGGTGCCGCGTATGACCCGCTGCTTTCCTATATCCCGATCAGAATGCCCGACCCGGCAGGCGCTGGCGGCGGCTGACCTTACTTCTGCTCCGGCGCGTGTTCGATGCGGGTAACCCGCTGGAAACCACGCGGTAATTTGCGGCCTCGTTTGGCGCGTTCAGACCTGAAGTGTTCCAGGTCTTTTGTGCCGAGGCGCATATACCGCTGACCGGCCCAGACCAGAACTTCATCGGCTTCGGCAATGACAACCATGCCGATCATGTACTCTTCGCCGGTCTTCAGGCGTTTGGGTGGAATATTGATCAATTTGTTGCCTTTGCCCTTCGCCAGTGCTGGTAACTCATCTAGCGGGAAGGCGAGCAAATACCCATCCGAAGTGACACACACAACGGTATTGGCTCCCTCGGATACAATCACGGCAGGTTCGACCGGCTCAGAGTCACCGGGTAGCGACAGCACGGCCTTGCCGGCTTTCATGCGGCTGTGCAGGTTGCCTGTTTCAGTAACAAAGCCGTAGCCGTATGAGCTCGCCAACACCAGTTTTTGCTGCGAATCCCCAGCGATTGCATACATAAACCGTCCGCCATCCGGCAACGTGAAACGGGAGGTCAATGGCTCACCAAGACTGCGTGCTGAAGGTAGCGTGTGGGCAGGTAAGGCGTATGCCCTGCCGGAGGAATCGATAAACACGGCTTGCTGATTGCTGCGCCCTTTTGCTGCATGCTGAAATTCATCACCGGCCTTGTAATTCAGCGTTGCAGCGTCTATCTCATGACCCTTTGCAGCGCGCACCCAACCGGATTTTGACAGCACGATGGTGCTGGGTTCCGACGGCATGAGGTCTTCTTCTTTCAATGCCTCTGCAGCTTCGCGTTGCGTCAGTTGCGAGCGTCTGTCGTCCCCGTATTTTTTGGTATCTTCCAGCAACTCGGTTTTGACCAGGGTTTTCATGCGCGCTTTGGAACTCAGCGTTAACTCAAGAGATTGCCGCTCTTCATCCAGTTCCTGTTGTTCACCCCTGATTTTGATTTCTTCGAGTTTTGCCAGGTTTCGCAGTTTCAGATCCAGGATTGCTTCCGCCTGTGTTCCGCTGATATCGAAATGGCTCATCAATACCGGTTTTGGCTTGTCTTCGCTGCGGATGATTTGGATGATTTCGTCAATGTTCAAAAATGCAATCAACAGGCCTTCGAGGATGTGCAGGCGGTCAATTACCTGATCGAGACGAAATTCAAGCCTGCGCGTGACCGTCTCAAGCCTGAATGTCAGCCACTGTTTCAGCAATTCACGCAAATTCAGTACGCGTGGCTTGCCATTTAGGGAAATGATGTTCAGGTTGACGCGGTAATTGCGTTCCAGGTCAGTGGTGGCAAACAGGTGGTTCAACAATTGCTCAATATCAACCCGGTTGGAGCGTGGCACAATCACCAGGCGGGTTGGGTTCTCGTGGTCTGACTCATCCCGCAGGTCTTCCACCATCGGTAGTTTTTTAGCCTGCATTTGCGCTGCAATTTGTTCCAGAACCTTGGCTGGAGATACCTGGTGCGGCAGGGCGGTAACGATGATATCGCCATTTTCCTTTTCCCATACGGCACGCATACGTACCGAACCATGACCGGTTTCGTAGATGTTTAGCAGGTCCTCGGGGGCTGTAATAATTTCCGCATCGGTCGGAAAATCCGGCGCCAGGATGTGTTCACACAGTTCGGCCACGGTCGACTTTGGTTCTTCCAGCAGACGTATACAGGCACTGACGACTTCACGCAGGTTGTGCGGTGGAATATCGGTGGCCATGCCAACCGCAATGCCGGTACTGCCGTTCAATAAAATATTGGGTAAACGCGCAGGCAGCAGGGTTGGTTCCTTTAGCGTGCCATCGAAATTCGGTGCCCATTCAACGGTGCCCTGACCAAGTTCTTCCAACAGTGTTTTCGCATAAGGCGACATCCGCGACTCGGTG
>SMVB01451537.1_pt1 | contig 10097 bp, 9 predicted proteins | sample 2456461 | NCBI WGS metagenome assembly SMVB01 (sample SAMN11095934, study PRJNA526329) | marine sediment metagenome | biome: Marine sediment; feature: Surficial sediment; material: Deep marine sediment; isolation source: Hadal surficial sediment | place: Pacific Ocean | collected 2014-05 | depth 0-1...
ACCCGAGTAAATTCGGGGACAGTTCCCTCATTTCCCCGCCTCCTGAACAAACGGAACTTTGCGACTGAAATGAGGGAACTGTCCCCCCTTTTCCCTTTTCAGGCTGGGGCAGTCGTTCCGGCGGTCGCCAGAACCGCATCGGCGAGAACCTTGCCACGTTCGCTCAGTTCGTAAGTAATTCGCTGGCTCGGTTTGTTGATCTTGATGAGCCGACCCAGATCGATGGGTGTGCCGATCAACACGAGATCACAGTCCACCGCGTTGATCGTGCTTTCAAGATCGGCAATCTGCTGTTCGCCATAACCCATTGCCGGCAACACCGGACCGATGTCCGGATAGACCTCGAATGTCTTTGCAATCTCACCGACCACCCAGGGCCGGGGATCCACAATTTCGGCAGCCCCCCACTTTTTCGCGGCGACGACGGCGGCGCCGAATTTCATACCCCCATGCGTCAGGGTCGGACCATCTTCCACGGCCAGTATTCGCTTGCCCTGTATAGCATCGGGATCAACGGCGTCCACCGGCGATTCCGCGTGAACGATAACGGCATCGGGATTGACCTTTCTTGCGTTGGCCTCAATGACCGCGACGTCTTCGGGCGTTGCGGTGTTGATCTTGTTGATGACGATGATATCCGCGCGTTCAAAATTGACGGTGCCGGGAAAGTATTTCAGTTCATGACCCGGGCGATGCGGATCCACGACCGTGATCCAGAGATCCGGTTTGTAAAACGGCGCGTCGTTGTTGCCACCGTCCCATACGATGACGTCAGCCTCCTGCTCGGCTTGTCTGAGTACCGCCTCGTAGTCCACACCGGCATAAACGATGGCTCCGTTGCTGATATGAGGTTCGTATTCCTCGCGTTCTTCGATTGTGCACTCATGCTTGTCCATGTCCTCGAGGGTGGCGAACCTCTGCACGACCTGTTTTCTCAGAACGCCGTAGGGCATCGGGTGACGTATCGCCACGGTTCGGTAACCCGCGTTATGGAGGAGCGAATCAACGCGGCGGGCCGTTTGACTCTTCCCGCAACCGGTCCGGACCGCGGTAATGGCGATGACCGCCTTCGTTGAAGGAATCATCGTCGCGTCAATGTCAAAGGTATTGAAATTGGCGCCGGCCGATTCAACCAGGGATCGTTTCTCCTGGATAGTTTCCAGGCTTACATCGGAGTAGGCAAATATTACGTCACTGACCTGGTGCTCTTTGATCAGATCGACAAGCTTGGACTCGGGGTGAATCGGAATACCCTCGGGGTATTGCGTCCCCGCCAGGACAGGTGGATAAATACGGTCGTCGATATGGGGAATCTGCTCGGCCGTGAAGGCAACAATGCGCACGTCGGGGTTATTGCGATAACAGGTATTGAAAACGTGAAAGTCCCTGCCGGCGGCACCCATGATAATGACTTTCTTCATCACGACTCTCTCCAGGAGTGGGGACAGTTCCGCCATTTAAAAAGGGGGCGGTTCCCTCATTTCTCAGCAGGCAACAGCGGTACCGTGCCCCATACGGGAATGAGGAACTGTCCCCTTTTAGGCCCCAGGCCCCGATCAGATAGAAGCCGGCTGCGCGGAACACCCGCCGACGCCGGAGTTCACGGATCAGTTCATGGGCTCTGGATTAAGGAATCCCCTTCGCCATGTCGGTGGGTGTGCGCAAACCATACGCAAGCCGTCTGAGAAAATCGAGGCTCGCCGTATTCAGTCCTTTAAATCGTCGTCTTTTTTCCCCTATATGGAGGGACGCGCCGCAGTTGTGGCGCCCGGGGCGACCCTGTAGGCTTTGGAAAAACCCGCCCCGAGGCGCGCCCCGCCGGTTGGCCGAGCCGCCGTCCCTGCCAGTCGGGGCCTGTAACTAATTGATTCCAGAGGGTTTTATGAAAAAGCTGCCCCGTGCCGCCACGGTCCTTCTTGCGACCCTGATACTCGCCGCCTGCGGTGGCGAAGCCCCCGTCGATCCGAGCAAACTCAAGGTCTACCGGCACGCCATGGACCAGGCCCTGAACCGGGTCGATCCGGTTCAGGCCGCCACCGTGTACTCCAACACCGTCGTGTTGAACGTGTACGACACCCTGTACATGTACAAGTACCTGTCGCGGCCATATGTCCTGAAGCCCAACCTCGCGACGGACTTCCCGGAAATGTCGGAGGACGGGCTCACCTACACGATCCGGATCAAAGCGGGGGTTCATTTCATCGATGACCCGGCGTTTCCGGACGGCAAAGGGCGCGAGGTCAAAGCCTCGGACTTTGTTTATTCCATCAAACGTCACTTCGATCCGGTCTCGCGGTCCCAGGGCGAATGGCTCTGGCAGGGGCGCATCGTTGGATTGGACGAGTGGAAAGCCAACGGATCTGACTATGACCGCGAGATCGAGGGTCTGCAGGCACTGGATGATTACACCATCCAGATCAAGCTGTTAAAACCCTATCCGCAGCTCGCCTACACCCTGGCCATGGGTTTCTCGGCCCTCGTGCCCCGTGAAGCGGTTGAACACTACGGTCGTGAACTGTCGGTGCATCCGGTGGGTTCCGGGCCCTTCAAGCTCGACGAGTTCGAGACTTCCAGGGTTGTCATGACCCCGAACCCCAACTTCCGGCAGGAACCCGTTGATCTCGAATACGAAGGTTACGATGAGGACATCCATGGGTTTACGGGCGTCAAAGCGATCGATGGCCGTTCACCGCCGTTCATCGACCGCCTTGAGATCCATTTCATCGGTGAGAACGCCGCGCGCTGGAGTTCCTTCACCAAGGGCAATGAGATCCAGTTCACCATCGCGCCCAACGAGGTAATCGACACCATCATGGAATCGAAGGATCCCGTGAGGTTGAAACCGGAATATGCGGAGCCTTACCACATGTACACGGGGCTCGAGGCGGGTTTCGTTTTCAACGCCTTCAATTTCGATTTCGAGGAATTCGGCTATAACGACGACCCGGAGCGCGAGGCACGCAACAAGGCGTTGCGCTGCGCCATGATCAGCGCTTTCGACTGGAACGAACGCAACCAGCGCTTCTATTTCGGTTTGGCACGGATTTTCCCTGGCATCATTCCGCCGGTGGTGCCTGAATACGACCCCGACCTGTCCAGAAAGAGCGTGGAACTGGATATCGAAGGCGCGAAAAAACTGCTTGCGGACAACGGGTGGACACCCGAGAACCTGCCGGAACTCATCTACGGGGCGCCCGGAACGGTGATCCAACGCCAGTACTACGAGCAGTTCCGGGGATGGATGGAGCGGATCGGTTACCCGCCCGAGAAAATCGTGCTCAAGCAGTACGCCACCTTTGGCGACATCAGCAAGGCCTGGAAAACCAGCCAGCTGCCGTACGTCAGCAAAGGCTGGGGACTGGATTATCCCGACGCGGAAAACACGCTGCAACTGTTCTACGGACCCAACGGCTCGCCCGGTTCCAACGACGCCAACTGGAAGAATCCCGAGTACGACCGGCTCTACGAACAATCCTCCATCATGCAGCCCAGCGATGAACGCACCGCTCTTTACCGCCGCATGAACGAGATCCTCGTGGATGACTGTGTCGCCATGACCGGCATCTCCCGCACCCGCGTGCTGCTGTGGCACAAGGATGTCATCGCCTTCCCGGACCGGGAGATCCTGGGCGGTTTCTTCATGCGCTTCGTGGATTTGAAGAACGCACAACGGACGAATTAACCCTTGGAAGTCCTTCGTTTCGCGGTCAAAAAGCTCATCGGCGGCATCCCGCTGCTGCTCGGCGTGACCTTCATCAGCTTCCTGCTGATGGTCTACTACGGGCCGGACAAGACCTACGAACTCCTGGGCAAGAACCCGACCACCGAGCAGATTGCGGAGATCCGGCATGAGCTGGGCTACGACAAGCCCTTCCTGGTCCGCTATGGCGACTACCTCAAGGAGATCGTCACCCTAGACTTCGGGTATTCCGATTCCACCGGTGAACGGGTCAACCGTATTCTCAAACGCACCATTCCCATTTCAATGGCCATGGTGACCCCCGGTTTCGTTCTGGGGAACCTGATCGGCGTGATCCTGGCACTGACCGCCGCACACTTCCGCGGACGATGGATGGACAAGTTGATCATGGGAGGCTCGGTGGTGGGGATGAGCATCAGCCTGCTCATCGTCGTCATCGCGTTCCAGATCATTTTCTCGTCCAGCTACGGGCTGGATCTGTTCCCGGTGCGGGGCTGGGAGGTTTACAACGTCACCAGCTACATCCAGTACGTCACGGTACCGACGCTGGTGTTCATCTTCGTGTCACTGGGTTACAACACGCGCTTCTACCGCGCGGTGATCGTGGAAGAAATGGAGCGTGATCATGTGCGCACCGCGCGGGCCTTCGGCACACCGCCGGCGAAACTGCTGTACAAGAATATTCTGAAAAACAGCATGATCCCCATCATTACGCGGATCATGTTCTCCATACCGCTGGTGATCATCAGCGGCAGTCTCGTCATCGAGACCTATTTCGGGATTCCCGGCGTGGGCAAGGTGACTTACGACGCGATCACCACCGGTGACCAGCCGATCCTGAAAGCAGTCGTTGGTCTTACGGCGATACTGTTCGTCCTGACGCTGATGGCGACCGACATCATGTACAAGATGGTGGACCCGCGGGTGTCCCTCAAATGAGCGTTGCGGGCGAAACGCTCGCGGACGCGGGTGACCTGACGTTGCGCAAGACCCGCGAATCCCTCTGGAGCAAGGCACGCTACAAGTTCCGCCACGATGTCTGGGGGATGGTGGCGCTGGGGATCGTGCTGGTTTATTTCGTCATAGCGCTGGGAGTGTGGCTCGGCATCTGGGGCCAAGGCTGGAGCGCCGTGGGCGGCGAGAAATGGGGCTCCATGTCCGCCGAGTACTGGTTCGGCACGAACATCATCGGGCAGGATATCTATGACCGCGCCATCTACAGCATCAAGACCGCGTTCGAGATCGGCCTGGTCGTAGCCGTGTTATCGACTGTCATGGGCGCCGTGTTAGGGGCAATCGCGGGTTTTTTCCAGGGGAGCTGGACCGATGAGGTGATTCTCTGGCTCATGGGCGTGCTGGACTCCATCCCGTTCTACCTGTTCGTGGCGGCGGTGGCTTTCGCCCTGGGAGGTTATGCCTATTCCATGCACCTGGCCATGATCGCCGTGTTCTGGACGATTACCGCACGGCTGGTCCGCGGCGAAGTGATCAAGCTCAAAAACTTCGAGTTTGTGGAAGCAGCCCACGCCATCGGCGTGCCCCACTTCCTGATCATATTCCGGCATATCATGCCCAACACCCTTCATATCCTGCTGGTGCAATCCACCATCGTGTTTGTGGCAGCCATCAAGTCCGAGGTGATCCTGAGTTTCCTGGGATTGGGGGTGAAAGACGGCGTGAGCTGGGGATTGATGATCGCCGAATCCACCCAGGAGGTGTTGGCCGGGCATTTCAACAATTTTGTTGCCGCATCCGTATTCATGTTTGGGCTGGTGATGGCCTTCAACATGTTCGCCGATTCGCTCCAGGACGCACTGGATCCCAAGAAGGTGAGTTAATGGCGGACACGACCCCACTGCTTGAAGTCAGAAACCTGACGGTCGAGTTCAGGACTGAGCACGGCATTGCCCGGGCCGTTGACAACATCAGCTTTGATGTGGGATTCGGCGAAGCAATGGGTGTCGTGGGCGAATCGGGCTGCGGCAAGTCCGTAACCGCGCTGGCGATCCTTGGGTTGATACCGTCGCCACCCGGCAGGATCGCCGCGGGTTCGATAAAGCTCAACGGCCGTGAACTCGTAGGCCTCCCGGAATCCAAACTGAGAAAGATCCGCGGGTCCGAGATCTCCATGATCTTCCAGGAACCCATGACTGCGCTGAACCCGGTCTTTACCGTGGGCAATCAGATGTCCGATGTGCTGCGCCGCCACAAGGGGCTGTCACGGAAACAGGCGCGGGAAGATGCTGCTGAGTTATTGCGCCTCGTGGGAATCCCCGATCCGAAGCAACGACTCAGGGAATACCCCCACGAGCTCTCCGGCGGCATGCGCCAGAGGGTGATGATCGCCATGGCGGTTTCATGCAGCCCGAAGCTGTTGATCGCCGACGAACCCACAACCGCGCTGGATGTGACCACCCAGGCCCAGGTGCTGGAAGAGATCAACCTGCTCCGGGAGAAACTGGGAACAGCGGTGCTGTTCATCACGCATGATCTCGGCGTGATCGCCGAGTTGTGCGACCGTGCCATCGTGATGTACTGCGGCATGATCGTGGAAGAAGCCCCCATCGAACCCCTGTACGATCGACCCCGCCACCCTTATACCGAGGGCCTGCTGGCTTCCATACCCAGGATCCGCGACCGGAAACTCAAACGGCTGCCAACGATCGCGGGAATGGTCCCGGATCTGCTGCACCTGCCCGACGGCTGCCGATTTGCGGACCGTTGCGAGAAGGCCACGGGCCGCTGCCAGTTGGAAATCCCGACACTGGAAGGCGCGCGAAAGCGAAAGGTCGCCTGTTTCCATCCCGTTAATGGCTAGGAAAAGCTGATGATGAACGAAACACAGCCATTGCTGACGGTGCGCAACCTCAAGAAGTATTTCCCCATGAAAGCGGGGATGTTCCGCAAAGGCACGCCCCTCAAGGCTGTGGACGACGTGAGCTTTGACCTGGAGACCGGCAAGACACTGGGACTGGTGGGCGAATCCGGTTGCGGGAAGTCCACGTTGGGGAGGGCCATCCTGCGGCTGCATGAGCCCACCAGCGGCGAGGTAATACTGGATTCAAAGCCCGTGACAGGGGTAAAGCACGGCGCGCTGATGCTCCAGCGTCGCAAGATGCAGATCATTTTCCAGGATCCTTATGCCTCGCTGAATCCCAGGCGTACCGTCTACCAGACCGTGCGCGAACCGCTGGATATTCACAAGGTGGGCGACCCGAAAGAGAGGCGCCACACGGTGGAGATATTGCTGGAACGGGTTGGCCTGAGACGGCAGGTCATGGATCGCTATCCCCATGAGTTCTCCGGCGGACAGCGCCAGCGCGTGGGCATCGCCCGGGCGCTGGCCCTGAACCCGAAATTCATCGTTGCGGACGAACCGGTCTCCGCGCTGGATGTTTCTGTTCAGAGCCAGGTGCTGAACCTCATCGCCGATTTGCAGAAAGACATGGGGATCGCTTTTCTGTTCATCTCCCATGATCTGGCCGTAGTACAACACGTCAGCGACCATGTGGCAGTGATGTATCTGGGCAAACTGGTAGAAATGGGCCCTGCAGACAGGATCTACAAGGACCCCAGGCATCCCTACACCCAGGCCCTGTTGTCAGCGATCCCGAACCCGGATCCAAAGCACAGGAAGAAACACGTTGTCCTGAGCGGTGATGTACCCTCGCCCGTCAATCCACCTTCGGGTTGTCCATTCCACACGCGATGCCCACGGGTTATGGATATCTGCAAAAAGGAAACGCCTGTGCAGACCAACCAGGGCAACGCGACCAACCCGCACCTGGTGAGTTGCCATCTCTACAGTTGACATGCGATTCAAGGTTCTTCTGATCCTGCTGTTTGTTGCGCTTCTGGCCGGATGCGCCAATGTGAAAAAGCTGACGACACCATCGGTAAGCATCGCGGAGATTAGCGTGGGCGACCTCACGCCGGAGGGCCGCAACTACGTGATCGAACTGCTGGTACGCAACCGGAGCAAACAGGAACTGCCCCTCTCCCACCTGAGCCTCGAGCTGGTGCTGGAAATCTCCGACACGGTTCGCATCGAAGAACCATTGTCGCTTGTGCTTCCGCCACTGGGATCCGAGCGCATCCGTCTGGAGCTCACGGGCCGCAGCGAGGGCCCCGCGGAGGAATTGACGAAATTGTCTGAACGCGGGGGCTCTCTCAGCTACCGAGTCTCAGGAGAACTGACCTCCCCGCTGACCGATGACCCGTTACGTTTTGAAAGGCGCAGCCAGCTCTCTCCTACGCCCGGAGTGCCGGGCAAATTCCGCTCATAAGGAATCGCGGCTGGAAAGCCGCTCCTACGGCATTGAAAACGGGACAGGTTCGTTTTCAGGGGAGGTACTGGGACCAGTCCCGGGAGTCGTCGCCGAAGACGAAAAACTCCGGGTTGAGGAGCGAATCCTTGGTGTTGTAAAGGAGTTGAGAAAGGTCGGTACGGGTCACACGACCGCCTGCTTCCTCGACCACGCACTGGGCTGAGGCGGTATCCCACTCGGAGGTCAGCCCCAGGCGCACATAGATATCCGCCTTCCCGTCCGCGACCAGGCACGATTTCAGCGAGCTGCCCATGCTGACCAGTTCGTAATCCCCGAGGGCCGCGAGATACTTCTGCAGTCTTTCCCCGGCATGGGTCCTGCTGCCCGCGACGATGACCGGACCTGACCCCAGCTTGCGCACCTTTATCGGCGCCGGGTCCCCGTCACCGCTGATGCGGAACGCGCCACTACCGCGAGCCGCGTAATAGGTCACGCCAATGACCGGCGCATGCACGAGGCCGAGTACCGCCTGGTCACCTTCGATCAGGGCGATGTTTACCGTGAACTCGCCGTTGCGCTTGACGAATTCCTTCGTCCCGTCGAGGGGGTCCACCAACCAGTAGCGCGACCAGCTGCTGCGTTCGGAAAAGGGGATTTCCGTCGATTCCTCGGACAGGATCGGGATATCCGGTGTCAGTTCCGTCAGGGCCTGCAGGATAATAGTGTGGGAAGCCATGTCGGCTTCGGTGAGCGGTGTGCGATCTTCCTTTTGTTCGACGGCGAAATCCGTTTCGTAGATCTCGAGGATCCGTTCACCTGCCCGTCGGCCGATCTCGACGACGGGCTCGAGCCAGGCCTGAAGCTGCTCGCTGTTGGTTTCAGTTTTTTTCATTGGCAAGCCATTCTCTTGCGATGTAAAGCGCGGCAATGCTCCGGGCTTCCGAACACTCGCCGGACGCAACGAGCGCATCCAGCTCGGCGAGTTTCCAGGGAACCACCTCGATTTCTTCAGGTTCATCCCCTTCCAGCTTTTCTTCGTAAAGATCCCTGGCCAGCACCGCATGGGTGCGGGCGCCCATATAAGCCGGGGCGAGGGTGAGGGTAGCAAGACGATCGAAACGACGCGCGCCCATCCCGATTTCTTCCCGGAGTTCCCGGTTGACGCATTGTTCGACCGTTTCTTCGGCTTCGATACGTCCCTTGGGCAACCCCAGTTCGTAGCGGTGCAGCCCCGCCGCGTATTCGCGCACGAGTAGAACCGTTTCCGGATCGGGCATCGGGACGGCCATGACCGCCCCGCGCTTTCCCGACATCAACCGCTCGTAACTGCGGCGCGCGCCATTGCTGAATTCCAGCTCCAGCCCTTCGACGGCAAACAGGCGGCTGCGCGCCACCTCTTTTAGCTCAAGTACCTTGGGAAGCCTGGGCATGGGGAACACAGCTCCGGAGCCCGCCCGCGGGCATCATCAAGCAGCGCTTTCAGCGATCAATCAACAAACGCCGTCGCGCATTCGTTGTTGTCATCCTGACCCGAATAGAGGGCAGAAAAAATCCGTGGCGGGATGTCATTGATGCCGTTGACCCGCGAGGACGTCACCTCGTCCATCAGGAACCCGGACGGGTCGCCAAAAAACATCTCTGAAGAGCCGCCGAACAGAAACGCATGAAAAGCATTGGAAAGACCCTGGTCCAGCCCGCCCTGAACGAGCATGACGAGGGTTTCATCACCGGGTTTGAAGAAAGCCGTCAGGGCCGGGATGTTCCACCGAAAATTGAGCTCATCGACGAAGAAAACGGGGTTGCCACCCCTCAGAATATCGCCATAGTCATCGGCGCCGAATTCGAACCCGATTTCGAGCCGGTCCACGGTGGGAACCGTACAGTCCGGCGGAAAGCCCGCGCCGGTAGATACTCCCAGACTCGGTTCGAATCCCGACAAGGGAAGGACATCATCGATCTCGTCGTCACTCAGACTGAGTGCCGTCGGCGTCAGGGACATGACCACTTCGTACGCGCCACCACCCGGAATCAAATGGAGAGCAATGGCCGAGGGTGCGAAGGAAAACGGCTGGCTGCCCAGCGGCGTATCTGCATTGAGGCCGAAAATCAGGTAGGCGAGTCCATAAAAC
>SMVB01162430.1_pt1 | contig 10096 bp, 7 predicted proteins | sample 2456461 | NCBI WGS metagenome assembly SMVB01 (sample SAMN11095934, study PRJNA526329) | marine sediment metagenome | biome: Marine sediment; feature: Surficial sediment; material: Deep marine sediment; isolation source: Hadal surficial sediment | place: Pacific Ocean | collected 2014-05 | depth 0-1...
ACGTCGGCGAGCACCGGGGCAAATCGCGCCAACGCGTCGAGTGCGCGAACGCAGTAGGTTGCGACGCTCAGGGGGAGCTTGCTCAGCAACCCGGCCCATCCCGGCAGACCCCAGGCGATCGAAACGCCGCGAAATTCGTCGATGTAGAGGTGGCGACCCGCCTGCTCGCGAATCAGATTGACCTCGTAGCGGGTAAAATGATCGCTTGGGGCGTCGTATCCCCGCCGTTCCCGGATCACCGACATGCCGAGTCGGTCCTGGCGAAAATCGTCGACCGCGCGACCGACGCGACAGGCCAAGGATTCGAAGTTTGCGATCGCCAGCACCACTCGCCCATCGATTGCGGTGACGCGCGCCATTTCGGCGATCGCTTCTTCGGGCCGATCGAAGTGGTCCATGGCTCCCTTGCAGATGCAGGCGTCGAAGGCCCCGGTCGCAAAGGGAAGTTGATCGGACCAACACTGCACCCAGGAAGGCATCTCGATCTTCTTGTCTGCTGCGAACATTCGCGCCATGCCGATCATCCGCTGACTGGGTTCTGCACCCACAACATCGGCTCCGCGCACGGCCATCGCAATGGTGTCCTGTCCGACACCACTGGCCACGTCGAGCACGCGACGTCCGGGACCCGGAAGCGCGGCATCGAGGGTCTCCGATGTCATGCGCTCAAACAAAAACTCGCTATCACGCGACATCCCGGTGGGAATCACGTCACTCATGTCTCGGTCGAGATCCACGACTCGCATGGCGCGCACCATAGCAGGCCCCGGGGTCCATGGGCGGTGGAAGCTGCGCGCTGCTTGCGCAGTTTTAGATCGCCTTCCAGGTACTTGCACCGCGATATTTTGAGTCGCTTTCAACCCCCAGCGCGATACCCTTTTCCCGAGAACATGACAGCCACAGGCGACGCAGAAGGGCCGGAAGAGCCCATTTCAGCGACTCAGACCCGCCCGCTGCCCGGGGACGCAGCCGGCACCTGGGACACCCAATCCCTCACCGCGCGGCTCTACTCGTTTCGCTTTACCTACGGCGCGATCGTACTCTTCATCCTCTTCTACATCTTCACCATTCGCTCACTCGAGACCTACCTCCACGGCTACTTCACCGAATTGACGGCCAGGGCCATCGACGTCACTGACTTGACCGAACCGGTCGCCCAACGGATCCGGTTCAACATCGAAGCGTACAAACGCAACGCGCTTTGGACTTTCTTCGGCGGGGTCGAGGTTTCTACCACCGTGATCGGTCGTGACGGTTATTCGCTGATCTATGTTGCGGGCCGAGCCGCGACCCCACCGCCCGAGAGGTACGTGCTGGCGAGCATCCTCGCCGAAGCCGATCGCTTGCTGCCCGCCACTGCTTACGTTTCGGTTTCGATTCCACACAATTCCCTGCTCGCCAACACGGTCTTGATCTTCTACGCCGCGCTGACCATGCAGGCGCTGTGGATCCGCAATCGCTCGCTGGCACGGCGCCAGCGGCACTTGCTCGAACAGTCCATTCAGCAACGAGAAGCTTCGGAGTATCGGACTCGCACGATCCAGTCCGAACTCGATCAAGTGCGCGGCCAGTTCCAGTCCATCGAACCCAGCGAACCCGAACACCTCGCAGAGATCCATCAATTGCGGCAGGAGAGGATGGGCCTCGAGGACAAACTTGCCGCATTGGAATCTCGCGAGCTCGAGTTGCACGAAGCCGCCGCCAGAAACAGCGAGTTAGGGCAGGAGATCGTCGCACTCGAAGAACTGCTCGAAGAAGCCAGCGAAGACCTCGCCTCGCGACAGACCGTCATCCAGAATCTTGAAAAGACCGTGAAGAGGGCATCAAAGGGTGCGGCAAACCAGGAGTCAGTGCGCACCCGGGAATCAGACACCCTGACCCGAAGGTATGCCGTGCTCTACAAGAACCTCGAAATTGACGATCGGGCCGTTCAGGACATCGTTGCCCTGCGCGACGACGCGATGAAACTCCAGTGCGAAGAAAAACTCAAACGCTTGAACGATGAGGCCGACAATGTCGCGGTCCGACGCAAGGTCGGCGGCATCCCGCCCCACCTCACAATTTTCGAGATGGGTTTTGCCGGCAAGGGTCGACTCTATTACATGAAGGGAAAGCAACGCCGGTTTCGCGTGCTCAATGTGGGAGCCAAGAACACCCAGAACGCTTCGATCGAGTATTTGCGAAAGCTCTGACGACCTTTTCGCTCAGCGCTCTGGACGGTTTACACCTACTACCGCCAGCGCCTTGCGCAAGGTCTCCTTCAGTTCGGCGTCGTCCCACGGTTTGGCCAGCGGCCCTTGAATGCCCAGAGAGGCAAGTTCATCCGCCCGCAACTCCTCGGACCAGCCGGTGATCAACAGCCGCACGACTTTGGGACGTCTTCGCCCAATCTCTTCGAGCAGTTCGACACCCCGCATACCTGGCATCATTTGATCCGAAAGCACGAGATCGACATTCCGTTCGTCGATCAAGGCAAGCGCTTCAGCGGACCCTGCGGCGGTCAAGATTTCGTAGCCCTCGCGTCGCAAGACCCGTCGCATGGCCGCGAGAATTCGGACTTCGTCGTCGACGATCAAAATCACGGGCGGATCGGCAGCGGTCTCAACTTGCATGTTCGCGGCTCTCTGCTTCGAGTTCGCCGGGTAACCAGATTTCAAAGGTCGTCCCCTTGCCCACCTCACTCTCGACGGAAATTTCCCCTCCGTGTCGCTGAATCAGGCTGTAGGAGGTCGAGAGTCCCAAGCCCGTTCCCGCACCCACGTCTTTTGTCGTAAAGAACGGATCAAAGATTCGACCGAGATCTTCTGCCGGGATCCCCACCCCGTTGTCGCGGATGGTGATCACGACGCCTCCGTCGCGGGCTCGAGTTTGAACTTCGACTTCTCCTGTAACCCCGCCCGCAACGCCACCGGCCAGCGCGTCCGGAATCTCGTCTCCGGCGGTTTTCTCTTCGATGGCCTGGCAGGCGTTGACCAGGAGATTCATCAGTACTTGTTCGAGCTGCATCGGGTAGCAGCGCAGGGGAGGCAACTCCTCGTAGTTCTTTTTCAAGACCACATGGTGCTTCATCATGGTCCAGACGATGTGGGCGGTCGAATCGATGCATCGATTCACGTCGGCAAGTGTGGCTTCGCCAGTGTCTTGTCGCGAAAAATCGCGCAGATCGCGAACGATGTGACGGATCCGCTCCGATCCCTCTAGCGATTCACCCACTGCCTTGACGAAGTCCTTCTTGACGAAGTCGAGATCGATCGCATGGCAGACCTGACGCAACGACTCGGAAGCCGCGCGAATTTCATCGAGGCCTTCGCCCCGCTCGATCGTCTCCTGCAGGAGGTCAAGTCGCTCCCACACGCCTTCGAGATCCTGCAGATACTCGGAGACTTGAAACAGATTGGCGTGAATGAACCCGACCGGGTTGTTGATCTCGTGGGCCACGCCTGCGGCCAGTTGTCCGATCGACGCCATTTTCTCGCTCTGCAAGACCTGGCGCTCCAGCAGCTTGATGTCGCTCAGATCCTGAAAGATCGCCACCGCGCCCAGGGCCCTACCTTCGCGGTCGGTCAGTGGGCTGCACGATACGCCTACGGGTATCACTCGGCCGTCTTCACGGGTGATCGAGCTCTCCGCACCCTTGAACTTTGCTCCGGTATCGAGGGTGCGGACGATCAAGTTCTCATCCGCCGGCTCGTCCCGAAACCAATCGGCAATCTGACGTCCGAGCAATTTGCCGCTCTCGACCCCTAAAACACTCTCGGCCGTCGGGTTCGCAAAGCTGATCTCTCGAGCGGTGTTGACGACCACCAGTGCGCTGTTGATGTTTTGAATGATGTTCTCGTTGTAGCGCTGCAGTTCATCAATTCGCCGTTCGACCTTTCCGCGTTCTCGCAGACCCTGCCAATCGTGAATCATTTCGAGCGCGGTCGCGCACAACAGATTCACATAGTCGTCGCCAACTCGAACACACTGGTTTGCGCCACAGCGGAAGGCATCTAGCGCCGTTTCTTCGTCGTCGTCACGCAACACCACCAGCACCGGAGGTCCCAGGCTGCCCACCTGATCGAGCAAACGACGGTTCGCTTCTCGGTCGTCGCAGTCCAACACGATCAGGTCCAGGGTTTCGGTCTCGATGTCATCAGAAAAATTGGCGACGTCCGATGCCATGACGATCGAGGCGTCAGTGCCCAACTGTTCCAGCGCACGGCGTGTGTCGTTTGCGCGGGTTTCGAGATCGGTGACTTGGGGTCCGAGGACTACAATTCGAATGGTCGAGGATAGCCGTTCCAAACCGTCTGCTCCCGACCCGACAACGCACCAGCAGCCCAACAAAATCCCAACAACCGAGCTTGGGACCGAGTTCTCTTCGAATCAACGAAGCTGCGAAGCAGAACTCGAGCCGCCGCTGCCAGCATGCGTCTCGCCGAGTCATTGCGGGGGGGGTAGGTGGAGAAACTTCACTTTATCGGATCACGCGCTTACCGCAAACCCGTTCTTCCAACTCACTGGCCAGCTTCTCACCGATGTTAAAGGCTTCGTGATTCGCAATCTGTCGAAAGTCGGGCCGAATTCGCACTCCGCTTGTTGACTTTGGGTTGATGGCGGCTCACAGTGGCCCTACAATTTTTTCCGCCCCCCTCCGCCAGCCGGAGAACCACCCTGCGAAAATCTCATGTACTGGTTGTAGACGACGAAGAACTTTACCGTCGCGCGCTGGAGCGGATCCTTGCGCGGGCGGGTCACAACGTGCTGATGGCCCGGGATGCCACCGAAGCCATGGGCATCGTGTCTTCCCAGCCGGTTGATCTGGTGCTGTGTGACATCAAGATGCCCGGCATCAACGGCCTCGAACTGGTTCGACAGATTCACGAAGTCGAACCCGATCTCCCCTGCATCGTGATCACGGGTTACAGCAGTGCGGAGAATTCCATTGAAGCACTGCGGGCCGGAGCGTTCTGGTATCTGGAAAAGCCCTTCGAGCAGGAACGACTCGACGTCGTCCGGCGCCTGGTGGATCAGGCAATCGAACACGGTCGACTCAAAGCGGAAAACCGCGCCCTGCATAGCCAACTTCGCTCGCGCTACAAGTTCGACAACATCATCGGCAAGAGCCAAGCCCTGCAACAAGTTCTCAGCGTCATAGAAAAGGTCGCAAACACCGACAGTACCGTGCTGATCACCGGCGAGAGTGGCACCGGCAAGGAGTTGATCGCGCGAGCGCTGCACTACAACAGTGGACGCGCAGACCGCATGATGGTGACCGTGAATTGCGGCGCGATTCCCGAAGAACTGCTCGAAAGCGAATTGTTTGGGCACGTCAAAGGTGCGTTTACCAACGCTGTACACCACCGAGAGGGCCGTTTTGCCCTGGCAGACGGGGGTACGATCTTTCTCGACGAGATCGGCGACATGAGCCCCAACCTGCAAGTCAAGCTGTTGCGCGTGCTCCAGGAGCGCACTTACGAGCCGGTCGGCTCATCAAAGACCCTCAAAACCGACGTGCGGGTGATCGCGGCCACCAATCAGCATCTGGAAGAATTGATCGAACAAAAGCGCTTTCGCGAAGATCTCTATTACCGCTTGAACGTGCTCCCGATCGAAGCCCCGCCCCTGCGCGACCGGACCGATGACATCCCGCTCCTGGTCCACCACTTCATCGATCAGGGCAATCAGCAGCGCAACAGCCGGATCGACGGGATCAGTGAAGAAGCGATGAAGCTTCTGATGAACTACGCCTGGCCCGGAAACGTGCGAGAACTGGAAAACTTGCTCGAGCGTTTGATGATCTTGCGCTCGGAAGGCGAGATCACTGCCGAGGATCTTCCGGTGCAGTTCCACCGACCCCGGGAAAGGTCGCATCAAGCGCCCCGGGTTTCCGACGACGGAATCGAATTCAACGAGGTCATCGCCGAACTCGAAACCGACCTGATTCTGCAAGCCCTCGAACAGACTCACTGGAACAAGAACCGAGCGGCCGGTCTTCTCGGGCTCAATCGCACGACCCTGCTCGAGAAGATCAAGAAAAAGGGCCTCGAGCCCCGATCGTCCTGAAGTTTTCGCGAACGCAACCCGATAATCTGCTCAGCCGCCTCATCGCACAGGCCCGCCCAATCGGCGCGGCCCCCCGCGTGTGACGAATAGCGTCAAGCGAGCGACGGAATCGTTATTCGCATTGCGATATCCCGTCGAAATCGTGACGCAGATGCGCGTGGAAGTTGGGACGTGCCGCATCAGGCTGCACCCCGCTTGGCAATCCGCCGGCGCCGCCTCGAACTCCTTAATCGAATGTAAGTATTTGAATTTATTCACTTAAATAACATTTCGCCTCCCCGCAATGCGGTGCTCACGAAATCTTCTCAAAACTTTTCTGTCGTCTTCGGAGATCTTGGCATGACCCCTGCTTTTAAGGTGCCCATCACATCGCAGGGCAGCAGGTGACTGCCCTCGCAGCAAGTTCATTAGACGTGGCCAAGGAAGAAAATGGAAGCTCTGCTCCGAGATGCAAAACAGAAGGACGGCGAAATCCCGTCGGGCCTGAAAGAACAGATTGTCCTCGAACACACTCCGCTGATTCGATACATCGTAAATCGCATAGCGGTTCGCTTGCCATCCCACATCGACCTCGATGACCTCCACAACACCGGCGTCATCGGTCTGATGGATGCGATCGAGAAATACGATCCAGACAAAAACTGCAAGTTCAAGACCTACGCCGAGTTTCGCATCAAGGGAGCCATTCTCGACCAACTGCGATCGCTGGACTGGGTTCCGAGAAGCGTGCGTCAGAAGAGCCGCAAACTCGAACGCGCCTACGGAGACGTCGAGCAGCGCCTGGGCCGTTCAGCCACCGAAGACGAAGTCGCCGATTCGCTCGGCTTGCAGATCGACAAATTTCACGACCTGCTCAATCAGGTCAGGGGCATCTCCCTGGTCAACCTCGAAGAGATTCGGGGCAACCACTCGGACATGGATCGAACCGGCAGCTTCGCCGACATCATCGAGGACGTCAGCTCCGAGAATCCCTTTGCTTCGCTCAAGGTGCTCGAGACGAAGCACGTCATCTCGGACACGATCGGCGCACTGCCCGAAAAGGAGCGCCTCGTCATATCGCTCTACTACTACGAAGATCTCAACATGAAAGAGATCGGGAACATCCTCGGCATTACCGAATCCCGGGTTTGCCAGATCCACACCAAGGCGGTGCTGCGGCTTCGCTCAAAGCTCAAGGCGACCGTCGACCGCTAGGCGGGGCCGGTACCTCCGGCTTTTTCACAGCGGACCAGCACCACGGTGATGTTGTCGTCACCTCCACGGTCGTTTGCGAAGCCAATGAGGCCATCGCAGGCCTCCTGGAGGTCCGGGGTGTTGCTGAGCGCCAGGGCGATCTCCTCGTCCCTCAGGTGATTCGTGAGTCCGTCGCTGAACATTGCGAAGACGTCGCCGTCCATAGGCGTCATTTCGATCAGATCTCCCTGGACCTGGGGTCGCACCCCGAGCGCACAGGTTAGAACGTGTTTATGTGGATGCTCCCGCGCATCTTCCCGAGAAATTTCTCGGCGGCGGACGAGTTCAGCCACCAGCGAATGATCGTCCGTCAGCGGTCTGAGCGTCCCGTCGCGCAGCAGATAGGCTCGGCTGTCCCCGACGTGCGCCAAGGCCAGGCGACCGTCCGACGCCAAAATGGCCACCAGGGTGGTTCCCATGCCGGCGAATTCCGGTTTCGCCTGGGCGGTGCTGAAAATTTCGCGATTCGCACAGGCTACGACTTGTCTCAATTTTTCGGAAAGGCTGAGCGAGGCGCCTTCGAGTGCCCGAGCGGTCCGCACAGCGGTTTCGGCGGCGAGTTGGCTGGCCAGTTGGCCGCCGCGATGCCCGCCCATGCCGTCGGCGACCAGGTACAGGCCCAGATTGGGAACCAGCGCGTAGCGATCCTCATTGACGCGCCGTCGCAAGCCGACATCCGTCGCCGCATTCGCCTGTAGGATCATCTGGACTCAGCTCCTCGATACTCGTATCGGTGGAAGACCCCCTGCCCTTGAACTTCCCGGCATCGCGGTCAAAACCGAGAAAATTGAAAATACCGATCAATTGCGCTCACTCAGGCGACGATACTACGCACCAGATGTACGCTGGTGGAACGGCCGCATTGGGCGCGGTCCACTTGCGAACTGTTGGGGTCGTGCGCGACCCGCGGGAGAGAAGATGCCGATTACACTGCTGCTTGCCGACGACAGCGTGGTGATCCAGAAGCTGGTTGGCCTGAGCTTTGCCAACGAAGACATCGAGATCATCACGGTGGACAACGGCGACGACGCCATCTCCCGTGCGAGCGAATGCAAACCAGACGTGATCCTCGCGGATGTCGTGATGCCGGGAAAGAACGGCTACGAAGTCTGCTCAGCAATCCGCAGCCATCCCGAGCTCTCGGACACCCCCGTGCTCCTGCTCACCGGTACATTCGAAGCGTTCGACGAAAGCCGCGCCAACGAAGTCGGTGCAACCGGTCACATCACCAAACCTTTCGAAGCCCAGGTTCTGGTCGATCGCGTTACCGAAATTCTAGAACAACACCGCAAGGCCGCTCCAGCTGCCGTCACTCCCGCAACCAGCGACGATTTCTTTGACGAAAACTTGGGCGGGCTCGCGAGCGACGCAGGCGCAACGGAAGCGCCGGTCGAGCCGAGTGCCGGCGAAAGCTTCGCCTTTGGCGCCAGCAGCAACAGCCTCGACAGTCAACCGTTGTCGTCACCGCAGGGCGATGCAGGCGCCGAAACGGTCGCGATGGTAAGCGGGTCCGACCTCAACGATCTGCTCGATGGTGCCGGTGGCGACCGCACCGTGGCAATCATGCCCGAAAGCTTCGGCAGCGAAGTGATCGAAGATTCTCCGTCCATGGACCCACCCGCGAGTCAACCACAAGCGCCGACCATCGACCCCGGCCAGACTGTTCTGGTAGACGATTTCCTCGACAGTCCGACACCCGAGTCGAACCTGGTAGGTGAGACAAGCCTCCCGACCGACGCGAGCGAAACCGCTGGGACAGCCATTGGCAGCCTGAACTTGAAGGGCGTTCCCGCGCCCTCCCCGATGGATACTCTGCACTCGCCGGCAGCCGACCCACCGCCTTTGGCAACGGACACCGACGCTCTCGATTTCGACGGACTGAGTTTTGCCAGCCAACCCGCCATGCCCCCGGTCGACCTCGACGCACCAGGTGGCGACGCGACGGTGTTGACCGACGATTTGTTCTCCGGGGGCCCGGACCTCGAATCGGGTCCCGATGACACCGCCGACGCTGACGACATCAACGACACGAGCGACACGAGCGACACGAGCGACACGAACGACAGCGACAACTCATTGACCGACCCAACCACGTCCCCATTGCCGCCATCCGATGGGCTCGACATCGACTTCGCCGGTGGACCTCCGACCGAGTCGATCGTGCCCGATAACGTCAACGACTACGATGTTTCGTCGTCGGACCTGAACGTCGATCTGATGGGCGACGACCCGAGTTGGAGCGCCGGTATTCCGGCCGGAGTTCAGACGGCCCCCGAACCCATCTCGATGGTGCCGAAAGTCGACAGCAGCACCCCGCCGCCGCCGGCCCCGGTTCGCAGTCCAGCAGTGAACCCGGCCAGCAGCACGAGCACAGCGCCCGAAATGACGGCGGAGATGAGCGACCGGATCAACGACACCCTCGAGAAGGTGGCGTGGGAGGCGTTCTCCGATCTCTCGGACGACATCGTTCGCCAGCTCATGAAGCGAGTCGAACAGATCGTGTGGGAGGTGGTCCCGCAGTTGGCCGAGACGTTGATTCGCGACGAAATTCGCCGCCTGCAGGGTGACGAAGCCGACGCAGACGCCGAGGGTGCCAACAGCGTCCCCTCAAAAGAGGCCAACGAGTAAGGCGCGGCTCCCCCGAGCCCAAAACCGAATTCGGGCTAGACTGGGCGCGAACTCTCTATCGGAGCGTCCGTGACCCAGCTCCAATTTCCACCCGAAACCGCCTGGCGTACGCTGCTCGAGCTGGCCCTTGCCGAGGACATTGGTCCGGGCGATGTCACGAGTCGGATCGTCCTGTCGCGAGAAACGC